>Ga0075014_100000245_pt1 | contig 15525 bp, 11 predicted proteins | sample AleBraG_ABR_2014_FD_71472 | JGI IMG/M metagenome (GOLD analysis project Ga0075014, IMG submission 71472) | Freshwater sediment microbial communities in response to fracking from Pennsylvania, USA - Alex Branch Run_MetaG_ABR_2014 | ecosystem: Environmental > Aquatic > Freshwater > Creek >... | reverse complement strand
CTCGCTACCCGTCCCGAGCTGATGTTGCCATATGCGCCCGCACCACGGCCGCCGCCTTGCTGGACGGCCTGACGTCCACCACCGCCAGCGCCGCCGCCACCGCCGCCAGGCCTGTTGACCTTCTGGCCAGCCTTGTTGCCGCCAGCCCCGGCGCGATTGCCGGTTTGCCGAGTGCCGGCGCCACCGGCACCCGGGCGGTTGCCCGGCGTGAGGTTACCGGGACGTGCGTCGCCGCCGCCAGGCCGCAACACCTGTTCACCACTGCGGCCGCGGAAATCCATCCGGTTTTGCGCACCGCCGGCGATGTTGGAGCGATTGCCGAACTTCGCCGCGACGTTGGCGTTGTTGTAGCGTACACCCTGCCGATGCGCCGGATTGTGGGTCCAGTTGTTGGTGTTGATGTTGTTGATGTTGACCGAGCGGTTGACGAGGATGTTGTTGCCGCCCCAGTTGATGCCGCCACCCCAGCGATAACCGTTTGACACCCAGCGCCCGAGCGCATAGCCGGCGCCGAAGGCGATACCGGTCGCGATTACTCCGCCAGCGATATAGCCTGGTGCGGGCCAGTAATATGGCGGGTAATCCGCGTAGGGCCACGGTCCGTAAACCACGGCCGGATCGTAGTAGGGTACGTAGAGCGTGTCCGGCTCGGCCGGCGCGATGGCGATGATCTGCCTGCCGCCCTCCTGCAATGTCGACACCGTCTGCTGTTTTGTGGAAGAAAGCTTGTTGTTTGCCTGCGCCTTCTGCCGCAGCCTCTGGATCGCGTCCATGACGTCGGGCTGCTGCGCCAGCACGGCGTCTCCGAGCCTCTGGGTCCAATCGAGCTTGTCACTCATCGTGGCAAGCACCGAGGGCGTGGCCGCGAGCGATTTCACGCTGTCGTCCCAGCTTTGCTTGTCGATGCTCGCCTTGAGTGCGTCGCCCTTGAGAGTCTTGTTGGCGTCGGCCCAGCGCGCCGCTTCCACGACTTCCAGCGGATAGGTTGAAGCCATCAGCACTTCTGACAGCAGGGTATCGGGGTAGAGGGCAATCGGCGCGACCAGCGCGTCAAGCTGCTGGTTGTTCAGCAGTTGTTGCGGGGAGGAGGCCGCGGGCTGCGCGGGAGGTGGCGACGAGGTCTGCGCCATAGCTGCACCAGGGAGCGCGATCAGCAGCACGAGGGCGGCCATTCGGAGTTTTGCAATCACGGCTGTTTCTCCCTTTCCCTCGTTTGCGAGCGGTAGCTTTCAGCTCATCGCTTCCGGTACCCGTCGCAGCCTCGACGACATTTGACGCAGTCGGCACGGCATTGCCCTACTCTTGCCGCGAGCGGCAAATTCCCATTCCGCTTCTGTCGGCAGCTCCTTGCCCGCCCACACTGCATAAGCGAGCGCGTCGGCGAACGAGACATCGACGACAGGGTGATTGTCGAGCACGTTGATGTTGCTCTTGGGGCCATATGGATGTCGCCAGTCGGCGTCCTTCATCAAAGTCCAGCACTGGCTCCAGTCGCTCAGGTCATCGACGCGGGGCAGCGGGGAAAACACAAGTGAGCCCGCGTCTGTGCGACGCCGGTAAGGATCGCGTTGAAGCAGCAAAATCGAGCCCGCCGATCGCCTGCAGGCTAACGCCAGCGACCTGGATTGAAAATATTCAATTTCACGCGGCCCTCTGACGGAAGGTAAAATGCGATGCTGGCGGCCAGCCATTTTATAAAGGGTTTGATCACGTGTTTGTTATCAGGAGATAATAATCTTCGTGTGAAACTTCGAGCGCGCGAGTGGCCTGATGGTTCGCGCCAATAAAGTAGCGATTGGGCGCTCGCTCAAAAAATCTCGACAGCACGAATAGGGGACAGCCAGGTGCTTGGAGCAATCCGGACCTGGGAGAGCCAGGACTTGGTTAACCAGGCCCTGGGGTCAACGATCCTTTGTAAGGCGTCACTGGAGATAAGCATGAGCATCATCAAAAAAATATCTTTAAATCTATTTGCGGCATTGATCGCGGCGTACGGCGCAAGCGCGCCCGTTTTGGCGCAACAGCAATCGAAACCCAATATCCTGGTCATCATGGGTGACGATGTGGGCTGGTTCAATATCGGCGCGTATCATCAGGGCATCATGAGCGGCAAGACACCGAATCTCGACAAGCTCGCATCCGAAGGGATGCGGTTCACCGACTATTACGCCGAGGCGAGTTGCACGGCGGGCCGGGCCAACTTCATCACCGGCGAGTTGCCGATACGCACGGGACTGACGACCGTCGGCCAGGCAGGCGCCGACGTCGGCATCCCGGATCAGGCGGTGACGCTCGCAACGGCGCTCAAATCGCTCGGATACGCGACCGGCCAATTCGGAAAGAATCATCTCGGCGATCTGAACAAGTATCTTCCGACGCTGCACGGCTTCGATGAATTCTTCGGCTACCTGTATCACCTCGACGCAATGTCCGATCCCTACTGGTATTCGTTCCCGACCGATCAGAAGTATTTCGAAACCTACGGTCCTCGCGACGTCTTGCACACTTACGCCACCGATCGCGACGATCCCACCGAAATGCCGCGCTGGGGAAAGATCGGCAAACAGCGGATCGTGGATGAAGGACCGCTGCCACCATTTCCCGACATGTCCAACGTGGCAAACATGCACGATCTGCCGTTCATCAAAGCCAAGTACGACATGACGACCTTCGACGAAGTGCTGGTGAAAGCGTCCAACGACTTCATGGACAAGGCCAAGAAGGACGGCAAGCCGTTCTTCGTTTGGCACAACACCACCCGCATGCACGTCTGGACGTTCCTGTCGCCGAAATACAGGGCGATGCAAAACAACCAGACCAACTACGGTCTCGAGGAGGCCGGCATGGCGCAAATGGACGACAGCATCGGCGCCTTGCTCAAGCACATCGACGACATCGGCGAGACCAACAACACCATCGTCATCTTTACGACCGACAATGGCGCGGAGGTCTTCACCTGGCCGGACGGCGGCATGACACCCTTCAAGGCCACCAAGGGCACGAGCTTTGAAGGCGGCTTCCGCGTACCCGCGATCATTCGCTGGCCGGGGCACATCAAGCCGGGTTCGGTGGAGAACGGCATCATCTCGGGTCTCGACTGGTTCCCAACTCTGGTGGCTGCGGCAGGCAATCCGAGTATCACGGACCAACTTCTCAAAGGCGTCACGCTGGATGGCCGCAACTACAAGAACCATCTCGACGGTTACAACCAGATGGACCTTCTGACAGGCAAGGGGCCATCCGCCCGGCATGAAATCTTCTATTTTGCCGGTCCCCACCTTGGCGCTCTTCGCCACGATGACTTCAAATTCCAATTCTTGCAGCAGCCCTATGGCTGGCCGGGCGAAAAAATCACGACCGACATGCCCACCATGGTCAACATCCGCCAGGATCCGTTTGAACGCACACCGTCAATCCGCGGTCAGAGCCTGAACGATATGGGTGGCGGTTACATGAATGATTTCATGGCCAGAGAGTTCTGGCGCTTCGTCCTGGCGCAGCAGGACGTGGCGGCATTGGCTTCAACGGCTATCGAATACCCGCCGATGCAGGCACCGGCGAGCTTCAACCTTGATGCGGTCAAAAAGGAAATCGAGGAAAGGGTGAGGGCACACGCGGGTCAGTAGCCGCTGGCCAAACTGCTTGCGGGCGCCCGTCGTCGGGCGCCCGTGAACGTTCCATGGCGAAAAGTCGCAGAGAGAACACGGCGAAACTTTTCGGCCCCCTATCCGCCGAGAAATATGGCGGGACCGAATTGCACGATGGCGAGAAGCACGACGACCGCGAGCACGGCAAAGATGAGAAGTTTGCGCATTGTTCGTTCTCCTCGGCGAGGCACCATAACCCGCCGGCAAAGCTCGGCCAGACCGCTGTGCCTGGCGCAGATCAGCTTCCTGCCGTGACGTCGACAACCGCCTGCGCGAACGCCTGGGGGGCCTCCTGCGGCAAATTGTGTCCAATGCCGCCATCGATGTTCCGGTGCGCATATTTACCCGAAAACATTCTTGCGTAGGCCGCGGGCTCCGGATGCGGGGCGCCATTGGCGTCGCCCTCCATCGTAATGGTCGGTACGCTGATGACCGGGTTTCGAGCGAGCTTCTTTTCGAGTTCGTCGTATTTCGCTTCGCCTTCGGCGAGACCAAGCCGCCAACGATAATTGTGAATCACGATCGCGACATGATCGGGGTTGTCAAAGGCTTTTGCGCTGCGATCGAAAGTTGCGTCGTCAAAATTCCATTTCGGCGAAGCGAGCTGCCAGATCAGTTTCGAAAAATCGCGCCGGTACTTCTCGTAGCCCTCGCGACCGCGTTCGGTCGCGAAGTAAAATTGATACCACCATTGCAACTCGGCTTTCGGCGGCAGCGGCATTTCGCCGGCCGCCTGGCTGCCGATCAGGTAGCCGCTGACGGAGACCAGCGCCTTGCAGCGCTCGGGCCAAAGCGCAGCAATGATGTCGGCCGTCCGTGCTCCCCAGTCGAAACCGGCCAGCGTCGCCTGGTCGATCTTGAGCGCGTTCATCAATTCGATGATGTCAACGGCGATAGCTGAAGGCTGGCCGTTTCGAAACGTCGCATCGGAGATAAATCTGGTCGAGCCATAACCCCTCAGGTACGGCACGACGACGCGGTAACCGGCCGACGCCAGCATCGGTGCCACATCGACAAAGCTGTAGATATCATAGGGCCAGCCGTGCAGCAGGATGACGGGCTTGCCGTCGGCAGGTCCGGCTTCGGCATAACCGACGTTGAGCAGCCCGGCGTCGATTTGTTTTAACGAAGCGAACGACGTGTTCGCTCCGGTCTTGAGAGTGTCCAGGGTCGTTTGCCCGGCCGTTTGCGCCGCGGCGGGATTCTCCAGGGTGAATTGGGCGGCGGCGACGGTCAGGGCTGCGATCTCCAAAAAGTGGCGGCGGCGGTGGTTGATTTCCTCCGACATGAGTACCTCCCGTTTCCGGTATTGGCAGGTGACGTAGCAATCCTTGATCGAATATTCGATTGGCTTCGTCACCCGCGAATGTCGCTTGTGGATCGAAGCGGACATTGGCGAACCTTCGCCATGCCCGCCAACGACACTTGCGAAAACCCTCGCGGCAACCCTTGGAACAAGTCCTGACCGGGGCCGCAAGCGCCGGATTTGCTATGCCGCCGCCAGCGCCTGATTGAGATCGGCAATGATGTCATCGGGATGTTCGATCCCGATCGACAATCGAACATAGTTGTCGGTGACACCCGTCCTCAGTTGTTCTTCCGGCGTCAGTTGCGAATGGGTCGTCGTTGCCGGGTGGATCGCAAGCGACCTGGCGTCTCCGATATTGGCGACGTGATAGAACATCTTCAGTGCATCTATGAATTTTTGCCCAGCTTCACGCCCACCCTTGAGTTCGAAGCCCACCAAGCCGCCGTAACCACCCTTGAGATAGGCATCCGCGCGGCGCCTGGCCTCTCCCTCCATAACGCCGGGGAAGATCACGCGTGTCACCTTCGGATGCTTCGACAGATAAGCCGAAACCGCGTTGGCGTTGGCGCAATGCTGTCGCATCCGCAGCGCCACTGTCTCAAGCCCCTGGATGAACAGAAAAGCGTTGAACGGCGAAATGGCCGCGCCGATATCGCGCAACAGCGTGGTGCGCGCCTTGAGGATGTAGGCGATCGGCCCGAGCGGCTTTACGGCCTGGGTCCATATCGCGCCGTGATAGCTCGGATCCGGCTTGTTGAGCATCGGGAAGCGGTCGGCGTGCTTCTCCCAGTCGAAGTTGCCGCCGTCGACGATAACGCCGCCGATCGAGGTGCCGTGACCGCCGATATATTTTGTCGTCGAGTGCATCGTCACCGCCGCGCCATGTTTGATCGGCTGGCACAACACCGGACATGCCGTATTGTCCATGATCAGCGGAACGCCGAGCTCGCGGCCGATCTTTGCGACTTCGCCGATCGGAAATACCGCGAGTTTCGGGTTGGGCAGCGTCTCGCCGTAGTAGCAGCGCGTCTTGGCGTCGGTGGCGCGCCGAAAATTCTCGGGTTCCGCCGGATCGACGAAGCGGCATTCGATGCCCATCGTGGCAAACGTGTTCTGGAAGAGATTCCAGGTGCCGCCATAGATGTCGGTCGAACAGACGAAATTGTCGCCTGCGTGACAGATGTTCTGCACCGAAAACAGCGAGGCGGCCTGGCCCGAGGCGAGCGCAAGTGCGGCAACGCCGCCCTCGAGCGCCGCAACGCGCTCTTCAAACACCGACTGGGTAGGATTCATGATGCGGGTATAGATATTACCCAGCTCCTTGAGCGCGAACAGGTTCGCGGCGTGCTCGGTGGAGCTGAACTGGTAGGATGTGGTCTGGTAGATCGGAACGGCTACCGCATTGGTCGCGGGGTCCGCCCGATAGCTACCTGCGTGCAAGACGATGGTTTCCGCATTTCTGCTCTCAGTCGGCATGTTGGCCTCTTTCTCTTCGGAATTGGCCCACCTACAATGGCCGTTGCGAGAACATGCCTAGTCAGGCGGGGGGTAGGCAATGAATCGACGCTCCGTGAAGAAAAGCGCCAAGTCGAGGAAAACGCAGAGTCGAAAATCGGGTGCGCGAAAGACGCGCAAAACGACGAAACGTGCCGCCGACCATAGCGCGTCCGCAACCGGCTTGGAATGGGAAATCGCCAGGCTCAGTCGCGAGCTTGAGGAGGCCGCGGAGCAGCAATCGGCGACTGCAGCGGTGCTTGAGGCCCTCAACCGCTCGGCCTTCAACCTCGACAGTATTCTCCAAATGATGGTCAAGACGGCGGCGCGGCTCTGCAAAACCGGCCCGGCTGTCATTTTTCTCCTCGAAGGCGACACCTACAGATATCGGACCGGTCAAAGCATAACGAACGCCTATCAGGAGCACGAGAAGATGGCTGCGATCCAGCCGGGGCCCGGGACGATGGTGGGTCGCGTCGCAATGAAGGGTGAGGTTGTGCAGATTATAGACGCGCTCGAAGATGCCGAATACGAGGACAAGGCTGCAGCGCGAGCCGACAATCTTCGCACGATGCTCGGAGTACCTTTACTGCGGAACGGGAAACCAATCGGGGTATTTTCCCTTGCGCGCAATTACGTCGAGCCGTTCACCGAAAGCCAGATCCGGCTGGTGACGACATTCGCCAATCAGGCGGTGCTTGCGCTCGAGAGCGCTCGCCTGTTCAACGAAGTGCAGTCCCGCACCCTCGAATTGCAGGAATCGCTGCAGCAGCAGACTGCGACGGCCGATGTACTGAAGGTGATCAGTCGCTCGACGTTCGATCTGCAGACGGTGCTCGAGACATTGACTGAATCCGCTGCCCGGCTTTGTGATGCGAAAAGCTCGCACATCTACCTGGTCGACGGCGATGTCTCGAGGTTGGCCGCATGCAGCGGCTTCTCGCGGGAGTACGAGAATCTGCTGCGGCGAACCCCTTTGACACCTGGGCGCGGAACGCTGGTCGGGCGCACTTTGCAGGAGGGCAGGGTCGTCCACCTTCCGGATGCGCTCGCCGACCCTGAATATGAATTCCGCGAGGCTCAGAGACTTGGCCATTTTCGAACGATGCTCGGGATCCCGATGCTGAGGGATGGCGCGACCATGGGGGTGCTGTCGTTGACGCGTTCGGAGGTGCGGCCGTTCGCCGCAAAACAGATCGAACTGGTACAGACATTCGCGGACCAAGCCGTCATCGCTATCGAGAACGCACGCCTGTTCGATGAGGTGCAGTCGAGGACCAGCGATCTTACCGAATCGCTGCAGCAGCAGACCGCAACCGCCGAGGTGCTGAAAGCCATCAGCCGCTCCACCTTCGATCTGCCCGCCGTTCTGCAGGCACTGGTCGAGACGGCAGCACAGCTCTGCGATGCAGACAAGGGCACCATCACCCGGCAAAGGGATGGTGAGTTCTATCGCGCAGAGTCTTACGGTTTCTCCGAAGATTTCATGAATTTTGTTCGCGGTGTCCCGGTCGTCGTCGACCGGCATTCGGCGACCGGCCGAGCGCTGCTCGAGGGCGTTGTCGTCCACATTCCGGATGTTGAAACGGATCGGGATTATACGTTTCGCGAAGGCCAGCGGCTCGGCGAATTTCGTTCGCTGCTCGGCGTGCCGATGCTTCGCGAGGGCGTGCCGATGGGCGTCATCACGCTGACGCGGACCGAGCCGCGACCTTTCACCAACAAGCAGATCGAGCTGGCCATCACTTTCGCAGACCAGGCCGCCATCGCTATCCATAACGTGCGCCTGTTCGACGAATTGGAAGCGCGTACACGCGAACTCACACGATCGCTCGAAGATTTGCGGACCGCTCAGGATCGCCTGGTGCAGACCGAGAAACTTGCCTCCCTCGGACAGCTGACGGCGGGCATCGCGCATGAAATCAAGAACCCGCTCAATTTCGTCAATAACTTCGCCGCGCTTTCCGCCGAACTGGTTGACGAGATGAACGGGGCGCTCGAGGAGGCGGGTCTCGACGAGAAGAAGCGGGAGGGACTCGACGAGATTCGCGAGCTGCTCAAAAGCAATCTCCAAAAAGTCGTGCAGCACGGCAAGCGCGCCGACACCATCGTGAAGAACATGTTGCTTCACTCCCGCTCGGGCTCGGTCGACCATCGTGCCGTGGAGATCAACGCGATCGTCGATGAAAGTCTCAGCCTGGCCTATCACGGCGCGCGCGCCGAACGGCAGGGCTTCAACATCACGCTGGAGCGCGATTTTGGTCCCGGTGTCGGCATCGCTGACGTCTACCCGCAGGAGATCACAAGGGTGTTTCTGAACCTGATCTCAAACGGATTTTACGCCGCGACCAGGCGGGTTGCCGAGGCCGGCAACGGCTTCGAACCCAGGCTGAAAGCCATCACCAGAGACCTCGGCGACAAAGTCGAGATCCGCATCCGTGACAACGGCGCGGGGATACCGCCTGAGGTAAGGGAAAAGATATTCACCCCGTTCTTCACGACAAAGCCGACGGGCGAAGGTACGGGTCTCGGCCTGTCGATCAGCCATGACATCGTGGTGAAGCAGCATGGCGGCACGATCGAGGTTGCAACCGAGCCCGGCGCATTCACCGAATTCATCGTCACGCTGCCGCGCACGCTGCCCGCGCGGGCAGAGGCGGAGCGAACAACATCATCGAATATTTGAATATTTTCGGCGAAACTGGCCGTCGCCCGGAAATGGAATTGGTCGCCTTGCGCAATCGGTTCGCGCTGCCGCTTTGGCGGCGGACCGTCGTGACGGTCCGGGCAGGTTTAGACAGTAGCCGCCAGAATGAGCGACCCGAGGCAGCAAACGCCGCAAACGGCTAAAGCGGCTTCATATGCGTTGTCGGACAGCCTGGAAAAAATGCGTTCGACCATGGCATCCCCCTAACAGGAACATAGCCATCCAAGCTCCGTCAAACTTAGAGGCCAAACTGAGGCAAGACGGGGAGGAAGGCTGCGTTTCGGCCGAGGTGTTTCCTATTGGTCACACTTTAGAGGCCTGAGGGGAGCAGATCACCGCCTGTTCGATGCCGGCGAGGGACACGATCGGGCGCGGTTCATAGCGAGACGGCCGGCCCGGTCAGCGGGCGCGGGCTAAAAATAGCCGAATGGCACCGGTACAAATGTCGGACTGCCCGGCGGTGAATAAAGAGGGTTGTGAAAGCAGGCGTCGTCGCCGCGGCTGTCCCAGCCACCTCGCTGTCGCCATTTGCTCCAGGCCACGTAATCATACGCCGGGCTGAAGGGATTTCCCGGCTGGATCGTCGCGCAATAGGTGCTTATCGCCGGGTGGCCCGGATGCGCATAGACGTGTCGTGCCATTGCGGGTCCGGCAGCCAGTGCAAGAGCCATCGCGGCGCCCATAACCTGAAGTTTCATTACGCGTTCCTTCGTTCGGTTGCAGTTGCCTGTCGCAACTGCGCAAGCCAGGAAAGATTCGATCCTGTCCTTGAGGAAGATACAAACAATCCTGAGCTCAATCAACGCACTTCGGCTCAGACGGATCACGCCAAAGGCGCGGCATTCAGCTCGGCAGGATCCGGATTGAACGGCTCCGCCTGGACGCGTTGTTCACAACAACAACCGACGCATCGTTTGCGCTTTGGCACGCACCATGTTTCTGTTGCCCCAGAGAAGGCTGGGTCGTTTCGTGAGCAGGACGATACACGCGGTCGGTGGAATAGCGGTACGCAGGGGCGCAAACCCGAAAGTAGCCGTCGTTCAGCGCAGCAAGGACAAGCGTTGGGTGTTGCCGCGCGGCAAGCTCAGACGGGACGAACGTCCCGTCGCGGGCGCCCGGCGCGAGGTCGTGGAAGAGACCGGTTTTCGCGTCGAGATATGCGAATTTCTCGGCATCATCGCCTATCGGTCACGTGGCCGGCCGAAAGTGGTGCAGTTCTGGCTGATGCGAGCGGAGCCGCAGCCGAGCTTCGAGGTGATGAAGGACATCGTCGCGGTCAAGTGGCTCTCGCTCGGTGCCGCGGTCAAGCGCCTCAGCTTTCCCCTGGAAAAGCTGTTCCTCACCAATGTCGGCCGTCATGCTGTTCGAAGGCACAGATGGCCTCAAGCGCGCAAGGCGAGGCGGTCTATCTCAAAGCCCGCGTCACCGCAAAAGAGCAGGGCCCGAGCGCGCGCCTAGCATTTCAGGTTGCAGCTTCGGGTGTCGCCGCCCGCTCGCTCGCGTGGCTTCGGACCGTCGTTTTCCAGAATGCCCTGGCGGTGTCGAAACGCGAATAGGCCTTGCGGGCACGATCGAGCAATTTTTGGGTCTGCGCCTGCTGATCGCCAATGACGAGGCCCGCCGCGAATGCGCGGTGGCGGCTTTGCTCTTCGGTAAGCCCTTTGCCGCGATCGTTGATGATGTCGGAGAACAGGGCCTTGTGGGTCACGATGTCGTTCAGCTTCCCCAGGGAATTCTGCAGTTGCATCAGGGATGACCTGGCCTTCTTGCACTGCTTTGCGGATTTTCTCCCCTGATAGAGGCTGGAAAAAAAGTCGGTCGCATAACGGGCCTTCTTGACCTGAATGCGCAGCCGGTGCAGTTGCTCCGGACCCAGCTCGGCAATCTTCCTGCCACGTCGCCGGATCCGCTTGCGGCGATAGGAAAGCTGTTCGGCGGCGTAGATCTCGACCGGCATTTCGCGGTAAGCGCGCTTGAGTGCCTCCTCGGTAGTGCTCCAGGGACCAGCCTCGAGCCACTCGGCGGTATCAAGGACAAGTGTGCGGAATCGGGCCGACTGTACCGCCGCCTGCGCCCTTGAATAACATTTCAGGCGCTTGCGGGCGAACATCTTGCCGATGCTGGCAAGCCCTGGTTCTTTTTTATGCTGCTGTTGCAGCGGCTTGATGACCTCGAGGATGAGCGTATCGAGGTCACGCGCCGGGCCCAATTCCTGCGCGAGCCATTTCAGCTCGACCTTGATCGCCTCGATCCGATCGTCGCTTGCGATTGGCAAAAACAACGACATGGCGGCGCGCAGCCGGCGCAAGGCGACTCGCATTTGATGCAGTGCCGTGCCGTCCCGGACCAGCGTCGCAGGCACGTTTGCAACCAGGTGACGCAGACAGGCTCGGCCGACCAGCGTGAAGGCGCGGCCAGCGCCCATTCCCGCCATCAGTTCAGGATCGCTCGCGGTTTCGGCGGCGACGGCTGCCTTCTCGACCAGTTCATAGCCGCGTTCGGGCTTGGTTTTGAATTCGAGGTGGGCCGGCACGATGTTGAGGATGTCACGGGCAACCTTGAACAGGTCGGCGGGGTTGCCGTGCCTGAGTTCAAGTTCGATCTCCGAAACCGGACGCGAGGAGTCGGGGGAGAGAATTTGCCCTTCGTCGATCGCCATCACGATGTCGGTGCCTTCTCCATTGAGATGATAGGCCGTTCGCTCGATCCTGGTCTCGAAGACCGGCTTCAGGGTCTTGCGCACATCGTCGGTAAGTATCTCGCCGAGAGCCGTATCCTTTACATGCGACAGGTCCGGTTGGTCGCCCTCGATTGCCTGTTCCCACTCCGATCGCTCGAACAAGCCAACACCGTGGTCGGCGGACTTGATGGTCTGGATGCGCTTGTCATCCATATGACGCACCCGCAAGGTCAATCCGTGGTCGCGCAGGAACCGTTCGTCCGAATCAAAATAAACGGAATCAAGGACTTCGCGGGTGGGGTTGTGAAGCGCGTTCGTAAAGGGCCGATAACTTCGCAGCGCGGCAATATCTTCGGGCGTCACCCCAAGCTTAAGCTCAACTTCCGCTGGCCTGCCGACCATAACGAATGACCGATCGAAAAGTAGATGTAATCCCCATGTCGTCGGCCCCGCGACGACAGTCACAAAACTATCACAAACAACAAACCGCGGCACGGGCCTTTTGGCAGCTTGGTATTCTTTTAAGGCTTGACGTGACGGCGGAAGGGGCTTTCAGCGATCGAAAGCAATCTTGTACTCAAAGCTAAAAAAACGCGGCAAGGTGTTCCTTATTCAGACAATGGTAGAAGGTGACGCGGTCGGAGACAACCAGACCGGCAGCGGTGCCGCCGGGTTCGGCCTGCCGCGATGCTCCAGCGGAATAACCAGCCGATAGGCCCTTAGCCGCGTGTTCTCCCACGATTCCAGAAGCTTGCCGCACACGGCGCACTCGGCCCGCCCCGCGCTTCCCGCAGCCGAGGAGGATTCCGCGACTTCGTATACCGAGGCGCAGGAGGCGCAGGTAAAGTCAGATATTCGCATGGCCGCAGTCTACACTCCTGTTGAAAGGTTTGAAAAGGCTGTTGACAGGTCTGGATTGTTCGTGTGCGGCCCGTCTGCCTCTCGCCATCCTCGCGCGCGTCTCAAAAGGTCAGGCAAGCTCTCTTGTCATGACGCGTTTTCTCGACGCGAACCGCTATCCGCTTTGCTCCAAAACGCTCCAAGGCGCGCACCGTTTTACGCGCGTCTCCCTTTGGCCGATCGGTTGAGCGATGTACTGGGCCAACTCGGCCTTGATGTGGCTTCGCCGAAAAAGGCGAGGCTGCTCTCGCGTGGACGCCGGGATCGGCCGGATCGTTCGCCAGATCGTTTTTGGGCGGAGGGCTCGAGTGCCCATAAAAAACCGGACCGTTATGCAGCAGCTGTCTGCATAAGGGTCCGGCCTGACATTTGATGCGCGGGTATTCTGTCGGAGAGAGCTGCCACACATCGTCATGGCGGCGGCGTCAAGATTCTCGGGACGCTACCCGTGCATGAGCTTTTACGCGTTACTTCTTCTTCTTCTTGCCTGTCTTCTTCGCCTTCTTAGCCTTCTTTGCCTTCTTAGCCATAGTGCCCTCCGTAGTCCCTTGTGTTGAGTCAAATGCAAGTCATGATCGACATGCATGAGTCCACATTACACTATAATTAAAAATTTGATACTGCGGGCTGTGAAGAAGGTAAACGACGGTCGCGCGATCGTTCGACGACGTTGTTCTTCCGCTCCGAAAATTTTACAGCAAGCATCGTTGCGCCGATCGAAACGTGTCGTTGCGGTCTTCCGACACGCGCAAAGCGAGGCTCGCGCCGTCACCGATGCTCCTTTACGCAATGCCATTGACTGTTCCGCCGCAGGTTCTGTTCAACGGTCGTCGCGCCGTTCGTCCGCGGTGTCCTCGCCCAACGACATCGATCACGACGCGTCGCTGCGAAGTCTCGTGCGCTTCGTTTTCCCGGCCGAAGCCCGTGAACGAGAGACGGCATCGTGTGAGGTTCGGTGCACGGCTTGACGGCAATCCGGCGGCACCATCAGCCTCACTCGACGCGGCGGCAAATAACTGATTCAAAATAAAATTTTGCGAGGAGGCCAGATTCGAATTGAGCGACCGGCCGGCGCGACGCGAACGGGTGGTCGTTCACTTTCCCTTGCTTTCCCTCGCTCGGTCTCTGCTTAACCATAGTCTTTTAAGGATGCCGTAACCGCCATCAAGCACCATCCGCTCACCATGTCGCAAAGCAAGTCACCGCGATTATATCAGCGCGTCAGGCCACCAAGTGCCGAGGCAGCCAAAGCCCAGATCATCGTTGGCCCGAAGCTGCCCGTGCTTGCCTGCCGTCTGGTGGACTATTCGCCCGGCGGCGCTTGCCTGGAAATTTTCCCGATGGTGCCGGTGCCGGAGCGGTTCGAGCTTCTCCACGGCAACGTGAAAAAGAAAAGCCGCGTGGTCTGGCGGCGGGGAATTCGCATCGGCGTGGCCTTCTGATCGATCAGGATTTCTCAGGACGGAAGTAGACGTCGACCTTCATTCCCGGTGCGAGCTCTGCCGGTCCCGACAATCCGACCGTGACCCGAACCACATCCACGCTGGTCTGATCGTGCGTTCCGGATGGCTCCAGGCGCCCCGGCTCGACCAGCGGCGCGATTGAGGAAACCATTCCGCCGAACTCGCGGCCGGGAAACGCCGCCGCCCGCACGGTCACCGCCTGTCCGGCCTTGATCGAACCGATGTCGCGCTCGTCCAGTTCAGCGCGCACGCAGAGCGAGGACAGATCGGCTAGCTGCAGCGGCGCAAGGGGTGAAGCGGGCGACACCAGTTCACCCAGGCGCACGTTGACCTCGAGCACGGTGCCGTCGGTCGGCGCGCGTATGGTCATCTTGTCGAGGGCCGCGCGCGCCGCGGCATATTCCGCCCGGGCGACGCTGAGCTGGCCCTCGAGCGCAGTGGGCAAGGGACCGTCGTCCTCGATGGTGCGAAGCTGCTCCTGGCGCGAGGAGAGCTCGTTTTGTACCCGCGTCAGCGCGAGGCGTGCAGCGGTCACGTCGCCATCCGACCCGCCCGAGGCGCGCAGTTTCGAGGCAGCCCGATCGACCGCGGTTCGCGCGTCATATACCGCCCGTTCGGCATCGGCCACGGCATCTTCGGCCTTGCGTCGCGTTTTGGCGTTGCCTGTCGCCGACCTGTCGTCCCGAGCGCGTTCGCGCATGGAGACCTGGGCGTCGGCCGCGGCCAGCCGCGCCTTCAGCTCATCGTCGGCGAGGTGAATCAGCGGTTCGCCGGCAAATACCTTGTCCCGCGTCTTCACCATCACCTTGTCGACGACCCCCGTTGCCGACGAGGCGACCTTGATCTGACCCGCGCAAGGCTCGATGCGTCCCGGCGCCACCGCCTGCCACTGTTTCTCCCTGGGTTCATCGGCCGACACGCCCCAGATGGCAGGTTTGATGAAGCCGGTTCCCGGAATCGCCGCCAGGATTCCGCAAACCACGATCAGGCCCAGGACCGCAACCCACGCTGTCCCGCGCTTCGACATCGCTTTCCCCATTCTCAAGCCTTCATGGCGAACTCGCGCCACCGCGTTCCTCGCCCGTGATCCGCCCGTCCTCGATGTGAACGATCCGGTCGGCGAATGGCAAGAGCCTCGGGTCGTGTGTGACAATAAGTACGGCCCGAGCCGGCTCGCTGGCAATTTCGGCAAGGATTTTCATGATCGCGCGGCCATTTTCGCCATCCAATGCCGCGGTGGGCTCGTCCGCAAGGATGACGGAAGGGCTGCCGACAATGGCACGGGCAATCGCGACGCGCTGTTGCTCCCCGCCGGAGAGGACGCG
>Ga0075014_100000243_pt1 | contig 15579 bp, 18 predicted proteins | sample AleBraG_ABR_2014_FD_71472 | JGI IMG/M metagenome (GOLD analysis project Ga0075014, IMG submission 71472) | Freshwater sediment microbial communities in response to fracking from Pennsylvania, USA - Alex Branch Run_MetaG_ABR_2014 | ecosystem: Environmental > Aquatic > Freshwater > Creek >... | reverse complement strand
GTGCTATTTAACGCCTCGTCATGCGCCCCCTGCCACTCCCCGGCCTGCAAGTGATGGATCATCGACGGGAAGTGCAACAATCCACCCAGCCCAAGGTTAAACGCCATATTTGCCACTGCAGCCTGGCGTACCGAGTCCAATCCCTGGAACCACGGATAGGCACCCAAAGACACCATGACCCGCTTGATGTCATTGTTCAGCAAGTAGTACACCTCATCCTGGCTCAGTCCAACATCCGTAAGATTTCGTCCTACTCCTATTGTCAGCTTGCCCACGGAGTCTGAGTACGGCATCAACCGAAAGCCTTCATCCCGCATCAATTGCGTTGCCAGGTCCATCATTCACCCAATATAAACCGCAGTATTTCCCCGAACCTTATCTGTCCCGATCCGTGAGCGTGGGAAACCATCGTGAGGCCCACAACCCCAGCCGATAGTAGTAGTCGTTTTCGCCACTCTCGCCAGATTTCATCGACTCGCCGCCCCAAAGTCTGGATGCGATCCTGCTCTTCCTTCTCGGCGGCAGCAGCGATACGTGCAAATACCTCGTTGGCAGAGGCGGAGGCAATAGAGTTGATAGTTTCATTTCTACCATCCTGATTGAAAGGGCACGCACACTGCCTGCGCTCTATTGGTCCCATTTGTATATCCATTCCACATCACTGCTCCTTGGCCTGCGATTCTATGCGCTGAATCTCGGCGCCTATCTTTGCGTACAAAATGCCAGCCACCCTTATTGGCAATTCGCCCAAAGCGTTGATAATCAATTGCGCCTCTTGCTGCGTAAACGTGAACGTATATTCCATATCGCCCCTAGGTATGGCAAAGAACCTTGTAAACAGTGCCGGCACCATCTTTTATAAGAATGTATCCGGTTGCCGTATTTACTGCGGATGTGTATGTAGCGTTAGCCCCGGCAAATTGGATATAACCGCTATTCTGCGGGCTGATTTGTATGTCCACGTTCCCGGTTCCCGAAGTGTTACGCCCCTGCACGATTGGAACCGCAGAGCTTGAAGATGTGACTTGTATGAATCCAGTAGCACCGGCAACGGGAGCTATGCGGAAACAATCCGTCTGATCGTCCTGCTTCAGGTAATGAATTCCCTGATTCCAGAACACCTCATCAACGCTAGGGCCTGCCACGCCGCCCGCGTAGATAGATCCCATCGACGTGCCTGCGGCGGAATACCACTGTAAGCGATGTCCGAATGCCATTGCTATTGCGATGGCGGGGGAAGATATCGTTGTGCCGTCCGTACCGGAAATGCCGATATTGTGGAACACAATCCCCTTGTCCCAACACACCGTTGCGGTACTATAAATCCCGGGGTTTGAGTTGTTCTGCCCGATTGTGAACGCTGCGCTAGCCGGGTTAAATGCGGTTCCACCAACAGTTATCGTTGTCGGTTCTCCACCCGCCATCATTTGCATCCCGATGGTTTCCCCGGAAGCAACGAACGTATACGGATCAATGTGAGTGGTTGTGGCAAAGTTTACAAAATCAAACTCCATCCCCATAGTGGCTGGTGATGCTGCAGATGCCGTACGTACTATCGCCCCGTAATAGGCCCATCCCGTACTACCATTTGCCCCCGTGTTGTTATCAAGAACGAAAGACGACAGCGCAATGGTGGTTACACCAGCACCAGAATTAGTATCCGATGATTGAGCTACGAACACCCCGCCATAGTTGCCTTTGTACGTTGATTGATAGGCTACCGGGGTTGCCCCAACCGCTAAAGTTGCGTGGTTCTGTAGATACGCATAGACACCCTGAAGAACCGTACAGGAAAAATCCCCAGTAACGCTATTGCCAGCGTTCCCTGGATTTTGCGTCGCGCTGCCAAGAAGTAGGCGATCATTGAATCGGGCAATGTTTGCCCCATCCGTACCGAAGAACTTTCCGGTAGCGGTCGGATTGCCTATAGAGCCAAGACCAGAAGCATTACCCATGTCGTCATTAAGCGGCCCTGAGCCACCGCATCCAGTTAAGAGTGATCCTAGAAACGCTAGGAATGTTCGCCTGTCAATAATAAAGCCCCGGCGCATAACCAGTCGGAGGGGTATAAGTTAATGATGTTGCGCCAAAATTTGCAGTCATAACACCCCCGGAAGAATCTGGACTACACGCAGCATAAAATGGCCCAGTAAGTCCAGTATATGCAGATCCTTGATCTACTCCGTTATAAGTGAAACCCACAGACCCTGCCCCAGCATCTAAATAAACACCAATAACTCCACCAGCGACTATAGAAGCACCATATAAATTAGTCGTTCCATTGTGGTATCTACGCTGCCCATTTATATATGCCCATCCATCCACATCGCCACCAAGAGTTCCGGTATTTGAATATCCAGATATAGCAATTCCAACGCAATTAAACCCACCGTTTTGCGTTGTCATCTTTACTTCCCAATACCATTTTCCAGAACTAACAGTAAAAGTAGACGCTGCAGTTGCATTTGTTCCATTGGATTGTGTGGCAATCAAATTGCCACCAGATAATGCAATCCCGGCCCCTACAGTCGCAGGGTTCCAAGTGGCATATGTCGCTCTATATGATTCTGCAATAAGACATTGTTGCGCCGTCATGTCACACCTACCCCCGTTAGCACCCAGCGGGTAGCAGTAACCTTTAGCGCGGTAGCAACGGCAGGCGCGGTTAGTGTTCTGCTTCCCGTTCCACCGCTAGGTGCCCACATCAGCGTATCGCTGGTAATGGCAAGCGTTATTACCCCTGCGCTGGTATCGTTTACAAACGTTACTGCAGTGCCTATCGGGAACGCTACAGAGGCATTGGCGGGGATCGTCCATGTGCGTGCGGTGGTATCGGCGCTAGGGTGGTAGATGTGATACCCGGCATCCCCGATCACTAGCGTGTAGGGCCCCGATTGGCTGTTCTGAGGGATTGGCCCCGTGCCGCCCGTGGCACCTGTTGCTCCTGTAGCGCCCGTAGGCCCCGCACCTGAGAACGTGATTGCGGTTATCTTGTCGCCAGCAAGAGCGCCAGCAGTGAGCGTAAAGCTTGCATTGGTGGTTTCGGTGTAATCATCGGTAATGTTCAACCGCGAGCCATTGCGAAACACGCTTAGCTGGTTGCCTGCTACCAGGTAGGTAAAACTCAACGAGAACAACGTCTGCGCGGCAGTGGCGGTGAATATCTGGTAATTGATTGTTCCAGTACCACCGGAGCCGCCGCCAGAATATGCAGGATCGTTCAGCCCCTGGATATTGTCCAGAGTGAACTGTATTACCGCGCTTGAATCGGTTACTACAAACTTTACCGGCTGTCCCGCAGGCAACCAGATCTCCTGCGCATATCGACCGGTGCTATCCAGAATAATAGGGTTTGCATTTGGAGTTGCACCACTAGAGTCCGTAAACGTAGATATTGGCGAAGTGGTTCCGGCAAAGTATGTGTTTATCTTCCCGCCAGATAAGACTTGTCCAGCAGTGTTAAGCCACTGGAACCCGTTGCCTACAGGGGAAAGATAGACTGCCATTTATGCCACCTGAATCCCAGAAAACGTCAGTCCCGCTTGATAAGTAACGTTACCACCAACGTTTGTATTTATAACTTTTACTTGAGTTGTGGCAGTGACATAAGCAAGATAAGACAACCCTAGTGGCCCATATATAGAATTAGACCCAGACATAACTGCCACGCTAGCGCCACCAACAAGAAGATTCACTCCTATTGTTTGTGTGCCAGACAAACTCTGCCCGGATCCATTAACGGTAAACAGATACCAACCCGTGTTTGGAGCAGTAAAAATCCCCGTGCCATTAGCGTAATTTGTGCCGCCCTGCTGCTTGTCTACCGTGTCAAATACAAAAGTAACGCTGCTTCCGGGCGTTGAGTTTGCAGACATGTGGGCAGTAAACATTGGTTGCGCAGTACTAGCCCATGTACTTGTCCCTCCAATGTTCAGGTAATTTAGCTTCTGCGGTACGCTAGGATTCTGTTCCCCCAACAACGCATAATTTATAACCGTAGGGCTAGACCACGTTCCACTATCTAACTGGCATATGATCGTTGTGGGGCCGGTCCCCGTGCTGCTGGTTATCGTTCCGTAGTAGGTGGTTCCGCTATCGACTACCTGCAACCTGCGGCCTACTTGCAGGATTGCGGTCTGGTTGCCCGGAACCGTGAACGTGCCAAGCGAAGTACCAGAGCCACCGGTAAGCGACGGTGAAAGACCGCTAGTAACCCACTCGCTTGCATTAACCGCCGCAGTATCGTTTACGCCCGTCAGGTTATCCTCGGTCAGGATCGTTACCCCGGTGGAATCTTGCAGAACCAGCTTGTAAGCGGAGCCCGTAGTAGCCCAGAACTGGCTGGCATACCGACCGGCAGAGTCAAGGATCACCGGGTTTGCATTGCTCGTAATACCCGTAGCATCCGTGTACGTAGTGGCCGGTGTCGTGGTCCCAGCGATGTACTGGTATATCTTGCCTCCAGACAATACCTGGCCAGCAGAGTTAAAGAACTGCGTCCCGGACCAAATCGGAAGCAACTTAACTGCCATAGGTAACCCCCTTGGCGTAACCCATCTTTTGAAGCTTTGGCAGAGACTCTTTAAGCTTCTCCCCAATGCCTGTACGCATGATCTTATCCGGCAAACCAATCTCATCAGCAACGTCATACGCCCTCTTAGCAGCCTTCTCGACCGTAGCAGCAGTACCCGTTACCACACAAACATAATCCCCGCTGGTAACCCAAATCTCACGCTCCACAACCTTCCGCCCCTCCATATCCGGCATCACCGCCATCTTCACCGATTGGGGCTGCAGATACCTCTGGTTGCTCTTCGTAACGCCATAAATAGGTATCCCGCCGGTAAACTCCGACTTGCTATCTGAATACGGGAATTTGGGGATCGCCAGAACAACGCAAACACCTACGTCATAATTGACCTGCAACGTAGCCTGACCATTACAAGCATCTAGCATCCACTGCACCGGGTCTCCCTTGTGCTGCTGCAGCATCAGGTTAAACGCAGGCCATCCGGGTCTGTTCGTAAACTCCAGAGGCCACGCCTTTCCCTTCTCATCGATGATGCAGTTAATATCGCAATCACCCAAGTGACCTAACTTGACCAGATCCTTCTCGATTGGGTCCAGCATTTCCTTTGCCAGCTTATCTTCCTTCTCGTAACACATCACGGTTCCCATCTCACCCGTGTTTGGCCCGTGATCTCCCGGCATCAGTTTCTTGTGTTCCCAATTGATATTGGGAGGGCTGATCCACCCCTCAGTACCCATCCAGCAGCTAACGCCAAGCTCAGTGCCGGGGATGAACTCCTGAAGCATTACCTCACCCTTCGGGTTCATTCCCAATTCCTGCCACTTTCGTAGCTTGGAGATCATGTCGGCAGGAGACTTGCTGCAGTACGACAGGCTCTTGTCCTCGTTGTCCCCCAGCGTTTTGAACACCCACCGGTAATCGGACTTCCACACAAAGGCTTCGCACTCCTTCAGCGTCTTGAACGTCCTGTATGGCGGGCACTCTATGCCGTGGTCCTCCAGAAACTTCATACCATCCTTGCGCTTGATCTCCAGGTTCGCACTGGCAACGCTGGGGCCAAAGTACTTAACGCCGCTCTTCTTTAGAGACTCCAACTGCTGCATGTAAGCACCGTTAGAGGTACAAAAGATAAGGTCCGCCCACCTTGTATGCGATAGCCAGTTATCAACTTTCTGTATTCGTTTAAACCCGTCGCCCGTAGTCGGATCGTTGGTCTTGGATGGCTTGACGAACCACCTGACGATATGTCCAGACGCTGCACATCTCCACGCGAAAGCAAGACCGCATCCATCCTGGTCAACGATTAGCAGTTTCATCTGGAATTTTCTGGTTCAAAAGCGCAGCTTGTGTAGCTTTCCTATTTGCTATCTCGGTCAAAGAACGACTTCCAACTTTGCTAGGCATTGACTGCCCAACTTTACCCAAAGATAGATTCCCGCGAATTGATGGCCGAGCAAGAATCCCTGCAGCAGCCAACGTATGACCAGCGGCCAATGATCCGCCAGCAGCAGCAACGTCAAGAACCGTCAAACCTTCCTCGCCGCCATAGTTACTTGCGTTCATTGCGGACTTTTTGAAATTGCTGGCAAACGTGGTTATTTTCTTCAATTCACCGGTCATCTTGGCATCCTTCTTTGCCAACTTAACCGCATCCACATTGCCTGCAGAATCTGTAACCCGCTGCACATCATAGGATTGCGCTATCTTTTTGCGAGCATCCCTGAAACTCTTTAACAATTCAGGTTGATCTTTTAAATTCCTGTCGATCAGATCTTCTACCGCTTTAGCTGCTTTTAATTGAGCATCACCTAATGCGCGCACCTTTGGATCAGCACTGCGAAGAGCGGATTGAACATTGGAGTTTCCTTCTTTTCGAAGGATTTTCGTCAACTCCACCGCATGCGCAGGATCTATCTCGGACACATACAAATCCTGCTGTATCTTCGCAACGTCAGGATTCTTCCCTATATTCTTGAATTCTTCTGCAAGCCCTTCAGTCCTGTGGCTAATTGCCTTCACATCATTGATGTACTTGGCATCAGCAGCAAACGGCGATCCAATGCGTTGAATGGCTTTATATGATTTACCGGCTTCGGACCTTACTTTGTCGAAAGCCTCCGGAGTCAGATCTCCTTCGATGCCGAGCTCTTTTCTTGCAAGAGAATTGGTTACTTCCTGATTCCTTATTGCGGCGGTCTGCTGTGTGCGTTCTTTACCGCCAAAAGCATTAAGAGTTTTACCTACTACTCCAGCACCGGGAAGATCCTTAGGAGGAATTACATATCCCTCTTTCTGTGATTCCGCTGCTATCTTTGCTTTGCCGGTTAGCGGTGCTGTTGGCGACTCAGCGACGGCTCTAGCGCCTTTCAGTGCAGATCCACCTGCCATCAAAGTAGAGGCTATGGCTGGAACTACCTCACCTATTGACTCTCCGGCAGCCTCGTTCCCGAGGGCTTTTCCAATCTTGCCGCCTATGTATCCTGTGGCCTTACTCGCAAGCTCTAGTGGCTTCCCCGCCAATTCCGTAAGACCCTGTCCTACCGCAGTGCGTGGCCTATAGGTAATCGCCTCTTGCGTAGACTTGACCTTATTTGCTGCATCCTCAACAGAATCACCAGAAACCAGAGCCCCGGCTCCATGCAGGCCACCAGCAATTTGCCCCACGAGGCCCGAACCCATAGACAGCGCAGTTTCTGCCACGCCAAGCGGAGCCTCAAATGCCTTGTGCTGTAAGGTTTCAGGTTTCTCTTCCTCAACATTTTCTGTCGGTTTGTAAGATTTAATGTACGAGGCAAGTTTCTGCGCGGATTCCTTGTCTCCGGCAGCATCCGCATTGCGAAGTGCGGAATACAACTTGTCTAGATCATTTTCCATATTTATCTAGAAGTTTTTGAATATCTTCCGGATGATCTCCGCCAGCATCTTTGGGCATCACCGATTTAAGTGTTGCTTTAGGATTCTTCTCTTGCGCAGAATCGAGCTTATCAAGATCAGCAATGGTGAACGGAACGGATTTTTGTATCTTTTCTATAGATTTTTGCGCGTTCCCTTTCAAGGAATCTGGAACGCGAGGATTATCTAAAATGTACTGAAGTCCAGCCTCAACAATCTGACGAGTCTGTGCAAGTTTCTCCAATTTCACTCGCTGCGTATCACCTTCCTTGAACATCAATACATCCATCTGATGCGTCAAAGACCCAGCCGGAGCAAGACCCGAAGCCTCAATAGCGGCAAGATTTCTCTGCAAACCGCTAGCACGGGTATTGTATTTTTGAACCTCTTCTGAGGTAAGTTTGTTTGCCAGAACTTCCTTGCCTGCATCAAAGATCCCAGGGCCCTGCTTGCGCCCTCCAAAAACTCCGGTATCGGCTGTTACTGGAAGGTTTACGATGTTTTCAAGATCTCTAGCAGTCTCATTGGCGGCAGTAAGTATGCGTCCTGTATAGACAGCCTCTCGACCTGATGTACTAGCGGCACCTTTTGGCCCAACACCCTTTATATCTTCAGATCTTCCGCTATTGGCATCAATTCGCACAAGCTTGGTCTTGCCGTTTTCATCGGTTACTTCTTTTATTTCCCATTTCGGTTTTTCTGCACCACCAGAAGCATCTTTATGTTCTAGTGCTTTTTTGCCTTGTTCTGGGGTGAGTTTTCCAGACTTAACGTCATCAAGTATTTTCCCCTCGGCTGATTCGGCAGGCTTTTGCTGCTGTTGACCCAACTTCGCCTGCAATTGCTGCATCCCGCCTTGCAATTCTTCTGGCGTCAGTTTGTCAGGATCAACCTTGCCGATAATCCCATACGCATATTCGTTGTCCCCATACCGAGATTTCAGGGAATCCAGTTCCTGCTTTATCAGTCCCTGCGACTCTTTCCAAGCCTGAGCTGGCAGTACGCCCTGCTTTATCTTGCTCTGGTAATTGCTGTTGGCAAGAGAACCGACACGCAAGAACTCGCCACCTACTTCCATGCCAACCTTGCGTTGCTGTTCTTGTACATCCTGTTGGTCAATTACCGATTTGGCCCGATGCTCGGCAGTCAGCGCTTGTTTCTCGGCAATGCTAGCCCCCGTTTCTGCCATCTTTCCAAATTGCTGCTGCAAGCCAATAGCCGTTTTGGGATCAATCCTGCCAACTTGACGCACCAGATCAGCCTGACCCTCTGGCGTCGAAGTGTCGGCCTTTGAGAATATGTCCGCCAATGCTTTCTGCTGCGATTGTTGCTGGTTGTAGGCGGCAGTATCTCGTTGCGCTGCAAGCTGCTGCTGGCCGAATTGGAACCCCTGCTGGGCCATGTCCAGCGGGTTCGCAATTCCAAGCGGCATTACTCCGGGTCCGACTGGCATCTTATTCCCCCTTACAACTGGCTTGCATACCCGTTAGATGGTTGCCCAGCGGTCTGCGGCGGCAATGTTGGAGAGTTGAATAATTGCCCCAATCCTTGCTGAAATCCTGGATTGTTAAACGTTCCCAATGCCGCATTAGTTACCCCGGCAATCCCGCCCGCATTAGCATTAGCAGCACCAGCAAGTCCAGCCTGCGAATATCCGGCTCCCGCTTGTGCAAGATTCACTTGGTTCTGATTCAGATTCTGCGAAGCGTTTAACCCCATTCCAGCAAGCCCCTGCAATTGGCTCATGTAATTCTGGAACTGCGTACTAGCCAATCCCTGCCCGTACTGCTGCAATCCTTGTAACGTATTTCCGGACAATGCCTGACCTCTAGCGGCAGCACTGTTTTGGATAGCGTCAGTACCCTGCTGCATCTGGAAGTTATATCCAGGCAGTTTGCTGATGTCGAAATTGGCCGCCCCCCCGTTTAGCAGGTTCTGGTACTGACCCAACGCCTGCTGTCCAGCCTGCATGTATGGCTGTACGTTCTGCTGCGCCTGTTGGCTGGCCATGCCAAGCTGCTGATTAGCAGCCTGCATCCCTTGGATCTGACCACCCGCAGCAGTGCTTGCAGCTTGCTGTGAGCCGCCGCCACCGATAAGACCCCCGATTAACGGGGCCGCAATCGCTCCGACTACGCCGCCCATATCAGACCACCTTCCCCATTACAATATCTTCCATCACATACCCCATGCGCCTCAGGATCGGCGTCCAGTCATTGGTGACCTTCACGTGCCATGCAATCTTGTCCGCTCCTAAAACCTTCATGTAGTACTCGCTAAAATTAATCAGCTTTAATCCTATTCTTCCCTTGCGATAAGGCTTTAACAGGAAGATTACATCGTTGTAAGCCCATGTCGTTTGCTTGTAGTGCAAGTGCTTTGTGATGAACCATATCGAGTAACCTATCAATCTTCCGTTATCCCGGCACGTTACAAACACCATGCTCCCCGCTTTATCCGCTGCCGCATACCTTTCCCAATCCGGGTCAAGAGGTATTACATCCTTGTTGAGTGCAATTTCCTCCCAGTGGGCAACACAAAGCTGTCTTACCTCATCCTTGCAACTATCCCAGCCCTCAAAGTCGTAAGTAATCAAATAGGGAAAATCGTCAAAGTCGGCGCTGATCCGCCATAAGTTATTTTAAGATAATCACCAGGAAACAACACAACTGCATTACCTAAAACCGTTGACATTGCATAATAATTAGTTCCATCTCGACTCAAAGCAAGCCCAGTGATCGTATTCACGGAAACTATGGCCTGCTGCCGCACTTGTGTAGTGTTCTGGTAAACGTATGGGGATCCCCCAACAGATGGTTGGAAAACCTTCCCCCCGCCAGAAACCCCCTGAAACCATGAAGTCCACTCCTTGGATACCTTCTTGGTATCGCTAACAATCTGCGTGTGAAACGGTGGCGGCAAACTCACTTGCCCATGCCCCTAGTCACCGCAGCACCATACGTAACAGCCCACTTCACCGGATCGGTCATCCGAAACCGGAATACAAAGTCCCTGCTGGCCCCAAAACGCCTCAAAGTCGCCCTAGGTCCGATGTACTGGCCCACAGCACCTATCCCCATCAGACGCTCGTTACCGAACGTCCTGCCGCCGTCCTTGGACACACTAACCATGATCTGCGGGTTTGATCCCTGACCGGACTGGATTCCAACCCCTGTCTCTAGGTCCAGAAACACCTCGTCAATAGCCAGCATGTTGCCGCCATCGTGTATGTGCCTCGTCTGGCACAGCCTCATGATCGGCGTCCCGTTATCGGTAAATGCTTCGTCGCTTAAGAGATAGATATTCCCGCTGCTGTAGTCCGATACGTACACTTGCCCGTTAAACGTTATGCAGAACTGTCCGATATATCGGTTAATTAGTCCAGTGCCGGTCTGCTGCTCGCTCCAAATCCCCGTAGATCCGTCAAACAAAAATGTTCTGCCAGCCGTGGGGAATGTGAGAACGTAGAACGGATGCCCATCCCACATGTAGCTCATCGCCACCGCATCGGCTACGGTCGAGAAATCATCAAAATATGCGTCAATATCCTTATTCGATATGACCTTGGGCTGGAATCCTTCCAGAGCATAAATGCTGTAACCGCCCTGAAGATTTGTCCCTAGAAACGCCATCGTGTTGTTGAATTTTGCCCGACTCCACTTGGCTGCCAGCCCTACTTGTTGCGTGGCGGACTGGATGGGCGGGAACGTCGCTGGCGTGGTCCCATCGTCGTAGTGAAACTCGATGCTGTTCGATCCCCAGCAGATAAGGAAACCGTGATCCACATCCACCGCTAGCAACGGATCAGGCGCAGCAGAAGCATTCCCTATGTATAACGCGTTCCAGGCGGTGCCAACCGTATAGATCAGCGGCGATAGGCTGTACTGTCCGTTTACGGCAGGGTTCTCGCAGATAAACCGCAGATCGTTGTACGCAATCGTCGTGGCACCGTTGGGGATGTTTGCATCCACCAAAGGACTGGTAAAAGTCGTCCCATCCCATCCGTAGCACTTGGAGCCGTCAACAATCATCAGAAGCGAGCCGTTATCCTCCATCCCGACATTACCGGTAGAAGTCTGCAACGTGCCAATGCTGGTTACTACACCTACGCTGCTAACCGTGTAAACATTGGCCCCGGCAGCTACAACGATATTGCTTTTGAACACATGCCATCCACGCACAGGGCTTGATACGTTGGCAAATAGCGTATTTCCTGGCGTTCCGTAAATGGCAATCTTTGCTTTCTCGGCGTCCTCCCGGATCTCGTAGTAACAGTTCACCCGTCGCTGATCGGTGACAATCGCGCTTTTGCCAGTTACCCCGCTGCCAAAAAGCTGTATCTGCTGCATTACCCATCAACCCCAGGCTGGAAGAAGATGTTGTTCACATCGCTATCCGGCTCCCTCGCAATAGCAAGGGAATCGTTCAAATTGTCTTGCATATCCTTTGTGAATGGCAGGTTGAACATCGGCGCTATCTGCTTCGTCAGCCCCCACGCCAGCGCTAGGTACCATCTCTGGGGATAGTCAGGGTTATCCGTAGTATTAACGAAGTCCTGCACCGGCTCCATGTAACTGATGTGCAGGTATTTAGAAGTATCCGCAGCGCCCGGTACATCGATATACAAAACCCCATTCGTTAGTTGAGACTCGTAATACACATAGCTCGGGTCTGACTGGCTCCCCGGCTGCTGCTTGTAAGATAGATTGTCATAGTCCTGCAGCGTGATCAGCTTCATCGGAATATCCGAAGAACTACTATCGCGTAGCACCGCAGTCTCGATGACTTCCGGCCTCTGTGCCTTGTTTGTGTAGTTAAACAGTTCTGAACCACTCGATGCTTGCGTAGGCAATCCGCCAGCAGGAATGGTTATCTGCGTTCCACCAATCTTGCTCGCACAGGTAGTCCAGAACAGCACCCCGCTGTCCAGAACAATACCCACGTAATCATTTACTGTAATGTTGGCGTTGGGTACAGATATAGTAGTAGCACCAGCGATAGCTGTTGCTGTGGTGTCCTGTATGAAACTGGTATTCGTCCAATTGTCCCCAGAAGGTCCAAGATTATATTGTCCAGTGGAGTTGCTGAGGTACAGGTTTCCATGTCGGCGCTTCCACATCTTCAAGCCTGGCGCAAAGTCCTGCTTCGCCATCCACTGTTTTGCAAGCATATTCAACTTGCGGGAAACGTCCGCGAACTCCTGCGCGCTGGGGTTCTCCGCCTCACCCAGCTTTCCAATGTTGAGCATCGCCTCCCGCACGATGTCGTTCGTTGTTACTACGAAGGAGTACGATCCGCTTGTAGCCATTATGCCGCCACCAGTTCCTTGGTCTTCACGTATGCCGCGTCAATAGCCTCCAGCACCTCGGCAGGCGATATATCACGCTGGCATACCGCCGTACCCGCCCCCTCTTCACCGTCTGGTACCCGGTCGCAGTTGTCCCACCCATAGTGGAGTTGATGGCATGCCGGGGCTTCGTTCTTCCCACGTCCCTTGCAATTCGTGTTCCTCGCCCATAGGGAGGTTGTGTTGACCCAATCCCTCGTTAGGTTCCTCACCGTGGAGTGACTTAAGAAAACCACTTTCGGGATAGGCAGACACGAAGCGCCATTGAGAACGCCCGTTTCCGGCCCGATCACCATATCCACGTGATCCAGCATAGTCAGGGTTTCTCTGATACTCCACACCGCGCTCCTCCGGTGTACCCGCTTTTCGTTCTCCCATCCCGCCTCCAATAGCTTGCAGAAGTGATCCCCTACAAGCACAACGTCAACATCGGGGTAATCGATCATCAACCTTGCAATAACAGCATCTACATGCGGCCATGTCTTGTGCACACCACTACCGGCAAGCGCCCACATGATGGTGAACTTCCCCATCCGCTTGCGCTCCTTCTTCGCCCACTCCGCCTCGGCAGCAGTAGGGTGGAACTTGATGCGCAACTTGTGCGGGACACCTGCCATACGGTGCTGCACTTCCATGTAGTTCAGGTCACAGAACATATGCCGTGCGGCGGGTGACCAAGCGTGTGGAGTACGCCCAGGAAGGGCTAAAAGCGAGCCCTCGCAGGATTCTGAGAGGTTTACGAACTTGTCGTACTTCTTCTTCAGGTTGTCCCAGAACTGCCCTAGTTCGTGGTTTACCACCTGGTCCTTGTCCTGCAGTTTTATGCAGTCAATGTTCGGATCATGCTCTAGGACTTGCGACCCTGGCGGCGAAGTATGGAGCGTAATATGGTATCCCTGCTCCTTGAGTCCCCTAACGATGCTTGAGATCTGGAGTAGGTCTCCGAAAGCGCCGTATCGGACGATGCCGCATGTTTTTGCTGGGCTCGGGTCTTTGTAACTGTAGTGCTTTCGGGTTCCTGAAAGCTTCCGGTAAACCTGGAAAAAACTGTATTCCGTGCCTTCATTTCGATCCTCATTCCTCACCAGATCGTAACTGGCAAAGTCCATCAACTTGATCACATCATCGGGAAGGAAGTCGTTCTTGTGGTCTACATTCGCACCCGGCTGCCCAATGTTGGGATAAAAGTCTTTGTGCGGGAGGTAAAGAATCAGGTATCCGCCGACCTTGACGCAGCGCCACCACTCTTTGAGTACCGCTTTAGGCTCAACCATATGCTCAAGAGTGTGGCTGCTATAAACCGCATCCATGCTAGCGTCAGCAATAAGGTCAAGATTATCGGCATCAAGAGTAAGGTCAGGCTTACATAATATGCCGAAGAGAGCAGCGTCCGTATTATTGTCCGCACCGATGAAATGCCCAAAAGGTTTATGATTGCCACATCCTACGTCCAACACACGACCACGGGTGTACTCGACAAGCTCCCACTTGATCTTGCCCGACTCATTGCCCTGCGGATCAGTTGCTCGCCAGACCATCAGAACTCCATGTAATACTTACCGCACTTGGCTTGGAAGGCCGTCTTCTTCCACTCGTTGCGGTAGTCGTTAAATGCCTTTGTAGCCCCCTCCAGGCAGCCAACATCATCGAACCACATCAACCCACCCTTTGCCATCATCGGCCCCAATACATATAGCGCCATCTTTATGCTGTTGTACTGATCAGCATCTATGTGGGCAAACGCTATTGGGTCCATCTTCACAACGGTAAACGGGAATACCCCCTGCATTACCAGCGCTTTTGGCATCAGGGCGGAGACTTTCCGGGCATCCGTGTCCGCAAAATCCCCTACGTTGTGCGAGTCAAACCCGCTCTTAAACGGTATGCCGGTGAAGGTGTCGTACAGATAAAGTTTGCGGTTTTGCTGCTCGCACACCTCGTACAGCCGCATTGCACTTCCGCCCTGATACACCCCTACCTCTACAACGTTACCTTCAGGGCACTGACGCAGTGCGGCGCACATTTCCTCTGCAGAGGCAACGTCCGCCAGCATCAGCACGTAGTCAAGAGGCATTTTTACGCCTTGCCCAAGCCGCTTTCATTTTCTCACTATGAGTGATCGGAGTAACCTTTTGGTCAACGTGTTCCACAATGGAAAGCACAGGACCAACCTGATTGCCCGCTTCGTCAAATAGTTTCCCATCCTGCTCATAGGCCAGCTTCGGGTCGCCCCGAACAATCATGTAAGGCTTGCTCCGATCCAGAATCACGACTTTGGCCCGAAGAATACGGTTGCGTTGATCGTTCCACCCACCACGATATACAGCCCGTTAGACGTGCTGGCAGGGATCGGCGTGTAGGAACCAGCGGCAGGGGTAATCGCACCCGTAATCGGCACGCTGGTTCCGGTCGTGGCGCTGTCGTACAGCGTCAGGGTTCCCGAAGAGGTGGTGGCGCACAGGATACCGATCACGTTCACCGGACCCGCAGCCACGTTCCCCGTTGCCGTGATATTCGCGTACGGCCCGCTTACTATGAGTGCCATTATCAGAGCCTATCGAGGTAGTTATTACGTTCTATAAATCCTTCGACCTCGTTACCACCATCGTCCGGTCCCATGGCGATTCCATAGAAGTGGTCCATGCCCTCGCCAGTGTACTGATCGTCCGCACCATCAAGTTCGTGGTACGTGAAACCGTTTAGCAGCGCACGGCTGGAGACGGCATCGGTAACGTCGGTCTCGCTCATGGTGGAGACTTTCCCCAGAGCGTTGTTCTCCTTCATCACCCATTCGGTAATATCCGTGGCC
>Ga0075014_100000242_pt1 | contig 15656 bp, 14 predicted proteins | sample AleBraG_ABR_2014_FD_71472 | JGI IMG/M metagenome (GOLD analysis project Ga0075014, IMG submission 71472) | Freshwater sediment microbial communities in response to fracking from Pennsylvania, USA - Alex Branch Run_MetaG_ABR_2014 | ecosystem: Environmental > Aquatic > Freshwater > Creek >... | reverse complement strand
ACCGACACCGGCATCATGCACCTCGGCTTCGCCGTCGGCACCCGTGTTGTCGCCCTCATCCACTGCAACAATCCCGCCCACCGCGTCGGCCCCTACGGCTACGGCGACCGGCACCGCGTCCTCCAACTTCCCCGCCCGGAGGGCTATCGCACTCCCGCCGACGCTTCCATGAATGAGATTACCGCAGAACAGGTCCTCCGGAAAGTCGCTGAGGTGTGGTCATGAATTTTCCCGGCCTCGATCCCTCCTGGATCTTGTCCCACCGCGCCCTGTACCGCGGCGGACTGATACAACCCTGGAACCTCGAACGCTGCCGTGAGGAAACCCAAAAGAATGCCGGGATTCTGGTGGTGGCCCCCACTGCACTGGGCGACACGGTCCTCTGCACCCCCTTGTTGCGCACGCTGGCGGAAAATCTGGGACGCGAACGCAGCGGTTTTCTTGTAAAAGAAAATTGTCGTGAATTGTACGAGACCGACCCGCATGTCGGGAATCTCTTCACCGTCTCCGGAAAATATCGCGGCTGGCTGGATCTGCGGCGGCAGATTCTGCGCCGGAATTACCGCATTGCCCTCATCGCCAACACCACCGAACCGGATCTGATTCCCTGGCTCTGGCACTGCGGCATCCGCGGCTTTCTCCGTTACCGCTCGCGCTGGAGCCCCTGGGCGGACTGGTTTGCCAACAGAGACATGATGCGACGGCCTGAAGGATCCGGTTACGCCACCGGCCACGCCATCGACAACACTCTGGCCATGGCCGAAGCCCTGCAACTTGTCATCAAAGATCGCCAACTCCGCCTGACCCTCCCGGATGCACAAACACCAGCTCGTGAGCCCGTCATTCTGATTCATCCCGGCGCCTCGCGACCACGCAAACGCTGGCCTCTCGACCGCTGGATTTTTGTCGCCCGCACCCTGCTGGATCAACGACCCGAGGCCCGTGTCATTGTCACCGGTTCAAAAACCGAAGCAGCCGACGCCGGCTTGTTGGTCGATGCCCTGGGTCCGCGTGCGCTCAACCGGGCCGGTCAATGGGGCTTGCGCGATTTACTACTCGAACAATCCAAAGCACTGATTTTTCTCTCGGGCGACACCGGTCCCTACCACATGGCGGTGGCGGTAAATTGTCCGACCGTCACGCTGTTCGCTCCCACCGACCGCGGCTCCTCCACCGAAGCCTGCGGCCCGAAATACGCCAATCCCACTCGCCACGCCACCTTGGAAATCGCCTCATTCGATCAGGACATCAGCAGTCTGTCAGCGGATTCGGTTTGCCACACCGCCCGGACAATACTTGGCGGATGACATCTTCTCTGACATCCCATACAGTTTCGTTCTCATGAAAGAATTTGCCGTTTTGAGTGCCTGCATGAAGTACCAGCGGGAGCAACTCAGCCCTTTTGTTAAGAGCTGGAAAAACAACGTTCCTGACGCCGATCTGGTGATGTTTGTGGATCAAATCACACCCGAAACCACAGCCTGGCTTTTGGAAGAAGGCGTGCAACTCGTGCCAGCCAGCTTCTGCAAATTCCAAGCCGGAGCCGAACGCAGGCGGTACTTGCACCATCAGGCGCTGGAAGGGGCAACTTCCATCTTTTTGTTTTTGATCGGTCTTTTCAGCAAGAAATCCAATCCCCAAACCGCTCGCATTCGCCAGGCAATGCTGGATGTCAATAGCTCCCGGTTTAACGACTACCTGAATTTTTTGCGCCTTTTTGGATCCCGTTATTCCAGTGTCTTTCTGGCCGATTGCCGTGATCTCATCTTTCAAGACACACCCTTTCCCAGTCAGGGCCTGCACACCTTTGAGGAAAGGGATACGATCGGCAATTCACGCATGGCAAGATTGTGGTTTGAGTGGACCTATGGCCGGAGCTTTTGGCGTCGCCTCTCCAAGCACGCCTTTCTCTGCAGCGGCACGATTTTAGGCGACACCGCCTCCATCCTGCAACTGCTGGCACTCATGGTGCGGGAATGCTGCAACCAACAAGCCAATCATGGCGAAGATCAGATCGTCCTGAACTACATTATTCACCACCTCCAGTTAGCCTGCACCACCCATTCCTGCGGTACGGGTGGTGTCATAACACTCCATTCTGCGCAACTTGAAGACTTGGATATTGTTGATGGCAAATTGTGCGATTTGAACGGAGCTGTTATTCCCGTGGTTCATCAATACGACCGCGTTCCGGGCTTGGCGGAACAATTGGCGGCGTTGCGAAATTGCCGTGAGGCCTAAAAAGCTGTGTGTGTCGCATTCCACCCTGCGACATCCTCCGGGTTCATCACCGGCTGCAAAATGTAATCGAACAGTTTTTCATGCGTGTGGTGCTGCAAGACAAAATCCCGCGCCGCCACCCCCATTTCCCGCAGGCGATCCTTGTCCGCCAGGGCGGTTTTGATCACACGCTTTAAATCGCTGCCCTCCACACCATAATACAAGGCATGCTCTTGATCGATCAACGGGTGATGCCGGTGGATGCGCGGATAATTTATCAGGGGGACACTCCCCACCGCGCAAGCCTCGTAATGGCGGAAACAATCCCATCCATGCCCTTCAGGGGAATACACCAGCCATGACCGGGCGCATATTTCCAAAAAAACCTGCCTTGAAAGTGTTTGGCCGGTCAAAATCTCTATCGCCAATCCCTCCTGCTTGAGCTCCTCTAATATTTTCAGGCCGGACTCTCTCGCCATCTCCCCCTTGCTTGTTCCGGCAAAAAAGACATCGATTTCCTTGGGACATTTAAAATCCACACGTTTTGCGACGGCGTCATAATTCAGCCCCAAGGATAGCGGTTTGATTTTGTGCCTGTGGTTACAAAATATCCGCGTCTTGCGCACCGCCGAGGTGTCCTCCATGCGTCCGTCGGTGTACATGAAACCATTTTCAATTTTTAACGGCAGCTCACGCCAGTAATAGGCTCGGCATTTTTTCAACAGACCGAAAAACTGCGGTGGTATGACGCAAGGATCGTCCTTTCGATCCACCACCACCAAAGGAACCTCAACTCCTTGCAACAGCCAGAGAATGATCCAAGGGCCAAAACCGTAAAAACGGCCCATGCAACATCTGGCCATTTTAAAAAGATTGGACACAACACCCCGGCCCCGGTGCCACGGCGTACCACAAACCCCAAAAAAAGATGCCACCACCACGTCATAACGACCAGAGCGTAATTGCCGTCTCAAATGCAAAAACTGCCGGAATGTCAGGTTTGGTTCTTCGGATGATTTTTTTCCAATTTGATAGTAATCGACGCGCCCAAATCCATTCTCCTTAAAATAACTGCCCGCCCCAAGTTCCAAAATTCGGCACTCACGCTTCATGGGGAACCCGCTGTGACTTGGCGGATAATGTTCTCCACCATCTCACACATCACTTCGTTGGTGTGTTTCTGCAAAACGGACGCGCGTCCGGCAGCCGCGAGTTCCCGTCGCAAATCCGGTGAGGTCAGGAGTCGCTCCATCGCCGCCGCCAGTTCCTCCGCCCGGCCCGGCTCCACCAGCAGGCCGGTTTTTTCATGAGCCACCACTTCGGGAATACCCCCGGTTTTTGCCCCCACCACCGGCACCCCTGCCGCCTGAGCCTGCAAAACAGCCTGCGGAATCCCCTCATGCGCCAGGGACGGCAGCACGAAAACCGCCAGCGAAGCCATGATCCGCGGTACATCACCGCGGTGGCCCAGCAATGAAAAGGAAGCCTGCAAACCGGCATCGACCACCCGCTGCCGCAGTTCATCCCGGCCCGGCCCGTCGCCCGCCACCACAAAATGAGCCTTCACCCCCTGCTCCCGCAGCAGCCGGGCGGCTTGCACAAACACCGCATGACCCTTCCAGCTCCGGATCACCGCCACCATGCCCACCAGGGGTACATCACCCGGCACGCCCAGTTCACCATGCAGCAGATCCGGCATCCCCGGCTTGAATTTTTCCACATCCACCCCCGTGGGAATGCAAACCACCCGCGCCGGATGCAGCGAAAGTCGTTCGGTCAAATGTTGTGAAATTTTTTCGCTGGTCGTCAGCACCCGGTCGGGCAGGACGGAAAACGCCAGGCGGCTCAACCACGGATTCCGGTACTCCACGTCTATGTGCCGGGACCGCAGCACGACCGGTGTGCCGGCCAGACGCGCGGCAATACCGCCCAGCCAGCCGTCGCGGGAACTGTGCATGTTGACCACTTCCATGCGGTTTTCGCGCAACATGCCCGCCAGTTTCAGGACAGACCCGAGATAACTGCGCCGTCGGCAATCCATGGAAACAATCGGGATATCCACCGCCTGCGCCTCGGCATAAATACGGCTGATGACAGGCGCCGCCAGCCAGACCTGGTGCCCGCGGGAGCGCATGGCCTGCAACTCCTGCAAAACACGGATTTCCTGCCCACCCCAACCGAGCGAACTTTCCGTGTGCAAAATGCGATAACGCCTATTCACGGGCGGCGTTTTGTCAATGGGGCAATTCATGCATTCCTGATTCCAAGGGGAAAAGCTTGTCATCCCCCCCGCTTTTTGGCAGTCCTTTTTTTCCTTTAATCACATTTTCACCATGCCCTCCCGCCACGATTACCAAGCCAAACAGAAATTAACCACTCTTCAGGGCATCCTGTTTCTCTATAAAGTTTGCGGCAAATACCTGCGACGCTACTGGTTGCGCTTTGTATTGGGCATTTTTCTCGGCCTCAGTTTCGGCATGGTCAATGCCAGTTCCCTGTGGGTGACCAAAACTCTGGTGGACCGCATGACACCGGTCAGCGCACTCCCAGCACCCACTGTCCCCAAAAGCCCCGCCGCCAATGCCGGCTTCTCCGAGCGTTTTCAATTCAAGGCCAAACAGGAAGGTCTCCGGTACCTGAACCGTATCAACAGCACCACCGACCGCTGGCTCCCCCGCGTCGGACGACCCCTGCACTGGCGTGAAATTGTCGGTGGCACCCTGCTCCTGCCCTTCCTCCTCTTTCTGCGCGGTGCCGTCAGTTATCTGAGCAGCTATTATTTTGCCTGGGTCGGCCTGCGGGTGACCAATGACCTGCGCCTCGATGCCCTGGCCAAGCTGCACACCCTTTCCCTCGACTACTTCAACAAACGCAGCACCGCCGATCTGCTCGGTCGCGTCAACAGTGACACCGGTGTGGTGCGCACCTTCCTCAGTCTCGGATTCAACGACATCATCAAGGAACCCTTCACGTTCGTCTGCGTCTTTGCCGGCATGCTTTTGATCAACTGGAAACTGACCTTGGTGGCCTGCACGCTCATGCCCCTCTGCCTGATTCCCGTCGCCATCCTCGGTAAAAAATCCCGCAAGGCCAGCCGGGCCGACAGTCAGAAAATGATGGGTGCTGAAAACGGTCTCATCGAGGCCCTGGCCAACATCCGCGTGGTGAAAAGTTTCAACCTCGAAAAACAGCAAAGCGACGAGTTCGCCGATGCCCTGCGCACTTCCGTCCAGTACGCCATGCGCAACATCAAGGCCAAGGAACTGCTCAACCCCATCATCGAGGTCATTTCCATGCTGGGCATCAGTGTCATCATCGTTTACGTCATCTCCCAAAACATCCCCATCCCCAATCTGGCGGCGTTCCTGGTCGGTTTGATCACCCTATACAGCCCGCTCAAAAAAATCGGCAGCATCCACATCTATTTCTCCACCGCCTCCTTCTCCGTCGAACGTCTCTCCGAGTTCTTCAAGGAAATCCCCACCGTGGCCGAAAAACCCAACCCCCTGCGCCTGGAAAAATTCCAGCAGGAACTGCGCCTGGAAAAGGTCGGCTTTTCCTATGGCGAGGGCATGGTCCTGCAAAACGTCTCCCTGCAGGTGCCGCGCGGCATGAAGCTGGGCATCGCCGGTGAAAGCGGCTCCGGCAAAACCACCCTGATCAATCTCCTGCTCCGCTTCTATGACGTGACCGAGGGCCGCATCCTCATCGACGGCCATGACATCCGCGATATCGCTTTCGACAGCCACCGCCGCATCATGTCACTGGTCGGTCAGGAAGTACTGCTCTTCAACCGCAGCATTGCGGAAAATATCGAATTCGGTCTGCTCGGCGCCAGCCGCGAACAAATCATCGCCGCCGCCAAGGGCGCTTATGCCCACGATTTCATCACCCAACTCCCCCACGGTTATGACACCGTCATCGGGGAACGCGGCGTACGTCTCTCCGGCGGTCAGCGGCAGCGCCTGGCCATCGCCCGCGCCTTCGTCCGCGATGCGCCCATCCTGATTCTGGACGAAGCCACCGCCTCGCTCGACTCCACGGCGGAAGCCGAAGTGCAAACAGCCATCGATCATCTGGCCGAGGGCCGTACCGTCATCAGCATCGCCCATCGCCTTTCCACCCTCAAGGACTGCGGCTTGATCGTGGTTTTTGAAAAGGGCCGCATCATTGAACAGGGCACCATGCCGGAACTGCTCCGCGCCAAGGGCGCCTTCGCCGTCATGGCCGGACGACAGGGCATTTCCGCAGCCTGAACGCCTCATGACTTCCCCGGTCAACGGTCTGGTACTGGGTGCTGCGACCGGTTTCAAACCCGAAGCATTGCAGGTGTTCCTCAACAGCCTCGACAATACCGGCTACAAGGGTGCCACAGTCCTTTTGGTTCATGACACGGACCGCGATCTGGCGGCCTGGCTCCAATCCCGCGGCGTGCGGGTTTTTTCCCTGCCTGCAACGCAGCAGATCAACCCGACCGCCTTTCCCTCCCCCAAACGCCTCAGCCAGACCGGTCGCTATCTGCCCCGATTTCTGCGACGACGCCTGATCGATCCCCTGGCCTTGCAGCGGTTGCACATCTGCTACGCCCGCTTCCTCCATTTCAACCTCTACCTCCAGCGTCACCGCAGGGAGTTTTCCCACGTTTTTCTGACCGATACCCGCGACGTCGTTTTTCAAGCCAATCCCCTCACGGCATTACAAAACTTCGGCCATGACCTGTGCTTTTTTTTGGAAAACACCGGGATTCCCATAGAAAAAGAACCTTTCAACCGCGGCACGGTCCTCTCCGTTTACGGCCCGGACGGTCTGGAAAAAATCGGCCATCAACCCGTTATTTGCTCGGGCACCGTCGGCGGCGGCACATCCCAAGTCCTGGCCTTTCTCGATTGCCTGAGCCGCCAGATTTTGCGCCGCCTGAAAATCCTGTACAAATGCAGCTATGGCGACCAGGCGGTACACAACTGGGCTGCCTGGACCGGAAAACTGCCCCCGCACCGGAAACTGCCCAATTTTCAGGGACCCGTGGCCACTCTCGCCACAGCCGACTCTTCCCGCTTCCAGTTCAATGCCGACGGCCTGCTCCTCAATGATGACCGCAGCATCATTCCCGTACTCCACCAATACGACCGGCATCCGGAATTGCATGACCTAGTGCAAAAACTCGCCCAGGCCACGCCATGAACTTATCCAATCCTAACATCTGCCTGGTGATCGAAAGCCTTGCCGAAACAGCGCCCGGCAGCCCGTCCGCCCTGCATGCCCTGAAGCTGGCCCGCTTGTGCCTGGAAAATGCCCTGCCCCTGACGGTCCTTTACACCGGACCGGAATGGAGCCGGCAGCCCGCCTTGGAAAAAACACTCACCGCCGCAGGAGCTGATTTTGTTTTTTTGCAAGATCCTTACTGCGAGACCAATCCCAAGAACGGCTGGGGCTTTCTTGATCAATCCCTGGCTGTTTACGATTTTCTCAAAAACCGCACCCATAGCCATATTGTTTTTGAGGATCAACGCGCCGCCTTCCGGGCCCTGCAGGCCAAACGGATGACCGGTGATTTTGAAAATGCCGTTCTGATTTTATCCGTACACGGACCTTCCCAAAGAATCCGGGAACAACGGGAGGAATGGTCCGGAATGCCGGTGCAGGATGCTTTGATCTCCTGGTGCGAACGCTACGCCTGCGAACACTGCGACTGTCTCGTTTTTAAGGATGAATCCATCCGCAACTGGCTGACACAAAACAACTGGTCCTTCCCCGAAAACAACCGGATTCTGCCCGGCCTGCAAAGCACCACGGACGCCACCTCAAAAAACTGGCTCGCGCTTTTTTCCGAAAAGCCGCCCACCGCCGGGCGCATGGAAAAAATCCGGCGCGACATCGCCTCCCATCCACCCCTGGTTTCCGTCGTCATCGCCCACCATAACTACGGTAAATACCTGCCTGCCTCCCTGGCCTCTTTCGCCGCCTCCCCCTATCCGAACTTCGAGGTGATCGTGGTGGATGACGCCAGCAGCGACGAATTTTCACTCCGGGTTTTTCAGGAGATTCAGGAGCAGTATCAAGCCCCGCAATACAAATTCCTCTCCAACCCGGTCAATCTGGGCGTCACCAGCACCCGGAATCGCGGCGCCTCCCTGGCCCGCGGGGAGTATCTGGTGTTTTTTGATTCGGACAACATCGCCAGCCCGGAACTGCTGCCCACCTTTGTGGAAAGCATCCTTTATTGCGGCGTGGATTATTGCACCTGTTTTCACAAAACCTTCGCCAACACCGCCGAGACCCAGGCCGGTGCCGAAATTCTCTGGGAGGGAACCCCCGCTGGTGCAGTCCTGGAAATCGCCTGGGTGGAAAATATTTTCGGCGACCTCACCCACATCATCAAGCACAGCGCCTTCCGGGAAATCGGTGGATTCACCGATGGCTGCCGACATGCCGAGGATCTGGAGTTTTACACCCAGCTCGCCATGGCGGGACACACCATGGATGTCGTGCCCCGTTTTTTATTCTGGTACCGGGACAATCACAGCGGCCTGCGCCACAACTGCAATCTCTACCAGACCTACGCGGTCATCCTGCAAAGCTACACCCGTCCTTTGCCCGCTCTATACCAGAACATTTTCAACCAGATTCTCTACCCCCTGGCCCGCCTTGCCGCCTACCCCCCGGAACGCGAACGCTGGCATACCCCCCTCTTTGCTGCGGAACATCCCCGGCGCGTGCCTCCCGGACGCTTTATTTACTCCCTCCTGCAACAGATCGAACGCTACATCCGGAAACGGTATTTCGGACGGAACCGGAACTGAAGCCCCGCCCTGTGCCTGCACTTCCCATCACCTTCATTGTCCCCGCCTACAACTGCGCCGGGAACTTCTCCCGGCATGTGGAAGCCATTGCCCCGCTGCTCCGGCTCTGCCAGCAAACCCTTTTCGTGGTCAGCCCCAGTCCCGACGACACCCAGGATCGGGCCAGCCAACTGGCCGCCCTCCATCAGGCCACCGCCCTCATCACCCCGGCGGGACTTTTCAACTCGTGGAATGCAGGCGCCCGCGCCGCCACTGCCGAATATTGTTATTTCAGCACCATCGGCGACACCATTGATGAATCCGGGTTGAAGCACCTGCTGGCCATGGCGGAAGGCACTGCCGCCGACCTGGTCATCACCCCGCCCCTGATGACGGACAATAACCGCCGCACAATCCGGGACTGGCCCGTCGTCAAACGCAAAAAATCCTGGCGGAAATATGAAGGCCGTTTGATCCCCATTCCCGACCTGATTTCCCTGGTTTACCAACACGCCCCCGATTGCATCATCGGTTCCTCGGCTTCAGCCCTGTACCGGAGAAGTTTTCTCGTCCGCCACCCGTTCCCGGTCACTTTCTACAATTACGGCGACACCGCCTGGACTTTCAAGGTCTGTACCAGCGCGGCCGTGGCTTACTCAGGCCAGGCCGTGGCCCATTTTGTAGTCCATCATGCCACACGTCATGCCCCGGATGAAAACGGCATGGTCCGATTGCAATCCCTTTGCCTCATTTCCGCACGGAAACAACTGCGCGATCCGGTCAAAAGGAATCTGCGCCCGCAATACAGAATCCTGCCCCACAAGAAAAGACAGGCTTACAAAAAATGGCTTCACTGCCGGGAACAGCTCAATGAGCGGCGCGGAAAACATCCCCGGGCTTTCTGGTGGCTGAACCCCGGAATCTGGAGGCTGCGCCTGAATCGGGACCGGCAGTCCCTGCTCCTGCAGATCATTCTGTTCCTGCAAATCAACATCATCAAACGACTGACCGTCTGATGATTTTTGCCAGCAGGAGTTTGACCAGCATCCTCAGGCGCCACCAGGAAGCCAGTCGCTTCAACTGAAAGCCGCGCCACCACCATTGCAGGGATTTCACCATTTCCTGCTTGTTGTACAAACGACCCGTCACCCGGTCGCAATAAAAAGCCAGAAACGCGTCCCGGGAAAACCCCTTGGAAAATCTGAATTCCGGCAGATGTACCGGCGCCACCACTCCGCCCAATTCCTCCTCAATCAGGGGAACCTCGTCCATGATCCCCAAGTCCTCCACCAGCTTGCGGTAAATCGCCAGACCCTCCTGATGAAAGCGCTCCCCCAACATCGCCGATTTGGCCGCATCATGCTTGCGGAAACGCGCCAGCACCTCCGGGATCAACACCACCCGACTCTGACCATGCAGGGCCAGATACTTGACCCACAAATGCCAGTCCATCATGCACTGCAACTGCTCCTCCACCCCGCCCAACTCCCGTACCACGGCTGTCTTCCAGAATGTGGAGGGCTGGCAAAACACCCCCCGGCAAATGGTTTGCTCCGCACAACTGCGCACCGGCAGTTTCAAAATTTCTTCTGTTTTCGGTCCGGATTCGGAAAATTCCAACATCCTCCCCGCCACAATATCCACCGACTTCTTTTGAAAGGCCTCCACCACCCTTTCCAGGGCTCCGGGCAGGAGCGCGTCATCCGCATTGAGCCAGTTGAAAATCCCGCCGCTGCACTGCTGCAACCCCTTGTTGATGGCATTGCTCTGCCCTGAGTCCGGGCCTCCGATAAAATGAATCCGCTTGTCTTTCTGATAGGAGCGGATGATGTCCATCGTGGCATCCGTGCTGCCGGCATCCACGATCCAATACTCGTAATCGCCATACCCCTGACTGAGGACACTTTCAATGGTCTCGGCCAGAAAAGCCCCTGCCTGGTAGCAGGGAGTAACGATGCTTATTTTCATTTCCATGGAATCCCACCGCCGGAAATCCGAAGATAGGGGTACTAAACCTGCCAATATCCGCCGATTTGGCAACCCTGGAACCCATTTCCCCATTATTAGCCGGAACGATCCTGATTCAGGACGACCGAAATTAGATTGATATTACCCCTGTCTGAACGAGACTTGCCCGGCTGAATCAACCCGCTTATTTCATGAGTCCGAATCAGGAAAAACCCGCCCCCCGCATCCTCCTCCTCTACCGCAACGCCTGCGGTCTGGAAGGCTTCATCCGGGCTTGGGTGGATCAAGCCGACAGCGTTCATTGCCCCTCCAAAAGCCGGGATCAAAGTTTTTTACCCGGCCCTCCCACCTTTGACTGGTCTCAATTCCGGCGCCTCAAAACAGCTTTGGCCCGCAAGGAATATGACCTGATCATTTGCACGGCCCTTTCCGACAGCCCCTGGCGCTGGAACCGCTCCATCTTCAAAAATATTCCCCTGCTGACAAAAATGTTTTTTAAAAATTTTCCCAGCCTCGGCATCAGCCTGCTCCTGCCCCACATCCGCCGGAGCAAAATCCCCCTGATCGTGCTCGATTGGGACGACAACACCATTCTGGCCCGCCGAAACTGGCCCCTGCTTGAAGCCTGCACCTGGTATTTCAAAACCCAGTGCCCCGTCAACCCCTACAAGGCCTTTCTCTTCCAGGACAAGCGCAACGACTGCGTTTTCAACATCTCCCGCCAAAAGCAATACCAGCACTGGGCCTCTAAAATACGACCCATATCGCTCGGCGTCGATGTGCCCCCCTATCTTGACGAATGCCGCATGCCGGAAAAAAAGACGGATGTGTTTTTCGCCGGAGCCACCTATTACTCCTGGATACGTGTCCATGGCAAAAAACTTCTCCAAAGTCTGGCCGATGAAGGCTACCGCATTGACCTTCCCACCGAACAACTCGATCACAAAACCTATCTCAAAAGATGCTCGGAAGCCTGGCTGGTCTGGTCACCCGAGGGCGGCGAATGGGATTGTGTACGCCATTACACCTCCCTGTTGCTGGGCAGTGTGCCCGTCATTAATTACCCGCCCAACTGGCGCTACCGGCCCTTTGAGGACAGAAAAAACGTTTTTTATTATGATGTGGCCGGCGATCATCTTCTCCGCGTCATACGCGAAGCCCTGGCCGATAAAGAACGACTGCGTACCATGTCTGCGACAGGGGAAGAATTCGTTCGCCAATACCACTTCCAATCAACCCTGGCCTCCCATATGATTAAGGTCGGCCTCGGAAAGGAACTTTGAAACTTAGAGCGTGACCCCTGCCATTCCCGCACTAAATTTGATTCAGCTTTATGAAAATCACCATCACCGGCGGCGCCGGTTACCTCGGATCCATCCTCACCCACGAACTCCTCAAACTCGGCCACCAGGTCACGGTGGTGGACAGCCTGATCTTCCGCCAGGCCAGCCTGACCGACTGCTGCGCCTTCGACACTTTCTCCATCATCCGCGGCGACTGCCGAAATGAGGACCTCATGCGTCGCGCCACCGCCGACGCCGATGTGGTCATCCCCCTGGCCGCTCTGGTCGGCGCCCCTCTCTGCGGTCGCGATGAATCCGGGGCCCTGTCCACCAATCAAACCGCCGTGGAAATGCTCTGCCGCATCCTGCGCCCCGAACAAAAAATCATCTATCCCACCACCAACAGCGGCTACGGCATCGGCGAGAAAGGCAAGTTCTGCACCGAGGAGACCCCGCTCAAGCCCATCTCCCTCTACGGCGTGACCAAGGTCCGCGCCGAGGAGGCCGTGCTCAAACGCGGCAACTGCGTCACCTTCCGTCTCGCCACCGTCTTCGGCCTTTCCCCGCGCATGCGACTGGATCTGCTGGTGAACGATTTTGTGTACCGCGCCGTGCACGACCGGGCCATCCTCATTTTCGAGGGCCACTTCCAGCGCAACTACATTCACGTCCGCGACGTGGCCCGCGTTTTTATCCACACCATCGACAATTTCGAGGCCATGAAAAATCTGCCCTACAACGTCGGCCTCGAGGAGGCCAACCTGAGCAAACTCGAGCTTTGCGCCAAAATCCAGGAACAACTCCCCGGTTTTGTCTATGTCGAGGCCCCCATCGGCGAGGATCCGGACAAGCGCGATTACATCGTATCCAACCAGCGGATTCTCGCCACCGGCTTCAAGCCCGAATGGAGCCTGGAGCGCGGCATCAGGGAATTGATCAAGGGCTTCACCATCCTGCGCAACTCCACCTTCGCCAATGTCTGACCCGAAATCATCGGTCGCCGTCATCGGCGGCGGCATCGTGGGACTGGCCACCGCCCTCAAACTGCTCGAGGCTCAGCCCGGTCTGAACCTGGTCCTGCTCGAAAAGGAAGCCGGCGTCGGCCGACACCAGTCCACCCACAACAGCGGTGTCCTGCACGCCGGACTCTACTACAAACCCGGCTCAGCCAAGGCCCGCCTGGCCGTTTCCGGCATCAAGCAAATGACCCGCTTCTGCCGCGAACACGGCGTCGCCCACGAAATCTGCGGCAAGGTGGTGGTCGCCACCGCGCCCGATGAAATCCCCCGCCTGCAAACACTTCTCGAACGCGGCCGCGCCAATGGCCTGCAGGGCCTGCAATGGCTGTCCCCCGAAGCCCTGCACGAACGCGAACCCCATTGCTCCGGCATCGCCGCCGTACTCGTCCCCGAAGAAGGCATCGTGGATTACGACGCCGTCTGCCAGACCCTGCAACGTCTCATCACGGAAAAGGGCGGCACCCTTCTCCTCTCCAGCCCGGTCCTAAAAATCCGGCAACAGGGAGATCTGTGGCAATTGCACACCCCCAACGCCGTCGTGGAAGCCTCCTACATCATCAACTGTGCCGGGTTGCGCTGCGACCAGATTGCCCGGGCCGCCGGCATTCCCAAACCCAGCCGCATCATCCCCTTCCGCGGCGAATACTACAAAATCCGGCCCGAACGCCAGCACCTTGTCAAACACCTCATTTATCCCGTGCCGGACCCAGTCTTCCCGTTTCTGGGCGTACATTTCACCCGCCTCGTCCACGGCGGCATCGAGGCCGGTCCCAATGCCGTGCTGGCTTTGAAGCGTGAAGGCTACACCAAGTTCTCCTTCTCCCTGCCCGACGCCTGGAGCGCCCTGACTTATCCCGGCCTCTGGCGTTTTGCCGCCACGCACCACCGGATGTGTGCCCAGGAAATCCTGCGCTCCTTCAGCAAAACCCTTTTCTGCCAATCCCTGCAACGCCTGGTCCCGGAAGTCTGTGAGGCGGATTTGACGGCAGGCGGTGCCGGCGTGCGGGCCCAGGCCATGAATCCAGGCGGAGATCTGCTCCAGGATTTCGAAATCATCCAGGACTCCCGTTCCCTGCATCTGCTCAATGCCCCCAGCCCCGCCGCCACCGCTTCCCTGGCCATCGCCGACGAAATTGTGCAACGCATGGGGAATACCCGACAGCCATGAATTTTCCGGCCCTGATCCTGGCCGGCGGCCTCGGCACCCGCCTGCGCTCCATCATTTCCGATGTCCCGAAACCCCTCGCCCCAGTCTGCGGCAGACCCTTCATCACCCACTTGCTGGACCGACTCGTTCAGGCCGGCTTCCAACACGCCATTCTTTGTCTGGGATACAAGGCCGATGTCGTCCGCCAGACTCTGGGCGATAAGTACCAATCCCTGACTCTCGATTACTCGGTCGAGCCCGAACCCTTGGGCACCGGCGGCGCCGCGCGCCTGGCGCTCGACCACATCTCAACCGAATATTTTTTGCTTTTGAACGGCGATTCCTATTGCGACGCCCCCCTGACCAATTTCATCCATTTTCATGAAAGCCATCAACAGCCCGTCTCGCTAACGGCGGTCCAGGTTCCAGACACCTCCGCCTTCGGACGTCTGGAAATATCCCCCGAAAACCGTCTTCTCAAATTCTCCGAAAAAGGCGGTGCGACTGGTCCGGGCTGGATCAACGCCGGAATCTATCTCATCGCCACCTCCCTGCTGGCCGGCACCCCGGCCCGAAAAAATCTTTCCTTGGAACGCGATTTGTTTCCCCTGTGGCTTCCTCAGGGCTTGATGGCCTGGAAAAGTAACGCCAGATTCATCGACATCGGCACCCCCGAATCCTACGCCCAGGCCGAAGCCTTTCTGATAAAAAAATGAACCCGCGCGCCCAACGCATGTTCTCCCTGAAAACCGCAGTGGCAGGCACCCGCATCAAACTGGGGGTCGGCGTTCTGCCCATCGCCGACGATGGCCGACTCCTGCTCGAACTGCGTTCCGACTGCGGCATGTGGGGCCTCTTGGGTGGCGGCGTGGACCCGGGTGAATCCATCACTCAAACCGCCCTGCGCGAAGTGGCCGAGGAATCCGGCCTGACCATTGAAATCACCCGCTTGCTGGGCATTTACAGCACCCCGGCAGACCGCATTCTGATTTATCCCGACAACGGCGATGTCCGTCATTTGATCGATGTGGTGGTCATCGCCCGCATCACCGGTGGCACCCTGCAAATTTCCCATGAAAGCGAACGGCTGGAATTTTTTGACCTGAAAAACCTTCCCCCTGAAACCGAGATCATCCCTCCCGCACGTGACCCCTTGGCGGACTTCTTAGCCGGCCGCCAGGGCCTCCTGGGTTGATTCAGTTTCGCTTGCTGGAGCCGCCTGAAAGCACCATAATCACGT
>Ga0075014_100000241_pt1 | contig 15668 bp, 13 predicted proteins | sample AleBraG_ABR_2014_FD_71472 | JGI IMG/M metagenome (GOLD analysis project Ga0075014, IMG submission 71472) | Freshwater sediment microbial communities in response to fracking from Pennsylvania, USA - Alex Branch Run_MetaG_ABR_2014 | ecosystem: Environmental > Aquatic > Freshwater > Creek >... | reverse complement strand
CCTAAGTACTCATATACTTTTACTGGATTAGTGGCAAGAATTAACGGAATCACACGGAAAGGTAATAAACAAATATCAAATGCATACAGATAATGCGTTAATTGTGCGTAAGGAACCTCCCCCACAAAAACCACATTCTTGTGTGAGCGAAGCTGAGATGTCGCATTAACAGTGTCTGCTCCAACCAAAACAATAGCACAATCATTAAAGCGAATTGCCAGCTGACGAATCAGCTCAATATCAAACCATTCTGCAATGGCCCCATAATAACCAATTATTTTTCGTCCCAGCGGGTCTTTATAAATATCGGCAGGCACTTTTGAAAAATATTCATATTCGCCAGCATTGCGAATAATGGCGCGATGCTCAGTATATTTTGCCACTATGTCATCTAAAAAACCCGATGTAGTAATAGTTAAATCCGCACGCGTAAACAATTCGTGTTCCAATGCGATAATTTCTTTACCGGTATTTTCAAAGCCCTCATGGTGATCCATACAATCATAAACCAATTGGCTATTGGGAATTTGCTGTGCAACAGGCGACCAAAACGGATGCTGGACCAGATTAATAATCTGCGTAGTCAATTCAGGTAGATTTACTGCAGGAGCAGTATTAGCCCAAAGTATTAATTCACCCACGCTAGCCAATAACGATTTAATTACGGCTGGAGACGGTGCATGATGATAAATAACCGTCGGCACAGTCACACATAAATGTACCTGAAACAATCGCCCCGTTTTATCCAATGGTTCAATAGAAAATCCAGGGCTTTTAGCTTCGATTAAATTCGAAGAAATATAAAATACTCTGTCACCTTCCGCGGCAAGCGCTTGCGCAATTTGCTGTGGACGCTGATGACGAAAATGCCAATCTATAACACCCCATAGAATAAAATCCCTACCCGACGAATTAGCCACATTTACAGCAGGATGGCTGATGGGACTATTATTAGATTGTGGATTTTCCACTACAACTACATTGGCTGGAGTTGCCACCAAAGAACGAATCCATCGTCCAAATAGGGCTCGCATAAGTCGCTGGATAACGCTAGGCATTCTTTGATTAAGATTTCGCAAGCGCAATAAAATTTGGCTTTTATCCTCAACCGATAATCCATGTTTAAGCAAACGACCAACAAAGCGCAAAGGACGCGTTAATTTCCAAGAGCGGCTCTGCGTAATTAATTCAATATGTGCCGCAAGGTGATAACTATGTTGATAGGCGCTAGCCAATTCCACGGCTGACTGATCAAGAGATGCTTGAAACTTACGCGTAATCTCATCTAAATTGACTTGAAGTTCTGAGTAACGCTGATTGAGCTGCTCAATATGAGCATCGCGCTTCTGTGCTTCTGCATAAAGCACTTCAACTTGCTCCATTCGTGTGTTTTCAAGACGGTCCAAATCACGATAGAGTCCATCCACTTGCTCAGCACGCTCGGCATTAAAGCGTTCCAAACTTTCAATAAATACATGCTGCTGCGTAATTTTTTGTTCACATAACAGTATTTTTTCTTCGGCTTGCGCTTTGACAATATAAAGCTGATCAATAATTGTAAATGGAATTTTACCAAACAATAAAGCTTTAGACCAAGATTCAACTTTTATCGTTAGCTGTTCATTAGTTAACGCCTGCTCGCCTCGCGCCACCGCCAAAAGCTCTACATAAATATCGCGCACTATTTCGGGACAGGCTTTATCCAACAGCAAATCGTTTAATTCATAATGCGTATGACGTAAATTATCATCGACGAATTCATTAAGGAAAATAGCCAATTCATTGGCATTCACTGATAACCCGACAGCCCGAGCAAGGCGCTGCAACTCATTTGCAGGGTATTGCATAAAATAATCATAATCGACAAGCGCGATATTATTTTTTTGTGCAAAAGTTAATGCACTAACAACATGCGTAAACCACAAAAGATAGGCTTTTTCGGCCACAAAACCATCGCGTTTTTGCAATGACTTAACCACGCTGAGCGGATGGCGAATACTTAAAAGATAACTTACATCATAATTACAATATACAAAAACCCTATGCCAAAATGGCAAGAGCTTCGCAATACGCGGATCTTTCAAACCAAAAATATGGGACTGCGCCACTTTACCGCGCAGCAACTCCACCGCTTTTAAAAAAAACCCTTGATGTTCAAGTTGCTGAAGATGCGTTTCAGTAATGGGCGTTAAAAAGTCCCACTCACTATCAATGGCATGCAACATTTCAATATTAAACGCATTAATATCTGCGTCTTCCCAAAAACCTTTCGCATTCACCTCAGCCATGGCAGGCAATAAATTATTGCCAAGATTCACCCCCATAACCTGTAGACCACGAGTAATCAAACTCGTACCCGTACGGTGCATACCAATAACAACTATTAACTTTTTGGTTTCGGTGGACACAATGGCTCTCTTAGATGTATTCAGGATTTATTGATGTGCGATCAAGGCTGGGCAGCACGACTCAAAGATAGTCAGCAATGTCATGCATTTTCCTACACTTTTCCATAGGATTCTATGCTCCGACGGGAATTAGTCTATCTCTAGAAATTTTATGACCTGCGCTACGCAAGTTTCGGCCGATTGGTGACTGGTGAGCAGATGTATTTCAGGGTGTTCAGGCGATTCGTATGGACTATCAATTCCGGTAAAGTTCTTAAGTTCGCCGCGCCGCGCCTTAGCGTAGAGACCTTTTACATCGCGCTGTTCACATTCATTCAACGGAGTATCAACAAATATTTCAATAAACTCGCCCTCTGCAAATAACTTGCGAGCCATTTGACGCTCGGCACTGTAGGGCGAGATAAATGAAGCCAATACAATTAAACCGGCATCTACCATTAAACGCGCCACTTCGGCAACACGGCGAATATTTTCTACACGATCTGCCTCCGTAAAACCTAAATCTCGGTTTAATCCATGCCGTAAATTATCACCATCCAAAAGATACGTATGTAATTTTTTGTCGTAAAGGCGCTTCTCCAACAAATTCGCAATGGTGGACTTACCCGAACCAGAAAGTCCAGTAAACCAAATGCAACGAGGTTTTTGTTGTTTAAGTTTTGCCCGCGCTATTTTGTCGACACTGAGCTGTTGCCAGCGAATATTCGTAGAGCGGTACAAAGCAAATTCAAATTCACCTTGCCCTAGAATATCGCCAGCCACTAAATCTTGTATTTGAAATTGCTCGCCACTAGACACGGTTATATGTTCAGCCGTGCTGATATTTAATACCGCATGCTCATGCACATTAATTTTTTTAGCAGAAAGATGCTCGCCCGTTTGTTCTTGCGCACGATATTTAATAGCAGTGACGCTAAACGACACAACACGATTATTTTGCAATAATCCATAACGGCGCCCGGCCATCAAAGGCCGCTCCGACTGCCAAGAAATTTTTACTTGAAATTGATCCGCGAGTTGAGTCAATTTTCCTCCCAGGTAAATTCTATTGGCAATGGAAATAAACCAGTAAACTTATCACGCACATCATCTACCATTTCGATGGAAAGCAACTCATCGTACCGACTCATCATTACCGTCAACTCAATGCTCGGTGCACTGACTAAACGCATACGAATACGGTAAATGCCTTTTTGATAAGTACACGCCAAGGTCACTCGCAAACGGCGCTGACCATTGAATGCAGGAATAGCAATACGGCGCCCACCCAATTGCATTCCACGGCTATCAATAACATCCAAAATTAAAAATGGCGAATCAACATGGATCGTCATATTAAGATCAATAAACAACGCAACATTAGCACCATAGGCCAAAGTTGCATGCTGGCCCATTTCCACAAACTCGGCTTTAACAATATCAAAACCGGCTGCAGAGAAACCTTTATCATGTCGCTTGAGCGCCACATTGTGACCCGACTCTTCAATGCGATCTTTTTGAACTACAAATAGGTACTCAGCAATAACATCGTCAGGTAATCCAGCTTTCACCACATGCCCTTTGTCAAGCAATAGGGCACGATTGCAAAAAGCACGCACTGCACTTAAATCATGGCCCACAAATAATAACGTAGTGCCACGCTTTAAAATTTCTTCAATTTTCGCTAAAGCCTTTGCTTGAAAGCGCGCATCGCCCACTGACAATGCTTCATCGACGATCAGCACATCAGGATCAACATGTACCTGCACCGCAAACGCTAAACGAACCATCATTCCTGAACTGTAGGTTTTAACTGGTCGATCAATAAAATCGCCAATATCGGCAAATGCAACTATAGCATCGTAGCGCTCAGCAATTTCTTCACGGGTTAGTCCTAGAATAGATGCATTTAAAAAAACATTTTCGCGGCCACTAAACTCCGGATCAAAACCACTGCCCAATTCCAGCAGCGCGGCAACTCGCCCTTTTACACTGACCGCCCCCTGTGTAGGCTGTAAGGTACCGGCAATTATTTGCAATAAGGTGCTTTTACCACTACCGTTCAAACCAATAATGCCCAAGCTATCGCCCGCAGCAACTGTAAAATTTACATGACTCAAAGCTTGTACTGGCTGACAATATTTATGCGTCAAACTTAACGAAAACCGTGAAAATAATTTTCCGCATAAGCGAACAACTAAAGGAACAAATAATCGACTAAATGGGGTTTGCCAAATTAAATAGGTTTTGGATAGGTTGTTTACTTGAATCATACAATCACCTGAACAACCTTAGAGTACGTCGGCAAAGCCGCGCTTTACTCTGCGAAAAAAGAAATTACCTGCATACGCGACCACCAACGCCACTAATGAATAAATAGCCAAGCCGGACCAGCTCGGTAGCGAGCCATAAATTAAGACCGCGCGACTTGACTCTACAACATAAGACAGTAGATTCAATAAAATCAGCACTCGAAATTTTTCGGGCAACACCGAGGTAGAATAAAATACTGGACTTAGAAACAATAATAACGTCGCAAGAGTACCTGTAATTTGTTGAATATCGCGCAAATAAACGCCCAGCGCCGCCAGTATCCACGAAATACCTAATAACAATAACAGATAAGGCAATAAAATGATGGGCAATAAAATGGCCGTAAATGGAATGGTTTTTAATTCAAATAAAATTAATGCCAACAACAATCCAAAACTAATCACAAAAGTAAATGACGCACTCAATAATGTCACCCAAGACAAAATATCCAACGGAAATACAATTTTCTTAACAAAATTTTGATTGGTAACAATTAACAGCGGAGACTTAGTAAGCGTTTCCGTTAACAACCCATGAATGCTTAAACCTAAAAATAAAATAATCGCAAAACTCAATGTGGTTTCACCAGAGGTATCACTCCACCGCGATTTAAAAACGGTTTGAAATACAAAGGTATAAATCGCCAGCATCACAATCGGAGTCACGAGTGACCATAAAATCCCTAGCGCTGAACCGCGATAACGTGCTTGCACATCACGTTTTAACAATTGCCAAATGAGCGATCTATTTTTCCACGCCTGAGCAAACATAAATTTTCCAGCAATTATTGTTGATTGCGTAACATCCACTCGATAGTTTTGAGAATACCCGACTCAAAACTTTCCAGCGGACGATAATTTAATTCCACATGACATTTGCTGGGGTCAATCGCGTAGCGACGATCATGTCCCAAGCGATCAGCAACAAAGGTAATTAAGGATTTAGCCGCTTTATTATTGGCACAGGGCGCTAATGGAAACTGCGCTAACAAATTAGCGTCATTTAACAAAATGCGGTCAATCAAATCGCATATAAGATTCACAATATCAATATTTCGCCATTCGTTTTCGCCACCAACATTGTATGTTTCACCCACCTTACCTTTGTGCAAAATCAAATCGATTGCACGGCAATGATCTTCCACATAGAGCCAATCGCGAATATTTTTACCATCACCATAGATAGGCAGTGCCTTACCTTGCAAAATGTTTTTAATAATCAATGGAATCAATTTTTCACTGTCTTGATAAGGGCCATAATTATTGGAACAATTACTGGTAGTCACTTGCAAACCATAGGTGTGATGATAAGCACGCACCAAATGATCTGATGCAGCTTTGGAGGCGGAATAGGGTGAATTGGGTGCAAAGGGAGTTGTTTCACTAAAGGCAGGCGCCGTGTCAGTCAGCGAACCATAAACTTCATCGGTAGAAACATGATGAAACCTGTGAGCAACAGCGCCTTCATCTAACCAAAACTGCTTGGCCACTTTTAGCAGTGTATGTGTGCCCATAATATTAGTTTGAATAAAAGCATCAGGGCCAGAAATGGAACGATCTACATGAGACTCAGCGGCAAAATGTACAAGCGTATTAATACGGTACTGCTCAAACAAGGATGCAACCAACGCTTGATCGCAAATATCACCCTGCACAAAATGTAATTTCCCCAAGGCTTCCAAATCTGCCAAATGCTCACGGTGCCCTGCATAAGTCAATGCATCAAGCACCACAAGTTTATCCTGTGGATACTGCGTTGCCCAATAGTGGCAAAAATTTGCGCCAATAAACCCGGCACCTCCAGTCACAAGCATGTTTTTCATAATGTATGAGTCAATATCGTTTTGTATGGATGTTGTTTTCGCGCAAAATTCTGCGATCAACACACAGGATTAAAATCGCCACGACAAACCTAGTCGTTACAAGTAGCTGTCTTATAGGCAATGAGCATTTTAGATAAGGCCGCACGCCAATGTGTAGGCGTAATTTGTAATTGCGACCAGGTATGCGCTTTATTCAGCACGCTATAAGCAGGCCGTTGCGCAGGCGTCGGATAATCTTGTGTAGCAATTGGCATAATGTTCGGCATTGTAGGTAGCAATCCCAAGACATTCGCCTCTTCCACTATCGCAACCGCAAAATCATACCAACTCGCAACACCCGCATCCGAAAAGTGCCACACGTTTTCTGGCGGGCGCCGCAATACAAGTTGCCAAATCATTTCGGCCAAATGCAGCGCATAGGTGGGCGTGCCTATTTGATCGGCGACAATGCTCAATTGCGGACGCTCCGCCGCCAAACGCAACATCGTTTTCACAAAATTATTACCCTGCTCGCAATATACCCAACCTGTGCGAACCACATAAGTACTGCTGCATTCACGCAATGCGAACATTTCACCTAACTGTTTGGTTTTGCCATAAACACTGAGTGGATTAACAGTATCCAATACTTCATAGGGGCTGGATTTTTTTCCATCAAAAACAAAATCGGTAGAAATGTGCACCAATAATTTTTTATGGCTTTGACACCAATGAGCAATTGTTTGGACTGCCAGCGCGTTTACAATTTTTGCGAGCTCCGGTTGAGCTTCGGCTTTATCTACGGCGGTATAAGCCGCCGCATTAATAATTACATCAGGTGCATATTGATCTAATAGAGCGGGCAAAAATTCCAGCTGCATTAAATCAATTTGCGCACGGGTCAACATGATTAACTCAAGCGGGTATTGCGCTGCAAAAATCTGCGATGTTTTTTGCAACGCATAACCTAGCTGGCCGTTGGCACCCGTAATTAAAACCTTCACGCATAAACCTCAGCGTTGGCAAGCAGTAATCCTGCACGATCTTTGGAAGACAAAATCAGCGTGTTTTCATCGGAACAAGGCCACTCAATATTAAGTTCAGGATCATTCCATAGCAGTGACCGCTCAAACTCAGGGGCGTAATACTCCGTACACTTATAGCAAAACTCAGCGCTATCACTCAAAACTAAAAAGCCATGCGCAAAACCCGGCGGCACCCAGAAAATATGCTTGTTCTCCGCCGATAAAATAGTGGCGACGGATTTACCAAAGGTAGGCGAACTGCGCCGCAAATCTACCGCCACATCAAATACCTCACCAGAGATGACACGCACTAATTTTCCTTGTGGTTTATGCAATTGATAATGCAATCCTCGCAGCACATTTTTGCTCGAACTGCTTTGATTATCTTGCATAAAGTGAACATTTACATTGCGTTCCAGCAACCACTGTTCACGAAAACTTTCCATAAAATAACCGCGCTCATCACCAAATACTTTTGGCTTGAACAAGAATACATCGGGGATAGCGGTGGCAATAATTTCCATCAAAATACTCGGTCGTTCAACATTTCTACCAGATATTCACCATAGCCACTTTTTAATAATGGCTTGGCAAGGGCAAGCAATTGCTCGCGATTGATATAGTCCATGCGATAGGCAATTTCTTCTGGGCAAGCAACCTTTAAACCCTGGCGTTTTTCAATCGTTTGAATGAATTGACTGGCGGCCAATAAATTATCGTGCGTGCCGGTATCCAACCAGGCCGCACCGCGGCCCAATAATTCCACCGTAAGCTGGCCGCGCTCCAGATAGATTTTATTCACATCGGTAATTTCTAATTCACCACGCGCTGAAGGCTTGATGGATTTAGCAATGTCAATCACGCTGTTGTCATAGAAATACAATCCGGTAACGGCATATTTTGATTTAGGCTGCGCTGGCTTTTCTTCAATCGACAACACTTTACCCGCCGCATCAAATTCCACTACACCATAAGCACGCGCATCATCAACGTGATAACCAAATACCGTGGCGCCACTCGTGCGCGCATCGGCATGCTGTAGTAATTTGGAGAAATCGTGAGAGTAATAAATATTATCCCCCAGCACCAACGCACAACTATCAGCACCAATAAATTTTTCGCCAATAATAAATGCCTGCGCCAATCCGTCAGGTGAAGGCTGTTCAGCGTATTCAATCTGCAACCCCCAATCACTACCATCACCCAATAGCTCTTGATAGGTAGGTAAATCGCGCGGTGTGGAGATAATTAAAATATCGCGAATGCCCGCCAACATCAGTGTTGTCAGCGGGTAATAAATCATAGGTTTATCGTAAATAGGAACAATTTGTTTGCTGATCGCTTTGGTAATGGGATACAAACGCGTACCCGATCCACCTGCAAGCACAATACCTTTACGACGGGGTTTAGTTGCGGCAGTTGTAGCATTTAGCATTCAAAAAATTCCACTCTTGTTATTTTAACCAGTGCCAATCAGAACCAGCACCCATTTCAGTTAACACACATTTTAATTGTTGATTGGCTCGGCGAAAACGCCAGCGTAAGCAAGCTTTAATAAACGCATAATAAAGCGAAAAGCGCGACTGCTTGTAGTTACCGCTAAAAACCTGCTCGGACTGACTAAATGCCTCATCGGCAATTGCTAAAAAACGACACACCTTATGCATGGTTTTCGCGTGATCATGTTTTAATTCGGCGTTGTCTAAAACCAGAATCTGCTCATCGCTAAAATGCTGTCGCAAACAGATTAATTGCTGCGCATAAAGCCCACGATCCACATAAGAATGGCAGCGGTGCGAGCTCCCCAAATAACGCATGCCTTCTCGCGCCAAACGAGAAGGCTCTTTGAGCAAAGCCAACCACAGCGGCAAGGTTTCATTGGCGCGAACCTTTTCCATTTCATAATGGGAAATGGCCCGTTCAGCTGGGTCACGCAATAACACGATCAATTTCAGGGCGGGATTATACCGTTTTAATTCAGGAATTATTTCAGTCCAGTAAAGATAAATAGGGGTTGCTTCACCCCACAGCTTTTCGGGGCTAGCCCCTTCGAAATACGCGGAGTAGCGCTGATCTATATCATCTACCGTCCAATCACACGAATAATCAGGTGTATCAAACAAATGCACCTCTTTCCCTGCTGCCATAACAATTTGCGGATGCTGCGTTAAAAAATGACTTAATGCAGTGGTGCCGGCTTTTTGTGCGCCAATAATCATAAAGTCAAGGGACTTCATGCCGCCCTCCTGATGCTATCCATCAGTTCATTGACCTGATCACGGGTATAAAATGACCAAATCGCCTCACCATAATTCAATAAGCGGCGACAAAGCGATTCCATAAGCACCACATCATAGCCATCATTGCGACTTTTGCGCGATTGAATACTGCCCATATAGGCCGACTCCAAGCCCATAGCGCGTCCAACGATACTCGGATTAACCACAAAATCCTCATAGCGTATAATTTTTTCAGGAAGATACCGGACAAAATTTGTGCAAAACCACTCCAGTATATGTAGCTGGCGATCAATAGGATCTGGTATTTCAGCCAAGGCCGCTCTTAGCTCAGGCGCAAACATCTCACCCGCTGGAATATGACCGTTATTGACGGGAAGATCCACCGAGTTCCAACTGGCCAACACGGCCAAAGGGTTACGTACTATGCCATAAACCGGAAAGCTGGCCCGTAAATCCGGCAATAACGCACTAAACAGCGCGTTGTGTTTAATCACAAGGGTAAACTCAGCGTTTTTAACACGCTGGCGAACATCAATTAGCCCTAAGCTAGTTTCCGGTTGGCGCAATTGCCCCGCAATGGCCTCATATGCCACCGGATTTTCAGGCACAACACCCTCCTTTTGGCGAGACAGCACCTTGCCCTGATGTAACGCCATTTCACGCGTATTCGCAGCGAACTCTCGAATAAACGCTACCGCGGCCAGAGCACCTTTTTCTGGGTCAAAAGCACTAGGAGTCATCGGCTCCATTAAGGCCAACACGTTTTCATGATTATTTAATATATTGCAACTGAGCGTTGTTCCCGCACGAGGGAGACCTGTCAGCAATACAGTATGTGGGTTGAGTTTCAAGCAGCAGTCTCTTTAGCATAATTGGATAGGAGGGTAATGGGCATAACGTTTAAACCTTGTATTGGTTTACAGAGACCACAATTTTTTTACATTAGCCATAATTGCCAGAAATGCCTTACGCTCTTTTGCTATGCCGTAATCAGCCACAATCTTAGCTGCGTTACGCTTAAACTCGGCAAGCGCTTCATTATTATTCATCAACGCTAAACTGCGCCCAATACTCGTCAAAATAGAATCGACATCATACATAGGCATAAAACAGTTTTGCTCATGCTTACAAAAATCGCGGTTACCAATACAGTCCGGTACAACCACCTGATCACAATAATTCAGCGCCTCTAATGCAGGCAGATAAAATCCCTCCGTAGTATTTGGCAACAAAACCGCCAAACGGCTTGCAGCCAATAACTGATACCAGCTTTCCCTTGGAACCCATTGACCAACCAACAAAACACTTAACCCAGTTGCAGCAAGATGCTGTTCAATTTGTTTGGCCAGATCAGGTTGCTTTATTCCCAAAATAATAATGTCATAACGCTTTTGATTGGGTAAAACTGGCAAATCAACACCATTGGGGATAGTAAAAACAGGCCCCTTCACACGCCCAGTGGCATTGATGGCGCAAGCGACTTGCGGCGACACACAAATACGTATTGCACGCTGCTCCAAAAACTCATACAGCTCTGTATCAGGATTAGCATGACGGACATGCTGAATAAGATTAATGACAGGTTGACCCGGCTCACGCACTTCGGGCAGATAAACTTGCCAATCCATTCCTGCCAAAAAAATCACATCATAAAGTGCGGGACTAAATGCAACCGAGCGGTGTTGATATTCAGGGAACCAAGGGTTTGAGCTATCCCAACGAGTGCGAGCCGAAAAACTGATTTCAGGGTAAAAATTGCAGCTTGATTGAAGATGTTCAAAATAATCAGCAACTTTTTGATGCCCGCCCGTATGAGCTATCAAGTCACGATAAAAAAGCACGCGCGCGGGCTTATGAATTTTTTGATAGAGGCGCTTTAACACATTCCATCCAAGCTTTGGCAAAAAGCGTTATTTAATCATAAGCGCGAGGTATTATCTGCCTTAAAATGGAAAATCTCCCTGCCCTCTTTTTCAAAGTGGGGAGATTTATCTGTCGTCTTTTATATCCCTCGACTTAGGCGCAACTTCATAAAAGGCTTTTCAATGCAGTGATAGGTTATGTAAGACAGTATCGCCGTACAACAAAGTGCCAATAAACTCATGGTTTCGCCCGTCATTACCACATGAAAGCTTGCTGAGTATTTTTGTAGAGCATCAAAAACAGGCATATGAAATAAATAAATACCGTATGAAAGTAAACCCAACTTAACCCCATAATCTGCATAGGGCCTATAGCGAATCCGTTGAGTTTCATTCAGCACAGCCACCCCCATTACCACTAATGCGATGCAGGGAATAAGACCGAAGGCGATAAAAAAATTTAGTTGTCCCGCATTTAACTGAACCAAACCCCAGGTTGAGCAATAGGCAAAAATAGACACAAGCAAAATGCCAGTTACTAGTTTTATTAACCGTCGATTAACTTCAAAGAACGCATGATAGTTTTTATTTTTAACAATAAAGACGCTGGCTCCACCCAACACAAAAGCCATCGCATTATAAATAAAATCAAATCTCGCCATTAAGCTCCATTTTTTTCGATCAACTATAAAAGCCCCATACTCCACAGGCAGGGCATGAAAAATGGCGAAAGCAATAGCCACAAATAACACCGTCAGTCCGCCAAAAATAGCCCCATCTTTTGCAATGCTATTACACCTTTTCAGCGCCCAATAAATAAACGGTGCCACAAAGAAATAGAGCATTTCTACCGGCATAGTCCAATACACATGATTAAATATAATGCCATGTGCCGGCTTATAATTTTCTACAAAAATAAATAACTGCGCAACGCGCAGTGGCGATTGAACAGCAAGCGGCCAATAGAGTAATGCACATGCGACAATCGAAAAATAATAGAGCGGCAGAATGCGTAAAGCGCGACTTCGATAATAGACCTTTAGGCCACCAGCACTTGTCGAATTATGTCGCCCAGAAAAAAACCTAAGGTGACCAAGTAGCCACTGAGAGAGAAAAATATTAAAACCGGAATATATCCGAACGGATTAAAAAGCCAGTCGAGCCGGCTACCGATAAAAGATGCAAAAAAACCAACGCTGGGTAACCAATGATGCAATTCAAATGGATAGTGGCAAAATACCACGGCTATCGCACTTAAACCTCTAAGCACCATTAAATAGTCGCAAGCAAACTCTGTCTTTATTGATAGTGAATTAGCGCTATCCACTCGATTTATTCCGTCATCGCCGGTTTAGGGCGAATGGTAGCTCTAAGTTGCTCAATCGGCCGCTCCACAAACACAACCATCACCCACGCCACCAACAGGATAACGGGCAATGCTAATATCAAAATATGTATATCAGGCCGCACGTAGGCAAACCCCATAGAATTGAGTATGGCCATTACAACCAACCCTACTTGATTGTGGATGACATAAATAGGAAAACTTAAATCGCCTATCCATTTATCAACTTTTTTGGGCACCCGCCCAAGCGCAAAAGGATTGCATAACAATAAAATCATCAGCGCACAAAAAATATAATTCAGATAAAAACAAATACTGCGCGAGTAGCCACTGACATCGCCCACCCACCAATTCATTAGCATAAGCGCAAATACAATAATGGGCAGAAAGTTCTGTGTCACTACTGAGCGCAAAGGTAATTTGCTCAAAAAAACATCTTTATAATGAAAAATACATGCACCTGTAGCAAAGGGCAAAGACGCCGCCGGAATGGAGAAGTAAATATTATCCCAACCCCAATGCAGCTTATTAGCAACCACATGATAACCAATACTCAGTGCCAACCAGCCAACAACCAACGCCTTATTTTTTGATATTCCCAAACCGATTAAGCCATAAAAAAACAATTCAACTGTTAAGGCCCATGCCGATGGCGTAAGCCTTGGTGATTCAAGGGCAGGAAAGAAAAGGGCAATATTTTTAAAACATTCGTAAGGCGTACGCGGAATAAACATGGCTTCGTGATAGGTAACCACATAATCCGTACCCAATACATAAATTAAAATCACCGAGCAGAGAATAGATACCCAATACATAGGGTAAATTCTTAAAAAACGATTCAGCGCATAACTGCCCACCCCCGCAAAACTATACCCATAATTGTGCTGGAGAATAAAAGTCATTAAGTAGCCACTTAAAACATAAAAACCAAATACCGCGTAAGCGCCCAACACATGAATACCCGCAAGATGCTGGGTAACGACCATTAGGGCTAATAGGGTTCTGTAAGTGCCAAACATGAGAAATTTACTTTTTATTAGCGCAATGAAACCGTTCAGCCCCGCGCTTTATGAAAGAGGGAGAATTAAGGGGTGCTTAGCTCAATGCTGCACATCTATTGATGTGGATGAGAGCATTCTAACAAACACTAGACAAAAAATAAGGGCGCCCGAAGGCGCCCTTATTTTGTACAACAAAGTTGTATCAGGTGTTAATTACTTAACATCCAATGCTACTGTGTCGCTTGAACCGAAAGATACTGACGCTGGGTCAGTTACTACGGTTTGAGTAGCTGCATCAATAGTGGTGTTAGGAGCCAACACAGTAACAGTAGCAGCAGTACGTGAACCGCCAGTCAAAGTTACCAAGTCAGTTGCTTTCAACACTGTAGTAGATTTAGCTTTCAAAGTACCCGCTGCAGCAGTACCAGCAGTAGCAGTAACAGTACCTTCAGTGGTGTAGCTTACAGAGTAAGTTACGTCTGAAGAACCACGGTTAACCAGAACCACTTTTTGGTTCAGGCCAGCGTTAGTGGTCAAGTATGGAACTTGTACAGTTGCACCGTTACGAGAAATTGAACCTAAAGAACCTGTTGCAGTGCTTGGGCCGTAAGCGGCGTTAGCAATACCAACTGGAGTGAAAGTCAATGAGTAAGAACCGGCATTGATTGCACTAGCTGCAGTCAGAGACACTGGGTAAGCAGTGGCAGTGGTGAAACCAGTCAAGTTGCTCAACTTAGCCGATGGAACGTTGGTAGCAGCTGTGTCTGAGTTAGAAGCACCGAAAGTCAAGTTAGCCGCAGTTGCAGCAGCAGAACCAGTAGCACCAGTGTTAGTGAAGGTCAAATCACCAGTCACAGACAAAGTAGATTGACCAGCGCCAGCATTAAGCACTTGAGCCAGAGTAGTTACTGCAGTACCAGTAGCACTCAAAGCACCAGCAGTCAAATCAAACTGAACGGTACCAAGAGAACCAGTAGCAGTGTCAGGGTTGCCAGTGAATTTAGTGAATGGAGTAGCAGCGTTCACATCAGCAGTCAGGTTGGCTGGAGTGATGGTTGTTTTCAACGCGTTTGCTACGCTGATAGCTTGGTAGCTGTCAGTTGCCAAAGCACCAGTAGTGCTGGTAGCAGAACCAGCAACAGCAGCTGGAGATGTGCTGTATTGTGCATAGCTGATAGTTGCAGGAGCAGTTGGGCTTACTTGCAAGCCAGCCAATGCTAATTGGAACTTGTCAGTTTGAGCCAAGCCACCAGAAGTAACATCAAAAATTACATAAGAGCTACCAGCTGAACCGCCTTGAGCAACAGTTACGTTAGTGATGGTACCAGTTACAGCAGTCAAATCACCTGCAACAACGGCGTTTTTGAATTGAGCATTGGTCAGATCAAAGCGAACAAAGGCATGAGTAGTTGCAGTAACACCGAAACCAACAGCAACAACAGTGTTCAACTCAGTACCAGCAGCAGTAACTTGAACCATACCGTTAGTAACTTGAGCGCTAGTGATAGCTTCTTTAGCGTATACAACTGCACCTGAACCAGCGCCGTTGGTGCCGCCAGTTTCATCGATAACAGCAAATGCCTGCGAAGAGAAGGCAGCAGCAATAGCCACGCCTAAAATTTTCTTGGAAACCATATGGTTAAACTCCTAATTAGTAAACTTTATAATCAACGTTGATTTGATTGGTCTTGGGG
>Ga0075014_100000240_pt1 | contig 15693 bp, 15 predicted proteins | sample AleBraG_ABR_2014_FD_71472 | JGI IMG/M metagenome (GOLD analysis project Ga0075014, IMG submission 71472) | Freshwater sediment microbial communities in response to fracking from Pennsylvania, USA - Alex Branch Run_MetaG_ABR_2014 | ecosystem: Environmental > Aquatic > Freshwater > Creek >... | reverse complement strand
CGGACCCCGAATTCGTGGAACTTACTGAGAACCCTGTTCACCTTCGCAATGATTGAAGGTTTGATTCGAGCCATGACGGTGACGCAAGGAAGAGCGCGGTCACTGTCAAATTTTGTCCAGACATCGATCAATAGGATGGGGCCGCAGGCGAAGTTGCGGAAAGTGAACGCGCTCGCCCGGGCCCTGCCCGCCGACGGGCCCGTCCGACAGAGCACGCGCAAGAACAAGAAATACGTCGTCGCGGTCAACGGTCGCGACGTCCACTTCGGCCACTCGCAGTACCAGGACTTCCTGGACCACGGCGACCCCGAACGTCGCAGGCGCTACCTCGCGCGCGCCAAGGGAATCCGGGACGGCAAGGGCCGGCTCACCTGGACGAATCCGGAGTCGCCGAACTACTGGTCGGTGCACGTGCTGTGGTGACGACGACGTTCTGTCGCGCACCGGGGAGCGTCTCCAGGGGGCGCGGGTCGACGTCGAAGTACGTCGTGCGGGGCCCTCCGCCCACGATCGGGGGCTGCAGCGGCCCGGGTTCGAAGCTCTTACGCGGCATGTCCTGGAGGATAGTCGCCAGAGAGCGCGTCATCATGCGGCTGTACTATTTCCGTTCAAAAATTTGATGGCTCCCATCACCGGAGACAAGCATGATAGACAGACGAGTCCTCGGAGCATTGATAGTCCTCGACGTCGTGTCCCTCGCCTACACCCTGTCCCTGACGGCCTGCCTGTGGTCAGTCTCTGCGATCCCCGGAATCTGCAGCCCCCTAGAAGAATCCGCCGACCCCTTTCGAACCCTGGCCGCCATCACCTTTAAGTTCGCGACCGTCTGTTACATCATGACGTTGCTTGCGCTGTTCTACACTGCCATCAAGCTGCAGTCCGCGCGTCAACTTGACGCGGAGTACAAGGCGACCCTGTTGCCCCACGTCCGCGTGATCAAGGCCAGGACGAAAGACATCGGAGCTCTGCAGCTCGCGCGCGACATCTATGCATCAGACATATGTTCGTCCAAGACGCCGGAACTCGTCGCCATGGACGCCATCGACAGTTTCTGGATCCGCGCCTTACGACAGAGACTCCCGGCGGCGTATTTCAGAGATTGCACATGGGCGCCGCGCGTCGTCTTCTGCCTGCACACGGTGGAGCTGCTCAATATCGCGGTCGACATGAAGCTGGACGGAGAGTACCGTCGCGAACCGCATTACGCGCAGCTCGAGGACCTCGCGCGCGAGTGGACATCCGTCAAAGACAAGATCGCGTCTGTGATTCAGAAGTGATCGTCCAGGAACTCCTCCGTTCCGCCGCGTTCGCCGTATGCGAGGCACAATACGCCTGCTATGATCAGACATACGCCGGCGTATCCTGTTAGCGTCGGACGCTCGTGTAAGAAGAGGTAGGCCAACGCCAGCGTGAACACCGGTGCCGAGTAAATAAGCGCCGATATCACGTAGCTGTCGTGCTTCTTGAGTACGTACAGGTACACCAGGTTGGCGACGAACGCGGTCGTCACCGCCGCGAACACGATCCACGCCACGCTGTAAACGTCCAGCTTGTGCAGCCCCTTCTTGACGTCCTTCCACGAGTACACGGCAAACAGCAGCAGGCACGCCGCATAGACAGCGCCGGTGGCGATCATCATGACCTTGGTATCGACGGTCTTGAGGACGTGCTTGTGGATGACGGGCGCCATGCCCCACAAGAACGACACGAGAATGGCGGACGGCAGAGCGTCCATCCTTTTCAACTCGCGGCGGCTTTGTTTGGCGTGCCAGCCGGGCGAGCTGTTAGGGCACTTTTTCGGGGGCCAGATTGCATCCGCATTCGAGGGGGATTCTTTTTTTTATTTGTTATTTTTTGGTTTTATGTCGCAATCAGGCCGTCGTCGTTAATATAATCCGCACAATCTGAGAGTCGCCGAATTCCTGCCACCGCTTCGTCAGCCGCGACTTACACATGGACCTCGTCGGGTCGTAAGCCGCCATCATCCAATACCTCTGGATCAAGCGCGCGGCGGCGTCCCTCAGCGACGGCAGCAGCCGTACATATTCGTCAGCCCGAACGTTGCGCCTCAGGAAGCAAAGCTTCAAGTGGCCGTAGTCCATGATGACCTTGTTCGGCCGGATCCCCTCGAGCAGGTATGAGACATCCTGGTCGGTGTAATACTCGTCTCCGCACGATGCCAAAATGACGCGGTCTATGGTGCCGTCGGCGACGCCTTGGTATAGCTCGTTCGCGTCGGCATGCAGGCCGCTCGAGGCGTCGTACGTCGAAAAATCGACAACGTTTGTCATCATTGAACATACGGCGGATCAAATTTGGGGGTTGCTTTTACGTCGCTATCACAATCAGGCCGTCGTCGTGTTGTACTCCGCCGACGCTGTGAGCGTAAGCAGCCGACCGTGGGTCCCGTGGCCCAGCGGCCGCGGCGAAGAAACCCGCGGCGAGAAACCCGTCAAGAAGACAGCCGTCAAGAAGTAATGGACACTTCAGAGGCGCAGACGGAACTGGTCGGCCAGGTCGCGTACGCGATGTCCAAGGTCCTTGAAATGGGCATCTACCAGGGCGAGGACACAGGCAGCTTCGTGCCCTTGAGTCTCAAAGAGCTGCAGCACGAGGCGCAGACTTTCGAGGGCCAGAAGAAGCGGCGCTGGGAGGCGCTCCTCAAGATCACGGCGTCAGTCATGCCTGTCGAAGACATGGTGAAGGCTGATTCGTACTTGCGTTGGCTGACGACCGAGCGGGAAGACTCGGATGCGACCCTTCCCGACTTGCTGCAGTGGGCTCAGAAGCACTGCGATCCCAAAGCCGTTCATGCTGTGCAAAACTACATACGAGCGGTCGCATTGTTCTCCGACAATGACGATCCCTTGAAACCGAGCGCGGGTCGCATCGCCGATCTGTTATCGTAGCTCAAGACCCCAATTCTATCTCATAAACATCGCCCTTGACATGATGGACGCCCTCGAAGTACACCCGATCACCCATCAGCTCGATGTTCGCAGGGTTCTCCCCAGTGCGCAGGCGCTCGACGACTCTGACCTTGTAATCGAATACATCGTCATCTTCCAAGTCTTCGATGGACTTTTCGTCCAAGATGCGGGAACGGTAGAAGTCGTGCAAGCACGTGAGGACGTTCCTCAATGTGCATGGAGCGGACAAGGTGATCGATCTGTTGTAAAGCCCCCACCTTCCGAGGTGGACGAGAACGTGCGCGGTGCCAGACGGCGTCTGGGGAACGACGATGCTGTTCCAGAGATCTTCGGGCACGTCAACGACCCTGCCGTCAGAATCGATCAGCGCCGCCGAGTCGACATCTTCGCGGGTAGTCCAGCTGACGGATCCAAACGATTCCCACCACCCAGTCGCCATTGCAGTAGAGTGCAGCGCGACCCTTTATGCCGACAAAAACAAGACTCCGACAGTACAGCTCTTCAGCATGTCGTCGGCATCCGGCGTCTTCGTCGCGAGTTGCATCCTAGCGTGCGCTCTGGGTTCGCCGGCGCCCTTCTTGACGGCATCGGGATTCGCGAGCATCGGGCCGTAGATGAACTGCGCTCGATCGAGTTCGTTCTGCTTCACCTTGCATTGGCGCGATGACTTCACGAGCCTGGCCCAGGACTGATCCGGGCCTCGGAATCGCGATGTCGTCGCTGGCAGATCGAGTCTAAACACCACTATTGCGACCTCGTCGCGCCACAATCTCCTCTTTTTCCGTCCCCACTCCGCGGCGACGTCCAGGTCCGGGGTCATGTAAAACGACGGAGAGATTCCGAAATCTAGACATTTCCGTCCGGACGACGATACTGGGCCGTTGGCAGATATGTCGATGGCGCCGCTGTAGTTGGTGCAATGATAGTACAGTGACTCCGACGGAGACGTGAGTGCGCTGACTGCCCTGTTCAAATCAGCGTTTTGCGGGACGTTTATTTGCGCGACACCATTGTCGGACGTGAACACGACCTTCTCTGGCTCAGGGTGGTAGTAACGCGATCCTTTGGGTCTGACAGGATCGTACTTACCCAAAGCGCACTCTATGACGATGTCCACCAGCTGGGACATCGTGTAGCAAGTGTCTTCTAACGGGCTCACGACGTCGTGGTAATGTCGAGAGGCGGACCTTGACAATCCAATATGCATGAGCGTTCTGCGCAGATCCGCGTCAGGGGGAGCTAGTCTATGACAGATGCTGGCCATTATTTCTTCATGTCTGAATCCTTCGTCGTTCCAGAAGATCAGCTCGTCCTCGTCGACGACAGTGCCGAGTGTATCTGCCAGGAAACGTCGGTTCCATCCGTGGGACGCCATGACGTCAGTTATTTCCGCAAATGGCTCTTCATGTTCTACCTCCAAATCGGTTGCGCCGCCGATGTGACTGATCAGATTGTATCGTCCTCTCATGTCTGACAAATACCGCCTGGATCGACCCATGTATACGTATCGACCGATGTTGTCGACACGGATGAGATACACCCTGCCGCTCGACTTGATGACGATGCGTTCGTTTGTAGTCATTTGCTGCACATTACAATATTTTTTATCTTTGCGCATTCGCCATGGCTCAGAATTTTGTAATGATTTTTTTTTGTATGTGTGTTGTAGATGTCGGATCACGATTCGGACGACGAATACGACACCGACTTCGACGAGGACTTCCACATATGCGATGATTCCATGGCCGAAGCGTTTGTGAACGACGCTTGGGCGCACATGTCCGAGAAAGACATCGCGTTCCTCAGGTATGTTTACCTGAGGAGGTTTGTGAAGAAGGACCTGGACAGTTCCCAACAGGTCGTAGATGCGATGTATGACATGAACATGAAAGGAGGGGGGGAAAAAATTGATGACATATCCGATCCCATCCTGCGTATGTTCTTGCGGTTCATGGAACTAGTGGACTCTGTGCACGATTTCGATTCGGAAAGGCAGGTACAACTCGTGATGCAAGTCCTCCTCATCAGCGAGGCAGATTTTCCTTGGGTCCTGGTAGACAACGGCAAAGGCATCATCAGCAAAGTGCAGTTGACCATCGCCGACATCCTGTCATACGACGAACTTATGACGAAACTGACGTGCACTACCAACATCTACTTCGGAGACCTACAGATGGAGAGCCCCTTTTGGAAGCTCGACTACAGACCGTTGGTCTTCTACCCGCCGAAGCATGCCGTGACCGTCGAAGAAATGTTCAGTCGACTGCAAGACCACCGCCGCGCACTGAGCCCTGTGGCGCCAGTCCAAATTCCAGAGTTCGACGAGAGGTACACAGCGCAACAGTATATTGACATCATTCGCAGGTTCATGGCGACGCCTGTCGACAGAAAGCGCCGTGCTATGCATATGAAAAGTCACTTCGAGTGCACCGAGGTCATCGCAAGAAAGGATGAGCCCTTCAATATCGTTCAGAAGATCCAACAGATCGCAGACACGTGCGACACGATGAGGCACAAGTTCGGCGGCGACGCTTGCTTCATGGCGGACGCGAATCAGCCGTTGGCGAAGTTTCTGTTGTCTTACCGACTGATCGACAGGAAGGTATTCAAAAAGCTCAAGCTGGAGGCGTTCGTCGAGGCCATACCCGAGATCAAAAAGTACATATGCCAGGACTGGCGGTCGTTGGCATGCGACGCCAGTCTGCTCGACGGTGCTGGCCACAACGAGATCGACGCACTTCTAAAGAAATCGACCGGCAACGTGTTCAACAGAGACACGCTGGTGCAAGTTCATTTGGGGGGTTGCGAAGGGCCGGAACCCTACAACTTCCAGCAGACGTCATACAAGTATACGGCAATCTCACGGAACATACAGGATAAGTCTAGAACGATCTTGGGGCCCACCGGCGAGGTCTTAGACGAAATGAATCTAACAAAAGAGGTCAAGAACAAGAAATGGAATAAGCAACACGAAGTTTACTCCGCAGGAATCGTAGCAACAAGCATGAGCGGTTGCTTCTCGAAGGATGGAAGCCTAAAAAGCCTTGAAGACACGGAGTACATCACGAGGTGGCTCGCGCTGAAGAGGGCCGGCGATTGGGGCCAGGTAGAGCATTGTAAGGCTAACGGCATCGTCTTTGTTACGCAAGATCGTTTCGCGTTCATGTACGCCGTTTTACGAGACGTTCCGGCGATACTCTTTGTTGGCAGCAGCTGCCATCGATGCTTCGTTTACTCGTATGTCATGTACTCGTCTACGCGTGGTCGGCGAGGAATCAAATCGTCCGAAGACATCCTTAAGGCAGATCGCTCCCTGACGATGGTTGGAGGCGGCGCCAGCCTGCACGTTCCTTTGATCGTGACGATCGTCGCAATGGCTTTTTTAGGATCCATAACCACGCAGTAGACTCCATTTACAGGAAAATCGCACATTGTTTATGCGTCTGCCCAGCGCCACAGGAACCCCTTCACCGGCACCTTGCTGAGCCCGTCGCATGCTTCTCGGAGAGTATCCCAGCCGATCGCAAAACGGATGATCACGTCGCCCGCCGTGTCGTACCGCTCGATGTCCTTGCGAGTCACAGGGTCGATGCGCACGACGGCGCGACCGTTCCTCTTGGGCTTCCCAGGCAGGGTCGCCCTCGCGAGGTACTCGTCCTGCATCGGCTTGGGGACGTCCCGCCACCTGAGCCACCTGGACGACTCGTGACCGGGCTTGGACTTCTTGACCATCTGGCAGATGGCGGAGTTCGTGACCCCCTTCGCGTCGGCGGCCTTCATCTGCGACTCGAACACCTCCTGCACCGTGAGGAGGTCGTCTGCGAGCCTGGCGATGCGGTCGGTCCGGCACGGCTTGGTGTTCGCGCTGGGACCGATGTCCTGGGGCACCGACGGGTCGCCATCCCTGTCGACCTCCGCCCACCGGTAGCTGCAGTACACCTTCTTCTCGCGCGCAGCATCAGTAAGGTTCTGAGGTGCGCCCTCCCTGATGTGGACGACGGCGTGGTTCGTACCCTCGAATACGTTCATGAGCGCGAGCGTAGTCGGGTGATACTGCTGGATCCAGTGCTTGAAGCGGCGCCTGACGGTCGGGACCGGGAAGCCGACGACCTGGGGAGACGCGGCGTCCTCATCGATCGATTCGCCGGCGACGGCGGTGTCGGCGACGCCCTGATCGATGTCTTCGGCGACGATGACGGGCTGCTCGACCGTCGGACGCTCACCGGTCGCGATCGCCAAGTAGGCCTCGTGCGCCAGCTTGTACATCTCGAAGAAGTGCTTCTCGCGCGGATTGTCGCGGTTCATGACTCTTACTGCGTCGAGATGCGCCGCGGCCACCGTCCTCGAAGCGATGCGGTCGTCGGTGTCGCGAGCTCGTGTGGCAGCGTCGAGAGCTCGCGTGGCGGCGTCGGCGACGGCGGCGTCGGCGACGGCGGCGTCGACGACGAGTCGCTCCTTGTTCAGCTCTAACTCGCCCTCCCTGACGATCAGGCGTCGCATCTCGAGCTCCTCCTCGCGGTCGAGCGTGTTGTAGACCACGTGTTCCTTGTCCATCACCTTTTTGATCTTATTGTAGATATCGTCGTTGGCCTTGAACGTCTCGATGGAATTGAAGTGTTCGCGATCGCGATACTGCGCGAGAGCTGGGTGCCTGCGCACATGCTGCTCTAGCTTGTGCGCGCGTAGGCAAGCCAACATGTGCACGAACCGGGCCCTTCCGTACTGCGTGTTGAGGCTTTTGCTCCTGTCGTCAACGTCGTCCGTCTCCCCGACCTTGACGATGAACCACCCGTCGTCCAAATGCTTCACCACGGCCAAATACGTCACGGCCCTGCCCTTCATCCCGTTCATGAGAGCCCGATGAACGTCGTCCTCGCGCTGGATCCGGGCGTCTTCAGCCGACGTGATGAGGAGCGTGCGGGTCTCGGCGTGCATGCGCTTGAAGTACTCTCCGTGGACCTTCTCCAGCGCTCGGTAGTAGCCTCTGACGCGACGTCCCTGATCGGTCCCAGCCAGCATGCAGAGATCCTTGAAGCTTTCGACGGTGAAGCGGAAATCTTCGGCAGGCCGTCCTCCCAGAGGGTTCTCCTCCGCGCGGAGGAGAACCTTGTAGTCGACGTCTTCGACGAGATGCTTCTTGCAGAAACGCTTGAAGTTGTCGCTCCTGCCGTAGTCCAGCCACTTCATGGCATCGAGACCGGAGATCGGGAACTCCTCTGCGGCGAAGTCGACGACGGCGAGCAGGAAGAAGTCGACGAGATCGCCGTCGATGGTGTCGCCGACGTGTTCCTTGACGAAGGTGACGATAGAAGCGTTGTCCTGCGTGGCGGTGGCGACGAATGCGTTCATTATCTCGTGTTGATACATGATGGTGCATGCTCCTTTAAGCCAGCACGCTCGGCGGCAGGTAGGCCTAGGCCTCCAGAGGTTCTCCAGCGGAGGGCCTGATCCGCGCGGAGCGAAACTTGTAACCGCAGATCCTTGAAGCCGTCGACGGTGAAGCGAACGTCATCGGTCGGTCGGCCTCCCAAGAGGTTCTTGACAGGCCTGTCGAGAACCTCAAAGTCCGCGTCTTCAACGAGATGTTTCATGTAGAAACGCTTGAAGCTGCCCTTCTCGCTGTAGTCCAGCCATTTCATGGCCTCCTCCCCGGGGATCGGGAACTCCTCTCCGGCGAAGTCGACGATGGCGAGCACAACACTTGTAATCTATTGCTTTAACGACGCCATTTGGTAATATCTCTTGGGATACGTGACTTCAAGACGACGGGCGTTGGCGCGCGACTGCATATGTACTCGTTGTCTTGGGCCGGGCGCCGACCGCAAAAAAACTCGAAGGATACCCCCAAAATACATGTCTTTTTCGCCGTCTTTTTTTTTGTCAGATGTGGAAATCGGCGGCGGCTGCGGCCGAAACCCCCGGCGAGCACTGTCCTCGCGCCGTGCGATTCAATCGGCGCGAGACGAGCGATGTCGTCGATATCGCACGGCGAACGACCATTGGTTCCCGACGACGGTTTACGGCGGCGCGCCGTCAAATTTTTTTCTTCGCCTAGGTTAACAACCAGCATACGACCATGGGAGGTGGACTCATGCAGCTCGTTGCCTACGGCGCCCAGGACGTGTATTTGACGGGAAATCCGCAGATTACGTTCTTTAAAGTCATGTACCGACGCCATACTCATTTCGCCTTGGAATCTATTGAACAGACATTCAATGGCCAAGTCGCTGCGGGGAAGAAGATCTCCTCGACGATCTCGCGTAACGGTGATCTGATCCACCGGATGTACCTGCAGGTGAACACGCCTTCGCTGGCTGACAACACGGCGGGCACCTCGCTGGGCCGCTGGGTGGACTTCCTGGGCCACGCGCTGATCAAGACCGTCGACGTCGAGATCGGTGGCCAGCGCATCGACCGCCAGTACGGCGAGTGGATGCATGTGTGGAACGAGCTGACCCAGACCGCTGGTCACCAGCTCGGCTACAACAAGCTGATCGGCATGGACCCCACCATGACCACCCCGCTCGGCAGCGGCCACACCACCATCCCCTCCTACGAGATGTGGATCCCCCTGACCTTCTGGTTCAACCGCAACCCCGGACTCGCCCTGCCCCTCATCGCCCTCCAGTACCACGAGATCAAGATCAACTTCGAGTTCAACACCCTCTCTTACCTCATCAAGTCCGCCACCGGTGTTGCTCCTCCCGTCATTAACGGTGATATTAACGCTACCCTTTACGTCGACTACATCTATATGGATACCGATGAGCGGCGCCGTTTCGCCCAGGTCACCCACGAGTACCTGATCGAGCAAGTGCAGTTCAGCGGCGCCGAGTCCGTCTCACCCCAGACATCCGAGGTCACCGTCAAGACCAAGCTCCAGCTCAACCACCCATGCAAGGAGCTCGTCTTCTTCATCTCCGACAACACCAACACCGCCGTCGGCACCCAGGAGTACTTCGACTACTCCACCGGTACCGCAGGTTCCGCCGTCGCCCTCGACTTCCACCCCACAGGCGGAAACAACTCCATCTCTATCAACGGTATCCTCGGAAAGACCAACCCCGTCAACTTCTGCGGACTCCAACTCAACGGCCACGACCGCTTCTCAGCTCGCGATGGAATCTACTTCAATCTCGTCCAACCGTACCAGCACCATGAAAACTGCCCCTCCACCGGCATCAACGTCTACTCTTTCGCACTCAAGCCCGAGGAGCACCAGCCTTCCGGAACATGCAACTTCTCCCGCATTGATAACGCCACTCTTCAGCTCACTCTCTCGCCCATGCCCAACGGTGCCCTCATCTATGTGTATGCTACGAATTACAACGTCCTCCGCATAATGAGTGGAATGGGTGGACTGGCGTACAGTTCGTAATCAATCTGCCTACAATATACTTCAATATTGGTTGGAAGACCTTTTTGTTCGGCGCGCGCGCATAGAAACTCATTTTGAGTTTTTTCCCGCGCTCCTGTAAACCCCCGGCGGGGAGTTTGTAAGGTCTGAACGGCGTTCTCCAGGCACGCGCGAGCCGTATCCATATTGATTGATCCCGCATATTGCAGGTATCCTTTAAGCCGCATCGATTACGGCAACTTGGATGCGTCGAAGTTGGTCGCCACGGCCGTGCAGAGCTCCACGAACGACAGAGGAGCATGCATGTTGCGCTTGACGCAGTTGTCGTACCGAACCTGCAGAATGCCACCCGGCCCTCCCTCGGCAACCTCGGCGCACGCCAGCACGAAATCTTCGGCGCCGAGCCGATGCTTCATGCAGTTCACGACACCGTCGCAAGGCACGACGTTGCCCTTGACGTAGCCGACGCCGCTGTCCACCCGGTCAAGGCCGGTCACGTGTACGTCTGGGAAGTACACGCCGCTGTAGAAGCACGGCGATCTGATCATGCCGAGGGCGTCGTCGCCATCCAGCTCGAACACGATCCCCCTGCTGACGGCACCCCTCTTGATGCTGTCCAGCTGGTCGGTTGCCCGCGTCTTCTTCTGCCGAAGCATGACCTCGAAGTTGTCGGCGTAGTAGTCGCGCTGACGGTCTGCCAACTTCTTGCGGTACTCCTCAGGGTGAAGTGCCACCTGTCGCGCCCTCCACTCGACGTAGTACTTCTTCTCAGCGTTCAGCCGGCGGTGGTACTCCTTGCGCTCAGGTCGCGCGTCGCTCCTCGCCGCGTTCGCCCGGCGGCGGCGGCAGATGGAGTAGTCGGCGTCGAAGTCGGCGAGCGGATGCGTGCACCCACAGCCGCTGCACCAGCGACGGTTCTCCGCCTTCGCCGTAGAGATCGCGAGCTTGCGCGCCGACTCCGCGAGCTCTGCTGCGGTAACGCACGCCGTGCACGTCGTAGCGCCGTTGCTAAACGCCGCGACGTCCTTCTCCTCGCCGCACCGGTCGCACGGCATCGTCGCATCGCAGAACCGGCACTCGGCGCGAAGCTGGCCCTCGTCGCCAGTCGCGAAGCCGGTCCGCACGTAGCGCTGAAGCCCGCACTTGACGCACTTCTTCAGGAGCAGCTTGCTCTTGCACTTCTCCACAGTAACGAAGGCGTCCTTACCGTGAGGAGCGGCGTGGGCGACGCGGTCCGTCGCAGAGGTGATCGTCGCCTTGGTGTGGTCTGGCATCCCATGGAACTCCACGAAAAGCGGCGAGAGGTCGTCGAGACGGATGTACGGCTGAGGACGCGGCTTCGGCGCGGACTTGGCGCCCTGCGTGATGGTCCACTGCGCCGCGGGATCGTCGAAGTCGGCCGCGACGAGCAGCGACCCGCAGGGCGCGTGAAGCTCCTTCGACGCCGTCGCGAGTGCAGCTGCCTTCTCCGCGTTCGCGGCTGCGCCGCATGCCTTGCACTCGGTATGCTGGGCGTAGAACTCGCCGGGGTCCTTGACGACCTTGCACCTCGAGCACGGGTGCGGCGCCGTCCGGTCGACCTTGGGTCCCATGTCGCTCGATGTCTCTGGAGGACCCGTCTTTTAAGCCGCTTCAGGATCCTTCAAGCTTTCTGGCAGGACCGGCACTCGCCGCGCAGCTGCCCGTTGCCCGCGCCCGCGTCGGCGTACTCGCCGTGACCCTTCGCCACGCCGCATCTGCTGCACTTCTTCACGCCGAGTAGATCCAGGCACGTCGACGCCGCCACATACAACTCCTTCCCACACGGACCAGCATGCGCAACCAGATCGCTACACGACGTCGCCCGGATGACACCAGGCAGACCGTGAGATGCCACGAACGACGCAGAGATCTCATCCACGCGCACGTACTTCTGCACACGAGCCTTCGGCGCTGACTTCGCGCCCTCCGTGATCGTCCACAAGCCGTCGCAGAAGTCCGACGCAGTCGACCTCGTGCCCCGAGGCGCATGTGCCTCCAGCAGCATCGCCATGTCATCGGCCGCCTTCGCCGCCTTCTTCTTCGAGCCGCATGGCTTGCACTCGCCGCGACCCGCCGCGAACGCGTCCGGCGGCTTGACGTCGCCGCATATCGAGCATGCCCGCGGCACGGTGCGGTCGACCTTGGGCCCCATCTAGAATGCCCGCAGACTCCGGAGCCTCTTTACACCGTCAAAAACCCCCCGTTTTTTTTCCTGTCCTCAAGATATGGACCTAGAATTCGAGCTTGCACAAACTATTCTCAACAGCTGCGTTAAGTCCAAACACGTAGTTCAGTATGGCGGCGCAGTGTTTGAACTATTTTCTTCTTACAGGACTGGTTTTCATTATCGCGACGTCTACCGTTCTGATAGTCAGATAGCGATAGATGTTTGGGACGGCGATATGTCTTGTCCGTGGGACGGCTCTCATCCACCGAGTTGTGGAGTTCATGAGTTATTGTCCGACATGCTCAAGGCTGTCTCGCTCATGTACTCGGATGCTCGGGCAAAAGCTGAGTCAAACCTACAAGTGAAGACAACGGAATTATGATTTCAGTCTCATATTTCTTTACGCAGCGTTTCAGGGCGCCGACTTAGAATATATTTTTGTGCTGACGTCGGTCAGAGATGTTTCCGGGAGGCGATCCCGACGCGGACAAAACCGAGTACCTTCGGTTAATGGACGCTTTCCTGCGCGGAGACACCGGCGGAGAAGCCGACATGATTGCCGACTACCTATTCACACGGGAGATAACGCAGATCAAGACCGTATCGGACGCAACGACGTTCGTCAACAAGTTGTGGACGGGACTGACCAATAACGAGAAGCGGTATGTCCTTGACGTGTACCACGGAAGAAACACGGCCTTGAGCAACATGTTGATCATACAGGATAATCTGAACGCGATCCGTGACTACATTGCCCGTCTGGAAGCAGCGCGGGAAGCTGAGATGGACGGCCATCGAAGCAGGCTGGCGCCGGACCTAGAGCTGGCGCCTCGCCCGGCGCAAGACACCCCGGGTCCAAGTCGCCGGTCAGAGACATTCACTCCTCTCAGCGACCTTTACGACGATAGGATTTCATGTCTCGTCCAAGCGTTAGAATCGGCCAAGGCGGAAGTCGCGGCGACCCGTGCGCCCGTGGCGACGTACGGGGGGGCCTCTGACTCTCCGGGCAGCGACATCCGTATATACAAGATTCTCGCCCTGTGCGACTCCTTTCACGATTTCGGGCGCAGGCGCAATGAGGAATTTCAGAACGCCGTAGGCGCTGGAGACCTTCCCGAAGGCCTTACCCTCGACATGCTGGCCAACGAGACGAAAGTAATCGACTTTTTCGAACAACACGACGAGCTCTTGTTTGACGGCGGCAATGTGCGCCACGCACTCCACGACAGGAAGCTGCTCTACCGGCACAGTGTCGCGGACTCCATGAAGTACAATCATAACGAGTACTGGCTTGCGTACAGGCAGCAGTACAACAGTCAGGACGTGACCATGTCGTTGCGAAGCGTCGACTTGTGGTGCCTCCCGCAGTTCGACGAAGGGAAGGAAAAAATGATGCCTTTCCACGAGATCCCGCCCAAGGGGCACAAGGCGGTGGTGTACCTCAGTCAGATTGCCGGAATCGTGGCGTCCATCAAAGAGCGGTTCGGAACCGGTAACCTTTGTCTAACGTTTGTCATCGACAAATCCGATGATCAGATCGCCAGGCTTCTTATGGCGACCTCTAAGCTCGATGCGGCCATCGGCAAGCTGCACATCGTGAAGGAAGGCGACCTGGGGTTCGCGATCGATGAAACGCGGCTGCCGACAGATGACGCGCCCGAGCCCCGCGACAAGTGGAGGTACGCGGTATGCGACGCCAGCATGCTGGACGGGAACACGCACGTCCGGAGCGGCGACCTTCCGTACCCGAACCCGACCGTCCTCAAGGAAGCTACAGGCGAGGTTTACCCCGAAGGATTTCCGGAATCGGTTCATTTCGATGGCGTCGATGGCGAAGACGACGAGCTGTCCGTACAGGTTACAACTAACGGTGTGGCGAGAGTATATGAAGGCCTCGTCAAGCGACGAAACGACGACGGCGACTTTATCGGTTTCGATCCGCGAGACGACCCCGATTTCGACAGCGCGAATTGGGCACCATTCTCGACAGTTAGGATGAACGATCGCATAAACGACGGCCGCGACATCGGGCAGTACCTCGCGCTGAAAAGAGCGTGCGACTGGGGGCAGGTAGAACACTGCGTGCGCTACAGCACGCCTGAGGACAGGTACGTGTTCGTATCTAAGGACCGGATCGCGTGCCTTTATGCTATGTACCGGAACGCGGACTTCGTGTACATGGCGCAGCAGAACAAGGTGCAGAATTCAGCTTGGGACACTCCCATCATCCTGCAGGTTACGTTCAACCTGTGCCGCAGTCTTTCGAGAGACGAGCGACTGGCGATTGTCGGGGGAGGACGCCGTAGATGCGCAGCGCTTCAGATCGCGTTGTCGGCATTGATCGTTACCGCCGCAGCAGTCAGAGCCACTTTCCACTGAATGTGTGGGAAAGCTGTCTGCATCGAACGCGCGGGATCGTCACATGATCTCCATGACGCCGCCAGGCACCATCGTCTCGCCTGCCCGAAGCGGTCCTCTCCCGCACAGTCTGAAAAAATAAGTGCGGTGCAACGGACACGCGGCCCTGAAACGCTCGTACCAAGGATCTTTGAACATTTCAGAGTGCGTTGTGGCATTGAACCCAATGACTACGTCAGTTTCCTGCATCAATCCCGTAAGCTCTTCGAATGTTTTGCACTCTTCACCCGGTATTTCGTCTCTGTAAACTCGACACGTGACCAGTCGGTCCATGAACACTGGTTTTCTGATTGGCTCCCGTGCTGCGAGGAACGCGGACTCAGTGACAGCGTACCCGCAGCAGGGAAATACATAACGCGTTCCTGGCCCAAAGTCAGGTACCAGGCGTAATGCAGTGCGCAGAAGATCGTCATTGTGATATGGCGCGTAAAGATCACGGAGGTGCAGTTCAAGGACCCTCGAACTGTTTCCCGCATTGAGCTCCGCGAGAAGATCGACGTGCTTGCTCTCTGCAGCGGCCACAAAATTTGACTGCAACGACTCCCATGACGACGAGGGACCGCGATGACCACCCCAGAATTTACCGACGCTCTCACATCTCTGCAGCCGTTCTTGGAAGATCATTTTGCAGATGAACGCAACAATTATTGCCCCGAGATCGCGCGCAGCGTGACAATATCCCTATACCTAACGCCAGCAAGAATGGGACACCCTCCAGTCCCACCCTCCTGGACTCGCCACCGTATATTTCCTCTTCTTGGGGCCTGCTGATAACGTCCCGTCGCGTGCCACAGTTCTGA
>Ga0075014_100000239_pt1 | contig 15774 bp, 15 predicted proteins | sample AleBraG_ABR_2014_FD_71472 | JGI IMG/M metagenome (GOLD analysis project Ga0075014, IMG submission 71472) | Freshwater sediment microbial communities in response to fracking from Pennsylvania, USA - Alex Branch Run_MetaG_ABR_2014 | ecosystem: Environmental > Aquatic > Freshwater > Creek >... | reverse complement strand
TGGTCACGGGGAACGGAAAAGCCTCACCCGGGTTGTTGCCAATTTTTCCTGTGTACAAATAGGTGTCGTCTTTCAGTTGGCCGCGCGCGATGGTGCCATCCACGGGGGTACGCGAAGCGCGCTGATCAGCGAAAAAGTCGCTTCGAGCCAGTGGCTTGTAGCGAGGCTGATCCTGCATGTCCTGGCGGCATCCAACCAGCGCGGCCAGCGCAACCAGAGGCGCGAGATTTCGGAGCCTGAACATTACTCCGGCACCTCCGAAATCGAGACTGGTTTGAAGCCTTCCAGGAACTTGCGCGTCTGCGTCGCGTCAAACTTCGGATCGGAGGCAAAGACGCAGAGGAAGAAGCGATCCTGTGTGGCACGCTCGAAGGCTTTGACGTTAAAGTTGGGATGGTACGGTTCCGGCAAGCCGTTCAGGGCGAGCATGCCAAACGTCGCTGACAACCCTGCGAACAAAACCGTCATCTCGAACGTCACAATGATGAATGCCGGCCACGAGTGCAACGGGCGCCCGCCGATATTGGTGGGGTAGGCGATGTTCGCCACCCAGTACTGCAGGCCGTAACCCGAGGCGGCGCCGATGAGTCCGCCGATCAGGGTGACGAGCGAGACACTGTCTTTGTGAAAGCCGATCATCTCGCTCAGACCTTCCACGGGGAACGGGCTGTAGGCGTCAATCGCTTTGTAGCCGGAATCATGCGTTGTCTTCGCGGCCTTCTTCAGGTCGGCCACCGAGGTGAATTCCGCCATCAAGCCGTAGAGGTTGCTCATTAGTGGTGAGCCTCCGCCTCGGGCAACAGCATGCGCATTTCAAAGATGGAAATCATGGGCAGAATGCGGACGAACAGGAAAATCGCCATAAAGAAGAAGCCCAGCGTCCCGATGTAGGTCATCCAGTCCCACTTGGTCGGGTAATACATGCCCCAGGAGGACGGCACGAAATCGCGATGCAGGCTGAGGACAACAATCACGAAGCGCTCCAGCCACATGCCAGCCAGAATGACAACCGAGATCAGGAACAGGAGCACCGGCTTTACACGGAATTTCTTGATCCACAACAGCTGCGGAACGATAATGTTGCAAACCCACAGCATGGCGTACGGGATGGCGTAGGGCCCGAAGAAGCGGTTGTGCACCAGGAATTTGTCGGACGCGCTCGGACCGTACCACGCAAGAAACACTTCCATGATGTAACCGTAAGCGACGATCAGACCGGTGGCGAGCATGACCTTGGCGGCGTTATCGAGATGCCGCTCGGTAATCATGTCTTTTAAGTTGTAGATGGCGCGGATCGGAATGGCGAGAATCAGCACCATCGCGAAGCCGGAGTAGATGGCGCCCGCAACAAAGTACGGTGGGAAGATCGTCGTGTGCCATCCCGGGACGAGCGCCACTGCGAAGTCGAAACTCACGACCGTGTGCACGGACAGCACCAGGGGCGTCGAAAGACCCGCCAGCAACAGGTAGGCCGATTCGTAGCGCTTCCAGTGCCGCGCCGAGCCGCGCCAGCCCATGGCCAGAATGCCGTAGATCATCCGCGCGTATTTGTTGCCGGCGCGATCGCGCAGGGTGGCGAAATCGGGGATGAGGCCAGTGAACCAGAACAAAAGCGAAATTGTGAAGTAGGTGGAGACGGCGAAGACGTCCCAGATGAGCGGACTGCGGAATTGCGGCCAGTAGCCCATGGTGTTCGGATAGGGGAACATCCAGTAAGCGAGCCAGGGACGTCCGGTGTGGAGTAACGGGAACATGCCCGCGCACATAACCGCAAAGAGCGTCATGGCTTCCGCAAAACGGTTGATGGAATTGCGCCAGGACTGCCGCAGCAAGTGAAGGATCGCAGAGATAAGGGTGCCGGCGTGCCCGATGCCGATCCACCAGACGAAGTTGATGATGGCGAAGCCCCAGCCGACGGGGATGTTGATGCCCCAGATGCCCGTGCCCTTGAGCAGCAGCCAGCTGATGGCGGTGCCGAGCATCATGACGATGCCGCCGCAGAACATCAACCCCAGGATCCACCCAGCCGAAATTGGGCGCGTGAGGACGATGGAACTGATCTTCTCGGTCACGCTTTCAAAGCTGTGACCTGGTTCCAGTACTGGAACTTCCCTGCCGTCGAGTACTACGTTCGTCGCCATGCCTTAACCGCGCTCCACTGGCTCGGCCAGTTCGGGGTTCGGATTGCGGACCTCCGCCAGGTACGTGGTCCGCGGTCGCGTATTCAATTCCGCGAGCATCGAGTAGTTGCGGGATTGTGCTTTCAACTTTGAGACCTTGCTGTTGGGATCGTTGATGTTGCCGAAATAAATGGCGTCAGCCGGACAGGCCTGCTGGCAAGCGGTTTGGATCTCGCCGTCGCGAATCTGCCGGTCTTCCTTTTCGGAAGCAATGCGCGCCTGGTTGATGCGCTGCACGCAGTAAGTGCACTTTTCCATGACGCCGCGGCTGCGTACCGTCACATCCGGGTTGCGCATCATCTTGTATTGAGGAGTATCAAAGTCCTGGAACAGAAGGAAGTTGAATCGCCGCACCTTGTAGGGACAGTTGTTGGAGCAATAGCGCGTCCCGATGCAGCGGTTGTAGACCATGTCGTTCAGGCCTTCCGTGCTGTGGGCCGTGGCGCCGACGGGGCAAACCTGCTCGCAGGGCGCATTCTCGCACTGCATGCAGGGCACGGGCTGGAAGGTGGCGCTCGGGTTGTTGCGGTCACCGGTGTAGTAGGTATCGACGCGCACCCAGTGCATGTGGCGTCCGCCAACCACTTGCTCTTTGCCGACCACAGCGATGTTGTTCTCTGACTGGCAGGCCACCATGCAGGCATTGCAGCCCACGCACTGATTCATGTCGATGGCCATGCCCCAGGCGTAGCCTTGGGCGTTGAAGTTCGGGTCTTTGTAGTCGACGTTGGGGTAAAGCGTCAGGCCCGGGGGCGGCGCCGGCTCTTCATTCGCGAAGGCCGGGTTCTTCTTGTACTCCTCAAGCGCGGCACCACGAATCACGGGGCGCCGTCCCGTGGCGGTGTCGATCGTCTGGTAACCCTGCGTGCTCGCCAGTTTGAAAGTTGAGCCGGTCTTCACCGGAGCGCTGGCGGCGGCGACCCATTGAGCGGCGCTCGTCCGTAGCGGGTTCACGTCAAAACCCATGCCGGAACCCGCGCGCCCAGCGCGGCGACGGCCGTAGCCGAGGAAGACGGTGATGGAATTGTCGGGATGACCAGCCTGAATCCAGACAGGCGCTTCGATTTTCTTGCCGCTGACCTCGACTGTGACCACATCTTCGGTCTTAATGCCCAGCCGCTCGGCCATCTTGGGGCCGATCCAAAGCGGGTTGTCCCAGGTCACCTTGCTCATGGGCTTGGGCAATTCCTGGAGCCAGCCGTTGTTCGAGAATGCGCCGTCGTAAACCGAGGGATCGCGGCGGAAGTTGACTTCGACGCCGGTGATCTCTGATGAGACGGGCAGGCTCGCGAGCTTAACGGAAACATTCTTCGAGGCATAGGCAGAGTCCGCGACAAACCCGTCGTGCACCGACTTGCGCCACCATGCCTCAAAGTCCGCTGCTTTGGCCTGCTTCTGCCAGTAGGCGCGGACGATGTCATAACCCGTTGCGGTTGCTTGCCCCATTAGCGTCGCGACCATTTCGTGGGCTGACTTGCCGTCGTAGAGCGGCGCGATCAAAGGCTGCACGATGCTGACGGTGCCATCGTAGGCGCGCACGTCGCTCCAGGCTTCCAGGTAGTGCGCTTCGTTCATGTGCCAGTGGCAGAGCTCGGAAGTCTCGTTATAGTAGAGTCCGTGATAAATTCGCAGTGCGATGCCGGTGTTTTTCAGCGCGTCGGCGAACTCAAGATCGGCCGGCGCATCGTAGACCGGATTGCCGCCCATGATCACGAGGAGGTCTACTTTCTTAGCGCGCATATCGGCGACGAGATCGCGCAGTGACGCGACGTGGCTCATCGGGCTGGCATGTACGGGATCGGTGTAGACCACCGTGTGGCCGACGTTGCCCAACTTTTCGTTGATTGCATGGGCCAGGGCATGTACGGCGGGGGATTGATGCTCGCCTGCAAGGACGACACTCGTCCCGTGGTGCTTCTCAAGATCGTCCTTAACTGCTTTCAGCCACTTGTCCTCTTCGCCATTTAGGGTTGCGCCAGCGGGGGCTGCGCCCAGAGCGGCGGCAAGTGCCCGCGCAAACTTCTCGACGTCCGAAGCGCGCATGGGCAGGCGATGATCTGCCTTCACTCCTGTGGGCGATGGCGCACTCTCAACCACGTAGAGGCGGTTCATCGGCGTATCTGGATTACGGCGGGCAGCGAAATCGTGCGCATGACGGACCGCACCCGGGAACCCGGCATAGAGGAAGTCGGCATCGAGCGAAAGAATGACGTCGGCGGCTTGCAGCCGGTATTGAGTCTCAACCGCCTGGCCGAACGCTGCTTGCGAACCCGCCAGCACGTTGTCGCGGTGAACCGCTTCGTACTGGTGCCATTTCGCCTGCGGGTAGCGCTTCAACAGTTCCTGGATCTGGTCTGCCAGGGTGGGCGAGGAGATCGCCGGAGTAAGCAGTCGTAAACCTGCTCCGTTCATCGCTCTCTGCACGAAAAGGGCCTTGCGCAACGGATCGAGCACGTCTCTCCACGCGCGCGATTCTCCCAGATACAACGGCGTCTGCGAGCGGTCCGGGTCGTACATTCCCAGTATCGAGGCCTGCGCGTAGATGTCGCTGGCTCCGAGACTCGCTGGATGCTCAGGGTTCCCCTCGGCCTTCGTCGGGCGCCCCATGTGGCTTTCCACCAGTAGCGGGCTGGCATAGCCACCCAGGGTCATGGCGGTAGCATAGAATTGCGGGCGGCCCGGAATGATGTCCTCGGGCTGTTTCGCGTAAGGAACGATTGGCTCGACCGGCTGCTTGGTACAGGCCGTCATGCCGGCAAGAGCGAGCGAGGCGCCCATCAATTGCAAGAAGCCGCGGCGGGAGACGCCGTCGACCCACTCGGCAGCGCCCTTGGGGAACTCGCGATGCATCATCTCGCGAAATTCCTCGCTGCCCGCGAGTTCTTCGAGACTCCGCCAGTACTCCGGGCCCTGAGTCTGTTCGATCTCGGCGCGCACGCGCGCGAGATCGAGAGGCTTGCCGTGGCAGACGTCTTCGCGGTGCTGCTTGTTATTGCCGGCTTCCATTTTCATCTGCAGCAGAATCCTTGCCTTCCGTAACTCGGTTTACCGATGGCACGTAGAACAGCTCGTGATGTCCTGCACCGTACGCAAGTGGTAGTCGCTCACCAGGGCTCGGCCCAACGATTCCTGATCGCTGTACTCGTGGCCGTTGTAGGTAACTGTCACCTTTTCACCAAGCTCGCTGGATTCGCCCAGCTTGCCGGAAGCAGGCGGACGGTACCGCATGTTGAACACCTGGTCGCGCGGGCGTAGGAATTTCTCAGGCGCGCGGTGGCACTCGAGACACCATTCCATCTGGAGGGATGCGGCGGTGTACACGTACGGCATCTGGTCCACCGGACCGTGGCAGGTGTTGCAGCCTACGCCCTTGTTGACGTGAATGCTGTGATTGAAATAGACGAAGTCGGGCAGGTCATTCACTTTCGACCAGATCAGGGGCTTACCGGTGCGGAAGCTGTCACGCACCGGCTCGAGCATGGGAGCGTCGGTCCAGATCTGGGAATGGCAGTTCATGCAGGTCTTGACCGGAGGAATGCCTGCCACGGCGGAAACTTCAACCGAGGTGTGACAGTAGCGGCAATCGATTCCAAGACCTGCAACATGATGCTGATGGCTGAAGGGCACCGGCTGGGTACGGGAAAGTCCCTGGTAGGTAACGAAGGGCGAACGTTGAAAGGAGTTGGCAGCCCAGCCCAAAACGGCGACCAGCCCCACGATGATGACGAGGCTCGACTTCGACAGAATGTTGGCGCTGCGATGAAAAAGCTGGGCCATTCGACCGGACTTTCCTCTTGTGTGCGGGACCTATTGTCAGGTTGCAGGATGAAGGCAACGGCTTACGTCACCCCCACATGTGACGGCCGTTACCAAAACGCGTGATTATAAATTCCGGGCTGCGGTTTTGTCTCGCCTTTTTTCGGAGCCCTAGCAATCCAAGTTTCATTTTGGGCCGAGGGAGCGAAGGGCAGCATATCGACGGAAAGCGGAGTTTCCTGTCCTGATGAACGGCAGTGGGAGGATTGGAGAGCGGTCCCGATGCGTGGTGGCCGCGTTACTGGGCCAAGTCGTACTATGGCGCTCATGACCGTTACCGAAGCGAGCAAGAAGCTGCGGGACCGCGCGATTTCGCCGGTTGAGCTCACCGAGGAATGCCTGCGACGGATCGAGGCGCAGAATCCAGCTTGCAACGCATTCATCACCATTACCGCAGAGCGCGCCCGTTTGGAAGCGCGCGAAGTGGAAACGGAGATCACGGGTGGGCGTTGGCGCGGCCCGCTGCACGGAATTCCTATTGCCCTGAAGGACAACATCGATACGGCGGACGTGCTCACCACGGCGGGGAGCAATCTGCTTCGTGATCGCGTGCCGCAGGAAGATGCCGAAGTCGTGCGGCGACTGAAGGAGGCGGGCGCGATCGTTGTAGGAAAAACCAACTTGCATGAGTTCGCCTACGGCGGCAGTTCGGTGATCAGCGCTTATGGTCCAGTGCGGAACCCGCTCGACCGCGAGCGCATCACCGGTGGTTCGTCGGGCGGCTCCGCCGCGGCCGTCGCGAGCGGCATGTGCCTGGCCGCGCTCGGCACCGACACGGCCGGCTCGGTTCGCGAGCCGGCAGCATGTTGTGGCGTGGTCGGACTCAAGCCGACGTATGGTCGGGTAAGCAATCGCGGCGTCATCCCACTTTCTGTGTCGCTCGATCACACCGGGTCGATCACGCAGTGTGTAGCCGATGCCGCGCTCGTTCTTCAGGCCATAGCAGGGTACGATCCCGGCGATGCAGCGAGCAGGCAACATGAGGTTCCGGACTATGTTTCTGCTCTGGAGTTATCGGTTAAGGCGTTGCGCGTCGGTATTCCACGGAAGTTCTTCTTCGAAGAGCTCGACGCGGGAGTGGCCGGTGCAGTCGAGAACGCCATCGCGGCGATGACCAAGCTGGTGGCATCGGTGCACGATGTTGCCCTCGAAGTACCCACCGACCGCACCCTGCAGAGTGGAGAATCGTTCGCCTACCACGCAGATTTCGTGTCGAAGACGCCAGATCTCTACCAGCCGGAGACGCTGCGCCGCATTCGCAGCGGCGCTGAAATCGGCGAAGCGACAATGGCTGAGAAGAGGAAAGAGCTGGTCCGCTTGCGGCAGCAGATTGAAATCGTTTTTCGTGGCGTAGATGTTCTGCTCACACCCACCATCCCCATTCCGCCGCCAAGGCTGCAGGAACTGCTCGACCATCCCGAGAACCTGCGTCCGGCGGAACTGCTGCTCTTGCGCAACACACGACCGTTCAACGTCTGGGGCCTCCCCTCTCTCTCAGTGCCGTGTGGTCTGACGCCTTGTGGCCTTCCTGTTGGGTTGCAGATTAGCGCAGCGGCGTGGCGGGAAGATTTCGTTCTGGCTTTAGGACACGCTTGGGAACGCACGCGGTAGAGGCGCCCAGTATTACTCGAGCATCCTACAACTCATCTCATAGACAGGTCGCGTTGACCATTACTGGTGCAATGGGGATTTATCACCAACTATCTTTGTGACGGCTGATCGCCAGATGGTTCGAGCTGAATATCCAGCACCTTTCGTTGTCCCGCCGCCAGCCTCAGAACCGGACGTGATGAGTTTTGTACATCGGTGTATACCCAGCCTCTATAGCCCTTGGCACGGGCGAGCAACATCACGTCGCAATCGGTCGGAATCGGGAGCGAATACTCACCCTGAACGCCGCGCAAAACGTCTCCACCCGCTTCACAATCGACCCCTTCGTATGCCAGATGAGCGTCATCCAAAGGCTTTCCCGTATTCTTGTCTAAGATGTGCGCTACCACTACCGGGCCCCTATTGCGGAGTCGGATTGTCACTGATTGTGGCGAATGCTTCTCATCAATGGCGACAACCTGTCCAGTCGCTTGATTGCCAATGGAATAGCCTTGAGCGTCGTTAGTTGCAAGCAGCTCGTATGTTCCGGGCTTCAGGTCCTTGATGGTGAATCGCCCTTCGCTATTGGTCCTTGCCAAGCAGCAGGTTTGGATTTGTTCCATTAACGACTGCTTTGTGCGCGTTTGAGTGCAGACCTGAAAATTGACTGCTGGTAGGCCCTCCTCGGTCAGCACGACCCCGCTGATTTCACTGTAGTGCGTCGCAGAATTTTTCCTCTTCGCGCCAAAAGACAAAGCTGCGCAGAAGACCAGTAGTACGAGAGTCGTTTTATGGAACATGCGCATCCCCTCACCTGTTCGCATTGTAAGCCCTCTGACTATTGCAATCAGACGATTACACAAACTACGCCGAACGGCCATTTATGAGATAGCTTGATAGCTTCTAGTCTTTCCGGGTTGGCCGAACCTGTTGCGATCCCAATCACGAAAAAATCCTCGCCTGCTTCAGAGAGCACGAAGCTTGCGATGCAGGGCCCGCCCTAGTCCCGCACCGACATCCCGCTGATCCGACAGGTAGCGGGTTTGACGGCCAGCGCCGTGTTCATCCAGTCTTCCTTCGGCTGCGGATCGCCGCCGGCCTGGAAGACTTGGAAATCCTCGCTGAGCAGTTCGTTGAGTTTGGCTTGATCCCGATTGTGAATAGCTTCCAACCACTGCTTCTCCAAATCGCGAAACTGCACCACCAGCCGCGTCGGCGTGACCCGTGTCAATGACCTGAAGTGCACATCTCGGAACTCTGAGCCCGGTGGAGGGTGGCGAGGCAGGGTATGATGAGACAGCCGAAATGTTGAACGGAAAACGTATCGCCGTCGTCTTACCGGCGTACAACGCCGAGAAGACGCTTGAGACCACGGTCCGGGAATTACCCGAGATGGTGGATATCCGCATCCTGGTCGACGATCACAGTTCGGATGGCACCGTGAATCTTGCCCGCCGTCTGGGCCTCCAGTTTTACGTTCACGACCGCAACTACGGATATGGCCGCAACCAGCAGACCTGCTATCGGGAAGCGCTCGCGGCGGGCGCGGACGTCGTCATCATGGTGCACCCGGACTACCAGTACACGCCCCTGCTCGTGACCGCGATGGCCAGCATGGTGGCGTACGGGGTTTATGACGTGGTGCTCGCCTCACGCATTCTGGGCGGACGAGCTCGCCACGGAGGTATGCCCCTTTGGCGATACATTGCCAATCGTGGCCTGACCCTTTTCGAGAACCTGTGCCTGGGAGCGAAGCTTTCCGAATACCACACCGGCTACCGCGCCTTCAGCCGCCGCGTACTGGAAGAGTTGCCGCTGCTGGAGAACTCGGACGATTTCGTGTTCGACAATCAGATGCTGGCGCAGTGTGTGTACTTTGGCTTCCAGGTCGGCGAAGTGTCGTGCCCGACCAGGTATTTCGAGGATGCTTCCTCAATCAATTTCAGGCGCAGTGTGAAATATGGCTTCGGCGTCCTCGCCACCTCGCTCGAGTTCAAACTGCAAAAATGGGGTCTGGCGAAGCGGCAGCGATTCAGCGCACAGGGGCGCCGCCTTAACTCGGTGGCTCCTTCGGATTACTACCGCGAGCAAGAAGGCTACCTGCGGTCGAGCGTACCGTAGGGCGACAGGCCATGACGGCGCCTGAAAATTGCTCTGCCGCTTGCTGTGCGGTTAGCATCTCATTCTGAGTATGCGTGTTCCTCAAATGCACGTTCCCCAGGAGCTCCAGCCGAAGCTGGCGTTGGGTGAGATTTTGACGTTTGCCCTCGACACCTTTCGCCAGAACAAAGTGCGCTTCGCCCTGACTGCCCTTGGCATGGTGATTGGCACGGCTTCTCTTATTCTCGTCACCACTATCGGACTGACGGGGAAGCAATACCTGCTGAACCAGATCGAGGCCATCGGCGCGAATCAGGTTCTGGCGGAGTACGACGGCGCTACCAGCCACATTACCGCCGTCGCTCGCGATCCTCTCACCATGGACGACTTGCGCGCAGTGCGGGAACAGGTTCCCGGGATCACGGTCGCGTCACCGGTCATCCCACTCAATGAGCGCGTGGCTATTGGCGAAGGGCGCGAACGCGAACTGCAGGTTCTGGGCGTGAACCCTGAGTACCAGCAGGTGCGCAACCTCGTGGTGTTGGCGGGGCGCTTCTTCGACAACGAAGACTCGACGGCCCGCAACAAAGTGGGACTCATCACGCTGGTTTTGGCCAAGCAGCTCTATGGCTCGCCGGAGGCGTCGGTCGGCAAAACACTCAAGCTAAGCGGTCTTCCCTTCGTGATCGTCGGAGTTTTTAAAGAAGGCGTCGAAACGTTCGGGCAGACTGAGATCTCTGACAACAGCATGGTGATTCCTTACACGGTGAGCCGCTTCTTCACGCAGACGAACGAGGTCAAGCAGCTCTACTTCTCCATGGCCGAACGCTCCATGGTGATTCCCGCAACGGAGCGCATTAAACGCGTGATCGCCGCGCGGCATCGTCCGGAATCCGTCTACAGCGTGCACAATCTGACCCAGCTCATCACGCTGGCCGATCAGACGGCGACCGTCCTTACCATCGTGCTCCTGCTGATTGCGCTAGTCGTGTTGCTGGTGAGCGGCATCGGCATTATGAACATCATGCTGTCGACGGTGAATGCCCGCATTCGCGAGATTGGAGTGCGCAAGGCCATCGGCGCGACCACGCGGGAAATTCGCTTCCAATTCCTGGCTGAGGCGGTGCTGATTTCGCTGATCGGCGGCTTCATCGGCATCGTCATCGGCATGGCGATTCCCTTCTCGCTACGATTCCTCTTCGATTTTCACATTCCGATTTCAGGTCTCTCGGCCATCATTGCGATTGTCGTCTCGACCTTGATAGGAATCATTTTCGGAACGGTACCCGCAACGCGAGCGGCGCAGGCGGATCCGGTGGAGAGTCTACGGTACGAGTAGAGCTGTCCGCTCTCGACCGTCAGCTTTCTGCTGGGGTCCCACCTGCTGAACCTCGCCAAGCCAGACAGCTGAGAGCTGAAAGCTGGTTTCCTAACGGCAAAAGCCGGGCAAGTTCGCCCGGCTCCGTCGTTTCCTGCTGATCGTCCGTCTTGTTTGTGGCTCGACGGTCAGCTCAAGGCCACCCGAGTCACCGCCCGGCGCGAGGGTAGCCGCTCCGCACCGGAGACTTGTCACATCACTAGCGCCAGCTTCTCCAGTTCTTTGCGGATGACGTCCATGGAGCAGCCCGAACCTTCCACGCGGTAAGCGGCATCGAGCGCAGCCTCTGGAGACACCCCATATCCCCGGCCCATCAGGAACACCTGCAACACCTCAGCGGCATCCCGTGAATCCATTCCGCCGTGCAGCAGGTCGTTCCGCAGAGCCACCACTTCTGCGACCGTGAACCTTTCTGCCAACATGGCCACTTCACCTCCGACCCTGCATTTAACCAATTGGACTCTCTGGACCCTGCTTTGGTTGCATGCAATTCGAGTGCCGATTTCCACTTCTATGACCAAGTACGTGGAAACTCACCGTTTGGTTTCATAAACCCTTATCGGCACCATAAGTTGCGGGCAGGAGAATAAGAAGGGCACGGACGTGCCATGCACCTTGGTGGTATCCAAAATGACACGAAGTGTCGGTTTGGGATGAGACAAAAAGACGCTGAGACCTGACCTGTAGCGTCAATTCCCGCCGTCGTCAGTCGGCTTCGGTGACCGCTTCGTCCACCAACAACACGGGAATGTTGTCGCGTACTGGATAGGACCGGCGGCACTCACCGCATTTGAGCGCCTCACCGTTGTCCTTCTGCACCAGCGGCTTCTTGCAGACCGGACACACCAGGATTTCGAGCAGCTCTTTGGCGATCATGAGCGCATTCTACTCCCGCTTCCGGATGCAGTCAGTGCGAATGGTAAGAGTTTTCAGCGCCGACTTTCCTCGGCGTTCTCGGCGGTTGAAAGCTTATTGGCGTTTAGAATAAGCATAGTTTTCCACGGAGACTCTCATGTCCGCCCTCATACTCAACGGCAACAAGATCGCCGCTGAAATTCGTTCCGAACTCGCCGCTGAAGTCAAAGCCCTGACCGCCGCCGGTCAGCGCCCGGGACTCGCTGTAATACTTGCCGGTCACAATCCTGCTTCGGAGATTTACGTTCGCGGCAAGGTCCAGAGCTGTGAAGAACTCGACATCTTCAGCGAGAAACACACGCCGCTCGACACCGTTACCACCGGCGAACTGCTCCGCCTGGTCGACGATCTGAACCACCGCGACGACATTGACGGCATCCTGGTCCAGCTCCCACTGCCCCCGCAGGTGGATGCGAAGAAGGTCCTGATGGCCGTCCATCTGGCCAAAGACGTGGACGGGTTCCATCCCATGAACGTGGGCTTTCTCTCCACGCAGCGGCCGGGGCTGGTGCCGTGTACGCCCGCCGGCGTGATCGAGATTCTGAACCGAAGCAAGATTCCCATCGCCGGACGGGAGGCCGTAGTGGTGGGTCGCAGCGACATCGTGGGCAAACCCGTGGCCATGTTGCTCACTAATGCCAACGCCACCGTCACCATCTGCCACTCGAAAACGCACGACTTGCCCGGCGTCTGTCGCCGCGCCGATATTCTCGTCGCCGCGATTGGCCGCGCCGGCATGGTCACGCGCGATTTCGTGAAGCCTGGAGCCACAGTCCTTGACGTCGGCATCAACAAAGTGACCGACCGCGCCGAATTCGACCGCTTCTTCAAAGGCAACGAGAAGCGCGAAGAGACGTTCGCGAGCAAAGGCTCCACGCTGGTGGGTGACGTGCATCCCGAGGTGGCTGAGGTGGCGGGTGCGATCACCCCGGTCCCGGGCGGCGTGGGCCCGCTTACCATTGCCATGCTCATGGTCAACACGGTCAAAGCAGCCCGCATGCGGCGCGGGACGCTAGCACCTGTTTAACCAGCGAGAACGCAGAGAACGCCGTGGAACTTCCGGGCGCCTCTTTATCCACACCATGACATGATTTTTCTCTGCGCTCTCGGCGCACTCTGCGGTTAAATGTTTTCCGGGGGTTCGCGTGCTCAAAGTAGGGCTGACGGGCGCCATCGCCAGTGGCAAGACCACCGTGGCACGAATGTTCGCGGCATGCGGGGCGCACGTCATTTACGCCGACAACATTGCGCACGAACTGATGCAGCCGGGCCAGCCGGCGTATGAACAGGTCGTGCGCGCATTCGGCCGCAGCATCCTCAAGCCGGACCACACCATCCATCGTCAGAAGCTGGCAGACCTTGCTTTTGGCACACCGGAACATCCCAGCCGTCGAGTCCAGGAACTCAATGCGATCGTCCATCCTGCGGTGGTGCAACTGCAGGATGACTGGATGGCCGCCGTCGGACGGCGTGAACCGAATGCTGTGGCCATGGTGGAGGCAGCGCTCATGATTGAAGCCGGAGCACACACCCGCTTCGATCGTCTCGTGGTCGTTACCTGCCCGTTCGAAACGCAGCTCCGCCGCTGGATGTCGCGCACGAACACGGACGAAGCGACCGCGCGCCAGGAACTTGAGCGGCGCATGGCTGCCCAGCTTCCGGAAGAAGAGAAGGTCAAGCTCGCTGATTTTGTTCTTGATAACTCTGGCGACGAAGCTTCCACCGAAGCTCAAGTCCGCGAAGTCTATGCGCAACTGAGGCAGCTGGCCGCGCGGACTTAAGCATCCCGCGCCGGACCTTCTCTATTTCACGATGCCGTTTACGATTTCGGCGAGCGCCTGCCCGAGCGCGCGGTGCTGATCCTGATCGAGATGAACACCGTCCACCAAACTGGAACTCGAAACACTGCCCGCATCAAAGAAGTGACAGCCAAGGCTCGCGCAAATCGCCTGGTAATTAGCGGCCAAGCCGACGCAACGGAGTTCCGCCCCGGAGAACTTCTCGGCAATCAGACCTTTCGGCGACCGGATTGGTGGCGGGCAGACGACCAGGATCGGCGGCACCGGCATTCCCGGTTCGATCGGCGCGCCTCGGATCTCGCTCACCAATGCGCCGATACCTTGTGCGGCGGACCAGGCGTTATTGTACGGATGGGAGAACTGAAAATCGTTCGTGCCCAGCATCAGGATGACAAGCGCCAAGGGTGAATGCATCTCGATGCGCTGTGCCAGACCCTCACGGCCATTGCGCCCCGGCTTGAAGGGATCCTCCCAGACTGTGCGTCTGCCGTTCAGACAGTCTTCCAGCACACGCACGCCTCTCCCCAGGGCAAGAAGCCTGTTTTCCAGCACACCGGGCCCGCGGACCTCAAAGGGAAAGCGGTTGCGCGTGCCCGGAACAATCCCCCAGCTCAACGAGTCGGCGTAAATAAGAATTTGATCCATGCGGTTCTGCACATTTTACCCATGTGGCGAGACCCGAGGGGAACTTCTCCTGCCTCTCTCGCGTACAATATTTGCAAGCAGTCGTCCGTCTCGATGCGTCGCGACGGTCATCTTCCGGCCCTCTGCCGCCGGTCATATACAAGAGTGGTGCTATGAAACTGCTTCGTCCCCTACTTCTCGGCGCCTTGCTCGCCGGAGCCTTTTTTTACTTCACCACGTGGCGCCATGAGGGTTCGCCGCTTGGCCTAGTGGGTCGCCCAACTCAAGTGGAAATCACACAGGCCGCCGGTCCCCTTGCGCCCGACGAGGAGGAACAAAACAATATTGGGGTGTACCGTAAGTCGGTGCCGAGTGTGGTGAACATCACATCGCGCGCCGTGGCTTACGACTTCTTCTATGGCTTGGTCCCGCAGGAAGGCCAAGGCTCCGGCTTCATCATTGACAAAGACGGCCACATCCTGACCAACTACCACGTGATCGCGGAAGCCCGCGAAATCTGGGCCACGCTTGCCGACAAGAACAAGTACAAGGCCACGATCGTCGGGACCGACCGTGCCCATGACCTCGCTGTCATCCAGATCAAAGCACCCAGCCTGCAGCCTGCTGTGCTCGGTGATTCGCGCCGACTGCAAGTGGGTCAAATGGTTTATGCCATCGGAAACCCGTTCGGCCTCAGCGGAACTCTGACCAAAGGCATTGTGAGTTCCATCCGGCAGGTGCGCGAGCCCGACGGTTCTGCCATTGACGACGCTATCCAGACCGATGCCGCCATCAACCCTGGCAACTCGGGTGGTCCGTTGCTCAATCGCAATGGCGAAGTCATCGGCATCAATACCATGATCGCCTCGCAGGTCGGGCAGAGCGCCGGGATCGGTTTCGCCATTCCGATTAATACGGCGAAGGCGGTGCTCAATGATCTTGTGACCTTGGGCCGCGTGCGCCGGCCGGCGCTGGGCGTGAGCACGGTGCCGCTTTATCCCGAAGTGGCGGATCAGATGGGTCTCGCGGTTGATTACGGCCTGCTGATCATTAAAGTTGCTCCGGATAGTGCTGCTGACCATGCTGGTCTTCGCGGAGGCACCGAACGCGCTTACCTCGGCAACATCCCCATTACTCTTGGCGGCGATGTCATTATCGCGGTGGATGGAGAACGTATCGAGAGCCATGAAGATATGCAAGCGGTCATGAACCGTCATCGCACCGGCGACACGGTGCGCGTCACGATCTACCGCGGCAAACGCAAGATGGATGTCGACGTCACGCTGGGCGAGGATCGCGTGCAGGTGTAGACAATGGAGGCAACGGGTGTCGTCGCCCGTACTCTTGGCAACCCTTTTAATCTGCGCTATTC
>Ga0075014_100000237_pt1 | contig 15793 bp, 7 predicted proteins | sample AleBraG_ABR_2014_FD_71472 | JGI IMG/M metagenome (GOLD analysis project Ga0075014, IMG submission 71472) | Freshwater sediment microbial communities in response to fracking from Pennsylvania, USA - Alex Branch Run_MetaG_ABR_2014 | ecosystem: Environmental > Aquatic > Freshwater > Creek >... | reverse complement strand
CTAGGCGGGAAGTTGGCTCTGAAACTGGAGCCCAAATCGGTGACCGTAATCTCCGTTGAAGAATGACGGGTCCGTTGGAGTTCTCCATTCAGGCGACTGCCCTGTGAACATCTTGACGGACGCGCCCGACTTGGGAGAGGTAACTCGAAATGATACATGGATCTGCGTGCCTGCAACGCTGCACGTGACGACACTTAGTAAGCACTCTCTTCTCCACGCCTCCTCCCCGCAAACTGTTGACAAATGAGGATGCGACTCCCCGGGGAGGATCGAACCTCCAACATCTCGGTTAACAGCCGAGATGGTCAAAAATCTAAGTGCCCTATCTGGTGTCGCTTACAATAAACTGGGGGCCATTTCTCCTTGCTAGTTGCACCGAAACCCGCACCCAAAGAAATACTCTGAGTCAATTGTCCAGAAATCTCCCGGTAAATTGTTGACTTTTGGTAGCGCAAAACCAGCCAGCAGAAGCCTGAATCGCAACAGGCAGCGGTAGAATGCGGTCGAAGATGTATGGTAGGCTCTGTCGGACTGAGGGAACTGTCCGCGCACAGGGAGAGTGTCCACACATGCCCTCGGCCCATGAAATTACGCAGTTGCTCCAGGCATGGAGCGCCGGTGACAATCAGGCTCTAGAGAAGTTAACCCCCCTTGTTTACCAAGAGCTGCACCGGACGGCGCGGCGATACATGGCGCTGGAACGTCCTGATCACACGCTTCAAGCTACGGCCTTGATCGACGAGGTCTACCTCCGGCTGGTGGATTGCGACAGCGTAAGCTGGCAGGACCGCAACCATTTCTTTGCCGTTTGCGCACGGCTCATGCGCCGTATTCTTACCGATTTTGCGCGGTCTCGGCAGTACTTGAAGCGTGGCGGAGCCGTGCGCAAGATTACTTTTGACGAAAACCTGTTTGTCACGTCTGAGCCAAGGGCTGACCTTGTAGCCCTGGACCACGCTCTGGAAGGACTCTCTAAGGTAGACAAAAGGAAGAGTGATGTTGTTGAGTTGCGCTTCTTCGGCGGCCTCGGCGTAAAGGATACGGCTTCAGTTTTAGGCGTCTCAGACGAAACGGTGAAGCGGGACTGGAGGTTGGCCAAACTCTGGCTGTTGCGTGAGATGGGTGCGGAGAACCGAGATGGAGCCTGAACGCTGGGCGCGCGTCGAGCAATTGTGCCAGGCTGCGCTGGAGCGGGATCTGGCACAACAGTCAACGTTTCTTGACTCGGCCTGTGGAACCGACGTGGATTTGCGACGTGAAGTAGAGTCTTTGCTGGCTCATCGAAAGACGGCTGAGAGTTTTATTGAAGTCCGTGCAATGGACGTAGCCGCATTGGAGTTGGCGGCTGAAGACGCCACTGCTGGAGAAACTTCCAGACTTATCGGAAAGCTAATTCCTCCTTATCGCATCATTGAAAAAGTGGCCAGCGGAGGAATGGGAGACGTTTTTCGGGCCGTGCGTGCTGACGGCACCTTTGACAAACAAGTCGCTGTTAAGGTCATCCAGGGCGCCCGAAGCACGGACTTCTTTCTGGCGAGATTCCAGAACGAACGCCAGATTCTTGCCACGCTTGACCATCCCAACATTGCGCGGCTGCTTGACGGTGGCACCACCGAAGAAGGATTGCCCTACCTGGTCATGGAGTATATCCAAGGACAACCCATCGATGAGTTCTGCAAAAACAACGACCTTGACGTTTCTAAGCGCCTGGAACTGTTTCGCACGGTGTGTTCTGCTGTGCAGTACGCCCACCAGAACCTGGTTATCCATAGAGATTTGAAGCCAAGCAACATCCTGGTGACCAGCCAAGGTGTACCCAAACTCCTCGATTTCGGCATTGCCAAGATTTTGAACCCGCATAGCAGCGAAGAGGGTCTCCCGCAGACCGTGACAATCATGCGCATGCTGACGCCGGACTATGCCAGTCCCGAGCAGGTGCGCAACCAACCTATCTCTACCGCCAGTGATGTGTATTCGCTAGGAGTCATTCTCTATTTGTTACTGACTGGCCAAATCCCCTATCGAGTGAAGACCGATTCACCGCAGGAAATGATGAACGCCATTTGTGATACGGAGCCGGAGAAGCCGAGTACGGCCGCGGGCCGTATGGCTTCTCAAGATGTCTGCGCGACTGATCCAGCCTCTTTCCCCGGGAAAACGCAAACAGGTCGGGCGAAGACGGACAAGCTTCGCAAAATTCTGGCCGGAGACCTGGACAACATTGTCCTGAAGGCCTTGAAGAAAGAACCGCAGAGGCGTTATGCCACGGTCGAGCAGTTCTCCGAAGATATTCGCCGTTATCTAACCGGATTGCCGGTAATCGCGCATAAGGACACGGTCGGCTACCGTACCTACAAGTTTGTTAGCAGGCACAAACTGGGAGTGGCTGCGGCTGCGCTGTTAGTTCTTAGCCTTGCTGGTGGGCTGATTGCCACGCTCTGGCAGGCGCGCATTGCAAGAGCCGAACGCCAACGCGCCGAACGCCGATTCAACGACGTTCGCACTCTAGCCAATTCGTTGATTTTTGACATCCACGATTCCATTCAGGACTTGCCTGGCGCCACTGCGGCTCGCAAAGCTATCGTCGACAAAGCTCTACAGTACTTAGACAGTCTAGCCAAGGAATCGACCGGCGACGTAACACTGAGGCGCGAACTGGCAACCGCATACCAGCGAGTTGGCCAGATACAGGGTAGCTCCAATGGAGCAAATGTCGGAGACACAAAAGGCGCACTGGAGAGTTCCCAGAAAGCAATGGCTCTGTGGGAGGACATAGCCAAGAGAAATCCAGGCAATCTTCCCGACCAAATCAACGTCGTCAAGGGCCACCGCATCCTCTCAATGATGTATCAGAACGCGGCGCAGCCCGGCGCGCGAGGGCAATTAGAGCAAGCGATGGCGCTTTCCGAGAAGCTATTGAAGACGGCACCTACAGATGAGCTGTTATTGCGCGAAAGGGCGCTCGAATATCAATGGATCTCCGCCGACTATGAAGACGACGGGGACTATAACAACTCTGTTCAAGCGCTTCGCAATGGCATCGCTACTCTGCAAGGCCTCACCAAGACTTCATCGCGGACCGAATATCTATACCACGGGATAGCCATGGACAAGGTCAAGATCGCCAATGCCTTGGCAACCTTGGGAGCGCGGGATGAAGCTTTGGAGTTGAGCCAGTCTGGTGTGGAGTGGTATGAAACTGCGGCAAAAGACCCACACCTTGCTACGGCTAAAAGAGAGCTGGCAGTGTCGCTCTTCTTCCGAAGCAACATTCTCTTGAGTAATGGCGATGCTGACGAGGCTCTCGCGGATTTTCAAAGATCTCATGCGATTACGGAAGAGATGCAGAAAGGAGACGCGGCGAATACTGTCCTTCTCGCGGATCTTGCAGGTTCGACTGCAGGGATTGGCTTGGCTTTCGAGGCTGAAGGTAAGCTGCGCGAGGGCCTTGCCAGCTTTGATAAATCGCTCAGCATGTACGACGAGCTACGAGCGAAGGATCCACTCTACCAGGATCTGCCGGCGCTGGTGGGCCAGATTTCACTGTGGCGAGGGGATTTGTTGATGCGCCTGGGAGAATTCCCCGCAGCTCTGAAGAGTTATCAAAGATCTCTTCCCAACTTGGAAGAAGTCGCAAAAGCGGCGCCGACCCCAAAGACGAAGTGTGACCGAGGCAGCGCTCATGCCAAAATCGGCCGGGCACGATTCGCGTTGAAAGATATGCAAGGAGCGAAAGAAGATTTTCAGAAGGCCATCGAGTTCACTGAATCTTTGGCCTCCCAGGATCCGCCAAACCCTCTATCGCTTTACGTTTTGGAAGATGCCTATTCCGGGCTTGGGGAAGTCGAAGTGGGGCAGGCCACTCAGGGAAAGGTGCCATCGGAGCGAAACTCTCATTGGAAGAATGCTGCTTCTTGGTATCAGAAGAGCCTCGAAGCTACGCGACGGATTCAGAACCACAGCGGCTACAGCCCAGAAGGCTTTGCTGCGGTAAGTCCTGATGATGTCCGTCGCCGCCTTGACACCTGCCGCCAGAAGCTGAACAGGGCAAGTTGGCGCTGATCACCGAACTCAGTTCTTTCACCTATCTGAAGACGGACATGTGCAAGCTGATCGTCGACGCAAAAGAACTGCTGGCCATGTTTTTTACGAATTGGTGTTCGCTGTACTCGCTGCTGCAACTCAATTCCGGAGAGCTGCAACCGTCCGACGAGTCCTGCTCCTGGGTTGATGAAGTTTGACCTGAAACACTCGCCAACAGATTCTGGGCGGCAGGAGTCCATTGTTTGCGAAACTCCTGCTTCTCAGGCTTGGAAAGTTGTGGCCATTTGGAGCGCAGCACTTTCCAGAGAACGGGCATTTGGGAAAACTGCTTCTGCTGATCGTTGGAGTATCCGCTATACTGCGCCGCAAGGCTCTTCGCGAGCATGTCCTTGAATTGCCGGTTTGCATTCAACGCCTGCTTCCCCAGGCATTCACGAATCATAAAGGCGACGACTTCGGCATACGCATCGGCAACCTGCGAAGTGAGAGGAGGATTGCCTTTGGCGATCGGCTTGTGGGCCGAGTCATAAATGTTGAGGATCCATTTCGAGAGCACCTCATTCGGAGTTTGACGCATTCCCTCGAGAAACTTTTGACACAGGCTCGCCCTGACTATCTCTCTTTCCTCTGGAGATCTTGAGTTGAGCTGCTCTTGAAACTTAAAAACGTTCATCGTCGAATCAATCTCATTTTGGCGATGGCCTTTCCAGGAACCCACAAGAGAGTCACGAAATTGAACGCGTTGTTCCTGCGTGAGAGGGGCGTCAAGCAGCCATTCGAAGAACTGGATTCCTTGATCGACAAGAGCCTGAGTCAAAGGCGGATTTCCAGGAATAGGCAACTCTGGGTCAGCTTTTGCCTCGGGCGTGAAGAGGCCGGGGAGTTTGTTATGATCAGCGCGCTCCAACACCATTGGTTCCTTGAGGTCGTTGCCCGTGAGAGAGAGAGAGTCGGCGGAAACTAAAATGCCATAACGGTAAGTGCCTTTGGAAGAAGCAAGAGTCAGTGTCTTGCCGGAAATCTTCCAATGGACTTGGAGACTATTTAGAGACCCAGTATTGTCGGAGTTCAGGACCAGAGTGAACTTGGCATGGCTATGTTGGCCTGACCAAGTGCCGATGAGAGTAGCGTCTCCTTCCTCGTGCTTGGCCGACTCGCTCTTTCCGCCAAGTACCGTAGCCGGATGTCTTAGAGCGTTGATTAGAGTCGCCGGGGCTGCGGCGTCATTTGGTTTAAACCTGGATGGGTTTCCAGGCTGGAGATCGTCCTCGTTGGGCATCCACCAAAAATGATATACGGCGTCGTTGGTCTTAATTTCCGTGGCTGGCGCCGTTGATTCTGTGGGCACCCATTTTCCGATGGATTTCAATGCGGAGCGAGGAATCTCAAAACTATGATTCTTAGATTTATCGGGCCGCACTACCGCGTAGCGAATCTTGTCATGGGAGATATACAAGTAGCCCATGCACCACGAAGAATTCTTGTGCGCGTGAGCTACCGGGAAGCGTACTTCGTTTGCTGGCGCGGTGGAATCCTGCTCGTGCGCCCTCGGTGCGGCTCGTAAAAGGAGCGGCGAGGAAATGAAACCCCCGCCGATCCCAAGAAGCATGGCCATGCAGGAAAGAAATGAACGATTCGTCTTCATATAATCCTCGCAGCGATTAAGTAAGCCCATTGGAAGTTGCCAGTCTTCGTTTTCCCTGGCGGATTAAAAACTCTGAAATCTGACCGCGGGAAGCTGAAATGAAACCTCGCATCCTCGGCCTCAAGGCGAAGTCAAACTTTTAGAGTTATAGCCAGGTGCGGTAACGAACAGGGCGCAGGGAATCGCACCTGCTTGAGGGCCTGCGCCGACCATTGCCGGACTCCCTGGGAGATTCCTGGCCGGCGCCTGCGAGGGATTGCAAATGTAAAAAATTTTTTGTCCCGTGGGCCCGGTATACCAGTGGTAAGAAAGATTCGCAGGCCCGAGGTCTTGTCCTCCTGGGCTGTTGACGAACACCGAAGCCCCTGCAACGGGAGCACCTGTCTGAGCATCGGCCGCGGAAACCACGACCCAATGCCAAGTTAGCAGACGATTGTTGGATGATCTCGATGGAAGTTGCTCCGTTCCGCTCTGAACGATCCTCAGCGTCATGGACCTGGGCACAGGCAAACCGAGTTTGACTTGCAGCGTCGTTTGCAATTGGCCGGTGATTGCAGCGGCGTAAGCGGCGGCTCCTAGCTCGTTCGGGTGACCTATGGAAGCGTCATAACAAGTTGGATCTGAAGGAAAATACTTTGAACACTCCTCACTTCGGTAATACGCGATTCCTGATTTAGTCGACCAGTCTCCAGCAGGAGCTTGCCCGCGGCGACCACGCATTTCATCGCCCAGGTATTCAGCAGCAGCAAAAAGGTAACGGTTGGGCGCCCCGTAACAGTTGTCGTCGTAGAATTGTGGCCAAGCCAACGCCACACGAGGGGACGCCAGACCTTGATTGGCTTGGTTTACAAGATCACTGAAGCCGTTAAGGGCGGTCTGCGCAAAGGCTTGTGAGCGTAGGGCTAAGGCGCTCCTCAAAGCGGGAGCCACGAGGATGCTGCCTTTCAGGACAAAACCGATGTCCGCCAAAACGTCGGGACCGAGTCCTATCAATCCGCCTGCGATGCCTGCCGGCAGCCCAAGAATGGCCAAGTACGCGGTGAGAAGCAGGAGATCGCTGCTTTCCGAAACAGGTGGATAGTAGCCAGTCATGACAATCGCTGCGTTTGGGAATTGACTCATGACCTGGGGGAGCAGATTTTTCATGTGCCCCACTACCATCGAATTTGTGTTTGTCCTCACCCAGTTTGGCCCATTCGCAAACTCTCCCTCTTTCACATTGGTTTCCACTTTTCCCACGTCCAGAATATTCGAGATGGAAATGTCATTAGCTCCGGAGCCAAGCAGAACCAAATCGACATCTGCAGGTCCGATGCCTCTTGCTTGGAAATCGGCGACGGCCTTGCCGATTTGGAATGACACACTCGGATACCCAAAGGGCACTTCGCCCTGGTAAGGGTACCCATTCCTGCTCACGTAAAACGTGTCCGGGTCGGCGCCGTTCGTGTCGGCTGGATAAGCTCCCCAGCCCGTCCTCGCTCCGGAGTGTGCCCGGCAGACCTGATTTACTTTGCGGGTCCCCTGGAATTGCGCTTCGATCCAGTTCGCCACCGTATTGCGGAATTTCATACTGTCCGGCAGACCCTGGCCCCACATGATGGAATCGCCCAATGCAATCATGTTGAAGGAATTGCGCGCCAGCCCGACGACCTGAATTGGCTGAGTGGGTATCGGGATAGTCCGCGGTATCGGATTGCGCGGAGGCCCCTGCTGTTCGCCGAACAGTTTCGGCAAGGCCGCTCCACAAGTCACCAATCCCGCTGACGAATAACGAATCCATTTCAGGAACTCGCGGCGTGAAAAGTTATGCATGGTCCTCTCCTCTCCTCTTTTTCGATCTGCAGCTGTGGCGTTTGGTTGCGGTTGCTAAGGCAAAGCTAAAGTGAACGGCTGGTATCCGGACTTGCTGACCGACGCTCCACAAGCAACCGCTGACGGAGGTGTGGTTCGGGTTACGCACGGTTGGTGGATGACGACGGCTATCCCGTTCGGATTGGTCTGGACTGCAATGTTTTGACCGGGAACGATAACGGTGGCTGCGGCCACAGGAGCGCCGCCGCTGTTCACAGTGACGAGATCCATGATGCGCGAGCCGTTTATAAGCGGCCTCGTCTGGCCCGGTCGCAAGCACGAGCGGCCGTCAACGCTGGGGCAGACGGAGACGCTCAATGCGGGCAGTTGTGCTTGTGTCGGCACTGCGGGTTGCGTGGGCGCTTGCACGGGCGCATGCGTTTGCTGTTGACCTTGCGTTGGCATCGCCGGTTGGCTTGGCGCCACCGGAGTCAACTTAGGCTGAGCAACCATGGCCCCTGCTGGGGCTCTTGCGGTTGACGCGGCCTGTGCACCAGCGCCGGGGGCTGACGCTGTTGGCGCAGCCTGGGCAGAAGCCGCCGGATTGGAAGATGTTGACAAGATTGGCGCTGCACTACTCCCCGCCATGATTGTCGGCTTCGCCACTCCCAAAGGGGCTCGCAGAGAATTTGGTGAAAAGGTTACCGACGGCACTCGCGATGACGCGGTCGTCGCGGCGGCAGCGGACTCGCTCGACGCAACCGAGTACCGAATCAGGATGGGCACGGCGTTTGGATGATTACTCGCCGCACATTCTTGTGGCACATCGTTAGGCTGAATTGCTGGGCACACGCTTATTTGGACTTCGTATTGTGGGTAGGAAGCGATTTGCGTTTTGCCGTCTGGCCCGAGAATCGGGAGGCCGCTAGGAACGTTCACTGGCCGGGCCGGAGGGTCGTCTTCCGCGGAGACGGCAATGTAGCCCAGCCCGGGACGATATTGAAAGGCCGTTTGTGTATCGGGGTTGCGCAGGGCCCAGGCGACTTCATACGCCCGAGTCAGTGCGTGGAGCACCGCCTTCTGAAACTCAACTCCCTTGGGGTTCGGCATCGAAAGCAAGCCGGCAGCAAACGTAATCTCGTCGGCAGTTGGCTGGTGAATCTGCAAAGTGCTGTAAGCGGAGCGGCCAGTGACGGCCAGGTCGGCCAATGCATTCGCATTAACATAGTCCCCCCGATAAAAGGCCGCCGCCGAATTTGCCAGCGTAATTGTCAAGGAAGTTATCGGATTCCCTGGATGTAACTTGGCGTTGGGTACTGCTTTTGCCACAGCACGCAAGTCCTTCCTGAGTCGCAAGCCGTACGTACCAGGGCTTGCGTTATTCATGAAATTGCCACCCAACTGCGCCGGTACGCCGAGGTACCCGACCGCGTCCCGGGCATCATTTGGCGCTGCATCGAGCAATGTCTGATCCGGAAGCGGGAACTGGGATGGCGGCAACACTTGTTGCGGCTGGCAGTTGGTTTCCGCCGGCATACTTGACTCATCAAACTCGAAAACGCCCTGCGGAGACTGCACTTGCCCTGGCCACGCCTGCAACGGCCCCGCGGTCGGCCCGGGGTTCGAAAAAAACTTTAGGATTTGCTCTGAGAAAAATATGGGGCGTTCGTTATGAATCGAATGACCTGTGTCCGGCACGTACAGGCTATAACCGGGAGTATTCGTCATCAACGGCGCCATGACGTGCGTTCGCGTCCAACGATCTTCCCATTGGAGATAAACGGGACCGGCTATGGCGCCCCCGAAAAACCCGGCGACGCCTCCAAAGACCGTCCCGGGTCCAGGTGCCATGACTGTTCCTAGCCAGGCCGAGAGCGCGGCAACCCCTTCTGGTGGTATATACCCTTCATTCCAATCGTCATCGTCGCTGGCGACCAGCATCGTGGGTTTGACGATGCCTGAATAATAGGCGGGATCGCTCGCGTCGCCTGACGCAGTGTGGGCAGGGCCAACCCAGCTATTACTATTGAAGAAACTGAACAGCAAAACGTCCGTGCCGAGCCGGTAGTGCCACTGGCGTCCGCTCGAATTGTAGATCTCTTGCTGTTCTAGCCGGGCTTCACCGATGTAATCCCATTTGCACGGCCATTCTGCTCGAAAAGGTTTTTGAGTGTTCCCGCTGGATGGGTATCTATCTCTGTCACCTCGGTACCACTCCTCAGGGTTTGGTTGTTGTTTTACGACCCACTGATCCAGAAGACCATTCCCAAGTGGCACGCCAAATACGCCGTCGAAGTAAGACTTGCGACTGTCATTGCTGCCACCCTCGATTTCGGGAGACGTCGCCCTTCCAAAAGCCACATCGAGCGCAATTCCTTTAACCCAGCCGTCGGCATCGGTTGGGCCACTTCTGTGGTATGTGTTCCACACACTGGCCGGATTCCATGCCACGATTTTCTTGACCCACGGAAGCTCGGCTCGGTGCCCCATACGCAGGGTCAAGGCTCCGCCCGTGCTTCCTCCAATTATGTGAATGTTCCGGTTTTCGAGGTTGAGTGCGTTTACAAACGCGACGATGGAGTTTTCGCTAAAGGCCACCACAGGGTAGTAGTCCATGCCCGGTTGGTGCGCCGGAAACAGGGCACTAGGATCAATCATGGACGAATATCCCTGGCTAACCTGATCGAACGAGATGACCGTGAATCGCTTGCCGTTGCTATATGCGGGTCCGAGGTCGATAAGTGGGTTGACCAGATCGCTGGCCTCTTCAAGACGAGACCCCGGCCCACCGTGAACGTACAGAATGATGTCGTCGCCGTCTGGAATCACGGGCCGCGGTTGGGTTGGAAGGACACCGAGCTGATAAGGTGCGGGCGCGGAAGATGTAAGTGTTACTAGTTCGCTGGAGTTTGTGGGACCTCCGAGACATTCCCAAGGAAGCGGGGCCCCGACGCCACTGGCAGCATTTATCTTCTTAACTGCTTGGATCGCGAATGTGAGCATATAGTAAGCGGGGAGCTTGGAAGCAGTGAAGCTGTTTGAGTTGTAGGGTAGCTGCAAGGAGGGAATGCTATTTTGACCGACGTCAATGCCGATGCTTTGATCTCTCCCGATGGCGATGCTTTGACCGGTTCCGTTCATCTGAAAGGTGATGATGTAGCCGTCGTCCTTTCCTAGATTTGGTACGGGTGTCCAGCTGAAAGTAGCTGTTCCCCAGCTCGTTCCCGACGATACTGGCGTCACCGTGAAACTCTTTGGTGGCGGCGGGTACGCCTTAGCATTCGCGCAGGCTGTAATCACTTGATTTCCCGTACCAATCTTGTTACCGGCGCGTTGCTGCCCGGTTGGAATGGGCTGCCGAGGAGCGGTCGACTGGGGGCCCGAGTTCTGGGAAGGGAGGTTCGTCCCGTGCAACAGTAGGAACCCAGCAAGGAGCGTTCGAGCTTTCGCCAATCGCAAGTTTGATCGAGTTTGAACCGCTGCACGTTTCTGCATTTTCTTGGCTCCGTAAAGTGAAATCCTTACCGAATTAATAACTTTCGTTTTCCGCAAACCTGGCAGCTGTACTCATTGGCAAAAAACTCTTAACGCGGACCTGCCGCGACATTGAACGCCACTCCCGCCTGATTATTCGCCGTGTTGACGTCGCCATTCGCCGCTACTACCACGACCACTCCGAACTGCCGCCCTTGCGGAACAACCGTGCTCCAACTCGCCTGGAACGTTCCTCGCGCTGCAAGGTTGAAAACCATGGGCTGCGAAGCCGCGACAACTTGGGATCCGGCAAGAAGACGGAAAACCACCGACGCACCTTGCGCCGGCGAAGTCCCAAGGTTGTGAATCGAAGCAGTCACGACGATGGACTGACCAGCTCGAGGCGCGCTTGGATTGATACGGAGGTCTGCACTTGATACCGACAGATCGATGGTTCCCTGCTTGCTCGTGGAAGATGCGCCCTGCTTTGCCGGTGCTGATGGTGTAGCTCCACTCGTTGCCGAACTGCTCTTGTTGGAGTGCGTCGACGAACTTGAATTGGAACTGGAATTGGAAGCAGTCTTCGTGTTTCCGGGTGTGATCGTTCGTGCCTGGGACCCCGCCGATGGGGGGGAGCTGGATGGTGAACCTGCTGTCCCCCCAGAGCTGGACTTCGCACTTGATTTCGCATTTGCCGTCGCGCCGCCAGTATTTCCAGGGGTGATGGTGCGGACTTGCCCGGTTTGCCCGACAGAAGAATTCCCGGTCGATCCAGATCCGCCAGAGATAGACCTTGGGGCTGCAGAAGAGCCCGAGGAGCCAGAAGAGTTGGGAGGGCTCGAAGGCGTGATAGTTCGCACTGTATTGCTTGAGGAGCCCCGGCTCGTTCCAGCTCCACTGGAAGTAGAGGTTGGCGGAACACTTTGGGATGTGCCGGAGGCATTAGCAGAACCGGATCCGGAGCGGCCCAATGCTGCTTGCGGCGAAGCAACGGCTCTAGGCGTGATGGTAGGAGTACTTGTAGCGGAAGCAGAGGTAGCGGACCCCGAAGGACTACCTGTAGAAATCTGCGGACTCGATGCGGCGTAGTTTTGAAAACTCGTAGCTGTCTTAGCACCTGGAGAAGGAACTGGAATGGGTGTCAATGCTGCGGGAGTCCAAGTACGCGGTCCCTTCCCTACTAGATTGTTGCCAACACCTGCAGTCACTCCAGGCTGTGCCGTTGTTGTGCCGGAAGGGTTCGAAGTGACCGGGATGGCGGCGTTTACGCTGGCAGACGCCGAAGCTGAGGCGCCATCAGCGGTCAACACAAGGACTCTCGCGGAGTGTGTCCCGGGCGCCCCGGGAATGCCGGAAAACATGGCGGAACGAGTTTGCCCCGGTAGCAAAGGACCGAGAGCCTGGTTTTGTGTGAGATTGCCATCGATAAATAGTTGAGCTTGCATAGGCGACAGCGGCGCAGCCGAAGGGTTAGCAATCTGCAGAAGCAAGGGAGCTAATTGACCGGCTGTTGCAGGCGAACTACTATCAACAATTCCGAAGAAGGCAATTTGTGGTTGCCCAGGAGACGACGAGGCGGTCTGTGATGACGGCTGCCCTCCAACGGGATTCCCCGGCTGGACGGACGAACTCCCTGCGGTCGAAGACGTGAAACCCGTAGTAGGACCAGAGCTCTGTGTGCTTATCGCTGTCCCAGTGCCACCGACAACAGCCTGATTGCCGACAGAAATTGTGGGCACTGGAACCGAAGCCAATTGGGCTCCAGTGCTGTCAGAGACTTGTAGTTGCAGTTGAAAAACACCCGAGTTCGGCGCAATCCAGCTGAACTGAACTGGAGTTGTTCCAGAGCGAGGAACATAGATTCCACCCTGCGATGGTTGATTCGGCAGGACGCCGGCCGGATTCACCAGGGTGGCTGTCAACCCGGAAGCATCCTGATTGGGGCTCGTATTGTGGACCTGCGCGATGACGTTTACAGCCTGACCCAGGACGGGGTTAGGGACGTCGACCGAAATATCCTGCGGCCCGAGCGCAATCGGGGTAGCAACGCCAGTTGCATATGGCTGGGGCTGAGCCGGATAGGTAGGTGCCCCCAGAGATTGAGATGGAGGCTGAGTCGCCATTTGGCCCGGAGCGTAGGGTGCCGTCACATAAGGCGTCGTGTTCGACGGATACGGAGAAACTTGGCCAGCTATGCCGGAGTTCAAATTGGCCGGATTGTAGTTGTTGAATTGATTCGCGTTTGTGCCCGTTCCGCTAAGTTTGGAGGCCAAAGCTGTAGTCATTTGCGTCGTGAACTGCTGCAGTATCGTTAACAAAAACTGCTGTGTGGGTGACCCGCCTGTTGCTGTGGAGGGCGGCGTTCCCATGGCTGCAGAGTAAGGTGGGGCGGCGTTCTGTGGCATGGCTGAACCGGGTGGTAGCGGGGCGCTTGACTGCGGAGAAGTGAATGACGTCGCGCCTGCCATTGTTGGAGGCGCCGGAACATTTTGGCTGACTTGAGCGATGGTTGACGAGATTTGTTGGATGGCCTGTTGAGCGGAAAGGGGAACTACATCCATGCCGCCCGAACTATTCGGTTGTAGGGTAAGCATCCCCAGGTTGTCCTGAACCTTGGAAATCCACCAGGAGAGTGCATCTGATGTCGTGCCTTGGGACCACATAGCTAGAAGTTGTTGAGCCTTGTCATTCCAATTCCATTGCGCGGGATCACCACTTGTCGACGGGGGCTTCGTGCTGGCTTGTGGGCCAGTAAAAGCTTGACGGAAAACAACTCCTAGAAAATTGCTGGTTGGTCCGTCAGTCGCTCGAAAATCGGCCAGATTCGTGAAGGCTAGAGTGAAGAATTTGCTCTGCTGGTCTGGCGAATTGAACGCGGTAGAGAAACCCGTAGTCAGCGATAATTGTTTCGCAATCGATGTTTTGAGATCACGAAGAAACGGGGCAAAGTGATCGACATCCCCCGAACTGATGCTCCGTGGAAGCCATTCCACGTTAAACGCATCAATGTTTGTGGCGGACGCGAGAGCGCTCAGATACTGTTTCAGCGAGGCGCGTGCCCGTTGTTCCGCATTTGAGTCCAAGGGAATTCCGGCGATAGCGCCTTGCTTTATCAACTCATAGTCAAACGACGCGGCAATCAGAATAGGTGTCGGTTGAACCTGGGTGCCCTGCAGGGCTTGCGTTTCGCTGTTGCGCAGCGCATCCGCAGAACTGACTAACAACTGTTGCGCAGTGTCGGGAGTCATCTTGGGATAGATCCCAAGGTGGTTCATGGAATCTTCCAACTGGTAGTACGCGATCTGCGTGTAGTCCGTGAACACTGAGGCATCCTGCTGATGCATGCGGGACACCACGGTTGAAGCAAAAACACCGATCGCACTGGCCATGGCAGATTTATCGTTCCGGTCGGGTCTGACGTACTTGAGGACGGGTATCAGAGACACGTTGTTGGCTTTTGCCCAAATGCACAAATTGGCTAGGCGCGCCGGAGCTGCCGGGTCCGCTGGATCCAATTGAAAGCGAACCATGTTGAACCCTGATGGTTTCAGTGCATCCCAAGCCTTCTGAAAGGTGTCATTCACACCAGAATGGCTAAACTGAGGCGACTTGCTAGGCACGTCACTGGAATCGATCCAGCTGGGGTCGATTTGGAGATCAACCGCGAAGAGTGGAAGGAGTCCCGTCTGGGAAATCGCTTGAGCGTTCGGGGCGGGACCTGGTTGAGGCGTGACTGGGACTTGTGGCTGAGTTACCAGCTGTGAAGCAAACCCGTTCGTGGTTTGCGCTGTAGCTCCGCCGGGGTGCAGCATTTGCGCTGCGCAAAAAGCGACAACCCAGAGGATCGTCAACGGCCGCGCCATGCTGAATGCCTCCTCGTCTCGGTTCTAATCCTGAGTCTTTTTAGGGAGAGCTTCCCTTCAACCCTCAATAGCGAGAATTGCGGCCGAAAGGGGTAACAAAAAGAATTGAGTCGCGCGTTGAGCCGACCCATTCTTAATCTAGTGGAAGTGTCCCTGGCGACCAGTAGCGGGAGGCGGTGGATAAAGTGGGCGAAATTCTACGCCCAGATGTAGCCCAAATAGGAGAAGCCCGTGATTGGATTCAGTGGGTTAGATGGAGAGGGCGATGGGAATCGAATTGTATCCCCAATCCACAAGTCTCGTAATTTGACGGCGTTGCAGCCCCCTTCAGCTTCAAATGGAGCCAAGTGGAGTCAAATTCTCACCTTCGCTTGGGAGCGCACTCGCGCAACTCAGAAGTAATTCAATGACTGGTTTGAGCAAACCGAGTGCCGGGTGTGGTTTATTTCGGAAATCGTCCAGAGTCTGCGCGCTCGATTTCGCATCGCGATGAATGCAGGCCTCACAAAAGCGCCAAGCATATGATGATATCGACTCCGCAAATTTGCTGCTGGGCTAGGGCACTTCCATAGAACAGTCACAGCACCGAACCATTGAACTCGCCGTGAAGCAAGACGGGATGTTGCACCTGTTGTACCCAAAGATCAGTTGAAAGAATCAGGACGAAGGTTGCGTATTTCTCGCAATCCAGGAAAGATTCGCCCAACTCTGTCAACTAGGTTGGAACAAACACCCTTCGGCCCGCGACCGAATGCTATTTGGTCAAAATTCGCAGCTTGAAGAAACTCAAACGATTGAAAAAGAAAGATTTGGCCCCCCGGGCTAGATTCGAACTAACAACCCTCCGGTTAACAGCCAAAAGGTTCTACGATGTCGCGGCAACTCACACGCGACTTCTAGCAGCGGTTTCTTAGACCGTCGCGTTATTTACCATACGTTTATCAAATACTATTTAATACATGCGCTAGGGAAGTAT
>Ga0075014_100000235_pt1 | contig 15895 bp, 8 predicted proteins | sample AleBraG_ABR_2014_FD_71472 | JGI IMG/M metagenome (GOLD analysis project Ga0075014, IMG submission 71472) | Freshwater sediment microbial communities in response to fracking from Pennsylvania, USA - Alex Branch Run_MetaG_ABR_2014 | ecosystem: Environmental > Aquatic > Freshwater > Creek >... | reverse complement strand
CATTAGAATCGGTAAAAGAAACCGCTTGTCTTTATGATGTGGTTTATATTGACTTCTTTTTCCAACCGGGTATTCTAAGTGATTTAGCGATTACCACAAATGATACAATAACGTCAGATAGTGACTTAGCATTAACACTATTAGGTGAAATTAGAAACAGTGATTTTGCCAGATGGGTGTATTGCGATACTGAGAAAATACAAACATTAGTGATAACTTTCCAATACGGTCCTGAAATGGATAAAATAGTCAGTAAGTCAGTGTTTGCATCAGGTGAAATACCTGTGCGTTGGGAACTTAGTTAGTCTTTAGTAGGGAGGTAAACCCTCCCTACTAAATTATGCGGCCTATATTTTTTCAGCCATATATAACAGAATTGAAAGGATAACAATATCTGTTATCTAAATTACTTTAGAAGGAAAACTATCATGTTTAAATCATTTACAGCTTTATTGGGGTCCACTCATTATGAAGTGGATTTAAGAATGCAACAACTGGCTTTAGCTGCTGCAAGAGCCAAAAAGTCTATTGCGCTGGTAACCGATATACGTCAGTTACCAGGTATTAAGGCAGAGGTGGTCTTTGTGGCCCCAGAAGCCACAGTGGGCTTATTTAGTAATGCCCGTGTCATGTATACTCAGCGTTTTGATGAGGATTACTGGGCTGAGGATGAGTTCATCGTCGAAGCTAAACTCAACAAAGAGTTTAGCGATCTTCCGTTAGAATCTTCAGATTTACAGAAGGTCTACGTGGCACACGTAGACCCTAACGTTAAAAGAACACCTAATGTATCAAAAACCACAGAAATGTGGAGAGTGGCAATTTAGGCGGCATATTAGCTAGGAGGTTTTCCTCCTAGCTAATTAATTAAAACAAACCATCAAACTCATCTTTTTTTGTTTCAGATGGTTTAGTAGGTGTGGGGGTTTTATTACCTGCGTTTTGAACCTGAGAACGAGCAGGATGACGATTAAGATTTTCATAAGGAATTAGGTCTTTAACTTCTACTTCATGTAAAGTAGCGCTAGATCCAAACCCCTGTTTATCAATGATGTTAAAATGAATATCGCCACGACTACCATTACCGATTTTAGTTTCCATGGTAATGTCCTGACCATCTTTTTTTACCTTAGGACGGAAAGGAGAATCGTATGGTAACGGGTCTCCTGCGCTTAATCCTGCTTCTGGATTATCGCGAGCTAATGTAGTTCTAGCCTTTAATTTGATTTGGTAATGTATTACATCATCAGGAAAAGGCGGATCAATTTTAAATTTTTCTTTGATGTCTTTGGTTTTAATCATTGTGCAGCTATTTTTAGGGAAAGTCTTTTTAAATTGATCTCCCGTAGCTTCATCAACTAATCCTGTAACACTGTACTTTTCTTCTTGAGTAAGCGTGGTGTCAGGATTATCAACTCTAACATATAAAAGGGTTGCATCTTTTACAATACCTTTCTTATGTTCTTTTTTTGTCTTAGGGTGTACACTGGTTTTAATTTCTAATTCTGACATCATAAAACTCCTAGATAGAATGAAGCGGTATTCGGTTACCACAATAATACCGTATAATGTTATTTTTAAGTGGTATTTCTAAAAAGCTTTTATTAACTTTTACGTGGAGTGAGCGCTATGTCACAATGGGGACAACCTAGTATTACCAGCGCAGCTAGTGTTTCAATGTTAGGAAAAACAAGTCCAGAGTTAGTGTATGGTCATGCCTATGCTCCAGCTGCGGATGAAGTCATTTCTAACATTAACGTTTATGCTGCTAACGCAACTGCTTCTGACCGTTATTGTCAGGTAGCTATTTATGATATTACCAACGGTAGACCTACAGCAACACAAATCTGGACAGGTAGTATTAAAGTACCCGCTAATACCACTACTCCAACTTGGTTATCAAGTACAGGTGGCTATTATGGCGGTAACATACCTAATGCTCTACAGCAAGGTAAAACTTACTCTTATGAAATTGTGGGCGACAGTAACGCTGATTGGACGCTGTATTATCAGTCTACCGCAGGTATTGGTGAAACATTAACCACGGTTACGAATAACACTCAACCCAGTACATGGGGTTCTAGTGTAGCAGCATCTAATATAGATCCTTGTTTCTATATAACAACGGCATCTGCTTCTCATTCTGTAACCTTTGTTAACCCAGGTGTAGGTGGTGTAAATAACCATGTGCAATTAGGTTCTACAGGCAACAATGCTTATACACTTAATATGCTAGCTGCCACCAGTTGTCATTTGGGTTCAGCGTTAGTAGCCTTTACCGGCTCTAATAACGCATATACCTTTACTGCTCCTAGTATTGCTGACGGCGCTGCTATACCTTACCCTACAGGTACATTAAGTTTTACAGATGGCTCAGGTAGATTAGCAAACTCTGGTGCAATTACTGTTACATTACCTAATTCATTGGTGTCTACTTTAATCACTGCTGCTGCACCTACGTTAGTTAGCAATGGTCTTAAGTACACGGTTCCTAGTGGATTAGCAACGGGTGATTATATTGTTTATAATCCTAATCCCAGTGCAACCACGGTAACTAAAGTAAATGCAGATGGCACCATTATTACAAACTTTAATGGTACCCAAACCATGTACCGCTATAATTCAGTAGCAGGTACTTTTAATGCATTTACAGTTGTTGGTTTAAATGTGGGTTCAGGTGGTTATGTGGTTGCTAATACCACAGTAACATCATCTGGTACACAAATCTCTGGATTAAGCGCAGGTAATTTAGCGATTACTGCTACAGGTGGATTACAATACGCGGTCAGTACTGATGGTGTTACATATAACACCTTTGTAAGCTCTGGTGGTACTATCCAAAATGGTAACTGGATTAAAGTGACATTAACTGCTGGTGCTACCGCAGGTAATGTTACTACGGGTACATTAACAATAGACAGCGCTACCGCTGTATTTAGTGTTACTGTAATTCCAGCTTCAAGAACAGCGACACCTACATTAACAGTTAACCCAGCTACAAACAAATACCAAAGTGGTTATACAACCGGTACATTTAAAACGATTTCAGGTTCAGGATTTGGCAATCGTGTAAATGGTAAAAAACTGTTTGTAATGTTAGGTGGTAGTTTATCAACAGATCCTCTAACCTCTAGATTACAAGGTAACTTCTGTGATCCTAGTGCGTTTACAGGTACCATTGGTGGTAGTTCAGCAGCAGCTGTTGACTTAGCGCAAGGTTCTGCTCACGTAGCGTTATTTACGAATGGTGGTATTCCATTTGATGGCACTAAACCATTATACAGTTATTCTGAACGTTATTATAACTGGGACCCACGTGATGGAACTCAATGCGATAATCCGTTTGATACCACTAATGTTAATAGCTTAGCAATTAACTTAAAATGTAATCGTTTCTGGAGTGCTGGTTCTACTCATGACCTATACGTAGGCGGATGTGGTTATAACTGTCAAACACTGATTAATGGTGGCTGGACTACGGCTAAAGGTAGACCTGCTAACGGTACAGTCGGTTCGTATTTAGATGGGTATTTTGATGTAGAAAACGTAAGCGGTAATGCTAACGGTAACTACTTCACTAACTCTACCACCCCTTATACATGGATATCTGATGAATTTCTCATGACGCCTAACTCAGCCATTGGTGTTCGTGATGCTATTTTCCGTCAATATCGTAATGGGGTATTTTTAAACACAGCGACATTAAACTGGACTCCTAGAGATATTAATTTTCCTGATCCTTTATGTTTTGCCGTAATGGACGAGGTGTCTAATAATACTCGTGGCGATATTCAGTTTAACACTTATTATCGTTATACTACTTACGATGATGAACATTTGCAATTGTATTATGGTAATGCCGCTACATTAGCTGCTTGTACAGGTCCACTTATCCCACAACCTACAGTTTCATGGGTAGATAATAAAATCGTTTATCGTGAAGTCAATAACTTAGGCTATGGGTATTGGTATATTCGTACAGGTACTGATACGTGGTATTCTACTAATGGAGGTATTGTGCAATGACCATTTCTTTAGTAGGGTTTAGTATAGTCCCTAATATCTCTAACACCAGCAGTAAAGCAGTTGCTGTAGAAGTCGCTGCTGGAGCTGTTGGTAATTTATTGGTTGCAGCTTATAACTCTTCTGATGCATTAAATCCAGGTTCTTTAACTGAGCCTAGTGGTTGGCATCATATCCTGACAAACATTGATAGTCGCGATGGAGTTTATAGTAACGGTAACTACACTAACCACTTTGATGTAGCATGGACATTCAGAACCAATTCTGATTCATTGACGTGGAACACGGGGTTAGTGGGTGGAGATGACCAAATCGCACTGATGGAGTTCAGTGGTGCTTTTGATCCGGTAAACCCAATTACAATTCATAGCGCTTACACTGAAGTATCGGCTCCTAACCTTACAATACCGTCAGTAACACCTAATGTGGTGTCATCGGTACTAGTGTCATTAGCGTGGTCTAGAGGTTATACGTCATCGGTTGTTGATGCGGGTTATCCTACCGGCATGACAGGTATCTTTAACCGACAAACTCGTTCTAATTCTGCTGCTGTACGTACGGCTGCTGCTTATCTACAATTGGGAGCGGTGGCTGCTACAGGTCCAGTAGTTTGGAATGCTTTTAGAGCAGACTCTAATGGACAATTAGGTGGCTTAAACTTAATCATTAACTCAGGCGCTTTACCGCAAACCATCGGTAGTTTTAATAACGGTGCTGCGTTAACGGTAGGACAGCCTATTGTTAATGCTTCATTAAATGGTTTTAGTGCTTTACCTACAGCTACAGCAACTTATACCGGTGGTTCAATACCTGTATCGGCTACGACGGGCAGTAAATCAGCAGTAGCATTTGCATTAGGTGATCGTGTTGATGGTTCTCCTTATCCTGATAACGGAACACCGGTTACTGTTACCTATGTAAATGGTGTAGAGAATGCAGTAGTTACAGCCCCTATTTATAATAAACCAGAAGAAGTGGAAGTTACTTTTGGTACTGTAAATACTGCTGATGCTACTACATTAGCTAAAAAATTATCTACAGACGGTCATGTGGTTACAGGAGGTACTTTTACTTATATTCCCTATGGGGATTTAAGTATAGGCACTGATGCTGGAATGACATTTACTACCACAGGTAAATTTGGTGGATGGTTTAGACCTGTTACTAACGGCACCAATGGTTCTACAGCAGGCTGTGTTTATTTCTATTTAATTGACACAGGTACTGGTGTTATTACTACAGTGACCGTTGATTTAACTGTTTTAAAAGCTAATCATAATTCACCACGTTACGATAGCCTTTATTCTTTAGGTAACAGACCTTAAGTCACTACATGGCATATTAGGGGCAATTGCCCCTAATATGCCTATTAATGGAGTTGCGTATGACAACAATAGATTTAACCTCATTAAAAGCTAATGGTTCACCACCGCGTTATGATCCTATTTATCCTTTAGGTGATAGACCGTTTATACCGTCGTTTAGTCATGGTTCATCTTTTACATTTACTAATGCTAACTTAGGCACTAACATAATCCAACAAAAAGGATTCAGTGGCGGTAGCGGTGGTATAGTTGAATCATTAACTGCTGGCGCTATAATTCCTGAAAGCGGTAACTGGCACTTTACATTAGCTGCTCACTCACCTACTGTTTATAATGACCCTATACGTGGCAAGGTCATGTATAATGACTTTAATGCCAGTGTAGGTAACATAACAGGCACTGTGGCATCAGCCAGTGGTTTGGTTGTAAATGTAACAGGTGTGAACTGGTTAACTGGAGCTGTCTCTAATGTTAGCGTGTTAATTACTGGTGGTACAGGTGCAGGTCAAACAGGTTGGATTCTGTCTAACACATCTAACTCATTTACTGTACAAAGTGCTTGGACAACGCCGTTAGATTCTACTTCAACATTTATTATCTTGAAGCAAGATTTAGATGCCACTAAAGGCTTCCAGTACACTAATCCTATTCCACCTAATATGGATCTGTATTACACACGTATGGTAAAAGCGAATATTAAAACTTACGGTGGTGTAAACTATCCCAGTAACACTCAGTTACAATGGAAAATGGAACGGTTTATTGACACTAACTCTATTTCTGACACAGGTGTTAATGCTGAACAAGAGATGGTGTTATTTAACTGGCAGTACCCGGTACAAAAAATCTTTGCATTAGAAAATGATTCTGGATTAAATTCAGGCACGAGTAGTGGTTCTAACACGTTAACAGCGTTTAACGATACCAGTAAAAACTGGACTGTAAATCAATGGGAAGGAATGACGTTAATAATTACCGGTGGTACTGGTAATGGTGGTACTGGTAAAATTGTAAGTAATACCGCTAATCAACTAACATTAACTAACATGTATAATACCACTGACAGCACATCGACGTATAACATTGTAGGTCCAGCTGACTATGGCAGTAATACTGACAAATATGCAGCGGTTAATGATGGTAACTGGTATAGACAAGAATGGATTATCCACACAAGTGATGTAGGTGTTCCTAATGGATCATGTACATTAAGGGTATGGAAGAATGGTGTGCCATTTACAGTGTTTACTAAAGCTAACTATGCGATTTATGGCGGCGCTGCTAGATTCCAGTTTATGCAAGCGCAAGATTACTTTGGTAACAATACGTCAGTGATATTAAGTAAAGAAGTCTGGACTGATGATATCTTTACTCAAGCAGGTAGTACACTGCGTGTGGTAATCACTGATAACACAAATATCGATCTAGCAACGGTATATGAGTTGCAAGATTGGTCATCGTGGTCTAGCGGCACTATAACAGGTACTATTAATAAAGGTGGCATCACAGGTGCAGGTAATTATTATCTTTGCGCTGTTAGTGGCATCAATAACGTTATCTGGTCTCAACCTATTATATTAAGTTAAGGTGCTATAATGACAACAATTGATTTATCTGGCATAACTGCTAGTATAGGTAGCCCTCGATATGACCCCAAATATGTTACTGGTAACAGACCTAAGCATTTAACAATTACCGGTTCTGGATTTGGTAATGGTCCAACGATAGCTTTGTTTGATCGATTTAACGGCAATCATGGTGACTTGTTAACAAATAGTCGTGCTGCTGATATAGGTACATGGAAAAACACTACTACTCAAAATAGCGGTGTCTCTTATGCCAGAATCTATAATGACTTAGGTCGTGGTTGGCTAGCACAAAGAGATTGGATGGCTCCTCCTAATCCAGCACAGGCATATTTGGTTGGGATCTACTATGCCCATCCTGTAACGTTTACTGAATTTAGATTTTCACAAAGACGTTGGATACCACAACTTAAAACGTACCCTGGTCAATCTACTCCGGGTATCTTACCGACCGGCTCAGCATGGAAACCTACATGGTTTGGATCTGATGGCGGTACAGACTTGTACGCAAATGGTAGTGGAATAGGCGCACCTCAAGCTAACTTGGTAATTGATACTTATTCAGGTGGCGGATGGACACATAACAGCGGTAATGGTTTAACGCCTGTAAATTCATCAGGTGGTCAATTCGGTACTGGATTTAGTTTTAATAAACCTTGCTTTACGTCTTGGTATCAAACCGGTAATAGCTTGGATGGCCAGTATATTGACATATGCGAAGGTTTGTGTTTTGATGACGCAAATCACATTCACCAAAGTTCTAATGCCATGAATGCGTTTGGTAACGGAACCGGTATAATTACTACTCGCAATTATCAAGGTATGAAAGTTGGAGCATGGTTTGGTTGGAACGTGCAACCGCCTACTACTGATTATACGTTAGTAACACCTTTAATATCAGATGTGTATTTGGCAGTAGGTCCTAATTCTAGAGCCTGTATCTTAGCCTCTGATAATCCGGTGTTTAATTTAAGCTCAGATATGTACATTATACCGCCAGATTCGTGGTCAGATACTCAGATAGTTTTTAGTCCAAAACCTTATGAGTGTTTAGGGTATTACCATTTGATCCTTGCTAACGGCACACTTATCCAAAATGTAACCGTAACAGCTTCGTAATTTAACTGGGAGCAATACATGTCTTTATTTTTAAATAATAGCGCTACTGGCGCTAGTACAAATGCAGTAGGATTACTGTCAACGGCTATTCAGCAATTGACCGGTAACTACACAATTGCCGCTACTATTGAACCTACTTCATTAACTGGGTTTGCTGAAACTATATTGTCTACGGCATCAGGTGCTGGCACTACTGTAATGGGAGTGTCTATTAACCTAACAGCTACTGGGGGTGTAACGGCTACCGTTAACTTCGGTGCTGGTAGTGTTACATCTGCGGTAGTGGGTTATGTAACCCCAGGTACACCTGCGCGTTTAGTATTTACTAAATCAGGTTCTACCTATACGTTGTATATGGATAGTGCCGCAGTAACGGTAACAGGTACTAACACAGCCGCTTCATCTACAGTGGATCATTTGTATTTAGGTACATTACCTAATGCAACTTATCCATTCACTGGTTTTGTTAGTCAGGTAGCAGTATATGCTTCCGCTGTAGTTGCCGCTGATATCGGCATTTTGATGGATGTTACTAAAACACCCGCTAATACCACCGCCACCGCTCAAGATTACTGGCCTTTATTAACAAGTTTAGCAGCATCGTCTACTGGCACAGCAGCAATGACCAGTGCTAGCGGTGTGTTTAATAACACGCAATTAACACCAATTGCAATTAACCAATACGACGCCAACGCAATTGACGCCAATTACACGGTAACAACATCCAGTTACCCTGGGTCTACTGAAACGTTTTTATCTTTTACTGCCGCTAATACGTTTATTGCTGAGTATTTGTGCGCGCGTGTAATTGACTGGACTGGTTCAGCCACTAGTTTTTCTTTAGTATTACGTAATAGTGCTGGTGCAGTTATTGCATCAGGTAGCGTTGGACAAGGCGCTACTGGGCATCGTAAAGTAGCCATTGCACCTGTTCAAATTACATCAGGTCAAACGTATTACTTAGGTATTAATCCTAATGGATACATGCATGTATACTCGGATTCTAATACAGGTATAATGCGCGGTGACACCTCTTCAACAGCCACTACACTGAACACGGCTGCTGCCACAAACGGCAGCGTAGGTAATGCTCAGATTTGGTTGGAAGGTAACAGTAATAGTCAGTTCTGGGGTCAATCAACCATAACTGGCGCTACCACTACAGTAGGTACTGGTCAATCAAGCACACGTTTGGTATATGGTCGACCATTTACTCCAACAGCAGCTTCTATTATTAACGAAGTATCTATCTACGCCAGTAATACAGTCGCTAACTCAAACTCCAACGGTATTTTAGTCGGTATCTACGACATTACCTCTGGTAAAGCAAACGCCTCGTTAGTGTACTCTGTTAACATTCCAGTATTTCCAAGTACTGGTCCACAATGGTATAATGCAAACGTAAACTTTGCATTAACCGCAGGTAAGACGTATGCTTATGGTTTTGATTGGGATAGCAGCAATGGTAACCTAACACTCTATCGCCAGACTACCTCTAGCATGGTGGAAACTGATGGTGGTAGTGCTCAAATGGGCACGTACAGTTTACCATTAACCTGGCCGTCTACCGTTTCTGCATCGACAATGGACCCATTGATTAACATGACTGTGGTACCCGTTGTGACACCTAACATTAGCTGGAACTTTGATGCTATTGCGAACGGTACAGAGTTGTCAGTAGGTCAACCAGAGTTTCCTAAACTTGCTAGTTCAGGCGCAGGCACGATTCTGGTAAATAACGGTAATTTGGATTTTACTGGTGCCAGTGGTACGCCTACCACCTATGCCTATCAAACTAACAATGCTAACCATGAATTTAGTATTACCATGGCAAATGCCACGGCTTTTGGTAACTTTATTCTAGCGGCAGTTCGTATATCGGATTTCCGTAATATGATAGGCGCTAGACTCAGTGCTTTAAATACACTGGATTTAGTTACCTTAGTAAATGGTTCGCCCACGACATTACAAAGTGCCACAGTAACTCGATCCACTAATGATGTTATTCGTGTTACCGCTTATGGTAACATTATTACTGTGTTTTTTAATGGCGAGCCATTGTTACAACAAACCGTAACAACGTTTAACACAGCAACCCAAGTGGGTTTTTGCGATAGAACAACCGCATTAACTCAAGTTATTACTGCTGCTTCTGCCACTTATGTCGCTAGCGTTCTGACACCCAGTGCTTTTACATTAAATGCACAAACTGGTTTAAACATCAGCACACCAGTGACATCAAACGCTATTACAGTAGCAGGTATTACCGCAGCTACACCTATTGCATGGACAGTTACTGGTGGTACAGCAAGCGTTAATGGTGGTACAGCGGCTGCTTCAGGCACTACTGTATTAGGCGACAGCATCGTTGTTAACTTAACCACGTCATCCAGTTACAGCACCGCTGCCTCAGCTACGTTAAATATTAATGGTACATCAGGTACATTTACAGCGACAACACGTGCTGCGGTAACTACGCCTACGGCATTTAGTTTTACTGCTCAAACAGGAACTAACCCTTCTACAGCAGTTACATCAAATGCTATTACAGTAGCAGGTATTGATGGCGGTAGCGTAACGACGCCTATTTCTATTACTGGAGGCACTTACTCCATTAATGGCGGTACAGCAACTTCTTCTGCTGGTACTACTAAATTAGGCGATAGTATTACTGTATCGTTATCATCAAGTGCTTCTTATAGTACAGCTGCGTCGGCAACACTAACTATCGGCGGTGTAAGTGGAACGTTCACTGACACTACTAGAGCAGTAATTACCGTTCCATCAGCATTTACATTAAATGCACAAACCGGTATAACACCATCAGCCACAGTAACCTCTAATAGCGTTACGGTGTTAGGTATTGATGCGGGGCAAAATATCCAAATCTCTATTACTGGAGGCACTTACTCCATTAATGGCGGAGCATATACGAGTTCTGCTGGTACTACCAAACTAAATGATGTTATTACGGTTCAATTAGCAGCTAGTGCGTCTTATAGCACATTGACATCTGCAACATTGACTATTAACACTGTTAGCAGCACGTTAAACGCTACTACTAGAGCAGCAATTACAGCACCAACTGCATTTAGTTTTACAGCAGTTACAGGCGCAGCTATTTCTAGTTCCGTTACTTCTGGTTCTATTACAGTAGCAGGTATTGATGGCGGTAGTGTAACAACGCCTATTTCTATTGTAGGTGGCACTTACTCTATTAATGGCGGTACAGCGACTTCAGTAGTAGGTACCACTAAACTTGGCGATGTAATTACCGTTACAGTTGCTACAGGTACAGCGTTTAGTGCAGCTGCCTCAGCGACACTAACTATCGGCGGTGTATCTGGTGCATTTAGCGTTACAACACGTGCTGCGGTAACTACGCCTACGGCATTTAGTTTTACTGCTCAAACGTCAGTTACTCAAGGTTCTACTGTAACGTCTAACAGCATTACAGTAGCTGGTGTGGACGCGGGTGTTAATATCCCTGTCTCTATCACTGGTGGTAGTTATAGCGTTAACGGTGGTGCTTACACCAGTACAGCAGGTAATGTACAGCTAGGTAATACGGTTACGGTACAATTAACAGCTGCATCTACTGCTAATACAGCAGCTACAGCTACGTTGACTATTGGTGGTGTAACAGGTACTTTTACAGCTACTACCGCTGTGGCAGTAACACCTACCGTTGTTTCTGTTAACTCAGGTACTGTGTTAGCTAATTCTACTGGTAACACCATTATTACCTCTAACATGCCAGCTGCCAATGCGTTAACTATTGATGGGGTATCTATTCCATTATCAGGTTCTAACAATAGCTATACGTTTAATATGCCAACTATGGCAGGTGGTGTAGCGTATCCTAGCTTTGGTGTAGGTAAAGTTGTTAGTATTACTGATGGCACTAACACAGCAACATTTAGTATTACAATGGCTGTAAGCGCTACTCAGTTGTTAACAACACTGACATCAGTTCCTACTGGTGTGGGTTATGTTGCTAACTATACCAGTGTGGTCGTTGGTGATCAGGTTATTTATCCTACCCCAGCTTCATTTACTGGTGCAACAATAGCTACCAACAGTGTAGGGTTAGATGGTAAGATTACTACCGATTTTGGTGGTACGCAAACGATGTACTTGCGTAAAGCAGCTAGCGCTTCGCTGATTGCTTTAACGGTAATTACACCAACTGATGTAGTAGTGCCTTCAGCATTTACATTCACTGCTGCTACAGGTGTTACACCATTATCAGCGTCTACCTCTAACTCTATTACCGTTGCAGGCATTACTAATGGCATCAGTGTACCGATTTCTATTACTGGAGGCACTTACTCTATTAATGGTGGTTCGTATACGTCTGTTGCAGGTACTACCAAACTTGGCGATGTAATTAATGTCGTTGTTGCAGCAAGTGCGTCTTATAGCACCGCAACATCAGCAACATTAAACATTGGTGGTGTAACAGGTACTTACAGTGTAACAACACGTGCAGCAATTACCACCCCTACTGCATTTAGTTTTACAGCAGTTACAGGCGCAGCTATTTCTAGTTCCGTTACATCAAATGCTATTACAGTAGCAGGTATTGATGCAGGACAAAACGTACCTGTAACTATTACTGGAGGCACTTACTCCATTAATGGCGGTACAGCGACTTCAGTAGCAGGTACCACTAAATTAGGCGATGTTATTACTGTTACAGTTGCTACTAGTGCTTCATTTGCTACTGCTGCTGCGGCTACATTAACCGTAGGTGGTGTATCTGGTGCATTTAGTGTTACAACACGTGCTGCGGTAACTACGCCCACTGCCTTTAGCTTTACAACAATATCAGGCGCTGCACTTAATACAGCGGTAACATCGAATGCTATTACAGTAGCAGGTGTAGACGCTGGTGTGAATATCCCTATCTCTGTTACAGGTGGCTCTTATGCTATCAGTACCAATGGCGGAACTTCATACGGCGCATTTACATCAGCAGCAGGTAGTGTGCAATTAGGTAATATGGTTAAAGTACAAACAACAAGCTCTGCTTCTAGCAATACCTCAGTTAATGAAATATTAACGATTGGTGGAGTGAATGGCACGTTTGTTGTTAATACCGGTACTGTAGTAACTACACCTACGGCATTTACCTTTATACCTGTAACTAATGTCGCTATTAGCTCCATTAATACCTCAAATGCTATTACAGTAGCAGGTGTTACTTCTGGTGTTAACGTCCCAATCTCTATTACTGGAGGTACTTACTCTATTAATGGTGGTTCGTATACGAGTGCAGCAGGTAGTGTGCAATTAGGTCAAACGGTTACGGTGCAATTAACCGCATCCGCATCATACGCTACAGCAGCTACAGCTACGTTAAGTATCGGTGGCGTGAATGGTGTTTACAGTGCCACAACACGTGCTGCGGTAACGACACCAACTACGTTTAGTTTTACTGCTCAAACATCTGTTGCAGTTAATACAGCCGTGGTATCTAACAGCATTACAGTAGCAGGTATTGATGGCGGTAGTGTAACGACGCCTATTTCTATTACTGGAGGCACCTACTCTATTAATGGCGGAGCATATACTACTTCTGCCGGCACTACTAAACTAAATGACGTTATTACAGTCAAGTTAACAAGTTCTGCAACTAACTCTAGCGCCACAAGCGCTACGTTGACAATAGGTGGTGTAAGCGCTACATTTAGTGCTACAACCGCAGCTGCCGTACAAGCGACAGTTACCACACCTACGGCATTTAGTTTCAGTGCAGCTGTAAGTACAGGTCTAAATACTGCTGTTCAATCTAATACAATTACCATAGCTGGCGTTACCGCTGGTATTGATATTCCTGTTACGATTGTAGGTGGTTTGTTTAGCATTAATGGAGGCGTGTTTACATCAACGCCTGGCGTAGTAAGATTAGGTGGTACAGTTCAAGTACAAGTAACCTCATCTACTGCTTTTGCTACTCCTACCACAGCTACATTAACGGTAGGTGGTGTAAGTGCTGGATTCACAGCAACAACTCGTGCCGCTAATGCTCAACCTTCAGCATTTGTATTGACTCCTGTTACATCTGCATTAGCAGGTTCTACAGTCACGTCTAATACAGTGGTAATAGCAGGTATGGATACTGGAACATCAGCGTCTGTATCAGTTACTGGAGGTCAAATAGCGGTATTGGCAGCAGGCAGTTCAACGTGGGGCGCTTTTGCTTCTACGGTTACTGTGCATGTAGGCGATAGCATTAAAGTGAATGTGGTGGCTCCTACTTCAGTGGGTAACACTGCTACAGCCGTAGTAACTTACGGTAACTTAACCTCTAGCTTTGCAGTAACCTCATCTCAACTCACAACGTCTTCTGTGCCTACACCAGACACGGTAACGTTTAATGGGGTAAGTACCTATGATGCTAATAGTAATCAAACATCGAATGCAGTAACCATTACAGGTGTTGCTAGTGGTGTGAATATTCCTATTACTGTTACAGGTAACTATCAAATTCTGAGATCAGGTGCTAGTTTGTGGAGTGCTATTGGTACTGGTAACAATACAGTATCCTTAGGTGACAGTATTCGTTTATTGGCTACCTCTGGTGCTGCTGGTTCATCAGTAACTAATACCCTGACGTATGGCACTAAAACTACTTCCTTTATTGTTAGCACACTTTATATAAACGCAGTGAAACCTGCTGCTTTTAGTTTTAACAGTGTTAACAATGTTGCTTTGTATGGAACCTACACAACTGAGACAGTTACTATTGGTGGCTTGCCTTCAGGTGTTAGTTTATTAGCAAAAGCAACGGGCGGTTTAGTTTCTGCATCTAATGATGGCGGTACAACGTGGTCTACACCTGCTGCAAGCGTTACGGTAACAAATGGTACTGAGATACAAGTATATGTTAGCGTGGCTCAAACAGCAGCTACGGCGGTTACAGCGGGCATTACTGTGGGTATCTACAGTACATCGTTCACTGTTACCACTACAGCCACTCCTGTATTCAATCCTACTACGGTTACCTTTACACCTGCCACGAATGTTGCAGCGGGTACTTATGGTGTATCGAATATAGTGACTATTGCAGGATTGCCAGATCAAGTTAGTATTAATGCTTCTGTTGTCGGCGGTGATATTTCTGTTAACACAGGTAACGGCTGGTACGGTTATAGTTCCAGTGCAGTTAACTTGTTTAATGGATACCAGATCCGTGTTAGAGCATTAGCGCCTACCACAATAGGTAACAGTGCAACAGCTACGTTAAGTATCGGAACCAGTGAAACGGCCACATTTACCGTTACTGCTGGTACTGGTTCATCAGGTAGCTCAGGTAGTACTGGATCAAGTGGTTCTACAGGTTCATCAGGCACAACTACAGCAAGTAATGTTATTGGAACACAAACTATCACGAATGGAGGATTTGTAACAACAATCCAAACCACGTATAGCCCTACCGGGACTGTGTTATCAGTGACATCATCAACCGTAGCTAAGTAAGTGTAAGCGGCATATTAGCCTGGGATAAAACCCAGGCTAATATGCCATATAAAAATTATAGCCAGTTAATATTATCATGAGTCTATTTAACATTTAGGGATCTATCATGGCTAGTGTAAATACGTTGTTGGTAATGAATGCTTTCTTTTCTATCACTAGAGGGGAGATTACAACTGCGCAAGAAGTTGCTACGTTAATCAGTAAAAATGATTTCAATTATTAAGAATGCAGGTAATATTCTCTCTAATCAATATACATTGAAAAGATGTTTTCTTGTTGACGGCAAATATTATCAGGTTAATAGAAGAATTAACAGCAGAGGTGTTCAAACTACTTATTGGACTGTAGAAGTTAATG
>Ga0075014_100000232_pt1 | contig 15950 bp, 14 predicted proteins | sample AleBraG_ABR_2014_FD_71472 | JGI IMG/M metagenome (GOLD analysis project Ga0075014, IMG submission 71472) | Freshwater sediment microbial communities in response to fracking from Pennsylvania, USA - Alex Branch Run_MetaG_ABR_2014 | ecosystem: Environmental > Aquatic > Freshwater > Creek >... | reverse complement strand
TGGGCCAGTTCCGACGATTGCTCGTACGTCATGAGCATCTGCTCTCCACCTATCGCGCCTTCTTCTACCTCGCTTGCTTCTGGATTACCCTGAGACACTGTTTATGAAATACGCTCTAGTAAGTCGCAAGAAGTTGACGGGACAACAAGCCAAGCCTGTTCGCCGTGCGTGCGCGAAGGATTCGTTTTTGGCCCCGTCTGTGGACCTGATGCACGACTACATCCATAATCAACATGCTTTTCCTGCCCCCGGCGATTTAAGGGCGCATTGGGACAGTTTGCAACCGTTCGTTGTCGCTACTTGGGCACCTTGAAGAAAGTGCTGGCCAAGCGCAGAGAAAATCTCTTACAGTGACAGCGAATGCCCTTCTATACCCCACTCCGCTATCCAGGTGGAAAGCGCCGACTGGCGACAGTAGTGGTACGCCTTCTCGAAGAAAACGGGTTGCGAGATATTCAGTACGTTGAACCTTATGCGGGTGGATCGGCAATCGCACTCGAACTCTTGTTCGGCGAATACGCCTCAGTGATTCACATCAACGACCTCAGTCGCCCTGTCTATGCGTTTTGGCACTCAGTCTTAAACGACACAACCGAACTTTGCCGGAGGATTCAGCGCGTCAGCCTTACGATGCGCGAATGGAAAAAGCAGCGTGCTGTTTACGACCAACGGGATACGGTGGACATCGGTGATCTTGGCTTCGCGGCACTCTTCCTGAATAGAACCAATCGCTCCGGCATCATTTCGGGCGGCGTAATTGGCGGCAAAGAACAGACGGGCAAGTGGTCTATAGACGCCAGATTTAACAGAGATGAACTCGTTCAGCGGATCAGGAAAATTCGCAGATATGCCAGCCGTATCCGGCTGTACCAGCAGGATGCGCTAGATTTTACAGTTCGCACGCTGCCCACACTAGGATCAAACACGTTTGCGTTTTTTGATCCTCCGTACATCGAGAACGGCAAAGATCTATACCTCAATACCTACACAATCGAAGATCATCGCCACATCGCCGCGTGTATAGCAAGACTGGAAGTGCCGTGGATTGTCACCTACGACTATGCTGCAACGCGATACCGACTCTACCAGCATCGCCGCATGGTCTTTGGCCTTCCGTACAGTGCTCAGGATCGCTACGAAGGCAAAGAGGTGATGTTTTTTTCAGATCGCCTCAAACTGCCGCAAGAATGGCAATCCGCCGTTCGGTTAACCCTGTCGGCTCCGAAGAGTCCGTATCCCTTCTATGGCATAATGGAGACGATGAAGCCTCATCCCAAGATGGAAGAGGGGCCGCAAGCGGCTGATCGGTTCGTCCGGGCGCTCAAGGCGGTTCTCGCTGTTCCAAAGGACACAGTCCCGAATCCTTTCCACAAACCCCGCCAGAAAAGAAAAAAGCCAGCAAGCCGCAAGGCTTAACCAGCTTTTCGTCTCCCTCTGTTCTGTCGTTTCAGTTCACCGCTACTGCGGAGGGTGGCTCCATTTCTTTCCCGGTTAGATGTTTGTACGTCAACCGTTTCCCTGCGATCTGCGAGAGCGCCAGTCGGAAACGATCAAAGTCATTCATCTCTTTGCGGTAGTTGTAGCGAAAACTTTGCTCATCCAAGTAGCGGAACAAGTGAAACGGCTCTACGCTCACATACGTTCCGCTGATCCCGCGCTTCAACAGCGACCAGAAATTTCTCAAGGCCGTTCGTGTGTAGGCGGCCATCGACGTATTGAACAGCGTGGTCAATGACTTTGTGGGCGTAATTGCTGGCGAGCCCGTCATAAGAAAGCAGTGCATCCGTGTAGAGCGCCGATCCTGCTTCAACGTGCTTCACGACTTCCGCTTGGAGAGCCTTCTTGCGACGATCCGGAACTACCACGGTACGAACCTTTCCGCCGCGTTGAAGGATTCCCATTACCGCAGTCTTGTCCTTGCCGCCTGTGCCAGTGATGCGGCGCTGACGCTTCGCAACGTGCATGTTTCGCGCCTTGCCGCCGATGAAGGTTTCATCCGCCTCAACTTCGCCGGAGAACAGATCGAACCCGCCGTCTTTCAGCGCATAGCGGAGACGATGAGCCATGAACCAAGCTGTTTTCTGGGTCACTCCCAGATCGCGGGCCAGTTCGCACGAACTGATACCGTTCTTGCAGTTGACGATGAGCCACAGCGCCGGGAGCCACTTGTCCAAACCGAGCGGCGATTCTTCAAAGAGAGTGCCAGTCTTTAAGGAGAACGTCGGCTTCTGATGTCCCGCGTAGCACTTCCACACGCGCGTCTTGGCCAGATAGGTGACTTTCTCAGCGCCGCAACGCGGGCACTTCACTTTGCCGTCCGGCCAGCGAAGCTGTACCATCAGCGCATGGCAATCATCGTAATCCGCGAAGTGGATGATTGCTTCTTGGAGTGTGTTTAAGCCTTCCATGCAGTAAATATAAGGCTTTTCTTGCGGTATGTCAAGTATATAATTGCCCTAAGTTGGGCCAGTTGGGACGGGTTGCCCCACCCCGTTCGTAACCGTCAGCTGATTACTGGCAGAGTGCCGGAGGATCCTATAGACACCTTGAGCGTCGATTGGCGCAGCCCCAACAAGTAACGCCGCCCGATGTCTGTGCGGCTTTTCTTTCGCATGTTGGCTCCGACTGCAGACTCAACCCGTCAACCGTGTGCTTCCTCTGACGTCTACGAACCAGCGGTGCATATCCACATGGGAAGCACAAGCCCGAAGTTTCTTCAAGGGGTGGGCGGGGTCAAACCGTCACCCAAGGTGAGCACCGCCACAGGAGTCCTCACTCCCATAGAACGGTCAGGCGCGCCATCCCCGGTGTCGATAGTAACTGCTTCTGTGATCTAGATCACCGCCCACAAATCAGCGAGGGTTGGTAATGAGGAGAGCACCAAGGTTCCACTGGTAATCCTCATGGAACCGGTGAGAAGACGCTCTGCTTGACGCGGGAACGCTGCCCGTACGTCGGATTGCAACCTCGCTATCCCAAGCGGAGGCTCGTTTTCGGGACGATGCGAGGTGGCTTGTGACAACTGATGTACGATGGTTCTTGAATGATGCTGACCTTCTGGACATGACGCCGATCAAGGCACGGGACCTGATCGTCAAGTGCTTTTACGAGGCGCAAAAAGAGACCATCGCTGCTGCGGGCAAGAGAATCGGGCAGGCACAGAACGACGCTGAACTGCGAAACACCGTCATTGGAGCCGTGCGCTTGGCTTTTAGAGAGGCCGCCGCAGATTTCGATTATCCGACCAAGGGCAGCTTGATGGCAGCAGTGCAGATCCTGGCCCGCAAATCCCAACAGTGGGGAACACCTCCCGACATAGTGGAGCACCACAAAGCCCAGATCGAAAGAGTTCTGCAAATCTTGAACTGATCGGGCAAGGCGGGTGGCCGGGGTCTGTGGAGATTAAGAATAGCGTCGTTGTTTCGCCCGCGCACAACGAAAACGAGGCTGCCCGGCGTCTCGCGGGGTTCGAGACGTGGGGATGTGGACCGTCCGCAGCGCCGCCCCATCGCTACAAGTTCGGACGCGTCCCCTGTGAGCCGCTGTTGTCGTGGAGAAAATAAAAGCCCCGGCTCTCGAAAAGCGCGAGACTCAGCCGGATAAGACAGACGGGGTGTCGGTAAGGAAGGAAAAGCCCCACTTCTCGAAGAGCACGAGAAGTGGGGCTCACTTCTTTAGAGGATCGGGGCTGAGGAGCGCTGACTGCCAGAATGAGCGCAGAGGGGGCGGCTTCCCGGCACGACTTCACTCGACTCAGTAGACTTGCCGATCTCGAAGATGGTGTCGAGTTTGGTGAGATGCAGTATCTCTCTAACGTGCGGGGTCGGATTCATCAGCTTGAGATAGAGGCCCGCCGCCTGCAGTGATACGAGGGCGCCGATTCCCGCCGCATCGATCGCCTCCACATGGCTGAGATCGAGAATTACGTTGCGCCCGCGCTGCTTAATGGCGGCACACAGAAGGGTATGTTCATCGCCGCTGACGATGCGGCCCTGGCAGTGGAGGATGGCGTCGTTATTGGAGACCTTGACTTCAACAGTCAGCATGATCAGATCCTCCTGGATCTTCCCCCGCCAGCGCGGCGGGAGATAGTGAGTTGCAGTATTGTAGGCGAAGAAAAAGCGAATGGCAATCCTTTATTCAGTCTCAATGATCTTTGGATGCGGCTCATCCCGTCTTGGCCTCATTTGAATTTTCGATCGGCGCGTGCCACGGACCGCAGTGGCCGCGGAACCCCTGGCGAAATTTTTCCCGCTCTTCCGGGGTCATCTTTTCCCAGCGTTCGATCAAGCGGCGCCGACTATAGCCACGGTGGCCCGGGCCGCCACGGAAACCGCCGAACAGGATCTTGCACAGGATGAGAAGACCCAGGCCCTGGACAAACGTGATGCGAGGCAGGCCGAAAAGGCCGGGCAGAAGCCAGTTCCACAGGCCCATGACCACGAAGCCGAAAACGGCGATGGCCAGGGCGCCGAGCAGCACGAACTTCAGTATTCTTAACAGACGATGTCCATTCATATTTGTTAGCTCACTTCCTGGTAAAGTCCTCGTAAATCGACTGCAAGCGGTGACGCAGGTGCTGGACAGCGTAATGCTTGCGTGAGAGCAGCGTGTTCACGCTGATGCCGGTTTGCGCGGCCAACTCTTTGAAGCTCAGGCCCATGAGTTCGTGGGCAACGAAGACTTCACGCTGCTCTTCGGGTAACTCCTCGAGAGCGGCGTCGAGCTCTTCGAGAAGCACGCTTCGGGCATAGGCGGCCTCGGGTCCGGCATCGGGCGAGGGCAGCAGTTCCTCGAGCGTGAGTTCCTCGCCTTCTTCATTGAACCTGGCTGGCGCGTTCCTCGCCGCATCACGCTGCTTTCTGCGAAACCGGTCGGTGATGCGGTTGCGGGCTACGCGATACAACCACGCGGTGACCTGCTCCACCGGTTTCATCAGGCGGTAGGCTTCGACCAGTTCGTAGAAGACGTCCTGCAGGATGTCTTCGGCGTCGCCGGGATCGAGGACGCGCCTGCGGATGAAGTTGCGCAGGCGGCCCTGATCGCGGGCGATCGCTTCCGAGACCTGTTGATCTTGGTCTGCCATTGGCCAGTGTTGGGTCAGCGCTTCCGGCATCTACTGCTGTAGACGCGGGAGCGGCAGGAATATTTTATCGGTAGGGATGGAATTTTGCCGGGGACGGTTTTGCGAGGCGATGGCGTGCAAGAGAAGGACCCGGGTCTCGAAGAGCGCGAGACGCGACGTATCCGTCTCACCTCCGCGTGGAAAGGCTAGAACTTGAAGGTGAGTCTCGGGAGACTCGGGCCTGTCATCGCTCTGCTGTGTTCCGGCGCGAGCCCGGCGGCGCAGCGGATGGCCTGGCCGAGTTGCTCGGCGGTAAAAGTCTCGGCTACTGGCAAGAACGGAAGGCTGCTGACCTGCAGCAAGTCGCATCGCACGAAGCGGTACCCGCGCCCGACGACAGTTTGCAGATATCTTGGCGGATTGCCACGGTCGCCCAGTGCGATGCGGACTTTGCGGATCGCAGTGTTGATGCCCTGTTCCACATCGACAAACACGTCCCGTCCCCAAAGGGCATCCGCGATCTCCTCACGGGTGACGAGCTGACCGGCGCGCTCGACGAGGAGCATCAACAGCTGCAGGGGTCGACCTTCGAGCTTGACCGCGGAGTCCCCGCAAAAGAGCTGGAAGCATCCGAAATCCAACGTGAACTCGCCGAATCTGACGACTCTGTCTGGCATTTCCCACACCTACGGCCACCAGTAAATAGTGCGTCCACCCTTCAGATCGTTTCAGACAGTTTCAGATTCTCTCCATGGTGTTGTTGGCGAAACCGTCGCAGGATGGGTCTCACATGTGGGAATTACCTACAAGGAGGGTGGTATGAAACGACAAGGTTTGCTCAGTTTGATTCTGGCGGCGGTGCTGTTGCCGAGCCTGGCCTACACGCAAGGAATGAGTGGCACAGTGGCGGCCGCGAACATCCCGTTTGCTTTCACCGTGAACAGCACAACGCTCCCGGCGGGAAGCTACACAATTCGCAATCTGGGACCGGGGAACAACGTGCTCCAGATCAGCAGCTACGACGCCAGAGCTGGGATGCTCACCACCGCACTGCACTCCGGGAGGAAGGCTACTCGCACCGTTCTGGTGTTTCACAGGTACGGCGATCGCTACTTCCTGAAGAGCATCGAACGCAAAGGCTACGCTTCGGGTTATGAGTTCGCCGAGTGCAGGTTGGAAAAGGAACTGCGCTCACAGAACATGAAGGACACCGAGCAGGCGCAGAACAGGACCGCACCGGAAGAAATTCTGGTAGCGGCCAACTAAGCACGAACTTCGATTCGCTCCGCGTGCCGGGGAGACCGGACGCGGAGCGAGTCGTAGCGCTTTTGGAAGATCAGCCCGACAAAACCCGGTCCTCTCACCCCTCCCGCAGCAGCTCCCACGCCTCGCGATATTTCCAGAACTGCCCCGCCTCTCCACGCTCTTTCGGAAACAAGTGCAGACTCGTGCGCGGCACGAACGCCTCCACCGGAATGATGAACCACGCATCTTCCGGAAACACGTACGCCGCCAGAAAATCGATCTCGCTGGTGTCATACGGGATCGCCCGCCCATGCGAGCAGCGCTGTGACGCAATAAAATATGCCCCCTGCGCATGCGGATGCGTCGCCGACTTCACCTGCACGCGCACCAAATTCCCGCCCACATCCACTACAAAGTCATAGCGCTGGTTGTCGCCGTACGGTTTCGCCACGGCAAATCCCAGGCTCGCTGCCTTCAGCATGAATGCCAGTTCCGCCACCTCCCCTGTCTGCTTCGAATGATTTTTCTTCCGTCCCTGTTTTCCCCGCCGTTCACACTTCTCCAAAGTTGTCATCGCCAACAAAAAGCGCAGGCTGGTTGGCCTACGCGCCGTCCTTCCCTCTGCTGCTATTTAGGATTTCCCCACAAAAGGAAACGGCGCAGACCGGAGCCTGCGCCGCTGAAATTACCCTATACATCTAGAATACCAAATTCCCCACCCCGAACCGGCAAGCCTGCGCAACTTTATTTCTCTTTTGGAATGAGCGACTTACCGTAAAAATCTCATCCGCACCCTCTTGACAAGATTTTGCCCAAACCGCGGATCTCGCACATTTCGACCCTTCACTCCGCCATCCACCCCCGCCCCTTGTCATTCCGAGCGCAGCGAGGAATCCCTACCCCCGCCGAGAACTGCATTTCCCACTGTCAGCTCCGGCTTAAACTCCATCGCAAAGTCCCGGCTCAAATCGCGCCACGATGGGTTCTCCGCCTCGATCAACGCCACCTTCTTCGACCGCCGCCACCCTTTGATCTCCTTCTCCCGCGCAATCGCGTTCCCCACGTATTGAAAGACCTCGAAGTAAAGCAATCGATCCACGTGATACCGCGCCGTAAACTCCGATCCCACGCCATCCTTGTGCTCGCTCGAACGGCGGCGAACGCTGTTGGTCACACCCGTATACAGCGTCCCCGACAGACTGCCCATGATGTAGACGTAGTACCGTCTGCGAGCGCGCGTCGTGACCATAGGGATGCTTCGCTGCGCTCAGCATGACAAGGAGCAGAGAGCATTGGCAGCCCACAAAAGTAGACTCGGGGCAATCATCATCCAGAGGACACCCTCGCGCCCCTGTCATTCCGACACCCGCAGCCCTTGTCATTCCGAACGAAGTGAGGAATCCCTACCCCCACCGATTAGTCTGCCCGAAAGGCTGCCCCCGCAGCGGCAGACATCGTCTCAGCTTCCCTAGCTCTTTCTCGCCGTAGACCACCTGGAAAGCCGCGCTTGACGCGGGTCTCGGAAGGATACCCGCGGCGGCGTTTACGCTTGGGCTGGAAAAAACTCCGGTTCGTAGGGTTTGCGTGGCATGGTCGTTCTCCAGTCAATGAAACCGCTCGCCTTGTCATTCCGAGCGAAGCGAGGAATCCCTATCCCAACCGATTAGTCTGCCCGAAAAGCTGGCCCCGCAGCGGCAGACATCCTCCCAGCTTCTCCACCAGTTCCTTCTCGCCGTGACTACCTGGAAAGCCGCGCTTGACGCGCGTCTCGGAAGGATACCCGCGGCGGCGTTTACGCTTGGGCTGGAAAAAACTCCGGTTCGTAGGGTTTGCGTGGCAATGGTCGTTCTCCAGTCAATGAAACTGCTCCCCTTGTCATTCCGAGCGAAGCGAGGAATCCCTATCCCTACCGATCCGCCCGCACAACCAGCAAGTACACAACGCCACACCCCCCTTGTCATTCTGAGCGGAGCGAGGAATCCTTATCCCCACCGATAGTATGTGCGAACGGCTGGATCCGCGGCGGCGTTTACGCTTGGGCCGGAAAAAACTCCGGTTGGTAGGGTTGGTTAGGCATGGTCGTTCTCCTCTGTGATTTGGCCCGTCACAGTGTTCTATGGATAGCACGCGTGTGTCAGCGCAACGGGGTAGCGCGGGCCTTCAGGCCCGCGTGGTCCGACCGCCCGAATGAGAGGCTTTAGCCTCTGAGGTGCACTGTCCAGTGTCGAACAAACAGCACCTCAGGGGCTAAAGCCCTGTCAGTTTCTGGAGCTTACAACGCTGGGCTGAAGCCCAGCGCTACCGGGCTCGTCGGCTTCGGATTCAATCACTTGCAGGAAATACGGCTGTTTCACTGTCCAGACAGAAAATTTCGTAGCCACTCGCGATGATCTGCCTGAACCCTTTAGGCAGGCATAGCTAAGCAGCGACGAGAAACGCAACACGACCGTGACGTGGAGTACAATATATCGACGCAGGGTCTTGACAGCCCCAATATCTAGGCGTAATTTCCGCTTCAAGTAGTTCGGCCATAGTTAGGCTTAGACTCCAGTTCCGCACCAGCCCCTGCGGTTCCAGCCCTACCGACCAACTACATATCTTGGAGGTGTACCTATGCCGAAGGACCACTGCAATGGGACTGGATGATCGCTGCCGGGATGGAGACGGCACGATTCGCCGGAAGCGTTCCGACACACTGGTGGGAACACTTCGCGAGGAGTATGGCCCGGAGTTCGCGCCGGGATTTCGGAGCGACTCCCGGCTGGGCACAGTCTTGGAAGACACGGGTGCCGAGTCACTGAGCGAGCTATTGCGAAGACAAAAGAAGTGACGAACAGCGATGGGGTGGCAATAGCCCCTCCGACCGAATTCCAGTTCCGGCTTTCATCCCGGGAGAGGGATGCAGATTGTCTGATGAGTTCAGATTAGGATCGGTGCTACGCACAGTTTTCCAACGCTCTAACGTCCGTCGTGCGTTTCGATGGAAGATTTCGTCGTTCGTCCTTCCCACGCTTCTAGCCATCTTTCTGTTCTTTGTTCAGATCTACCGTTTCCCTTGGGCGTATGTCTTTCTGTCTGCCCTTGCTCTCTGGGCGCTGCCCACCTGGCTCCTGTCCCCCTACCTTGCCAACTTGAAAGGTACGCTGAACCGACGATCAACCAGAAGAAACGCCAAGCGGCTGGGGCAAGGGAAAAGGACATTCTGGATCCACAAGTGGACCGGCGTTTTATTCATGGTTGTTTTTTATGCCCTTGGTGTTGAAGGCATCCGGCGATTACAACTGAACCACGAGTTAGAGTTACTCCATGGCTGGCTCGCCCCCTCGAACAGGCCGGACCCAGCGACACGATGCAAGCGGGATTGGCCTTCGGCAAACGCGCCTCGCCTTTACCTCGGCACCTCAGTCTTCTCCGCCGAGGTCTTTCCGCATGCCGTCGTGCAGGTAGGCAGTGAAAGAATCATGCTAGATCGTGACGCAGATAACCACATTGCACTCAGCGCTAACCTATTCAGTTCGGACGGGAAGATCGTGGCCACCCTCGACCACAACGAGTTCACCATCAACGCGAACAACTACTTCAGGATGTCACGGCCGAGCCTAAGCGACTTGACTGTCTTCGACCAATATAATCACGAGGTCCTGAGCCTTCACTATCTCAACCCCTTCGCCATACGCATGACCGGAGTATTTGCTTACCCGCGCCACAAATCAGTCCGGATCACTCAGCAAGACCTGTACATTGGCACCGAGAGGATCGATGGCATGTGCAGCAATGGAGCGACAACCATGGCTGACGTCTTTGCTCCGTAAACGACCAGCCGTTCCCTCACCAAGTCCCTACACCACAAAATACCTCGCCGCCGGATGGTGCACCACGATCGCCGACGTCGACTGTTCCGGTTCCAGAAGGAAGCCTGTCGTCAGGCGGACACCAACTGCCTCTTCGGGGTGCAGCAGTTGGAAGAGCTTCGTCTGGTCTTCAAGGCGCGGGCAGGCGGGGTAGCCGAAGGAATAGCGCGAGCCTCGGTATTTCTGGTGGAAGAGGTCGGTGATGCGCGGTGAGTCCTCGGCAGCGATGCCGAGTTCTGCGCGCATTTTTTTGTGCAGGTATTCGGCGAGGGCTTCGGCGGTTTCGACGCTCAGGCCGTGGAGGTAGAGGTAGCGGGTGTATTCGCCGGCTTCGAAAAGGCGCTGCGTTTCCGCGGTGGCGCGGGAACCGATGGTGACGAGCGAGATGCCGAGGACATCCATCGTTCCTGAACTCTTGGGAGCGAGGAAGTCGGAGAGGCAGAGTCGGCGGCCTTCTTTCTGGCGGGGGAAGGTGAAGCGGAGGAGTTCGTCCGGGCTTGTGTGGGGACGGGCGTCCTCGCCCGTCCGGGCCGAGCGAAGCTCGGCAGCCTCAGGGGCTAAAGCGCCGCCACTTGTTGGGGTTCGATCGGCACGGCTAGAAGCCGTGCCCTGATACAAACCCGGGTCATACACGATGATGTCGTTCCCCTCGGCCTGCGCGGGGAAATAGCCGTAGACGGCTTTCGGCTCCAGCACTCCGCTCTCGAGCGTCTCGGCTTGTAGCTTTTCCAGAACTGGGCGGTACTTTTCGCGCACTAGGCGGACATAGTCTTCCTGCGATGCGGTTTTCAGTTGCCACTGGTTCTTGAAGAGCGCGGTCTCGTTAATGTATTGGAACAGCTCTTTCAAGTCGAAGTCTTTGCGGACGCGAACTCCCCAGAAGGGCGGCGTGGGGATGTTGGGGGCATCGCCGACGACGGGACTGCGTTCGGCGAAGACAGGACCTTCTTCGGCGTCGACGGCGGCGGCTTTGGCGTAATCCTTGACGGTCTTGCCTTCTGCGAGGCGGGCGGCGCGGGCGCCGTCGGCGGTGGCAAGGTCTTCCATGACGTGCAGGCCATCGAAGGCGTCGCCGGCATAGAAGACGGCGGAGGAATATTCGCGGCGGAGGTCGTCTTCGACGTATTTACGGGTGAGGGCGGCGCCGCCGCAGATCACCGGGAACGCGAGCTTTTGCAATTCGAGATCCTGCAGGACGTACTTCATTTCGAGCGTGGACTTGACGAGCAGGCCGCTCAGGCCGATGGCGTCGGCGGAGTGCTCTTGCGCGGCTTTGATGATGCTGTCGGCGGGCTGCTTGATGCCGAGGTTCACCACCTTGAAGCCGTTGTTCGAGAGGATGATGTCCACCAGGTTCTTGCCGATGTCGTGCACGTCGCCTTTCACCGTCGCGAGCACGATGGTTCCCTTGTGCGAGCCGGCGGCCTTCTCCATTTTCGGTTCGAGGTAGGCGACAGCCTGCTTCATGACGGCGGCCGAGTCGAGGACCGAGGGCAACTGCATTTTGCGGGCGCCGAACAGCTCGCCGACGGTGCGCATACCATCGAGCAGTACGTTGTTGATGACGTCGAGAGGCGAGTAGGTTTGGAGCGCCTGATCGAGGAGCGCTTCGAGCGACTGGCGGGCTTCGCCCTCGCCGATGGCTTTCTCTCCGTTGATGATCGCGTACTGCAGTTTGTCCTCGACGGAGAGGGCTTCGACGTGGGCGCGCGTGGCCACATCTTTTTGGCCCTTCGTGCCGGCAAAGTGCTGCATGTAAAGCTGGAGGGGATCGCCTTGCGAGGCGTCGCGATAGATGAGACGGCGGGCTAGCTCAACTTCTTCCTGAGGAATCTTATAGAGCGGATAAATCTTGCTGTAGTTCACGATAGCCATGTCGAGTCCATTGTCGACGGCTTCGTGCATGAACACGGAGTTGAGGACGCGGCGGGGATAGGCATCGAGGCCGAAAGAGATGTTGCTCACGCCGAGGATGGTTGACACTTCGGGGAGTTCTTCGCGGATGCGTTTGACGGCTTTCAGGGTTTCGATGCCGGCGGCGCGGTAGTCTTCCTGGCCGGTGGAGATGGGGAGCGTGAGCGCGTCGAAGATCAGGTCGACAGGGCGGATGCCGTACTTCCTGGTGGCGAGGTCGAAGATGCGTTTGGCGATGGCAACTTTCTTGTCGGCGGTCAGCGCCATGCCTTCTTCGTCGATGGTGAGAGCGATGACGGCGGCGCCGTAGCGCTTGGCCATGGGCAGCACTTTGGAGGTGCGCTTCTCGCCGTCTTCCAGGTTGATGGAGTTGATGATGGCTTTGCCGGGGATGCGCTTGAGGGCTTCTTCGATGACGTCAGCTTCGGTGGAGTCGACGAGAATGGGCGCGGGAACGCGGGTGGCGATCTTATTGAGGACGGCGCTGATGTAGCCCTTCTCGTCTTCGCCGACGATGGCGCAGCAGAGGTCGAGCATGTGGGAGCCGTCGGTGACGAGTTTCTTGGCGAGCGCGAGGATGTCGTCGTATTTCTTGCCGCGGACGAGATTGCGGAAATGTTCGACGCGGGTGGTGGTGTTCATTTCCTCGGCGACGATGAGGGGCTTGGGCTCGAGGTCGAGCGGGACGGAGGTGTAAGCGCTCGAGGCGGCGCCGGCTGGCTTCACATCGCGCCGGGCGGGTTCGAGATTGGAACAGACATCGACGACGGCTTTGAGGTGCTCGGGCTTGGTGCCGCAGCATCCGCCAACGATGCGGACGCCGTAGTCGGTGATGAAGTGTTTGTGGTAGTCGGCGAGGTCTTTGGGCGTGAGCTTGTAGACGGCGACGCCACCTTCGTTCTGCGGCAGGCCGGCGTTGGGCAGAACGGAAATGTGCTTGGTGGAGTTGAGGCCGAGGAAGCGGACGGCGTCGTTCATTTCCTGCGGGCCAGTGGCGCAGTTGAGGCCGAGGATGTCGATGTCGTAAGGCTCGAGCGCGGTATGGGCCGCGCCGATTTCTGTCCCGAGGAGCATGGTGCCGGTGGCTTCTAACGTGATCTGCATTTGCACGGGAAGCCGCTTCCCTGCTCTGCGCAGCGCGTCAAACACCCCGGCCAGCGCGGCTTTGGCTTGCAGCAGATCCTGGCAGGTTTCGATCAGAAGAACGTCGACACCGCCTTGGATGAGCCCCTGGGCTTGTTCCTCGAACGCGGCGGCCATGTCATCAAAGCCGATGTGGCCGAGCGACGGCAGCTTGGTGCTGGGGCCCATAGAGCCGGCCACGAAGCGTGGCTTGTCTTTCGTGGAGAATTGATTGGCGACTTCGCGTGCGTTCTGCGCGGCGACGCGATTGATTTCGATGGTCTGGTCGGCGAGGTCGTATTCGTTAAAAACGATCCGCGTGGCGCCGAAGGTGTTGGTCTCGACGACATCGCAGCCAACCTGGAAGAAGGCGGCGTGAATATCCTTAATAATGTCGGGACGGCTGAGGTTGAGGATCTCGTTGCAGCCTTCTTTACCGCGGAAGTCGTCGAGCGAAGGCTGGCGCAGTTGGATGTTGGTACCCATCGCCCCGTCATAGACGAGCACGCGTTCGCGAACGAGTTGGAGAAAATTCGACATCAGCTCTTAGCTCTTAGCCTCTAGCTCTTCTATTTAGCTCTTCTATATAGTACAAAGCCGGTCCGTATGGACCGGCTTAGAAAATCTTTGCTGCGGAGAAGACTAGCCGGCCAGTTCTCCGCCGCGCGTATCCATCTCCGCTTTGTTGAATGTCACGCCTTCGCCCAGATGCGCGGGCTTGATCGCGAGCAACTGCTCTTTGCGGTAAACCAGATTGCTGGCATTGAAGCTTGCGATTTCAAATCCGTGGCCGTGCGTGATGGCGTCGGTCGGACATGCCTCAACGCAGTATCCGCAGAAAATACAACGGTTGTAATCTATGTTATAGATTTTGGCGTAGCGTTCGGCGCCGCTGACGCGGTTGGTTTCGGTGTTTTCGGCGGCTTCGATGTAGATGCAATTGGAGGGGCAGGCGGCGGCGCAGAGGAAACAGGCGACGCATTTTTCGAGGCCGTTTTCGTCGCGCTGCAGGACGTGCACGCCGCGGAAGCGCTCCTGGAACTTGGCGCCCTTGAACGGGCCGGGGCCGTCGGGATAGTTTTCAACCGTGGTGGGCTGGAACATCTCTCCAAAAGTGATGCTCATGCCTTTGGCGATGGCGCTGATGTCTTTGATGACGGACATGCTGGATTAGTATACCGAAGGATGCGGGGGACGTGCTCAACCCCAGAGGGCACAGAGATTTTCTGGGCTGTCCTGCGGCGCGTGGGGAGGTTTTCATTGGCCGCACAGGGCAAGGTACGCGAAGACAAAGAGAGCGGGAGTGTTTGCGCGGTGCATAGGGCAGTGCTAACCTTGAGGTCGAAGTAGAGCGGCCCTGGTATATGGGTTGTGCCCCGGCTTCCCAAGCCGGCGAAACGGGTTCGAGTCCCGTGGGCCGCTCCAATTCTCTCTGGTTCCAGCGTGGCGCCCCTGACGGGGCTCGTTTTCCAATGCAGGCCTACCCAGCGCTTTGCGCTGGGCTAATGTGGTGCCGCCCTTCGGGCTTGCGTGGATGGTCGGGTGTTGAGTGAGTCTCCCCAAGCGCTTCCCTTCTCTTAGGTTCAGCGTCTAACGGAATTGTGTGATGTTGGGAGTGTATTGTTATGCGGGCGCGTCCGGGCTTGGATGGCGGAGAATGCGTATACAATACTGGCGGTTCTGAAGCCCAAACTCACACACACTCTCTTGCTGAAAAGAGGACCCCTATGGAATCCAGTCGCCGAAGTGGGAAAGTTCCGTTCCTGATCATGATGACACTCGTCGTTTGTGGGTTGTTGCTCGTGGCGTTGGCTGCGATGGCTGGGGACAAGGCAGCGTCGCCGTCGTTTGCGTATCCGTCTGCGAAGAAAGTAGAGCAGGTGGATGATTATCACGGGACGAAGGTGCCAGATCCGTACCGGTGGCTGGAGGATACGGACTCGACGGACACGCATGCGTGGGTGGAGGCGGAGAACAAGGTCACGTTTGGATACTTGGAGCAGATTCCGTACCGCAAGGCGATCCACGAACGGCTGATGAAGCTGTGGAATTTTGAGCGGTATGGGGTGCCGGAGAAGCAAGGAGGGCGGTACTTCTACCAGCATAATTCGGGGTTGCAGAACCAGAGCGTCTTGCTGGTTGCGGATGCGCTGGCGGCGGAACCGCGGTTGCTGCTGGACCCGAACACGCTTTCTACGGATGGAACGGTGGCACTGAGCGGCCAAGCGGTGTCGGATGATGGAAAGCTGCTGGCGTATGGGACGGCAGCTTCGGGATCAGACTGGACGGAGTGGCACGTGCGCGACGTGGATACGGGGAAAGATCTGAGCGATGTGCTGAAGTGGGTGAAGTTTTCGGGCGCGTCGTGGTCGAAGGATGGCAAGGGGTTTTACTACAGCCGGTACGATGAGCCGAAAGCGGGGGCTCCGCTGCGGGATGCGAATTATTTTCAGAAGCTTTATTACCACCGACTGGGAACGGCGCAAGCGAAAGACCCGCTGATTTATGAGCGGCCGGACAACAAGGAACTGGGATTTGCGGGCGTGGTCACGGATGACGGGCATTTCCTGGTCATTCATGTGTGGCAGGGGACGTCACCGAAGAACCGGCTTTATTACAAGGATCTGACGAAGGCGGATGCGCCGGTGGTGAAGCTGCTGGATGATTTTGATGCGGAATATACGTTTCTCGACAACGATGGCGAAGTGTTCTGGCTGAAGACGGATCTGGATGCGCCACGGGGGAAGATTATT
>Ga0075014_100000231_pt1 | contig 15956 bp, 9 predicted proteins | sample AleBraG_ABR_2014_FD_71472 | JGI IMG/M metagenome (GOLD analysis project Ga0075014, IMG submission 71472) | Freshwater sediment microbial communities in response to fracking from Pennsylvania, USA - Alex Branch Run_MetaG_ABR_2014 | ecosystem: Environmental > Aquatic > Freshwater > Creek >... | reverse complement strand
CTCGCCCAGGATGGCCGCGCCGAAGATGTAGTTGACGGCGGCAATGTGCTTGACCTGCTGCGAGAAGGTACGTACGCCCTTAAATTCGCCGGCCGTGGGAGCGAAATCGTATTTGTCTTCGGGCATGGCATCGGCGGCAGGAACCATTTCGCTTTCCGGCCAGGAAATGTTCTTGTTGATCTCATCGGCCATGGTGGGCTTGGTATCCTTGCCGGATTGCGCGGCAACGGGGAATGCTAATGCGAGAAGGCAAAGCAGAGGCAGGAACATTCGTTTCATTCAGTTCTCCTGTTGGGAAGTAGAAGGTCATTGTAATTGGGGAAAGGGAGTTTGTGTCGGGGGCAAGAGAGCAGTGTCACATTGACAATATTACTTCGTCAGCAGTTCGCGCCAGTCGTCCCTAGCGCATCACAGCACGCTTGGTCTTAATAGTGCCCTCAGCCGCAACTCCTCCACAGCGTCGCCCAACTTGTTAAACCGCTCATCATCGTAAGCGCATTTAGGGTCTGTGAAAGAGCTCGTGGCCGCGAAAAGAGCATCCACCGCTGCATTCTTTGGAAAACACCCAGCCATGGTATGCGTCTCGAGAAAGAGCGCCATGAGTGTGTTCCATTCTTGCCTAGCCTCTAAACTCTGATCTTGAAGCGCAATAGGGTAAATCTTTCGATAGCGTAAGAGCATACAGTGGGCTTGATCCGCCTTGGCATACAAATCGAACCACTTTTGTTGCCGCCAATTTTCCTCGGCGTCCTTCAGAGTGTGCCGCGCAATCACGAGCGCCACAACTGCGACCGCTATAGCACCGAGCGCCGCCGCAAGATTTGCGATTCCAACCCAATCGGAGAGATGTTGTTGCTTTGCAACCCAATCGGAGAGCTGCTGCCACATTTGTCGTCATTATCGCACGCCGGATATTTTGGTCTATCCCGTGACCTGCTGCCCTGGCTTACGTGCTCGCGGCGCCTATTGTGGGCTACCAAAAGGACACGTTGTCAATGCTGCACAGCCGGCCCGCCATCGTGTGCTGTAATGTCGGCCCTGTGGTCATAGGCGCACTCATCGCAAAACAGACGCCCGCACTCAGGGCATGGCTGTGGGCTGTGATCTAGGCAGTACAGGCGGGCGCAGATCGAGCACGCCACTATGCCATCGTTGGGACACTCCACCTGTTGCCCGTGTGTGATATCAATAGCGGTTGTCTCCGGGTAAAGCGGTTGGCCCGCTACGCACTTCATCGCACGAGGATAGTACCGTTCGGTTCACTTGGGCAACGCAACGCGAGAGTCAGCCTTCTCGTTGCCCCTACCCCCATTGCTAGGAGGGGTCACAGCACAATGCGCTCATGGGAACCCCACGCTCACTGACATCATAAAATCTGCATCACCGAACAGCCTGCGCACGACTTTAATCCCTCACTACAGCGGGTGCGAGTCGCAGGCCTTCGGAACTCAGCCGGTGCCAGGGGAGGACGCACAACCCGGCGATGAGGGCGAGACCGGCCCACATCAGAGCCTGTGGGACGCCGACGTGAGTGGCCAAGTACCCCCAGAACGTTGACCCGAGCGCCATGCCTCCTTGCAGCACGAGGAGATACATGGAGAGAGAACGAGCGCGCACCCAGGCAGGGGACATGGTTTGGGCGGCGACATTCAGGCAAGCGAGAATGCCGATCCAAGCGATGCCGCCGACGAACATGATGATGCAGAGCAAATCGAAGTCACGAGCCTGTCCCATGGCATAAGTCACGCCAGCGAAAACGATGACGGCTACGGCTACAACTGCATCGACTGACAGCGATTGGCGGAGGCGGGGTAACACAGCTGCTCCTGCGAGGGCGCCCAGGCCCAGAGAACCGAGTAGCACGCCAAATCCGGCAGAGCCAAAGGGGCGGGCGATGATGGGTAGCAGTGCGAGCAAGGCGGTGGCGCCGAGACTGAAGACACCGGCGCGGACGAGCACGGCTTTCACGGTTGCGGAACCGCGCGCGAAGGAGAGGCCGGCGCGGATTTCCATGACCAGGCTTCGGCTATTGACGACTTCGAGGTGCGGCCGTTTCCAGCGATAGAGAAAGAGGATCACACCGAAAAAAGACACGGCGTTTAAAAGAAACGCGACGCCGGATCCGGCGGCGGCGATGACCATGCCTCCAAGGGCAGGGCCGACGGCGCGGGCCACGTTGAAGCCGGCTGAGTTCAGCGCTACCGCGCGGGCGTGGTTGTCTGCGGAGACGACTTCGGGCACGATGGCCTGCCACGCGGGATCATTCATAACCGAGCCAAGGCCGAGCGCGAGAGTCAGAAGCAGGAGCGTCCACTGCGAAACCCAGCCAGTGAGCGTAAGGATGCCGAGCGTGGCGGAGGCTAAGACCATCCACCACTGCGCGAAGAGGAGGAGACGACGGCGATCCACCATGTCGGCCAAGGCTCCTGCGGGCAGGATGACCAGGAAGACGGGGAGTGCGCCGGCTGCCTGCACCAGGCCGACCATCAGCGGCGAACGGGTGATTTGCGTCATCAGCCAGCCGGCGCCGACATTCTGCATCCATGTGCCGATGTAGGAGACGACGGAGGCGATCCACAGCGAGCGGAATAGCGGTTCGGCAAACGGCGCGAGCGGAGAGATGCCGTTCTCGTTACGCTGGATGTGGTTGCCGGTTGTGGCCATGGCTACCCGCGCGCCTCCTGCGAGAGGGGCTGAGGGGCGAACGGCCAATCGCGGTTGCGGTAGGAGCGCACCAGGTAGATGCACAACCCTATGGCAAGCAATACGGCGGCATAGCGGATCTCGCGCAGGAAATCCTTGCGCATGATGGCCACGAAAAGAAATCCGAGAATGGCGACGAGAGCGGGCAGAGGGAACAGCCACATGCGAAACGGCCGCGGAAGATCGGGCCGGCGCACTCGCAGCACGATCACGCCCACAGCTTGCACCAGAAACTGGATCAGGATGCGGATGACGACCAGCGCGGCGATGAGATCGGCCAGGCGCAGGAAACAGAACACCGCGGCTGTTATGCCGAGCACAACAAGGGAGACATGAGGGAAGCGATGCTGGGGATGAACGCGGGCGAGAGCGCGGAAATAGTTGCCGTCGCGAGCGGCGGCGTAGGGAACCCGCGAGTATCCGAGCAACAGAGAGAAAACCGAGGAAAATGCCGTAAACATGATCAAAGCGGTGACAAGGTTGGCGGCCCAGTTCCCGTAGATGCGCTGCATGAAGATGGAAATCGTGTAAAAGCGCGTGTCAGACTGGGCGGCGCCAGACAGTTCCTGCCACGGGATCACGCCCAGAATGCTGATGTTCATCACGATATATAGACAGGCGACCACGAAAATCGAAAGCAGAAGTGCCCGCGGAATGTTTTTTTCGGGTTCCTTGATTTCGCCGCCGAGGAAGCAGACGTTGTAGTAGCCCCAATAGTCGTAAGTGGCAACGAGCATGGCGGCGCCGAGACCGATGAAAAATTCATGGCCGATATGGAATGCGCCAGGAGGAAAGCTGAAGGCCAGGCGACGATCGAAATGGGTGAGTCCAGCGAAGATGATCCAGGCGATACTGCCGAGGACAACGGCTCCCAGCAGTTTTGACATCCAGCCGATGGTGGTGATTTTGCGATAGAGCAGAAAGACGGTGAGCAAGCAAACGGCGATGGCGACGAAAGTGGCGCCGCTCACGAGCCAGCGGACTTCGAGCGTGCCGATGGGGCCAAGATTCAGGTGCCGCGTTTGCTCCGAGTAGATGGTGTCGAGTTTCGGCCAGTAGAAACCGGCGTAGCGCGCGAGGCCGACGCAGCCGGACGCGATTGAGAGTGGCGCAGTGAAGGAAAGTTGCCAGATGAACAGAAACGAAAGAAGGCGGCCAAGTTTGTTCTTACCGTAGATCTCGCTCAGGTAGCGGTAGGAGCCTCCGGCTTCGGGAAGCGCGGCGCCGAGTTCGGCCCAGACGAGGCCGTCGCAGACGGCAAACAGCGCGCCGAGAATCCATCCGAGCATGGCCTGCGGGCCACCCATGGCGGCGATGATCAGCGGCATGGTGATGAACGGACCAACACCGATCATATCGATCATGTTCAACGCGGTGGCGCTGCCAAGGCCGATGCCGCGGATCAGCTGCGGCGGTGCGGAGTCCGTCTTGGATAGGATCGGCAAGGGCGGCTTTAGTGCGTGGCTGGTTCGTGTCCGGCAGCCAGCAGATTCACAAACAGGCGTACTGCTCCCGGAACTCCGGCAGGCAGCTGGCGGAAGAACGCATAGCCCGTGTAGATGTAAGTGCCCTTGCCGTACTTCGCGCGCAGCAGGCCGCCTTTCTGCGGTGACTCGCCGGGATCGTTACAGGTGAGCAATGGCGTGAACTTGTCATCCCACTGATCCATGAAGTACAGGCCGCGCTCCTGTATCCAACCGTCGAAGTCCTTTTGCGTAATCTCGTTCGGGAAATGGAAAATTGAGTCCTGTGGAGCAAGAATCTCAACCGGCGCTTCTTCGACGCTGACACGGGCGCGGCTCAGGTGCGTGGAGAAAGGCGTGAACTTGCCGGAATTGAAATCGCCAGCGCCGGCGTTGTACTGCACGATAAGCGTGCCGCTGTTCGAGACGTAGTCAAGCAGGCGCTGATTGTTGGCAACGACCTCTTTCTGAGTGTCGTAAGCGCGGATACCGAGCACCACGGTGGAGAAGCGGCTGAAATCAGCCTTGGACAGAGTATCCGGAGCGATCACCTCGAGGTCTACGCCCAATTGCCGCAGCGCAGTCGGAATCTCATCGCCCGCTCCCATGATGTAGCCGATTTTCAGGTCGCGCGGGACTTTGACGTCAACCACACTAAGTTTCTGGATGGCGGGCTGGTAGTAGTAGGAGGCGCCAAGGTCTTCGCGGGTGATGAGGCTGTAGCCGTCGGTGTATCGCTTGCCGCCCTCGTATACACTGGCGCTCAAAAGATAGCGTCCTTCTCTTAGACCGGAAGGTACTACTCGAAACTCGAAGTCCTTCTTCTCGCCGCGGAGACCATATGGCACCTGGATTTCGGCGGGATCGACGTGCCAGCCCTGCGGAACTTGTAGTCGCACCACGGACCGGTCGGGTGTCGGGAAGTTGTAGCTCACGCCAACCTTGACCTTGATCTTGTTTCCATCTTCAACCGGTATCGCCTGTGTGCTAGGTTCCAGAGCAAGCGAGAAGGACGGCGCTACGGCCAATGGCGATTTCCTCTCGTTTTTCTGTTCGTCGAGGTAGGGGACAACGACGGTGCTGCGGATCTCAGTTACCCGTCCAAGCGCGCTCCAAAGGAGAACAGCGCCGAAGAGGTCAAGGCTCTTATCTTTGGGTTTCTCAACGCGATAGGCTGCATGTACCGGAAGCAGCGGCGGCGGGAAGGGGAGCGTCGCGTACTGTTCGTCATCGACCGTATTGAGCGACTCGGTCTCTGGTTCCACCCGATGCCAAGCGGGTCGTGTCCACGGAGTGTCCTCTGGTACACGCAGGTTAAACTTGACAGCCGCGTAATGACCGGGCTTGATCACGCCCTGGTCCGTGACCTCCTTATCAGCCGCTGTTTCCGTTGTCAGATCCTTTGTCAAAGAAGGGCGGTCTTGTCCCTGGAGCCACCCGTCTGGTCCGTCAAACGAAATCCTGTCCAGCCACAAGTTATAGTTGGAACCGTTGCGGAACTTCACCGTTACGGATAGTTTCTGTCCCGCCGATACGACGGTCAGTGCATTGTCCTGGGTCGGGGCCCCCTTTTCCCTCCCGTCCGGCGGGTCAACACTTGCTTCCAGCGAGACATTCATCGCCAAGTTCAGGGCCGTTTCGGCTTGCGCTTGTTTTTCGCGCAGAGCTTGCAAGACGGCATTTTTCGAGGGAGGGCTCAACTTGCTTTTTCCGACGCCTGCGATCAGATCACTCAGCCTCTGCTGAATCGCGAGCAGCGGGGCAGACGCGTTGGATGAATCTGTCTGGGCACGTTCTGTCGCTTGCTTCACCAGGCTTGCTAGTTTTTCCAATCCCGGCTTCAAGGACGGCACGTTCTTCTCTTCGTCTCCCAGTTTTGCTGCCAGTCCACTGAGCGTCGTGTCCATCCCGTCAAAGAAGCTCTCTTCATGTCCGGCGGCATCAGTCGTGTTGGGCACGACGGAGTCAACCAGCTTGTAATAAGAGAATCGGTCGCCCGGCTCTACCCGCCACTGCGCCGCCCCTTGCGAGAGCTGGTGGCGCAATCCTTCGAGCGCGAACTGGATGTAGGACATTCCGAGGTCCGGATCTTTCACCCCCGTGTTCATCTTGACGGTGTAATCTTTTTCGCACTCACTCGTGTTGTCCCAGCAGAGCCGCCCCATGTAGAGTTTTTTCGCCTGCCAGGGCAGCAGGCCTTCGCGAATCTGCTCGGGGAAGCGGCTGGGATCGGCGGCGGCGCGGAAAGCTTCTTTGGTCAGGATGGCGGAGGCCTGGTGGTTGCCGTGACCGTCGCGCGCAGTGCCGGTGAAGCGGGCCACGAGCACGTCGGGGCGAAACGTACGAATGACGCGAACGATGTCGCCGAGGCCAGGATCGTGGCCGCCCCATTTCTGCAGTGTCTCGTCGGCGGTTTTCGAGAAGCCGAAATCGGCTACGTGGGAGAATCGCTGCTCAACACCGTAGTAGCGATCGGACTGCAACAGTTCGAGCGTTCGTAGAACTCCGAGCGAATCAAACAAACTGCTGCCCAACTTGTTCTGTCCGCCCTCGCCGCGAGTCAGCGTCATGAGTAGCGTGTGTGTGCCCAGGCCGCGTGCTTCGAGCGTCAGCATCCCGCCGTCCTCGTCGTCCGGGTGAGCGGTGGTGTGCATGAGTCGCGCCGTCGTGCTCAGTTGCTTGAGTGCGAGACGCAGGCCCGCAGCGCCGGTGTCCTGCGGCAAGGGCTGATCCGGGCTCGGTTTCTTTTCCTCGGCGAGAGCGGTCAGCGCATGCGAGAACAGGGCGCCGACGATGACCAGCAAAATAGTTGCGATCCCTCGAACAAATGCGAGTGGGAGATTCAAAGAGCGCGGGGTGGAAGGGCGATATCTATAAGAGAGCACAGGTGTTAGACGCAATGGTTGGTTCCCGGATGCAAGTTTGTTGGACTCAGGAAGCACATAAGAGTTAGCAGAAATCGGGCGGAATGGAAAGCCGCATCGAGACAAGTTAGGCGAACCTTAGCGCGCCGCAAGAAATTTCTGCTGACACTTATGGGCGTCGCTCAGCACGGCCTGGAATTCGGGCTTTGACCTCAGTCTGGCGAGCAAAGGGTCGGTTTGCAGGGCGGTGTAGGCGCAATAGTTTTGTTCTACGGCCTGGCGGAGGAAGCGGATTGCGACGTCATCCTTGCCGCAGTAGGCGAAGACCGTGGCCTGTAGATATTTGAACTCGGGGTCCTTCTCGGGCAGGAGGTTCGTCTCGTCTTGGCGTGCCAGGCGGTCGATTTCGACAGGAGGCTTGTTGTCGAGGCAGGCCGCGAGGAGTCCGCGCTGCCAGAGAGGGTTGTCGCTCATGTTCTGGACCGCCCTCCGAGCCTCAACGGATCGGCCTTGGCGGAGGTACACAACTGGAACGTGAGCGTTGGCAAATTCCGAGCCGGCGTCAAGGCGGAGAAAATCCAGCGCGCGCGCCTCCTTGTCGTTTTCATAGAACGAAATAGCGCAAGAGCGGAAGTTGTAATTTCCCGGATCGATGGCCAGGGCGCTGTCGCACTGCCGCTGGGCTTCATCGAGCACGCCGGCGTACCGCAGGACATGGGACATGGTGAAATGCGTCATCGCGTTCTCGGGGCGGCTTCGCACAAGCTCTTTGGCGTCGGCGTAGGCGCGATCAAGTTCACCGGTCTCGGTCCGGTTTTGGGCCAGGTAACTAGCAGCGACGATCAGATTGGGATCGAGGCTGAGCGCGCGCTCGTAAGCCGAGTTGGAGCGGTCAAAGCCTTTCACGCCGCCGCCCGAGTAATTCGCGTCAAAGTAATAGCGTCGGCCAAGCGCTTCCCAGCCGGGAGCGTAGGACGGGTCCATGCCGACGGCGCGCTCCAGCATGGCGATCGCTTCCTTATTAGGGGCGGGATCGTGCGGAACTGGGATGCTGCGCAGGTAGAGGTCGTAGGCCTCCTGGTTGGTGGGCTTGGTGCTGGTGTCGGCGAAGGTGTTGGCGGCGCCCAGGGCGGGGAGCAGACCCTGGCGGATTTTGCTCGCTAACTGCGATTGCAGAGCGATCATGTCGCTCGCGGGGCCACTCACGCTTTGTTGCCAGAGCAGCCGGTTGGATTCCACCTCGATGGCTTCCATCGAGACCGTGAGTTGATCATTCTGCTTCAAGTAGTGGCCAGCGAGGACGGTAGCGACGCGCAGGGTGCGTCCGACTTTTTGCGGGTCAACGTCGCCCGTGTACTTGCGCGTGGTGGCCGAGGGGCGAATTTCGAGCGAGCGGGAGTAGGTCAGCGCGTTCGCCAACTCGTCCGCCAGCGCGAAGGACAGATAGCCCGAATCGGCGCTGGCGTTCATGTCCTGGAACGGAAGAACGGCGATGGTGTTGCGGCCGACGTTGCCAATGCCCATGCGGTGGCGCACCCACCAGGCGCCGACACCAGTCAGCAACACAAGAAGAAGTCCGCTGGTGACCAGGAGCAGGTAGCGCTGCATCGTGTTCCCGCCCTGGAACGCTTGCGTGGCCGAGCGCAAGGCAGATCCGCTGGCGGGCACCGTGGTCAGACCTGATTCGCTCTCCCGCTTCAGGTACTGGAGGTCGGTGCGCATGTCGAGCGCGTTCTGGTAGCGCTCGTTGCGATCCTTTGCCAGCGCCTTGCCAATAATGTTTTCCAGCTCGATCGGGGTCTGGGGGTTCAGGCTGCGCGGAGATGTAGCTTTGTCTTTGAGGATAGCGTGCAGCGTTGTGACAACGTTCGTTCCCTGGAACGGCTTCTTGCCGGTCGCCATCTCGTAAAGCACCACGCCCAGAGAGAAAATGTCAGAACGCGTGTCCACGGTGTCGCCGCGGGCCTGCTCGGGTGACATGTACAGGGCGGTGCCCGGTAGGACACCCACGGCGGTGAGCGAATCTTCCAGCGCTTCGCTGTCTTCGGCGCGATGCTCGGGAGCCAGCTTGGCAAGGCCGAAATCCAGTACCTTGGTCTGGTTATTGGCGCCGACGAAGATATTGGCGGGTTTGATGTCGCGATGGATCAGGCCCTTGGCGTGCGAGACGGCTAGAGCTTCCGCCACCTGGATGCCAACTTCGAGGAGCGGCTCCAGTTCCATCGGCTTTCCCCGAATGCGCATCTTCAGGCTCTCGCCCTCAAGCAACTCCATAACCACGCAAGGCTGGCCATTATGATCGAAGATTTCGTGGATCGTGCAGATGTTGGGGTGATTGAGTTGCGACGCCGATCGCGCTTCGCGCTCCAGACGCTCCAGGGCCTTGCTGTCTCCGGCGGCCTTGTCGGGCAGCACCTTGATGGCGACGTGGCGGCCGAGGCGGATATCTTCCGCTTCGTAGACGACGCCCATGCCGCCACCGCCGAGCTTTTTCAGAATGCGATAGTGCGAAATGGTTTCGCCGGTCACGCTGCCGCCCCCGCGCCGCCTATGTTATGCAGGGGGATGGACGGGGTCAACTGATATGGGATGGCGCCGGGCGGGGTGTAGGCAGGGAGCCGGGTCAGGCGAAGACGACCGTCTTGTTGCCGTAGAGCAGCACACGATTCTCGATGTGCCAGCGCACTCCGCGTGAAAGCACGACCTTCTCGATATCGCGTCCTTTTTCTATCAGGTCGTCGAGGGTGTCGCGGTGGGAGATGCGCACCACATCCTGCTCGATGATGGGTCCGTCGTCCAGCACTTCGGTGACATAGTGACTGGTGGCGCCGATCAGTTTGACGCCACGCTGAAACGCCTGGTGGTAGGGCTTGCCGCCGATGAAGGCAGGCAGAAACGAATGGTGGATGTTGATCATGCGGTTGGGATACTGCGCGATGAATTCGTTGGACAGCACCTGCATGTAGCGGGCCAGCACGATGAAATCGATCTGATGCTGGCTGAGGAGTGCGGCCTGTTGCCGCTCGGCGTCGATCTTATTCTCCCTCGTGACGGAAATTACGAAGTAAGGGATGCGATAGAAGTCAGCATGCGGCTTGCAGTCAACATGGTTGCTGATAATGAGCGGAATCTCGCATTTCAGTTCCCCGCTGTGCTGGCGGTAGAGCAGGTCAACCAGGCAATGATCGTACTTCGAAACAAAAATCGCCATGCGCGGCCGATGATCGGAGCGCGTGAGTTGCCAACGCATTTCGAATTTCGTCGCTATGGGGCCGAAGTGTTGGGCGAACTCGCTTAGGTTAAAAGCGAAGTCCTGCGGATCAAACTCAATACGCAGCAGGAAGAGGTTCAGCTCCGCGTCGGTGTGTTCGTCCGTGTGCAGAATGTTGCCGTTGTTTCGAAAAATGAAATCAGAGATCGTGGCCACCAGACCCTTACGGTCTGGGCAGGAGAGCAGAAGGATGGCGCTGTTTTTCATGGCGTGATGACACCCCGGCTAGCGACGTATGGCTTTGACGAGTTCGGCGGCAGCGTTAGCGCCCGAACCTCCCGTCAGCCCGTCGCCCGGGTGCGTCCCGGAACCGCATAAATAGAGGTTCTTGATCGGGGTGCTGTAACGAGCCCACCCTAGCAAGGGGCGCATGGTGAAGAACTGATCAAGCGACAGCTCACCGTGAAAGATGTGGCCACCGGTCAGCCCGTAGGTGTCTTCCATGTCCTGCGGCGTGATGATGCGGTGCGTCAGGATGAGCCCGGGGAGATTGGGGGCGTATTGCGCGAGCGTCTTCACAATCGTGTCGGCGAGAGCCACACGCTGCGAGTCCCAGTCAGCGCCTTTCAGCTTGTAAGGCGCGTACTGCATATAGATGGACATTACGTGCTGATTTGGCGGCGCAAGCGATGGATCAGAGAGCGACGGAATCGTCACTTCCAGATACGGTTGCCGGGAGAACGCGCCGTACTTGGACTCATCGAAGGCCCGCTCGATGTAGTCAATCTCGGGTGCGATCAGGATGCGACCTCGCAGCGCGGGGTCGTCGTCAGCCAGGGCGCGGAATTGCGGCAATCCGTTCAGGGCGAGGTTCAGTTTTGCGACCGTGCCCATGGTGCGGTAATTGCGCAGTTTTTCGATGAAGCCTGGATCGAGATGAGTGGGGTCGACAAGCTTGAGCAGGGTGCGTTTCGGGTCGGCATTCGAAACTACCGCGCGGGCCAGAATTTCTTCTCCCGTGTTCAGCACGACTCCAATGGCGGCGCCGTCTTTCACGCGAATTTCTATGACTTCAGCGTTGGTGCGAATTTCGACGCCCGCTTGTTGCGCGGCTTTGGCCATAGCCTCGGTGATGGCTCCTGCACCGCCCATAGGCAGCCACGACGAGCCAACCGGATGCGGGTCGCTCGCGGCGCGAAGCAGGTACACGAGCGTGCTGCCGGCGGACCATGGTCCGAGAAAGGTTCCAAAGACTCCGCGAGCGGCCACGGCGGCGCGCAGGAGATCATTCTCAAACCACTCGCTGGCAAAATCGGCGATGGCCATCGGTCCCCACCGCAGCAGGCGATACATATTCTTCTTACCGAGTGCGCGCAGCGCCCGGCCGGTCATGAGCATGGACCAGAGATCGCCGCTCGAAGGCTTATCGATGTCGAGCGGGACGAGAGCGAGCGTCTTGCTCAGGACCTTGCCCATTCTTCCCAGAGTGGATTGAAGTTCGGAATACTGCGCGGCATCTTTGGCGGAGAACTTTGCGACTTCCGCCGCAGCACGCGTCACGTCGCTCGCGAGCGACAAGGCGCCGCCGTCCGCAGAGAGCGACGTCAGGGCGATCTCCGCTGGAGCCAGTTTCAACCCGTTCTGTTCCAGGCGCATGTCGCGAACTACGCTTGGGCGTAACGGGCCCGCAGTGTGTGCCAGAACCGGGCAGTGAAAGCCGCGATGAATTTCCTCAGTGATGGCGCAGCCCCCGACCTGAGCTCGACGTTCCAACACAAGTGGCTTGAATCCCGCTTTAGCAAGGTAGAAGGCAGTAACCAGTCCGTTGTGGCCGCCGCCTAGAATCAGAACGTCGCGCGTCTCGGCCATGGCTACGCGGCCCCGCCTTTCACGTCTTTCAGAATCTCGACCGCTGCCAGGCGGCCGGGCGCTCCCATGATGCCGCCACCCGGATGCGCAGCAGAGCCGCACATGTAGAGGTTCTTCACCGGGGTGCGGAACTTTGCCCAGCCAGCGACAGGGCGCAGGAAGAAGAGCTGCTCGAGCGAAAGTTCGCCTTGGAAGATGTTGCCTTCGCTCAGCCCGAATTCGCGTTCGAGATCGAGCGGCGTGACCACTTGCCGGTGAAGAATAATGTTCTTCAAATTCGGCATGTGCTCGGAGAGCGTGTCGATCACCGTGTCGCCGAACTTTTCTTTTTCCGTATCCCAGTGCAGACCAGGGCGCAGCTTGTAGGGCGCGTACTGCACGAAGCACGACATGACGTGCTTGCCGGGAGGGGCAACGGACGGATCGGTCAGGCTAGGAATCACGCAATCAATATAAGGACGGCACGAGAAATTTCCGTACTTTGCGTCGTCGTAAGCGCGCTCCATGTACTCGACACTCGGAGAAATCGAAATGGCTCCGCGCTGGTGCGCGCCGATACCGGGCAGACACTTGAACTCCGGCAGGCCATCGAGCGCGAGGTTTACTTTGCCGGAAGAGCCACGGAACTTGTAGCGGTTTACTTCTTCGAGGAAGTCGGCGGGCAGCTCTTTGGCGTCGATGAAGCGGTTGAAGGTGAGGCGCGGGTCGACGCTCGAGGACACAACGTTAGCGTAGATTTCGTCGCCGTTGTCGAGAGCGACGCCGACGGCTTTGCCGCCCTTGATGATGATCTTGGCGATCGCGGCTTGCGTGCGAATCTCGGCGCCGGCTTCGCGAGCTGCGTCTCCGATGGCGTTCGAGATGGCTCCCGTTCCGCCGCGGGCGAACCCCCAGGCGCGGAACGCGCCGTCGATCTCGCCCATGTAGTGATGCAGAAGAACATAGGCGGTGCCCGGCGAGCGCACGCCGAGAAAAGTACCGATGATGCCGGAGGCGGACATAGTGGCTTTGAGCACGTCGGTCTCGAACCATTGGTCGAGGAAGTCGACGGCACTCATCGTCATCAGCTGGACTTGGTCGTATTTTTCCTGCGCGCTCATGGCTTGGAAGCGGCGGCCGATGAAGAGCAGTTTCATCAACTCGCTGGGCTTGAGCGAGGTCGGATCGGGCGGCACCATGCTCAGGATGGGCTTCACGAAGCGGCACATGGCCTGCATGGCCTTGCCGAATTCTTCGTAGGCCTCAGCGTCGAGCTTGGAGTGACGAGCAATTTCGCGGCGCGACTTGCCGTGGTCGTTCACACGCCACAGGTAATCGCCGTTGGGCATGGGTGTGAACGTCCCGTCGAGGGGGAGAATTTCGAGGCCATGGCGCGGCAGGTCGAGGTCGCGGATGATTTCCGGACGTAGAAGCGAAACTACGTACGAGCAGACAGAGAACTTGAAACCGGGAAAGATCTCCTCGGTCACGGCTGCGCCTCCCAGCACGTGGCGGCGTTCGAGGACGAGGACTTTCTTTCCCGCTTTGGCGAGGTAGGCGGCGTTGGTCAGACCGTTGTGGCCTCCGCCGATGACGATAACGTCGTACTTGGAACCAGCCATGTTTTCTTTCTCTGCGGATCGGATGACGACTCGATGCGCGAGCAAAATGAGCAGCCATTCTATCGGGGCGGGTCGCGTTTTGTCTCGTTTTCCTGCGCGGCGTGACTCGAAGTCAGAAAAAGCAATCAACCACAGAGGACACAGAGGCTCACTGAGGAAAAGAAGATCAAATCCTCTGTGTACCTCTGTGGCCTCTGTGGTTATGAATTGCCGCCAGCAGCACCTCTGTCTATAATCAGCCTTCTTAATTCTTACCGAGGATGTGCACTTGCCCATCGGAACTGCATTTCACGACCGGACGTTTCCGCTCTGCTACAGCCTGAATTACCGCGAGTGGTCGGGATACTACACCGTCAGCGTGTATGAAGTGCATCACGAGCACGAGTACAACGCCATCCGCAACGCGGCCGCTCTTATTGATATCTCGCCGCTCTACAAGTACATGATCACCGGCAAGGATGCGACCAAGCTGGTGAACCGCGTCATCACGCGCGACATTAATAAAGTGAACGTGGGGCAGGTTATCTACTGCTGCTGGTGCGACGAGCAGGGCAAGGTGATTGACGACGGCACGATCTCGCGGCTGGAGGAGAATGTCTATCGCTGGACTGCCGCCGACCCGAGCTTCCGCTGGTTCCATCAGAATGCGCTGGGCATGGACGTGCGCATCGAAGACATCTCGGAAAAAGTTGCGGCACTCGCGCTGCAGGGGCCGACCTCGGCCGGACTGCTGAAGGCTGCGGCGGAGGCCGAGATCTCGAATCTCAAGTATTTCCGCGTGACCAAGGGCAAGATCGCGGGTGTTCCCGTGGATATTTCGCGCACCGGATATACAGGCGACCTTGGGTACGAAGTCTGGATTCCCTGGAAGTATGCGACCAAAGTCTGGGATGCGCTGAACGAGAAAGGCAAGGCCTTCGACCTGCATCCGACGGGGATGCTGGCGCTGGATGTGGCACGCGTGGAGGCGGGGCTGCTGCTGATTGAAGTGGACTACACGAGTTCCAAGAAGGCGCTGATCGAAAGCCAGAAGTTTTCGCCGTACGAGCTAGGCTTTGGCAAGATGGTGCACCTGGGGAAAGAGAACTTCATCGGGCGAGCAGCGCTGGTGCGCGATCAGAAGCAAGGTGTGCCGCGGCAGTTGGTCGGTCTGGAAGTGAACTGGCCCGAGGTGGAGAAGCTCTACGACGACATCGGCATGGCGCCGCAGACATCGGCTACGGCTTCCCGCGTTGCCGTGCCCGTGTACTACGGTGGCAAGCAGGTAGGGAAGGCGACGTCAACTTCATGGTCGCCGCTGCTGAAGAAGATGATTGCGCTGGCCAGCGTCAAGACCGAGTGCGCGCAGCTGGGCACCAAACTCCAGATGGAAATGACGGTGGAGGCGGTGCGCCACCCGGTGACCGCGACGGTGGTGAAGATGCCATTCTTCAATCCGGCGCGCAAGACGACAGTGCCGGTGTAGGCAACTTCGTTCGCCACGCATTTGCGCGGATGAACACGGATTTCCTTCTTCTTTCACGCTCCCATGTATTGTCATGCTGAGCGCAGCGAAGCATCCCTATTGCCACCAGTCAGCCCGCTGTGAGCGTTCCGGCAAGTATAGGGATCCTTTCGCGTTGCTCAGGATGACAAGTGCGAACGTTGGATTGAACCGGTGATGGTTCCGGTTGTACGAGGCACGGTGCGCCGTGCCCTTTGTTTTTCGCAGGGGCGCGACGGGATTCGGTACAATGCGTGCTTCAGAGAAGGCTTAGGAAGATCAGGAGACGAGCGTGAAGAAACCAGGTTGGGCAATTCTGGTGGGGCTTCTGCTGCTGTTGGGCAGCGCGTCGGCTCAGGTTACGGTCGTCAAAGCCGGCAAGCTGGTGGACGTCGAAGCAGGAACGATGCTCTCCGACCAGACCGTCCTCATTCGTGACGGCAAGATTGAGGCCGTCGGCAAGGGGCTCGCCATTCCAGCCGGAGCCAGCGTCATTGATCTCTCGAAAATGACCGTGCTGCCTGGGCTGATTGATTGCCACACGCACGTGGCCGACGGGCAGGGGGATGGCGAGCCGTTCAACGTGCTGCGCAAGACGGCATCGGCGGTGGTGCTGGAGTCGGTGCCAAACGCCCGCGCGACGATTGAAGCCGGCTTCACCACGGTGCGCGATGTGGGCACTTACCGCGCGCTGAACGACATTGCTCTGCGCGATGCCATCAACAAGGGCTACATCGTTGGTCCGCGCATGTTCGTTGCGGG
>Ga0075014_100000228_pt1 | contig 15997 bp, 17 predicted proteins | sample AleBraG_ABR_2014_FD_71472 | JGI IMG/M metagenome (GOLD analysis project Ga0075014, IMG submission 71472) | Freshwater sediment microbial communities in response to fracking from Pennsylvania, USA - Alex Branch Run_MetaG_ABR_2014 | ecosystem: Environmental > Aquatic > Freshwater > Creek >... | reverse complement strand
CATGCAGGTCCGGTATGGTCGCTTGTGCGGCTGCGCAGGCACGCGCGCTTGCGCTTCGCGCACGTCTGCGTTTCCACCAGCGCTTCGGTCGCCTCCAGCCGGTCCAGGGTCTCGTCCAGCCGAGCCTGGAGCCCGTGCGCCTCTTTCATCCAGAAATCGAGTCTCTTCTCAAGCTGTTCGTTCGAGGCCTTCATGGCAGCGAGGTTCGCCCTGACGTTGCCGAAAAGGAAATCCATGATCGCTTAGTCGGCGCGCACCCGTCCTTTACGCCAGACTCCGGACCGGACCGGACCTGCGGGACTGGACCGGACCTGCGGGACTGGACCGGACCTGCGAGACTAGACCTGCGGGACCTGCAGGTATAAAAACACCGGTGCAGTGTCGAATATCGTAGTCGTCACAATGCCTGCCGAAGAACAGATATTCCTGCCCAAGCGCGCCCCGGACTGGGTCACGCCGAAGAAGCGGCGGCCTCCGCCGCCGATATCGTCGCCGCCGGGGGCTCCCATGCGCACGACCCTCGAGCGCGTCAGGGAGCTGCGCGTCCCCGGTGTACAGAAACGCGGGCCGCGCTGATGTAAGATGCGCCGATACATCGTGCTGGACATCGAGACCCTTCACGGCGTGAACTTCGGCAGCATCCGCGCGAAGGGCGGCTATTTCAAGCCGCACACGGACGCCGCTTGGGCGCGTGTCTGGCCGGCGCAGGTCTGCGCAGTGCTGTTCGACGGCGTCGAAGAACTAGATAGGATCAACACCACGATCGACTGGGGCGCGGCTGCTCCGCCGCTGGACAACCCGTACTGCCCGCGGCTGACTCCCGCCGAGATCGCCAACGGGATGTCGCCGGGCTCGTTCTTCGCGAGCATGCAGGACCTGAGCCGGGGCGTGGACGCGTTCGTGGGATACAACGTCGGCTTCGACATGGGCGCGCTGCGGCACCACGCGGCCGTCCTGGGACGGCCGCTGCCGAGGGTCGAGGACGTTTGCCTCATGCGGACCGCGGCGCGGCGCATGGGCCAGGCCCGCTGGCCCAAACTCATCACCGCGTACGAGACGATCTGCGGCGTCAAAGCCGACGAGGCTCAGGCGCACGACGCGGCGTACGACGTCATGATGACGATAAGCCTCTTGCGGGCACTTTAGCGGAGGCTATCGAATGACTGCTGAAATTTAGTCATCGTTCCCGCGACGTCCATGAGCAGCAGTAAAAACCCGCCCATGGCGGCGATGAACGCGATGATGCCCACCACGATGGCCATCTCTCTTGCCAGAAGCCTGCGAACTTCTCACAGGATGACGTCGTCGCCGGGGGCGAACATGATGTCGCCGTTGTGCATGACGATCGGGGCGTTGGCGTCCATGTTCCGTGTTATGGCGCCAACGTTGATGCCGTCGCACATCAGAGCGCCGCCATAAGCGCCGCGGACGTCTGAAGCCTGGACGTCCGCGGCGTCCAGCGCGCCTCGAGGCCGCGTCACGCGCTTCAGAGAGAACGACACGTACTCGCCCTTCATCAGCGTTTTATACGTGCTCATGGACGGCTGGATGTCGGTGTGATGCACGAAGATCTCCTTGCCCGTGGGCGGGTGATCGTCGTCATTGCATTGCGCGCCGTCGCAGCGGCCGAGCACCGTGACGAAGCCGTACCCCTTGTTGTCTTTGAACCACTTGACCTGGCCGTAGTACCGCATCCTTGACACAGCGTCGCGCGTTTCGTTTTACGCGCCCGGCGCAGCACCGGGGTCGGGCGCGATGATGTCCACCAGGGTGAAGAGGCCGAAGGACACGACCGCTGTCCCGGCGGCGACCGTCCCCAGGTCGAACACCGTGCGCCCCTTGCCGGTCCCGAACTGCAGCGGCCGATCTTCCGCGTCGAACAGCGCCCGCGGCCGGTAGACGACCAGCGCTCCCAGGACGATGCAGTAGAACAGGACGGACAGGAACACCCGTGTGGGAAACATGCCCCGGCCCTTTGAACAGTGCCGTAGAATATTCGGCGCCCTAATTTTTTGTCGGGGCGTCCCTTCAAAAGGGGGGCATGAAGTCGTACATGTCGCCGCAAGCGTCCGTCGCAGCGTTCCTCATCATCACGAATGTCCTGGTAATTGACGTCCTGGCAGGCCTGTCGCCCTTCAAGGCGGTGCTCTTGGTAACCGGCGGAGCTCTCATCTTCGCATTCTTCGCCGCCGTCTTCGCCGACTGCCTCGTCACCGGTGGCTGCGACTGGCTGGCCTGGACGTTAGTAGCCCTCCTCGTGCTACAGTTCCTGGGCGCGTTGAGGATGAAGAAGATGGAGACATTGGCGATGCAGGCGCCCGCGCCGCACAGCGAGAACGAGGGCACCTACCAGACCGTGCACAACCAGCAGGTGTACTACGGCAAGGACGTGCCGGGGGTGCTGCCCTTCGGCGAGACGCCTCCCTGATCAGTTTCCGGCGCAACGGGGCGGCGGCGTCCACGTCGCCGTCGGAACGCGACGGTAGTATGCCAGCTGGCAACCGGGCAGGTGCTTCATGTTGGCGGTCGGCGCGTCGCGGCGGGGGTCGTAATGCAGCGCCGGGCACTTGGTCGCGACGCGCGTCTGGCCGAACAGCTCAGACTCCACGTCCACCATGTTCACGCCCACCATGTGCGACACGGCCGTCCCCCCCACGATGCCCAGCTTCATCCGACACTGACGGCAGTGCTCGTGCTTGATCGGATCCAGAAGATAAGCCAACGGGTCCACCGATTGCTTTAGAGTACGGCTGTACTGGCAGAGGTCGTCGGTCAGTCGATTGAACGACATCGTTGTATTTGCTTTAAGAGCGCGATTTTATTTGTGACGCGAGCAAACCGCGCCGCGTCAGGACGTCTTGCAGGGCGCGGATCCAGTTTTATTTTCGAGCGCGAAGTTCAAAGAGCGGTACCATGTCGTCGTCCTGCGCGCCCCTCTACTTCTTGGAGAACCGCCTTCTCGACGACGACTGCGAGGTCGCGGACCGCGACCGCCAGAGCGGCGAGGCAGAGGGCTACCAGCTCGCCAACTTCTTCCCGACAAACGCCCCCGCCTGCAATCCCAAGGTCGCGGAGGTCGCCGCGTGCCACCCCAACCTGCACTACCGCGACGGCTTCGGCGTCCTGAACGCGTGCAACGTCGACACCGACTCCGACGTGCGCCTCGGCGGCCGCATCACCAACTCCCGCCACCGCCACGTCTACAAGAACCGGGTCTTCCAGGGCAGCGGCCACTTCTACCGAGGCCCCGTCCTCCCGGACAGCGAGTCCGGCCTCATCCAGGCCGACATCACGCGCGAGAAGAAGCCGTGCAACGTCGTGCCGGACACGCTCGAGACGAACGTGTTCGTGCCGCTCCTGCCATGCATCCAGCAAGTTCAGCAAAATCCCGACACCGTCATCTACCCCTGGACGAACGGAGGCGACAACACGCGCGAATGGGTACGCGACGAGCAATATCTGCAATCTTGCGGCTACACCAAGGACGGCAAGGGCTGGAAGCGCGGCTGCTCAAACGTCCCGGCGCTCGCCAAGGCCAGCGGCGCCGGCTGGGGCTAGCGAGTTTGCGACCTCGCGCTTCCAGAACACCGTCAACGCATGCGCGGCGGGAAACTTGGCCTCGAAATCCTGGAGTTCCTTCAAAATGGCGCTCAAGCACCGCTCGTCCAGAGCGACGCTCTTGCCGCAGACCGTGCGGTGCGACGGCCACGCCGCTCTCTGGCACTCCTTGCTGCAGTATGCACCCGTCCTGCACCCTCCGCACTTGAGGTGGCCGCGCCCGGACGCCCCGACTCCGCACTCCCAGCAGTAACGACGCGCCATGACCGCGATGTACCAGAACCAGTTCAGATCCCTGGAAGTGCCGCTACCGTTGACGGTTCCTGGAGCGTAAGTGCGCGGCGCCAGGTGATGGAATCGGAAGTTCACTGCGGACACAATCTTGCCCATGATTTTGGTGTCGGGGCATGTCGACGCCGTCGATGTCTTGTACCACTGGATGCAAAGGGGGTCCACCAGGTACAGGCCTGCATCGGGCTCGGCCTCGTCGGTTCCGAACACCGTGCAGCAGGTGTAGACGAGCTTGTACTTGATTGACTCCGCCATGGTCTTCTTCGCGAGAGCCCTGTGACTCGGTTCGCACGCGCTCAGCCGCAGCAAGTCAGGGTGCACGGCTTTGACGTCGATGCGAAAGCTCGTGCCAGTCGAGAGGTCCATGAGATGCAGCTCGTGGTCGCGGAATTCGGGCCACAGCTCGCACTTGGTGTATGCCGCAAGCGCAACGCACACAGCATTGCAGACATTGCTGACACGAGGACTGCAAGCCGTCAGGGGCGACTGAAGCACGGTATTGATATTGGACGCGATGTCCTGCCAGGAGTCGCTCATGTTTACATAGCAGCCCGTCGCTGCATGACGAACGGGCCCATTGCGACAGGTGCCGGGCCCGGAGCCGCCAGGCCGGGAAGCTCCGCCAGCGCCGGCCGCTCGCGGTCTGTGATCAGAAGTTCCCGTATTTCTCGGAGCAGCTGGCGCACGTCTTCCGTCTCGCGGTCCGTAATGACAGCGCGGTCGATCCTGTCAGCGAGGACTTGGACATCTTCTGTCAGGTCCGTCCTGACCGGCAGGTCCGACAGGTCCGGCAGGTCCGAGAAGTCCACCTGGACCGTCGAGCCCGTCAGATATCGCGCCATTCTTGTCTCCCGCGTCGAGAATAAGCGGCGTCGGCGCGCCGGCGTCCGGTATCGCGGCGAGGAGCGCTTGCACGCTCTGCAGTATCGCGCGCGCTTCCTTCAGAATGATCCCCTCCGTCGCCGACATTTGACGGCGTTCATCGTCCGTATGCCTTTACATCGGCAGATCACCGCGTGAACACGTACACCGTGCGGTCGTCGTCGTCGCACAGCACCAGCCGGGGCGCATCGCGCAGGACCAGCGATGCCGGCTTTGTGAAAGCGTCGCGCAGGCAGGGCTCTCGGAACCGCATCGTCGGGAGGAAATCGTCCGGCTCCGGCTCCGGCTCCGGATCGGGTTTCGGACGCCGCCGCAGACAAGGCAGGCACCACATCATCTTCACGGGATTGTTTCGCGCAGCTCGCCTTTACACGCAAAAAATTGATTTCGGACGACTAGATTCGTTCATCGCGAACATGTCTTCCGCAATTACCTTCACGATGTCCCCGGCGCTGGAATTTGCGGACGGAGTTCTGCGCAAGGACACGGGTGTGTCCACAATCGCTACGCAGATCGAAGAAAACGTCGACCTCGTTTGGAGCGCGCTCCTCGACCTCTACGGTATTCGTGCTGCCGCCGGCGACGTCACCGCCGTGAAAGAAAAGCTTGCTGCGAAGGGGTTTTCTGTCGTCCATAATCCGGCGCGCGTGGTTCGGGTTTTATTGGCGAAGCGTTCGAACGGCGCGCATATCGAATGGCGGGCAGCAACAGCTCCGGATCCGACAATACTGGCCCGAAAACTTTCCATATGGGAAGCCGACAGTGACGCGGCATCCGAGGCCGTCTTCAGGTTGAAAGCCGCCACGGATGCCGCAGCCGAGGCCAATCACAGGTGGAAAGTCGCCAAGGATGCGGCATTCGAGGCCAATGCCATATCCGAGGCCGTCTTCAGGTTCAAAGCCGCCACGGATGCCGCAGCCGAGGCCAATGCCAGGTTGAAAGCCGCCACGGATGCGGCATTCGAGGCCAATGCCAGGTTGTTAGCCTCTAAGACGAATTACCAAGAGTGGACGAAGAGTGGAGAACTTTTCAACGAGGGTTTGAGGATTGCGTCACTCGGGATGTGAAAGGGGGGCTTCCTGAAAAAGGTGATCGCATCGCGACCATCAGCACCAACAATGACGGTCGTTCGAAAACAACAACAAACAAACGTCGACAACCGATAACACAATGCATCAAGTGCTGATTTCGAGGTCGAGAACGGGGCGTCTCGACCGCGGAACGCACGAGATCATCAAGACTCCCCGATCGCCTGGACATTCTATGATTGCGCTCACGCATCCAGGCAGGCGTTCGATGGAGCCGTCGTCGTCTATCGTGTCATACATCCTGATCAGGGCTTCAGGGAGGGTGCGGGCGGGACTTGGTCCGCGGCTGTTCTTGTCCATGCGCTCGAGCAGGTCGCGCTTGCCGAGCGCGCCCAGCAGTCGAACGCGCAACATGACCTGGCGCCGCACGTCGACATCCGTCTCAGGTCTCAGATCAGTCGCGCGGTCGCGCAAGAAGCGATCCCTGGCTGCGCCTCCGAGTTGTGGAAGACATGTCACGAGAACCCCGATCTTCTTGAAGCTGGCGGGCTCCATCGAGAACTTCACTGTCAGGCGCGGAAGGGACGCGTCGCAGAGTTGGACTTCTGCTGTCGTGCAGCAGTGGGATACCTTGAGCAGAAATGAGCCAGGCAGGGAGCTTGATCCGAAAAGGAAAGTCATGCTGGACGATGGGTCGTGCGCGAAGACCAGCCCGCGAACATAAGTGACGATGGCGCAGTCGATCACGATGGAAACCCTGCGAGTCTTGTCGGGACCCGCGGCCAGCGCCTTGTCTTTGATCTCCTTGCAAAGGGGCCTGTGCCAATCGCGGTCTCGAGACTGGCATTCACTGCCGCAATACTGAACCAAGTTGCACCTCGCACAAATGAACAGGTCACCTGGCGCGGCTTCGCAGTCATCGCAGGCACACTTGCCACCCTCGTACAACGCGACTGAATCTATCCCGTTGTCGATCAGAGCTGGAAAGTAGGGAAATGTTGTATCAAGACCAGCCATGGTCACAATTGTTCATGCGTCCTGCGTCAAGTTCAGATATCTCCACTAGTTCGCGCGTCGGCTTAAAGGCGCGCGGACCAACAACGTGGCCGAACGGGGCGGCATGGAGGACGCCGACACCTGGCGCATGGTCAGCCTGATGTTCGGCCGCGACCCGCCGATGACGCTCGCGCGCCACCAGCACGACTCCTTCGCCGACTTCATCCAGACCAAGATACGCTCCATCATGGACGGCTTCAACCCGATCGAGCTGCACCACGGCTGGAACGAGGAGCGCGGCGACTACGAGGTGAAGATGACCGCCACCGTCGTCAACATGTCGCTGCAGCGGCCGACCACCGTGGAGATCGACGGCAGCACGCACGCGATGACGCCGACCGAGGCCCGGCGGCGAGGCTTCACGTACGCGTCCGGCATGTTCGCGGACATCGAGGTCAAGGCCAGCACGCTCTCGGGCCAGGCGGGCTCCGACCTGCGGTACGTCCACGACGTCAAGACGCTGACGTCCGTCTCCATGGGCCGCATACCCATCATGGTGCGCAGCGACTACTGCCTCAACGCCGACCCCTTCGTGCACGCCGCCGCCGGCGAGTGCGCGCACGACCCCGGCGGCTACTTCATCGTGTCCGGCTCCGAGCGCGCGCTCATCTCGCACGACCGCATGGCCGAGAACCGCACCTTCGTCTTCCCCAGCAGCAAGTGCACCGCGTTCTCGCACACCGCGGAGGTCCGCTCGCTGATGGCCGGCGACTTCGGCGTGCCCAAGATCACCGGGCTCCGCATCAGCGCCAAGGGCAACGAGGCCGGCCGCTACATCCAGGTCACCGCGCACCACGTGCGCGTGCCGCTGCCGCTATTCGTCCTCTTCCGCGCGTTCGGCGTCGTCGCGGACGCCGACATATTCGACCTCATCGTCGGGCGCTCCGCCGCGGCGCGCGCCAACATCGAGGTCCTCGCCGGATGCGCCGCCGACTGCGCCCGCGCCGGGGTCTACACCCAGGACGACGCCGAGCTCTTCATGCTGGCGTCCACCACGCTGACGGGCTGCCCGCGCGAGTACTGCGCGTCGCCGGAGTACGAGCGCTCGGCGCTCCGGCGCATGCTGCGCACCGAGGTCCTCCCGCACGTCGGCCCCGACTCCGGCGCCAAGGCCACCTACCTCGCCGAGATGGCGCGCCGGCTGCTGCTGGTCGCGATCGGGCACACGCCGCAGGACGACCGCGACTCCTACATCAGCAAGCGCGTCGACGCGCCCGGCGTCATGCTCGCCAACCTGCTGCGCCAGTACTACGGCAAGATGGTCAAGGAGGCGCGCAAGGGGCTGTACAAGGAGCTGAACGCCGGCGGGTGGCGCGCGACCGGCTCCGCCGTCAACGTCATCAACGCCAGCAACGTGTTCAAGATCTTCAAGGGCACGACCATCGAGGGCGGCATGCGCTACGCGCTCGCGACCGGCACGTGGGGCGTCAAGTCGGGCTCCAAGCAGGGCGTGTCGCAGGTGCTGAACCGGCTGACGTACTGCGCGACGCTCTCGCACCTGCGGCGCGTCGCGACCAGCATCGAGAAGAACAGCAAGCTGGTGCAGCCGCGCAAGCTCAACGGCACGCAGTGGGGCGTGTTCTGCCCCGCGGAGACGCCGGAGGGCCAGAGCGTCGGCGTGGTCAAGAACATGGCGGTGTCGTCGTGCGTGACGGTCGCGGTGTCCGCCGACTCCGTGCGCGAGTTCCTCGCCGCGACCGAGCCCGCCGCGAACCGTCCGTCGCTCGTTCCTACCGGCGGCCAGCCCAGCGAGCTCGGCGGCGTCGTCAAGGTCAACAGCAAGGCGTGGGGCGAGGTGCCGGACGCCGCGGCGACGGTGCGCCGCCTCCGCGACGCCAAGCGCAGCGGCAGGCTGCACGTCTGGACCGCGGTCGTCTGGAACGTCGAGGACGGCGAGATCGCGGTGTGCACCGAGGGCGGCCGCATGGTCCGGCCGCTGCTGCCGGTCGTCGACGGCGCGCCGGTCGTCTCGCGGCACCTGGCCGCGCTGCGCTCCGGCGCGCTGGACTGGGTCGGCCTGATGCAGGCCGGCTGCGTCGAGTACCTGGACGTCGAGGAGGCGGGGTCCGCGATGATCGCGATGGACCGCGGCGGACTGACGCCGCTGACGACGCACATGGAGCTGCACCCGTCGCTGGCGCTCGGCGTGCTGGCGTCGCTCATCCCCTTCCCGGACCACAACCAGTCGCCGCGCAACAGCTACCAGTCCGCGATGGGCAAGCAGGCGACGGGGCTGCCGGTGGCCAACTTCCGCGACCGCTTCGACGTGGGCTCGCACATCATGGACTACCTGCAGCGCCCGCTCGTCAGCAGCCGCGTGTCGGGCATCATCGGCGCGAACGACATGCCCGCGGGCATCAACGCCATCGTCGCCGTCTGCACCGCGTCGGGCTACAACCAGGAGGACGCCGTCGTGCTCAACCGCAGCGCCGCGGACCGCGGCCTCTTCAGCACCACCTACTACCACACCGTGCGCGAGCAGCTCGCCAAGAACCACTCGAGCGGCGAGGAGGAGGTCTACTACAAGCCCGACGAGACCACCGCGCGCGGGCTGACGAACTGCTACGACAAGATCTCCGCGTCCGGCTTCCCGCTCCCCGGCACGCGCGTCGGCCCGCAGGACGTCATCATCGGCAAGGGCATGCCCAACCGCGGCGAGTCCATCGTCGACACCTCCGTCGCGCTCCGCAACAACGAGGGCGGCTTCGTCGACCGCGTCGTCGCCAAGGACCGGCCATACAGCACCGTCAACGGCGACGGCTACTCGTTCTGCAAGGTCCGCGTCCTGGACCCGCGCACCCCGCAGATCGGCGACAAGCTCTCGAGCCGCTCCGGGCAGAAGGGCACCATCGGCATGCTCGTGCCCCAGGAGGACATGCCCTGGACCGCGTCCGGCCTCGTCCCCGACGTCATCATCAACCCCCACGCCTACCCGTCGCGCATGACCGTCGGCATGATGCTCGAGGCCCTCCTCAGCAAGCTCGCATGCCACGAGGGCTGCTTCGGCGACGGCACGCCCTTCACCGACGTATCCGCCGACGCCGTCTGCCGCCGCCTCCGCGACGCCGGATTCGAGCAGGCCGGCGACGAGGTCCTCCACGATCCCACCACCGGCGCGCAGCTACCGATTGCTGTCTTCGTCTGCCCGACGTATTATCAACGATTGAAGCACATGGTCGTGGATAAAGTGCACGCCCGCGGCAGCGCCGGCCCCATGATCCTCCTCACCCGGCAGCCGGCTGAGGGTCGTGCCAGAGACGGCGGTTTACGTATTGGAGAGATGGAGATTGAATGCCAGTGGGCACATGGCGTCCAGTACTTCTTGCGCGAACGATTCATGGACTGCTCCGACGCATTCGTCGTGCACGTCTGCAGCGACTGCGGCGCGATGGTGCCCGTTAACCTGCAGCGCGGCGTGCACCTGTGCGAGACGTGCGGCAACGCGTCCAAGTTCAAGGAGCTGCACATCCCGTACGCGAGCAAGCTGATGGCTCAGGAGGTCGGCAGCATGGGCGTCAACATGCGGCTGTTCGGCCGCCACGCCGTGGACTGCATCACGGGCGCGTGAATCATCTCTGCAGCTCCAAGAGACGCAGCTGCAGCTCCATCTTCTTGACCTCGGCTTCTGCAATGCGGGCATGCGCTTCTGCAGTCCGTGCTGCAATTTCAGCCTTCGCGATTTCGACTGCTGCGTTGGCATTTGCAATATAGGCGTCGTAGCCTTTCTGCTTCGTCTTCTCGACTTCCACCTCAACGGAGATGTCCCATTCGGCTTCCAATTCAGCGTTCTTCTCCACCATGTGCTGAAACAGGTCGCGATATTCCTCGCTGGACGCGCAAAAAAACTCGGTCCGCTTAGTCAAAGTCTTGTTCTTCACGATTCCGTACACCGTCTGGATGTTATGCTGAATCTTCAGCACCTTCTTCAAATATTGCTCTAGTGTAAAGGCGCACTTGCTGACGATGGAATCCAACGCCACATAACTTCCAGTTTCAGCCCGCTGTACTTCAACACGGCTCTTCATACTCTGCGCCGAGAACCCGAAACCAATGACGTACTTTCCTTCCGGAATGACACCTCGGATCTCGAATTTAGCGTTTCGAGGCTCTCTCACAAGCGCGAAATAGACGCCCGGCTTGTCGGGAGGCATGATAGAGAGGGTCCCCGCGGTGGCGGTGATCTGAAGACCAGTTGGAACAATTATAGAAGATGTCGATGCCACGTCTTCTGCGAACAACCGGCCGATGTTGTCGTCAGGGAGGGCTCCCTGGACCGCGGCGTTGCGCTGGATTTCGGAAATGAGGGTCTGGTCGCCGCCGAGGTAGCGCACCATGACATCCGCTGCCTTCAACCGGAACTGCGCAGCGTTGGCACCAGACAGAAGGTTCATGATCATAACGAGGCCTTTAGCATCGGTGCACGGAGTAGCTCGTTGGCCCTGCCCGGAGAATTTGATGGCAACGCAATTCGTGCGCACATCTGGGTGATGTGCGCACAACCGACTGTAGTACGTCTGAACATGCCTGGAGTCGTAATGACATATTGCGCACATGATGTCATATACCGACACTCTAGGTGGCGGGCCTTCTGCCTTGCGAATATTCACTCCGTTTAGAACGTAGCCGTCTTCAACCTCTGAGATCGCGAATGAGTTCCCGCCGATCGCCGAGGGTTCATCGATTGTATCGCACGTATATTCTGAGCGTTGACTATCGACGTCTGCTGGCAACGATAGTTCTATCTTGTACTTATCGCAGAAGATCTCGGCGATCGGGACATTGACCCAGATGCCTCCATAAGATCCACACACAACCTCAGACGTTTTGCCTTCCTGCGCGTGGGACGCGTTGAAGGCTTTGTTGCGAAGCATGAAGAACGCTGCTCGGTCCTTGTTGCCCGATATTTCTGCGAGCATCGTCAAGTTCACGAACCCGTCAGACTTCCTTCGCAGCGTCACGGGGGAACCCTTGGCGTCTTTGATCGGCGTGAGAACCTCGCAATCGGCGGGATAGGGGGCGGCGAGTCGTTCACGGATGAATTCCAGCTCGTCAAAATTTTTGCTGGCGACGATGTGGTCAAGGATATCTGCGTGCGCCCAGATGGAGGAGTACTCAGAAGCCATTATGACCTCGAATAGCTGATTCCCTTGTACACCCAATCTTATGGACAGCGACTCGAGGAACGAGCGAGAGGACTCTTTGCGGGCATAATCCCCCCATCGAGACCCTAAATATTCCAGAAGCATCTGAGCTTCTCCGTGTCCATCCAGAGACCGCCGCATTGTGACGACCTCGTTGTCATCGTCGCGAATCGTGTCGATGTAAAACTCCTCAGTGGGAATTCGCGGTTTCGATACCACGGTTACCACTGGCTGCGATCCGTTTACGAAGGTAGCGAGCGCGTGCCCCACAAGCGAGTTCGACCCATCGGATTTACACCAGTCCGCCATATGCACAGCCAAACTCGCGGTACCCCAAATGGATCCGTACCTCTCGTTGTATGAACGGGTCAGAGGCTTCCCCGAAGCGTGTTGATCAGCATCCATGTAGGCCCTGTTGTCAGCGAGACTTCTGTAGCGCTTGTAGTCCCTGCCACCTTGTTTGAGGAGCATTGATACATTCAGAAGTCCGTCAGACAGCCTGCGCTCGGTAATAATTCGTCCGTTCAAGTAAATGTCTTCGTAAAGTACTTCCTTCGAATACTCGCGCATAACTGTGTAATCGGCATACCACGTGATCTTGGCGACCTCGATTGAGCAAGGCATCTTCCCAGGTTCTTGACGCTCGATGCCGACCAGCTTGTAGACATTATCCACGAACATAGGAAGCGTCCGTTTGTCGACAATCGGCGATGCTTTCGACGCCGGTTGGACTACGTCGATCATGAAGCGAGTGGCTTTCTTCACTCTGCGTTCCACCTGTTCGCGATATTTCTTGAATCCCCACTGCTGCACAGCACCGAACATCATGGTAACGAGTACCGTCAGTGATACGATGTGTCGCTCACGACTTTGTTGCGAGATATCGCGGACGACGTGTGTGTAGTCGGCGATGAAGGCGACCAAGCTGTCGCCGGGGTACCAGGTCTCGGGAATAACGCCGATGGTCCTGGTGTCGACGTAGTCGCGAATCATTGCCGCATGTTCAGTGGGCGATGCGTCAGCGACTCTCTCGCAAATATCATCGATCGAGAGAGGCATCTGTCCTATGTACGCTCGCCTCGCTTATGTAGGCGCATCTGGACGCGTCAGACAGCGGCGTGAACCTGCAGCGCGGCCGCGGGCGTCGGTTACGGGAGTGGGCCTTTGTCCCCGGCCTGGGAACTTGAAGTCCGGGCAGCGGGCCCGGACTTCGGGACACCCAGCCACCAAGCGGTGAAAGCCTTTGTACGCGTTTTCTGGAGACTGGCCGGTGATGGCAGTTGATTCACGGGCGCGTGAATCATCTCTGCAAGCAACCTCCCCATGACCTCGCAACTCGCATATGCTGTGCGCAATTGCGTCAACTTCTACTCCGTGATGTAACAGCAGTCTCGCTACGTCGGTGTCGCCGTTTCTGCATGCTGCCCATGTCCAAGATAACACATGCGCTCGTCGAGTGATTACATAGGTTCAAGCGTCGCTTCGAAGCTAACGAATGCGTTGTGCGAAGCGGCAAAAGCATATACTGGCTCCGCGATGTCGACCCAAGTATTCATCCACACTTCTGACGGATTTGTCGTCAAACCGCCGGGTATTTGTTCGGCTTCGACTAGAAGTCTGGTCATCTCACTGAAATCGATCCATTGGAATCAAATTTTGCATATAAAAGCGGTATCTTTACTGCATCTAAGAAGTCGTCTACACTCACCGGACACGTGCGAGAGACGTAGTTTTCATATATTGCTCTTGCGTAGCTTTCATGACACGCGCCTGCTACGTAGACGACGTCCGCAGGGGGTGCCGCTGTTTTGAAGGGATACGCGATCGTTACGATGGCCGTGCGCGCATCGTTCATACATGATTCAAACACGAGCGGGTCGCTGAAGCAATTGTCGAACACGAACACGCAATCGGCGTCAGCGGCAGAAAGATCTGCCGAGGTTACCTCGCATTCGAATTTCGAGACTGGTTTTTGTAGGTCTCGAGACAACATATTTGCGAGAGCCGACTTTCCGCTAGACCTTTTCCCGATGATGACGATCATCGCTGCAATTCGGGCGTCACAAAAAGTTTGACCAGCCCCGCGGCAGCACTGGCATCGAGCTGGGAAGACCACAGACATCCCCTTCTTTCCAGCGCTCTTGCGGGTTGGGACCATTTTTCAGTCGCGTGTGTGTGCAACATGGCGGATATCCTCAACGACCGCACCAGGCAGCTGGACCCTACGAAGCTGGCACGCTACGACATCCTCATGCGCATGACGACCCCCGCGGCCACCAAGACGCTGATAGACCGCATCCTGGAGAACGCGACGAAAGATCAGCGGGACACCGTCTTCGCCGAATTTGTCGGCCTGGGTGACAGAAGCCGGTTTTTCGGCGGAGGCGAAGACCCGGTCCCCGACCCAGTAGAAACCAAGGACTTGGATCCCCGTCTTTTCAAAGTCATGGAGCTCGCTGATTCACTGCACGACGTGTACTCAGAAAACAGAGATCACGCGATCAAGTCGTTGGGTGTCACGGATCTGGGAAAACTTATCGTTCGAGCGGGAGCGAGGCCGGTGAAGCCGTGCACCGTCACGGCGGACGTTTTGATCGCATGGAAGCGCTTCTTCAACACGTTCACATCGACGCCAACCATTCGCTTCGGAACAGACGACGTTCGCAATCCGATGCACAGGGCAAGGGATTTCATGCAACACGAGACGTTCAAATGGTCGGACGACGGCGACGTCGCCGGGGACTTCGATATGTTCATGGATACCGACAGACTTGACATGTGGTGCATGGGCGCGGACGGGTCCGAGATCTACCAGCTCGTTCAGATCGCGAGAGTGTGCGGTGCGATCAGGGCGCGGTTCGGCAACGACCCCGTCAGGGGCAACGACGTGACCTTCCTCCCAGACTGCAACGATTTCGTCGCACGCATCGTGCTAGGGCTAAACTCCGCGTACACAGACTTGGCGGACAGGATCGACGGCGGCACCGTACCTCCCGCCACGATCATGCGCGAAAGGCTGGTAGGACGTGCGCCGTCGGTATCAGTTCTGGAAGAAGACGCGGAAGAGCGGCTCAGGGACGCTATGCGAGAGGCGACGCTGGATGCGCGCTGGACGTTCAGAGCCTGCGACGCTTCCATGATGGATTCCGCCAACCACTTCTATCACGTGCACGAGGCCGAGACTGGCGACGTGTTCCATCCGGAGTCGGCCGTGCAGGTGTCCCTGAAGGGCGCGGTTCATCGGGACGAAGGTTGGCCGATAGACGAGTACGACGTCGAGGTATCATCGGACGTGGCCTTGGTCGATCGATCGCTGCCGCATGCCCGACGTATACGCAGAAAGATATTCTCGATGCTGGAAGACACGCTAGAAGGCGTGCGCACGGGGTGGTATGACGGAGATACGCGAGTCGACAACTCGAAGGGCGCGATGAACACGACCCTCGGGGTATTGAAGACCCTGCCCGACTACGTTCCCGACATCTTCAAGAACGGAGCGGCCGTGATGGCGATGAAGCGTTCCGGGGACTGGGGCATGGTGCAGCACTGTAGGCGGTACGGAATGGTGTTCGTGACGACCGACAGGTTCGCCGCCCTGTACGCGGCGTACCGAGGCGTGTGCGTCATTCACTTGATGGTCGCGCATGTCCGCATCCCCAAGTACAACGGAAAACTCACGAAAGCCGAACAACGTCCCGCCCTGGCGGAGTTCGTGCAGTATTCGTTCTCCATGTTTTCCACGGACGCAGCGGTCGCGCGTCTGCGGTTCTATCCCGACACGGGACCTCAGGCGCCACAAGAGGGCGGTGCGCTCAAGGCGCTCGTCGGTTTAACGCAATTGGTGCTGATCGGCGTCACCGTCGCAATGGCGATGATTGCATGAGCACGGTATACCTGGTGATTCAGAGACTGTGTTTGGCCGCCATGTAACGCAAGAACAGTTCGGGACTCGTCTCGAACAGCATCTTCTCGCGAGCAGCTTCGGCCTTCGCAAGCTCAACGGATGCCTCGGCCTTCACAAGCTCGACGGACGCCTCAGCC
>Ga0075014_100000227_pt1 | contig 16017 bp, 18 predicted proteins | sample AleBraG_ABR_2014_FD_71472 | JGI IMG/M metagenome (GOLD analysis project Ga0075014, IMG submission 71472) | Freshwater sediment microbial communities in response to fracking from Pennsylvania, USA - Alex Branch Run_MetaG_ABR_2014 | ecosystem: Environmental > Aquatic > Freshwater > Creek >... | reverse complement strand
TGGTATCGTTCTCTTACGGTATGCCGTCTCCCGCGCGTATTGGTGAATGCTTGCTGCGCGTCACCGACAAATGGACAAAATGAACTGTCCAAACTGTCATCGACCGATGAACGAGGGCAACTCGCCCAACGCGGAAGAATGTTCCGAGACGCTGGACGATGCCGGCCTGTGTGCGGCATATGCGGAGATCCACCGGCTTCGTGGGCCACTCCCCATGCTGCTGGGACACCCGGCCGATGCGGACTGGTGCGCCGCGGTGGAGTCGCATCACACCGCCACGGAGGAGATTGTGAAATACTTGCGCGTCGAGCTCGAAACGGCCAAGAATGACCGCAACAAGGCAGCACTACAGGAGCGGCAGAAGTACTTGCCGAAGTTGGCTGAGTTAAAGCGCCTCGGTACGGAACTTCAGCTGTTCTTAATTCACGACAAGCAATGCGACTGTTACTCATCATTGCAGCGCGATGGTTGCAGCTGCGGTCTTATACTGGCCGCTGATGCATGGGAACTAGCCACACACAACAAATACAAAACAAATGAATAAAATCAAACTGACCCTACTCATCATCCTCACGGCGCTGACCGTGACAACCGCCTCGGCCCAGATCGGCGGGCCACCTGGCTTGACCAACAGCCCGCCCGACCTGACCAACACGAACCCGGTTGTCCCGGTACATGTCGATTTCTTCGGCTCGGACTACTGGTTCCCTCTGCAGGGACTGACCAATGGCGGTCCAGACTGGAAGACCATCTGGGGTATGACCGAGACGTACTACTCAAACTGCGTATCATCCGGATCGCTTACGAACGGTCAGATATCCTGGTTTGAGTTCAACCTGCAGGGCGATGCGGATTCCGACAAGTTCCATTCACATTACATGGCGTTCCGTCTCGGGGTGAATGGCGATGCCAATTATGTCATCGGGGCGTACTGGCGCTACATGACCAACTCGGTGAGCGTAACGAACTGGATTGCGGGGGTGGCCGGCACGGGGTATTCACCGAACAGCACGAATTGGAATTGGCAGACGTTCCGACCGAACTTCTTCCCGACGAACGGGATTGTGCTCGGCTTCATCTACTTTGCGCGTGCCAACACCTGCCCCACCAACTTCGGGGTGATTGATGCGTTCGCGTGGGAGCCGATGGTGATTGACCATACTGACAAGGTGCGGGTGGAAACGCAGATGGCACGTATTAACAGCGGTGCCACGTCCATCTCTGATCCTTACTTCAGTACGCGACCGGGCTGTGTGCGATTGTCATTCGTCCGTGGCACCACGGGAAATATCAATCCGACGAACCTCATCTATGTGGCAACAAACTTGACGACGGCGCCGTGGCTGCCAATTACGAACGACCTGACCAAATGGCAATCGCTGCAGGATCCGAACGTTTATTACCAGAACAAGTATTTCACTGATCCGACGTTGTCTCGCATCATGTATTACTACCCGTTCGGGACAGGCCAAGGTGAGCGCTGGTATCGCCTGGGATCGTACCCGTGATAAAAGGAACTGGCGGCACCGGCTTGGCAGGTGTGCAGAGAACAAATATGAAGAGATGTTTAATATCGATCTACATCATGGTGGCCATCGTGACGTTCGGTCATGCCTGGCACCGGTATTACGGGCAGGACGCCATGGCGTCGCAGCGCAAGGCCTAGTACAGACGTGTGATGATAATGCGCAGTAACGTTGCGGTGTGGTTGAGCAGGGTGGGGTTGCGGTGAAGCCGTGATGCGTCATGGTGAAGTGCAGTGCCGTAAGGCACAACTCAATACGGTGACGGCATCGTAAAGTTGAGCAAAGTTGGGCCAACAGGTCACAGCCCCGTGTCGTCCAATCCGACACGGGGTTTCCCCTACGAATTGACAGTGCACCGGCCGCGGGGTAAGCTTCCCGTGCCATGTTCAGCAATATCCATCAACTCTGGCTCGCGGCCCAACTCGTCAAAACCGCCTCGGCCTACCGAGCCGGTGACTCCATGAACGGCGGCCTCATGCAGGGCGGCATGGGCAAAAAGAACCTCCCGATCCCCGGCCAGCTCCAACGCATGCAGGTCTTTAGCAAATCCATGACCAAAGCGTTCGGCGCTCCCCGCTCCCCATACAAAGCCCTCATACCTGGTGAAACGATTCGGTACACCCAAATGAAGCGGTTGAACGACATCTTGCCGTCGACGCGTAATACGATGGTGAATCGTGTGAAGAACACGATGGCTCATCCGTTCGCTGCCCCGCCGCAACTCCCGATCAAAAAATAAATCATGAAACGCTGGCTCGTCCTTTTTTTAGCTATCAGCTGCTGTCTCACTCTTGGACAGCAGGTCACTAACTTCCCTGCGAAGTTCGTCCCGCCCATCATCAGCTCTCCCATCTACCTGGACGCCAACAATCATGTCCTGGCACCGGGCACCATGCCGTACAATCTCCTCTCCCGAGGCGTTACCAACATGGGACCAGTGTACGCTACCACGGTGGCCGCCTCGGACTTCTATGGTAACATCACTGGGACGCTCCACGGCACGGCTGACGTCGCGCAGGTGTCTATGGCGGTGTCCAGCGGGGTCATCAGCAACGTGCTGGCCCTGATCGCGTCCAATGCACCCCCGGCGAACAGCAACACGTTCCAGGGCAAGCTGAATACCAGCCAGCTATACCCGGCACTGGGCTCGTCCGCTTTTGTCAGCACCAACATGTTTGATCAGGCCGGGAATGCCGCTACCGCGCTCGCCTCGGCCGTGGCACAGGGCACCAACACAGCCGATGGGGTGTACTCCAATAACCCTGCTGGGTATCAGGTTGCCGGCCAGGTGTACGCAAGTGGCGGGCAGATTACCAACGTGGTGGTCGAGACGCTGAACGATACGAATTACGTGTCGGTGAGCGGCACGCCTGGCGGTTTCTACAACGGCATCTACGCTTGGAATGGCACGAACTATCAGCGCATTGGGCATAACAACTTCATTTTCCCGAACGGATCGGTGTGGTGTTTTGCCAACTCGTACTTTCCGCAATTCAATTACGGCACTAACTTTTCCGGCTCGGTGTACGGCTCGTATGCTGGGTTGTCAGCGTTTCAGGTGTGCACCGTGACGCCCTACACTCCCACGTTCCTCTACGGCGGAGCCGGCGGTGTCGCGGATGGCGGCGTGCTGACCAATCTCAACCCGGCGAACATCATAGCCGGTTCGGCCGACATCGACATCTCCGGGAACGCCGCCACGGCGTCGAGTCTGACTGGCAATCTGCCGGCTAGTCAGGTCACGGGTCTCGGAGCCCTAGCTGGCAGCAATCGCTTGGCGTGGGCAAGTCTGGATAACGTCCCGGCGTACGATCCACTCAATTCGGCATTGAATGCTACGAACGGACTTCCGGTCAGAGTGTGGTCACTGGGCAACGCGGCTGGGGCTAGCACAAACACCATGAAGGTGGCAGTGGCAACGAATGCTGATTTGGCCGTCTCGGCTACGTACGCAGGTCAGGCGACCAATCTCGTGGGTAACATCAACTACAACCAGGTGAGCGGGGCGGGCACGGCTGGGCAGAGTAATGCCGCGGCATTTGATTTAGCCGGTGTGGGTGCTTCAAAGGCACAGCAGGCTACGAATGGCCTGCCGGTGAATGTGTTCTCGCTCGGAACGGCTTCGCAAAGCAACTCCAGTGCGTTCTATTTGGCCGGGAATCCGTCTGGGTACATATCCTCAGTAGTACTTACAGGGCCAATGACAAACAATCTGGCGACGCTTGGTCAGGCGACTAATGCTGCGAATGGCGTGATGACGGCCAATGGACCTGGCTTCATCACTTCGGCAGGAACGGCCACGACCATTTCGGGTAGTATTACCACCAATCAAGTTATTGCACTGGCCACCGAAATTGGTCTGTTAATTGGTGGCAGCAATTACATAGCTGGTGCCACAGCCACCAATTCGTTTTATCCGTCGAACAATCCGTCTGGCTTTCAGACGGCTGCTCAAGTGGCGTCTGCCTCAGTTACGTATGCTACCACTGCTGGAAACCTCACCACGATCAACACTAATCTGATTACTACCAACAATGCCTCGCAATTGACGAGCGGCACGGTGGCTTTGAATTTATTGCCGAGCGGCGTGGTAACGAACAACTCGACTGTAGCAATTACCAACGGTGTCGGGTTTGTTGGAAACGGCAGTACTTTGACGAATTTGAACGCTTGGCCTACTAACAGTATTGTACCAGTTGGGAGTTCCTTTGCAGCGCGTGTAAGCACTACGTCATCTTTGCGCGATGACGGCTCTGGCTTCTATTTTTATGCCGATGGATTTGGCAAGCAATCAGCCAACTTCCTTCCAGGTGGTTCGCCTGGCGTCGGTACAGCCACGACGGCTGGCTTTTTCTGGATACAGGCCAACAATACAATTATCGACGGTATTCAAACAAACTCTGGAGGCATCGAATTCAACAATGGGACGCTGGGGTCGAGAGTGCCTGTATTTGCTTCGGCAATTACCGTAAGTAACGGCTATCTCGCCACGGTGACCGCCACCAACGGTTTCATCTCGCCAGTAACAACAAATAATGTAGTCCCGCCATCAGGTGGCTACTCCATCTCCACAGCAGTGATTAACACCAATTATCTAAGTGTATCTGGCGCTGATGCAGTCAATGCCAATTCATGGTATTTCTGGAACTCCACTACTAATGCCTATACCAACGCCAGTGCGTTCACGGTGGCGCTACCCACCAACTCAACATTGCTCATCTTGGTGTCCAACGCGGCGTTCGGTTATCGTACCAATTTGAACACAAACGTGGCGATTTATTTTGCCACAACATTGACTAATTACAATTTTGGGTTGGTTGGGTTGTGGACTAAAGGATTTTTTAGCAACACGATAGCTCCTGTGTCCAGCTTTGCATATACGAATAATAATTCGTTAAACATTGCTTACGGTGTGGACGGAACAAATCAGGTAGTGGCTGTCAACATTGCAAGCAATGGCCTCCCTGTGTCTGAGGTAATTGGAGCCACTACCACAAACGCTAGTGGGTATTTGCTCAACAACGGCAACCCAACGATTAAAAATAACAACTTGCAGACATATTTGTGCAATGGATCGTATCAAGCCAACAACGGCATCGCTTTTGGCGATGCCTCAGGCTCGTATGCCGGTACATTTGTGATGCGCGGAGACAGCTACTATTCATGGGTGGCTCCTGGCAATGGCCCAACATCCACTCCAATGACCTTTCTTGGCACAGCAGGTTCTGGTATTGTTTTGGTCAAAACAAATCTTGCAGTTATGGGCTGGGTGCTAGTCACCAACACAGTGACTATTTATGGATTGACAACAGTAAGTAATAATTTGAATACCGTCGCTCAATTCAACGGCAGCAACTCGGCATGGGCTGAAATCAATGTACAGAATTATCACCCTGCCGGATCATCTGACATTACAGCAACAACCGACAAAGGCACGGCGATTACGAATTACATAAATATCGGTGTCAATAACTCCGGTTACGTTCCAGGTTCCGGCCTGCTGGGCTCGACCAATGACACATACGTCAATTCTGTCAGTGGTAATGAGTTTTTCAATATCGTCGGCACTGGTAACAATCAGTACTGGACTTCCCAGCCGACAACAAATGGCACCGTGACGACGAATATGATACTGAGTAGTAGTGGGTTATTAACAGTCAAAGGCGGTGCTGCGTTTGGAGCTAATTTAACAATTACCGCAGACGGAGCAACTATTTATGGGTACGACTTCTCTGCTTTTGATGCTGTAAGATCAGTATTCTTTAACAGTCCAGGAAGCGTTGCATTTGTAATAGGAGCTGTGACAGTTCCTTCGATTAAAGTTTTGACAACCAACGTCTTATTTTCTGGCACTGTTACAGCCACTAACGGATTCAACTCACAAGCTCCTCACACCCCAGTAGCCGTGACGGTAGGAGCTTCACCGTTCGCCTTTACCAACACCACAACCATTGCCTTGGAGTGCTACTTTGATGGTGGCACGGCGTATTCTGTGTCGAAAAATACAGCAGCGGTTTACTCTTCTCTGGTGGGGAGTCGTTATTTCGTGCTACAACCGTCCAGTACGGCAACGATCACATACACCGTGGCACCCACGTTTTACACCAACGCTTGGTAACATCATGAAAACACTAAACATCTGCCTGCTGCTCCTTGTCTGTACCGCCGGCTGCGCCACCCGTGGCGGTTGGCCGTGCTGGGCCTGGTCGTCCAACACGGATCAGAAGAGCGCTGCATATTCGAAACGCATGCTAGAGCAGCAGAACTTTGAGCGAACCAACACGGCAGCCTCGGCGGACCTGAACCGGATGTTCGGGCCTCGTGCTGCCCAATCATCAACGCAGGCTCCGATTGACCAAACGAACGCTGTGGGGCATAATCACCCGAACAGATAACATTTTATGAATCCGACACCCAATTCCGCCCAGCTGTCCAATTTGAACCTGAAACGCTGGAACGCCTTCAGCCAGGCACCCACCGCGACGTACACCCCCATTGCTGCCACCTTCGTCCCGAACACCGTGGCGCTCAACTTCATCACTGCACCGGGTGTCAACGGCATCCCCGGAGTCACTTCGTACACGTACCGTTTCGCTGTCACCAGTGGCAATCTGCCGGCCTGGATTGTCGTCGGCGCGGCCGTCACTGTGGCGGCGAGTGTCACGGTGACCTCTGCGAGCTATAACCTGTCTCGGTTGTACCAGGTGTTGGCGGTTGATCCGTCCGGGCTGTGGTTTGATGTGGCTGCGCCGAGCACCGATCTGGTGATTGCGGCGGTAGCCAATGCATTGCCGGCGTCCAGCGCCACGCTGACGAGCTCGCAGACGGGCCAACTCAGTTTGACCCCGACGGTGGCCGCGTCGCTCAACCCGACTGTTCTGGCAGCCACGGCGGTGGATTCTGCGACCGGCTGGGTGCCGAGCCCGCAGGTATCGCTCTCGCTGCACATGCAGAAGGCGATGATTCAGGCGTCGAGCGGCACGGTGCAACTGGCCCCGGTGGTGGATGCTGCCGGCAATGCTCCGTATTCGATCACCGTGACGGGTGGCTCGGCCGGGGAATATGAATTGACCGATCTGGATGGGGACAAGACGGATCTGTCGACTTGGCAGGTCAAATATGTTAGCTCGGGAACGTTGGCGGTGCGGTTCAAGTAATTCGGATGAAATGTGCGCGTACGGTAATATTGTACAATTATGAAGCAATTCCTATCGATCTGTTTGGTGTTTTGTCTCGGTGTCATGCTGGGCGTCGCGGATGGTACTAAGACTGGTGCGCTTACGGTGACACAACTTAGCACGTTGGCCGGCGCGGCTTCTACCAACAGCCTTTATGGCGACACCAACGCCCTAGCTTATGCCAACCGACGCGGCATCACCGACAATGGTGCTAAAAATGACCTGACTCAATTTGTGCTGGATTGTCAAAAGTCAGGCATCCCGTTCAATCAGCTTTGGGCTGATTGTGCCATCCTGCACACGTGGCTTAATCCGAACACCAACTACCAGTCATGGAAAGGCACTCCGCTGCAAGTGGCTGCTCCGGCATTCACTGATTGGGGGGCCTTGATTGATGGCACGTCCAACACTGTTTGGAATCTGCCGTTGCAATGCACCAGTCCGTCAAACACTGTAGTTATCGTCTGGCGCGGAACTCCAACAAACTACTATGCCAATGGTGAGAGCCTTTTCGGTGCCTATGACACCAATCAAAACTCGCGCATCTACGCGCAGTTCACGCAGTATGCCTGTTACTTATATTCGATGTCCAATAGCGTGAGCATTCCTAGTGTTTACCTCAATTCTGGCAGCACTTGGTTGCAGACGCTCTACGACATAACGGCGGGCGGTAACTTTGGAGCTAGCGGCGGCAACTTCAATAATGGTGGCTATAATAACCCGATGCCGGTGAACAACTACAACCCGTTTATTAAGACCTCGTTTTTCTCCGGCGATGGCGCGGGCAATTACACTTATTGGATTAACGGCAGCGCCGGGGCTATTGGTAACACCAACCGCAGCGGCATCCCATTCTACGCTGGCGGCTACACTACCAATCTGTGGAATGCGCTGATGATTGGCGCTACGCCGACCAACGCCGACTACAATCTTGGGCTGGTTGGGCACGCCAATCCGTTTGCCGGTGAAATAGCCTTTGCAGGCATCCTGAACGTGCCAATGACCCCGGCTCTGGCACGCATCATCGATCAGGCTTTGGTCAATTTGCACAATACGCACTCAATGCACATCATTGTGTGTGACAGTCGCGCCGCTATTGTGGCCGATTCAATCAGTAAAAATGTGAGCGGCTGGGAGCCTTTTGAGTTCGTCGTACAGAATCCAAAGTATCACAATGACCTTTGGTATGACTATGGCATCAGTGGACTAAAGGCGCGGCAATGGGACACCGTGACCAACTTGACGTTCTATCGTGTGCCGCACGGCAAAATCACCAAGACTGATGTATGGGACGACTTGGGATTCAATGACATCTGGAACGATGTAGGCACTGTGGCTGGTTTCTGGGGTAGTGTGACCAATGAAGTGAACTGGTACCACAACCTCGGCATCAGTGTTAAGAAACTTGTTGGCTTCCCGCTCTCGACGAACTGCGTTGGCGGCGTTAATGCCGTGTTCAGCTACAACTCAACCTACATTACACAGCTTGCACTTTATCGGAGTATGTTGCTTACGAACCGGACTATGTTTGACGGCGTCTGCGATCCTTGGCCTTGGATGACGCAGAACTTGCTGAATACCAACAGCGGGTTTTCGGCTGACGGTATCCATTTTAATCCGAGCAATGTTTATACGGGTGTGACGGCCACCAACGGCTGGATGGTTAACCGCTGGCTGGCTTACCTCTACATGCAAGGCGACACACCGGCAGCGATTGATGAACTGGCTCCAATGTCTGGCACGACCATTACGTCATCCAACTCGTCGGTAGCCATTAGTATCACGCCAAACGGCAATAGTGGTGGATTCAACTATGACTTGTCAGCGTCAGGTGGCGGCGGTTCTATTCCTAATGGGTTAGTGACCAACTCGGCTCCAGCGTCCATCGTGGTTACAAATGCTGGAGTAGCCACGACCATTACAAGCAACAGTGTCACGACTGGGACTGTGACCGCCACCAACTTTGCTGGCAACGGTGCTGGACTGACCAATCTCACTTATGTCAGTTTTTTAACCAATGACTTTTTGGTGTATTCAAATTTTTATGCGCCAACAACAACCAACAGCCCACTGACGGTTACGGTACCTGCTGGCATCTGGAGACTTACTGCTGACGCTTTTTCGCAGCAGTTGGGGGTGGCGCAATACACGCAAGCTGGCATTACCATGTCCCCATCAGCGGCCTTTATTTATGACCAGTGTTTCTACTTCAACAGCCCGTCATCCGTTAATGGCTACGCAGCCGGAGACGGCAATGGAGGTTATAACTACCTTTCAACAATCGGGCCTTACGGCAATTTTGTTTGTGCCGCATCTGGAGCATGGCAGTTCAATGGCACTATTGTCACTACAAACGCAGCCACGACCATAACGGTTGTCTTTAACTTTACTGGTGCCACTACCAACAGTTTCAAGGTGTGGCATGGAGCCATACTAAGAATGGCGCGGTAACATCGTTCTAATATGCACAAACTTGGTTTGTATATCGGACTAGGTGTAACAATCTTAACTGGCTGCGCGACCGTTTCGGTCAACCCGACACCAATCGTGGCGGCGGTACGCGTCGGCCCGGCAGCGCCCAGCACGAACAGTGCGCCTATTGTAATCGCCAGCACGAACGCTGACCCGGTCTTACCCGTCATGGTTTCGTTCGAAGCGACGCCTAACCCTTATGCCGCATCTTACAGGCTGTACGTGATTGATACCAATTATCAAATAACGACGTACGCTCCTACGTATTGTAACGCGCAGTGTGTGTGGTCAAATGTTTGTCCGGCGAACGCATGGAAGATGTGTTATGCTGTTGGTGTGACGGGCACGAACTATTCGTTGCCCAGCAACGTATTGACAAACACGCCATGAAATTGAACGATCTGAATCCCCGGTGGTTAGCCGGCGGCACTGACAACCGACTCGGGATGGGCATCACCTTCGATTGCCCGACCTGCCCGGTTGAAAAGAATCACCGAGTCGAACTCAAGTTTGCCAACCCGCTGGATGGCGGCAAGCCGGATCGAGGATTGACGTACGTGCGCCGCGGTACCAATTTCGATGTATTGACCGTGACGCCCACGGTCGACGTGAAGAAGCCAGGCCTGAGCCCTCGTGGCCCAATGCTACTGTCGAATCACTGCTGGGTGGGGAAGATTGTGGATGGGACGATGGTTGAGCAGAAAGTGGGTTGACAGAGCGTCGCGGATGCACGAGGTTCCTCCATGCATATTTCCGATATCTCCTTAGATTCAGGCCAGCAAAATTATCACCGAGGCGTCGCGGATGGACGCAAGCTGGAACGCCAACGCATTTACGGTGTCCTGGACACTGCAGTCCGGGAACAGGGTGTGTTAATTCCTTGTGGCTTACAGGTAGCAATCAACCTGATTGCCGTCCCGGAGCGCCAAGCGGAGTACGCGGCGCCGGTTGTCTCTTGACAGGAATCCAAAACCGAGCCAAGCTTCCCGTATTATGAAACGTATCACATTTGCTTTTATCTTCGTCTTCGCCGCCTGCCTCGTTGCCAGTCACGCAATGGGGGACAACACTAACATCGTCGTAGCCACGAACGCCTTACCCGCGACCGTCAGCCTGACCGCGGCGCAACCCCCGGTCGTCGTTGATAGCATTGTCTCGGCATTCTTCGCCATGTTGCTGTTCGCCGGGATCAGCAAGTCCAATCTCGTCACCATCGGCATCATGCTGCACTTCCTTGCCAAGTACCTGACGAACTATCCGATGAAGAATTCGACTGGTCCGATCGCCAATATCATCTCGCATCTGGCCATTGAAGGCGCGCTCGATGTCCCAGCCGCGCCGGTCAGCACCCCTGTCCCCACCGTAACAACCCCAACCCCCAAATAACACACCTCCGTTTATGAAATTCACATCACGTCTCGCGGCCATCGCCGCCATGATCCTCGGCGTCGGTATTCTCAGCCTGCCGTACTTCACCTCCGGCTGCGCTACCACTCCGGTCACTTCTACCGTGTCGACCAACCTCATCACCGGCGTCGTTAGTACCAACACAACTGGCGGCCTCCTCCAGATCGGCAATCTCACCGTATCAACCAATGACGTCTACCTCGGCATCAAGGCGGCAGCCAAACTGGGCGTCCAGGCTGGTGTGAACGCCGCCGACACCAATGTCATCACTTATCTCAACCTCTCCGTGCAGACACTCACCCTGTCCATCAGTAATGGGCAGTACGATTCGGCGACGCTGACGGCAGCGTTGAACCAGATCAATCCGAACGTCTCGGTGTACCTGGAAGCGGGCTTGAGCGCGTATCAGATATTTGCTGGTCAACTGGTGACATCAAACATTGCGAATGCCAACATCTATCTCTTGCCGGCGCTGACGGCTCTCCGAGACGGTATTGCTGACGGATTGCAGCAAGTCACGCAGCCGACGTTCATCATCACGAATATCCCTCCGGCCGTGACCGCTACGAACTGATTATGTACGTGTTGCAAGACAAGCCGGGAAAGTTCTATCTGCACGCCTCGGACGACCGTGAGGCCCACCACGCCGTGGCTACGCTCAAGGACGGGCACGGTGGTATTGCTCACATCTACACGGATGACCACTGCTACGTGCTGGCGCTCGCCTCGGAGAACGCCTGGCCGCAAGTGGCTCGGCCGTCGTACCATTGGTTCCCGGAAGCTGTCGAAGTTCTGAAAACCCTCCCACTACCTTAACTCTTATGGCCAAAAAAATCAGTTGGTTCGTCTTCGCTGCCTCGCTCCTGCTCAACTTCAATGGGCAGGCGTTGGGCCAGTCGGTCACGACTACCACGACTACGGTCACCGTGACGGTCACCACCAATACCGTCTCGGACGCCGCCACCAACCTGACAGCCGTACCGAACCTGTTGGCCACCAATGCGCCCAACACGGACCTCTGGACCACGCTGGTGAACATCGGACAGGCCGCGACCGCCCCGGTCACGTCGTTCATCAATGGATCTACGAATGGCATCAGTGTCAAGAACGCCACCAATTACTTCGTGGACATCTACGTCACCTTTCCGACGAAGAACATCAAGCTGAACAGCCAGCTGATCTCCGAGTTGGGCAGTGGCTTTGTCGTGGGCTATAACGTCAATTCCATTCTGGAGGCCTGGATTGCGTTCGATTACTACAGCGGTGAATTCTTCATGCCGTCGGGCAATCTGAGCATTAAGCAGCGGATTCAGCCGCTCAAGTCAATTGGCATTCCGTGGTACATCACTATTGGGTCGATTACTGGCGTTGGTACGTGTCTGTACGGCTCGGACAAGAATCTGTCCAGTCTGACGACCGTTGTTGGGGCATATGGTAAGTTCCTTCTCGGAACGCCAACCTGGTTCGGGCACAAGGCACCGATCGGCACGGGCTTCGCGTATGTCCAGTGGCACAATGCCGGCGCGCACACGGGGAACTACATTGAGTGGTACACTGGAGTTAATTTCTGAAGATGAGCGCGCCCAATTCATTCATCACCGAGTTGGACGTGTCGCCGCGTCCAGACGGAGTGAATTGGGTGCTGAAGCATCCGCTACGGTACATCGACCCCGACGGTAACTACATCACGATCCCGGCTGGATTCGTCACTGACTTCGCCTCGATTCCTCCTTTGTCCACGATTGCCGGCTGGGTGCATTTCGTGGCGCTTCTCGGATTCTTGTTCGTCTCGCAGTGGTTCATGCTGCTGATGGCATTTGCGTGGTGGGTCATCATGCTGGCCGATTCATTCGAACATGAAGGCACCTGGGACCATGCCTCGGCTCTGCACGATTGGCTATTCGCGACTCGGTTACGTTCGTTTACCGAGTCGAACTGGCTGCTCTTCAAGGCAATGCGGGCACATGGCGGTGGGCGTACGGCGTTATGGAAGCGCATTGTGATTTGGTTGGGCGTGGCTCTCGGCGGGTGGGTGGCGTGGCAGAATGATGCGCGCAAGAGTGCTAACCGCGTGACCGATTTGCATTAATGCAAGTCATGTGCTAGGTTGTGAATAACTTTCGTGGCGTTCACGAAAGTCGCAATGTTCACGGGTACGTGAACATGCTTACACAAAAATCAAAATCAACCACATCATGCCCACTAAACTCGACCACGTATTGATCGGCGGCCCGATCGAACGTCTCGCGAAATTCCGCCAAACCATCAAGGACGACGAAGGCTGGACTCCAGCCGAACTTGCCGAACTCCCGGAGATTGGTGCATCCTCCGTGCACATCGCCAACCTCATCAAACGGAAAGGCTGGTGCGTCAAGCGCTGGTCCATCGAACAGAACCGCAACATGAACTATCTGGTCAATGCCAAAACCCTTGCCAAATATGCCAACCAAACTAAACGCTGAACCGAAGAAGCCGACGCCGGAAGTCGAACAAGACCTCCACCAAGACACAGGGGTCATCACGACGCGCTCCGTCGACATCACGTCACTAAGCGCCGCGCTGAAGTACAGCAAGGTCGACATGAACGTGTGGGAAGTGGAACGGCACGTCATTAACACATGGGAAACCACCATGTCCGGCATCAAGTCGTCCACTGGCAAGGACCAGACCTACACGAACTATCAGGTCAAGATCTGGCTCAAGAAACGGCAACCGACTGTCGCGGAGACCTTGGCCGAGGAATTCTGCCGCCTCGCCAAACATTACAGCCCGAAGAAACTCGTGACGCCACCCAAGCGTAAGGGTCAGTTCATGTACGAGGTCGCGGTCGCCGACCCGCACATCGGCAAGCTGGCGCACTCGGCCGAGACGGGCTGGCAAAACTATGACAGCAAAATAGCAGCCAGCCTCTACCGAGCCAGCACCGAGGGGCTCCTCACCAAGACCCCGGCCGGCACCGAGGAAATCCTCATCGTCCTCGGCAACGATCAGTTCAATGCGGACAACCAACTCAACCAGACCACCGGCGGTACGCCCCAGGACTGCGATAGCCGCTTCCCGAAGGTCTATCGGCTCGGCTGTAACCTCTCCGTCGAATTCATCGACAAAGCCCTCTCCATCGCCCCCGTACGCATCGTCATCGTTCCCGGCAACCATGACAACCTCACCGCCTTCCACCTCGGCGAATGGCTCAAAGCGTGGTACCGCCACAGCAAACACGTCACCATCGACAACGCTGCCCGCGCCCGCAAGTACGTGCACTACGGCGTGAACCTGCTGGGTCTGACGCACGGCGACAAGCAGAACGCGCTGAAGCACCTGCCGTCTATCATGGCGGCGGAGCAGCGGGATATTTGGGGACAGATCAGATTCTCCGAGTGGCATATCGGCCATTTTCACTCGGAGAAGGTGGTGGAGAACGTTGGCGTCGTCACCCGAACGCTGTCAGCGATCTGTCCTCCGGATCAGTGGCACTCGGACAACGGATACATTGGGTCTCGGCAAAGGGCTCAAGGATTCGCTTGGCATAAGGCGAGGGGATTGGAAGACACATTCAACTACAACATCGACTCGGAACCTGTGAAATAATTATGTGCATGCAAATTAAACAACAACAAGGCTGCGACTCCGGTCGCTTCACCAGACCAATTGGTATCGTAATTGCCATCGCGCTGTTCGCGGTGGTGGTCTACCACTTGATTTGGTAATCAGTCAAACATTATGAACAACCATATCATCGTTGGAGAAAAGAATCGCTGCATCTGCGGCCAGTACGGAGCGCCGAACAACTGCTACGTGATCAGCTGTGGCGACGTTATCGGCGCTATCACCAGACTCGCCGCGGCGAGCGGTCAGGGTAACTGGCGCAGCCAACCGCGCTTCGGGGACGTCAAGATGCTCCTCGACATCATCCGCCCACTCGTCGTGGACGTGGACGCTGCACCGGTCGTTCCGCCTTCACCGCCGACACCGTCGCCCGATCCGGTGGATCCCGTCTCGGAACAGAACACGGAGACGAACACAACCGGCCCGTCTGCCCTCATGCGCGCGAAGATGCGTGTCTTGGCCGTCGAGCCTGCCTACGAGGGTGCAATCAATCTGGCTCTGCATGCCGTGTGTGATGCGCCCTTCGACAAGGATGGCTGCAGTGAGGATAACAATTATGCCCGGTGGACGCCGACGGCCAAGGTCGACATGGTGATCTGTAATCCGAACCTGTTGGATGCGTTCAAGCCTGATGATCGGTTCTACGTGGATTTCACACGTACCGAGGCCCCGGCTCCGTATGTAGCTAATAACAACGCTACGACTGCCGACCTAGCCGCTCTTGGTCAGTTGGATACGACCAAGAGCGGCGGTGGCGCCGATAAAGCAAGTTGACGCGCCGTCGGAAATCTGAAATTCTTTGGTGGTTGAGTTCATATGTGTGTGGGTTGGCCGGCCAGTGGTTTTTTGATTTTTCCACTGGCCGGCTTTCTTTTGTAAATTGCACCCCAGCCACTTCCGTGTTACTGTACCAACGAAATGGACCACATCACACCAACCTGGGAATCCGAGGCGTTCGTCAAACTCGCCCGTCTCGGCGCGATTGTATTTCTACCCACCTCCGACGGTAAGTTCCTCATGCAGAAGAATTCGCCGGGCGAATACAACGCGAATAAACTCCGTCCACCTGGCGGAGGCAAAGAGCGCAAAGACAAAGGTTTATACGACTGCGCAGTTCGTGAACTCCACGAGGAATTCAATCTCGACCCGCTGACAGTTAAAAAAAAGCTCAAGTTCCTCGGGTACAGCCATCGGCTCAAGGATGGCCACTGGGGCACCGGGGTCTTCGAACTCCGTAACCACGGGCTCAAGCCTGGCACGTATCAGGCCAGCAACGACCCGAATGAGAAGGTCACCCTCGTCGAATCATCCATCGCGCATCCTGACTA
>Ga0075014_100000225_pt1 | contig 16022 bp, 19 predicted proteins | sample AleBraG_ABR_2014_FD_71472 | JGI IMG/M metagenome (GOLD analysis project Ga0075014, IMG submission 71472) | Freshwater sediment microbial communities in response to fracking from Pennsylvania, USA - Alex Branch Run_MetaG_ABR_2014 | ecosystem: Environmental > Aquatic > Freshwater > Creek >... | reverse complement strand
GACCGATTGTTCGAAAACGGTGAAAAAATTCTGCAAAATGTTGAAAAACAAGACGAGTCTAAAACATCTAAGCGAACAGTCATTCATTGAGTAATAAGAAAGTAAAAACGGCGACCTATAGGTCGCCGTTTTTACTTTCGGAATTTACTTTAACCCTAGCTATTCTGTGCTTCCATTTGTTCGCGAATAAACGCAAACAATTTGCGTGCACTTTTGGGCGCTTGGTTTTCTTCCAGTTCTTTTTGCGCACTGCGCACCAATTGGCGCAGCTGTTGTACGTCAATGCCGGGACAATTAGTAACGAGCGTTTGGAAAACCTGCTTGTCACCCTCAATCAGCAAATCGCGGTAGCGTTCAATTTGGTGTTGGCGATGAACATACTGATCGCTGCGATTTTGCAGTTTATCAACAGCGGCCTGAATTTCTTCGTGGTTTGCGGCACGCATCAGTTTGCCAATAAATTGCAGCTGGCGACGGCGCGCTTCGCGCGGCGGCATTTTGCGCGCTTGATGAATGGCGTGCAGCAGCGCCTCATCCAAGGGGATGGTTGCCAGCTGTTTATCGTTCATATCAACGAGTTGTTCTCCCAGGTTTTGCAGCGCGGTCATTTCGCGCTTTACCTGCGATTTACTTTTAATGTAATCGTCGGGGTTTATATCGTCGTATTTGTAAACCATAGGAATGCCGTTGTTGCCGGTACAGTCAAAAAAGGGCGCACAGGGTAGGTTATCCCGGGTTAAATAACAACCTTTGTTTACCTGTTCTTGGCTGGAAGAGCTTGAGACTTTGTGAAAAGGATAGATAAAAATGCCGAGCATTGGTGCAAATTATAGGGATGTGAGCGCGCCTTATCTCACTACAGAAAAGGCTTACTCGTCTTCCTCAAAGCGGTTGTTGATCAGGCCGCGAATGCTTTCCATCGCTTGTGCTTCATCATCGCCCTCCGTGGAAACTTCAATGTCTGTGCCTTGGGTTGCGGCGAGCAACATGAGCGACATTACGCTTTTTGCGTCTACCCAACTGCCATGAGTGCGTACCTGAATACGGCTGCCATATTGTGCCGCTAGGGTGGCAAACTTGGCTGCAGCACGAGCGTGCAGGCCGCGCTTGTTAATAATGTGTATGGTTTCCGTTAGCATAATTAGGTTTTCTTGTGTTTATGGATATCGCGGTGTCTGACCTGTACATCATGGAATTGGTTCGCAAAAACCTTTTGTAGTTGTTCGCTTAAGTAAACCGAACGATGTTGTCCGCCTGTGCAGCCAACGGCAATAGTGATATAACTGCGGTTGTTTGCCTGATAGCGCGGTAGCCAGCGAGTCAGGTAAGTTTCTATGTCTTGATACATTTCTACCACTGTGGGCTGCTCTTCTAGAAAATCAATGACCTCTTGGTCTTTACCAGTTAGCGGCCGCAAATTGGGTTTCCAATGCGGGTTGGGCAGGCAGCGGGCGTCGAAGACCAAATCTGCATTGACCGGTATGCCATGCTTAAAGCCAAAGGATTCAAACAGAATCGCCATGCCCGAATCATCGCGCCCTACTACACGTTCTTTTACTAAATCGCGCAACTCGTGCAGGGTTAAATGGCTGGTATCGATAATTTGATCAGCTGTATCGCGAATGGGCTCCAGAAGCTCTTGTTCGCGATTGATGGCTTCTGCCAAGTTAGTATCTTTGTCGCTCAGCGGATGTTTGCGCCGCGTCTCACTAAAACGCTGAATAAGTACTGATGATTGCGAATCCAGAAAAATAATGCGAAAAGGTAAATGGGCTTCTTTCAAGGTACTAATCATCTGCGGAAATATGCGCAAATCTTGCCAAGCGTTACGTACATCAATGCCTATCGCAAACTTGTGCTGGTCGTCCTTATGGATTTCCATTTGCGCAACCAGCGCCGGTAATAAACTCACCGGTAAATTATCAATGCAATTGTATCCCACATCTTCTAATACATGCAGGGCGGTACTTTTTCCTGAGCCCGATAAACCACTGACTATTACTAACTGCATGGTTGTTGTCCCTGTGAGCCGGTGAGGGGCTGTTTCATCATGCCTCTTCACCAATAGCGGCTTGATAGAGCATTGCGTCACTCGTTGCAACGCGCAAATGCTCGCGAAAATCTTTACTGGTTAAGGCCCCTGCCAACGCGGCGAGGTTTTTCAAATGTTCGTCGTGAGCCGCTTCTGGAACCAGCATCGCAAATAGAATATCCACAGGTTCGGCATCAATCGCATCAAATGCTACGGGGTGATTCAGTGTAATCAGTGCACCTACTGCGGCTTCGCTATTGTTAATACGGCAGTGAGGAATTGCAATGCCGTGGCCAATCCCAGTTGAACCCAAACGCTCGCGCGCCAAAAAACGGCGCAGCAAGTCATCGGCATCTATGCTAGGAACATCTTGCGCAATAGTCTGGGCGAGTAATTCCAAAGCGCCACGCTTGCTGCCAGCGCTAAGCTGGCAACGTGTACGTTCAGGTTTTAACAGGGCTTGAATTTGCATCATGATTAGCGATGGCTGCGCATTTTTTCTTTGTGTTTAATTAATTGGCGATCCAATTTGTCGGCCAAGGAGTCAATGGCTGTATACATATCGTCATCTGTCGCATCTGCAAAAATATCTTTACCGCTGACGTGCAATGTGGCTTCCGCTTTTTGTTCGAGTTTATCTACCGAGAGAATAACATGAGTGTTGGTAATGCGATCGTGGTGATGGCTTAAACGCTCCAATTTACTGATTACATAATCTCTCAATGAGTCGGTAACTTCTACATGGTGGCCACTGACATTTATTTGCATAGATACATCCTCGATGGTTAAACACGGGTGCAATTTACACCCACAATTTTTCGCACTGACTAAAGTGTTTTGCGCTCGTTAGACGGTGGTATATTGAGCGATTCTCGGTATTTTGCGATTGTTCGGCGCGCGACTTGAATACCTTGTTCGGCAAGTAGATCGGTAATTTTACTATCGCTTAATGGCTTTTTCGGATTTTCGGCACTTACCAATTTTTTAATTAACGCGCGAATGGCTGTCGATGAGCATTCGCCGCCGGAATCGGTACTCACATGGCTGGAAAAGAAGTATTTCAGTTCAAAAATACCTTGAGGCGTGTGCATAAATTTTTGCGTTGTGACGCGCGAAATGGTGGATTCATGCATCTCGACAATTTCGGCAATATCGTGCAGTACCAACGGCTTCATGGCTTCTGCCCCATACTCTAAAAAGCCACGCTGTTTTTCCACAATGCAGCTGGCAACTTTTAAGAGAGTTTCGTTCCGGCTTTGTAGACTTTTCAAAAACCAGCGCGCCTCTTGCAAATTATCTTTCAAAAACGTGTTGTCGCTGCTGGAATCAGCGCGCTTCACCAGCGACGCATAATCTGAATTAATACGCAGGCGCGGTGCAATTTCTGGATTGAGTTCAACCATCCAGCGGCCTTCACGCTTTTCCACAAAGACATCGGGCACTACATATTCAGTATCGCCACTGGCAATGATATCGCCAGGGCGTGGGTTTAAACTTTGGATTAAGGTAACGGCTTCGCTTAATTCGTCTTCTCTGAGTTTTGTGCGGCGCATCAGCTGGCGAAAATCACGGCTGGCCAGTAGGGGTAAATATTGTTTAGCAATAAGTTTGGCTTCTGCCAAAAAGGGTGTAGATGGGTCAAATTGTTGCAGCTGCACTACCAGGCATTCTGCTAAATTTTGGCTGCACACGCCGCAGGGGTCAAACTGTTGAATACGGTGTTGGACGGCTTCAACCTCGTCCAGCTCCAAGTCTTCCCACTCGCTGCGTAACCCCTCATGAATATCGTTAAGTGTGACCGATAGCATGCCGCTGGGTTCCACCGCATCAATAATCGCCATAGCGATAATACGGTCGCGGTCTGACATGGGGGTAAGGTTTAGCTGCCACGTTAAATGGTCATACAGCGAGTCTGTCGCGGCGCGACGGCTTTCAAAATCACCGTCTTCGTTATCGTAGTTTGAGGAACTACTAGACTGCGTGGTTTGGTAGACATCATCCCAACTGGTGTCTACAGGTAAGTCGGCGGGAATCGCTTCATTCCATTCCGTAGCGCTATCGCTGTAATCATCAGTGCCGGCATAGTTGTCGCCATCAGTGAAGCCATCATTTTCAGTAAAACCGGATTCCCCGAAGCTATCACCACCAAAATTATCATCGCCAAAACCACTTTCAAAAGTGTCACTGGCAGAGTCGGTGTAAGTCGCCTCTCCGTTAAAATTTTCACTATAGGCATCATCGCCAGCGCTGTCTGGAGCGGTTATTTCTTGCGTTCGGGCATAATCGCTGTCTTCAAAGTCGGTATTGGCGCTGGTAGGGGCATCAAAGCTGTCTTCAACCTCTAACATAGGATTGGAATCGAGCGCTTCCTGAATTTCTTGCTGAAGATCGAGGGTGGACAGTTGCAATAGGCGAATAGCCTGTTGCAGCTGTGGCGTCATGGTCAATTGCTGACCGAGTTTGAGTTGTAAAGATTGCTTCATTATATGGACGACAAACCCTTGGCTGACAGAAAAACGGGCAAAAAACTAAACTGTGTTTAGTGGAGTTTAGTCAGGGTTTGAGCGAGAGGCAATAACTCAGTGGAGACAAAAGGAAAAAAATAAAGCAATCTTTATGCCTAGCAGGTCAAAATCTAGGCTTTGTCAAGCGAATATCGCGGAAAAATAGGCGCTAGAGGCGGAAATCCTCCCCTAAATAGACAGCGCGTACTTTGTCATTGTTGAGAATGGCTTCGGCGTTACCTGAGGCAATAATATGACCTTCGCTCACAATATAGGCTGTTTCACAAATATCGAGCGTCTCGCGTACATTGTGGTCGGTGATAAGTACGCCGATACCGCGTTCTTTCAGGTGACGTACAATTTCCTTGATGTCAGAGACGGAAATAGGATCCACCCCAGCGAAAGGTTCGTCGAGTAAGATAAATTTGGGGTCAGTGGCCAGCGCTCGAGCAATCTCTACGCGGCGGCGTTCACCGCCGGAGAGTGACATGCCCAGGCTATCGCGAATATGCGTAATATGAAATTCCTCCAAGAGGGATTCCATTTTGGCGATGCGCTGTTTGCGATTGAGATCTTTGCGTGTTTCCAAAATTGCCATGATGTTATCGGAAACGGTCAATTTACGAAAAATCGAGGCTTCTTGTGGCAAATAGCCAATGCCCGCACGAGCGCGGCCGTGAATGGGTAGATCGGTAATATCGAGATCATCAATGCGCACTGAGCCATTATCTGCCTCAACCAAGCCGGCGATCATGTAAAAGCACGTGGTTTTACCCGCACCGTTAGGACCAAGCAAGCCGACAATCTGTCCGCTACTGACGGAGACGGAAACATCAATGACGACTTTGCGCTTTTTGTAACTTTTGGCTAGGTGTTGTGCGTGAAGGCTTGCCATTGATCTATCTTACTTATCTTTATCAGTTTTTGGGGGAATAACGGTTTCTACCCGGCCAGTTGGGTTGCCATCACCTTTGGTCGCTTTAAAGGTTTGACTTTTGGTGTCGTAATCTACATGGCCACCTTTGGTGATGGCGCCAGCTTGTTCAATGGCTACGTTTTTGTCGAGTACCAGCATTTGGGTTTTTAGGTTGTAGTTAATCAGCCCGGCTTCGGCGTGCACAATGGCTTTGCCTTCTTCTGGCTGTTGCTCATAGTGCGCTGGGCCGCCTTCGGCAAGAACAAACTCTTCTGTTTGCTTTTTATCTTTGTGTACGCTGAGACGGTCGGCATTGATGTGTAATGTGCCTTGAATCAGTTTTACATCGCCGATATAGGTAACTACACCGTCTTTCAAGCTAATTTCCTGCTTGTCTGCAGTTATGTAGATACTTTGATTTTGATCGCTCGGCAGCGCATATACCCAAGAGGCACCCAACAAAGCCAAGCAAGTGGCTGAACGAGCGAGTTGGGCGAGTAAAAAATGGCAATTAGGGTTCATGGGTGCCCTTAACATGGGAAAGCAATTCAATATGTTCGCGCTTTAAATCGGCGCGCAAGCCCAGAGCCGTAGTTTGGCTTTTAGCGTCGCGCATAGTAACAGCTTTGCTAGTTTCCGCGAATTGGTCTTGTGTATTTAAACGTAAATCATTGGTGCTAATGGTAATTTCGCCCTCTTTTTCTGAGGTGTGACGCGCCAGCACATCTTTGGTGAGTATAAACCATAGACCATCATCTTCGCGGCGGCCCTCTTGCGCAGTTACAAACCAGCCCGGTTTATTAGGGTCATTCACTAACATAAATACCGGCGTTTCGAATAACGAGTAATCTAAATTGCTCGGTTTGGCGTTGATTTGGAAGTGGCGAATTAACGGCGTATTCATTTGATAGTGAATTGCACCTTCATGGTCAAATTGGCGAACCTCAACATCGGTAATAAACACGTGCGGAAACAGTTTGGCGGTTTGAGCGGGGACGATTTTGGCTTCTTCAGTACCTGAATATTTCATGGCGGCAAAGACGCCAATCAGTACAAGTACTAAGAGCCATGGTAAGGGCAACAGTAGGGGGTTAATCCGGTCAAGGGTGCCGCTGTTTATGCTACTGACTTTAAAAAAAGACATTCGATTTACGCCAAATAAGGTTGCAGGAGCTGGTTATAACTACCCTGCGCTTTCAAAATCAGGTCGCAGGCTTCGCGCACTGCACCATCGCCACCGCGTAAGGTACTTTGCCAGTGCGAGCGTTCAAGCACACTGCTGTGGCCATTGGCTGGTGTTAGCGCTAAGCCGACGCGGCACATTACTGTCAGGTCGGGCCAGTCATCGCCCATAAAGGCAATTTGATCGAGTTCAAGTGGGTGTTTAGCGAGGATTTCTTGAAGTGCGTCCCATTTATCTTCGCGCCCCTGAATCAAAATGTCGATGCCTAAATCGCTGGCGCGTTTAGCGACCAAATGACTGGTGCGCCCAGTAATGATACCGACTTTAACCCCGCTTTTTTGCAGCATTTTAATGCCATGACCATCTAGCGTACTGAAAGCTTTAAATTCATCACCTTGATTGCTGAAATAAAGGCGCCCATCGGTTAATACACCATCAACATCTAATAGCAGCATTTTAATGCGACTGAGACGAGTTTCTAGGTCAGGGGCAGGCTGGAATGAATGGGTCAATGGAATATCCTTAGCAAAAAGTTAAACCACGCCTGCGCGTAGCAGGTCATGCATGTGTAAAACCCCTACGGGGCAGGCTTGTTCATTGCGCACTACTAAGGCAGTGATTTTCGCATCCTCCATGACTTTCAGAGCCTCAGCGGCGAGCGCTTTATCACTGATGGTTTTGGGGGTGCGGTTCATTAAATCGCTAATACCGGCACCGCTCAGACTAATCCCTTTATCGATAGTTCGGCGTAAATCGCCATCGGTGTAGATGCCGAGTAATTGGTTATTGTCGTCCACAATGGTGGTCATGCCAAACCCTTTTTCGGTCATGGTGAGCAGGGCTTGGCTCAGGCTGGCATTGGCGGGTACGCGCGGAATCTTCTCGCCGGTGTGCATTATATCCACCACACGCAGTAGCAACTTGCGCCCTAAGGCACCGCCAGGGTGGGAAAAAGCAAAATCCTCTTCGGTAAATCCGCGCGCTTCCAGTAAAGCTATGGCTAGAGCATCCCCCATAACAAGCGTGGCTGTGGTACTCGCGGTGGGGGCTAAATCCAGTGGGCAGGCTTCAGTTTCTACGGCTATGTTCAGGTGAGCTTCAGCTATTTCCGCTAAGGTGGACTGCGGATTGCCGGTCATACTGATGATTGTGATTCCTGAACGCTTCAGTAGTGGCAGGAGGGTTAAGATTTCGTTGGATGTGCCGGAATAGGAAATGGCCAACACTATATCTTGCTTGGTAATCATCCCAAGATCGCCGTGGCTGGCCTCGCCGGGATGCACAAAAAACGCCGGTGTGCCTGTACTGGCAAGCGTTGCGGCAATTTTTTTGCCGATATGACCAGATTTACCCATGCCGGTGACGATGATTCTTCCGGGGCAGTTAAGGATTAGCTCACAAGCTTTACTGAAATTGTGGTCAATCCGCTGGCTCAGGTTGGTTACCGCATCAGACTCTATACGTACGGTGCGCAAGCCTGAGTGGATAAAATCAAATGAGGGCATAGGGCAGGTTACTCGGCAAAAGTTTTTTGAAGGAGGTCATTATAACGAAATCAAGTTTACATAATCTGCGTGCTTGATATTGGGGATTTAATCCCCATTTACAATGGCGCATTTAAGCAGAAGATACACACTTGGCACGTCAAACTTGTGGAATAACCCTTCAAGTACTAAAGGAATAGCACTTAGTGAATGAGACTGGTGACAAAAGTCTCTTAAGTGCGTGAATGATTTGGCGTAATTTATTGGAACTCACAATTTTAGGAAGGTAGACGATGAAATCTAGGTACCAAAAACTCTCTGGTGCACTTTTAACAATGTTCATGGCGTTGATGCTGACTTCTGTGCAGCAGGCTATGGCCGCTGAAAAAACGCCTCAAGCGATTGTAGAGCAGGCCACAACAGAATTATTTGCCACCGTGAAAAAACACAATGCGGCGGCTAAAAAGACAGATGCTTATTATGCCGATGTGCAAAAAACGCTCGATGCAGTAGTCGATTTCCCTTTTATCGCTAAAGCGGTAATGCGCAAGTCGGCCAAAAATGCCACCCCTGAGCAGGTAGAAAAATTTACCGAAGTGTTTAAAAACGGTTTAATTAAAACTTATGCCAAAGGTATAGCCAACTATGCCGATAGTGAAATTAAAACCTTGCCGGTAACTCAATCTGATCCAGCGCGTGTAAGCGTGGATCAAGAAGTGAGTGATAAAGGTGCCACACACAAATTGTCCTATACCATGAAGCTCAATAAGGCTGGTGAATGGAAGTTGATCAACGTGGTATTGAATGGCGTTAACTTGGGCGAATCCTTTACCAGTCAGTTCGATCAAGCCATGATCAAAAATGATAATGATTTGGACAAAGTTATCGACACCTGGTTGGCAACAAACTAAACGACCTGCGTGTCATTGATTCCCCCAAAAATCCTAGGTAACCCCTAGGATTTTTTATTTGTGGGATATGTAAACCTGGTGTTAAGCAAACTTCTGCAATTTTTGTGGACAATTTCCTACAGCAAACTCCGCTATGTGCGACTATTTATGTGCCACGAGAGACGTGATAATGGCGTCCAACAAGGAGGTCTTCAGGGAGGGTCGGTTGACCAAGAAAGGTCAATGGATGCGACTAATTTGATGGCAAGGCCGTTTAATGATCTTGTTAGAAGCTTGCGAGTTTCATGTTCAATTGTTGGGCCACTCAGTTCCGGTTCTACACAGGCAGTGCAGAATTAGGAGTCAAGGACAATCTATCAGGGATGATTTTGGTGTTTTTGTAGCGCCTTGTTTGCTTTTTCCTTCTCGTTCTCCTCTTCTTTTTGCCGTTTTATCTATTCCTTTTTAGATGTTTTTATCCTGTTTTTTGGTGCGACTTTAGACTCATTCGGGTAACATTCGCTGTTTCCAACATTTCTCTGTTTATCTAGAGCATTGCTCTGAGAGTTTTTTATGCAAGCTGAGCAAATTAAAGCACTTATTGAAAGCCAAATTCCCGATAGCCAAGTGCAGGTGGGTGTTAACGGTAGCCATATTGATTTGGTGGTAGTGAGCCCAGTTTTTGCTGGATTAACGCCCGTGAAAAAGCAGCAATTAGTGTTGGGGACTTTGTCGCAACAATTTGCTGATGGCACTATTCATGCCGTTGATTTCATTAAAACCTTCACCCCTGAACAGTGGCAGCAACAACAGTAACCTTCCGCAGTAGCGTCAGCACATTTGGATAAGTAATGGATAAGTTTAAAATTCTGGGTGGCGGTCCACTCAGTGGTGAAATTTGTATTTCTGGTTCAAAAAACGCAGCTTTGCCGATTTTGGCGGCTGTATTGCTCGCCGATAGCCCGGTGACGTTACACAATGTTCCGCACCTGAATGACATCACCACCATGAACAAGCTACTGGCTTCTATGGGTGTGAAAATTGAAGGCACTAATGGTCACGGTTTTGTGTTGGACGCTAATAATATTACCGACTTTACCGCGCCTTACGACTTAGTGAAGACTATGCGTGCTTCTATTTTAGTGCTTGGCCCAATGCTCGCGCGTTACGGCGTGGCCAATGTATCTTTCCCAGGTGGATGTGCAATTGGCTCGCGCCCGGTGGATATTCACTTGCGCGGTCTTGAGGCTATGGGCGCAAAAATCGAAATTGATGGCGGTTATATTCGCGCTACTTCAAACGGACGTTTGAAAGGTACGCACTTTTTAATGGATACAGTCACTGTTGGTGGCACTGAAAATTTGTTGATGGCGGCGGCTTTGGCTGAGGGTAAAACCATCCTTGAGAACGCCGCTCGTGAGCCAGAAATTGTTGATTTGGCGAATATGCTGGTTGCCATGGGCGCAAAAATTGAAGGTATTGGAACCTCAACATTAACCATTCATGGGGTCGAGTCTCTGCACGGTTGCAGCTATCGTGTTATGCCCGACCGCATTGAAACGGGCACCTATTTGGTTGCTGCTGCCGCGACGCGTGGCAATGTAAAATTAACAGCTACTCGCGCAGATATTCTAGAGGCTGTTATTTTCAAACTTGAAGAGGCTGGTGCTGATATCACTCACGGCGAGGATTGGATTGCTCTGGATATGCACGGTAAGCGTCCCAAAGCCGTAAGTTTAAAAACAGCACCTTATCCTGCATTTCCAACAGATATGCAATCGCAATTTATGGCGATGAATGCGGTGGCGGAAGGCGTTAGTCACATCACCGAAACTATTTTTGAAAATCGTTTGGTGCAAGTGAATGAGTTGAACCGTATGGGGGCTCATATTACGCTAGAAGGCAACACCGCCGCGGTAACAGGTGTTGAGCGCTTGAGTGGTGCGCCAGTTATGGCATCCGATTTACGCGCATCGGCCAGTTTGGTTATTGCGGGTTTGGTGGCTGATGGCGAAACCCTGATCGACCGTATTTACCACATTGACCGAGGTTACGAGGCGATCGAAGCAAAATTCCAAAGTATCGGTGCCAGTGTGTGCCGTGTTAAGGCAAGCTAATATGACTCAAACACTCACCATTGCTCTCACGAAAGGGCGCATTTTGGAAGAAACTCTGCCACTTCTAGCCGCTGCAGGTATAGAACCGCTGGAGGATATGGAAAAAAGTCGCAAGCTGGTGTTTGAAACTACCCAAAAGGGTGTGCGCCTGTTGCTGTTGCGGGGTGCAGATGTACCAACCTATGTACAGTTTGGTGCCGCGGATATGGGTGTCTCTGGTAAGGACACACTTATGGAAAACGGTGCAGATGGTTTGTATGAACCCTTGGATTTGAATATTGCACGCTGCAAACTCATGACCGCTGGTGTAAAAGGCCGTCCGACACCGTCTGGACGTATTCGGGTTGCCACTAAATACGTGAATATCGCTAAGCAATACTACGCGAGCTTGGGTCGTCAAACCGACATTATTAAGCTTTATGGGGCGATGGAGTTGGCGCCTATTATGAACTTGGCTGACGAGATTGTAGATATTGTTGATACCGGTAATACCTTGCGCGCCAATGGGTTAGAGCAACGGGAGTTTATCGCAGACATTAGCTCGCGCCTCATCGTAAACAAGGCTTCAATGAAAATGAAACATGTGCAAATTCAGGCCATTATTGATCATATAGTTAAAGCGGTTGCGGTTTAAAAGTGCCTCCTATTTAGAACTGTGTCGTTATCCTCGCGTAGTGGGGACGGAGCGCCTTAGTAATAGCTATCCCCTTTATAACAATTTCCAATGAGATTTTTCTTTTCTCTTGCTTGATGATTAGACCTAATTAGTTGAACGAGTAAAACCATGTCTGAAGCTCAAATCACCCGTTTAGATACAAACCAAAGCGACTTCAAACAGCGTTTGGATGATTTATTGGCGTGGGAGTCCGTAAGCGATACCCGTGTTGCAGGCGTGGTTGACGATATTATTCAACAAGTAAAAAACCGTGGCGATGCGGCAGTGTTAGAGTTTACTAACAAGTTTGATCGTCGCAGTGCTCAAACTATGAATGATTTGGTTATCACTGCAGAGCAGTTGCAATCTGCTTTGGCTGAAATATCCCCCGCACAGCGCCAAGCGTTGGAAACTGCAGCGCAGCGAATTCGCAGCTATCACGAGTACCAGTTGCAAGCTTCATGGCAATATACTGAAGCCAATGGTACCGTTTTGGGGCAACAAATTACCGCGATGGAGCGCGTGGGGCTTTATGTTCCGGGCGGTAAAGCCTCTTATCCATCATCGGTATTAATGAATGCTATCCCTGCCAAGGTGGCAGGGGTTGAGTATTTAACAATGGTGGTTCCCGCACCGGAAAGTGAATTGAGTCCCATGGTTTTAGCGGCAGCCGCTATTGCCGGCGTTGATCGTGTTATCACCATTGGCGGTGCGCAGGCGGTTGCAGCCTTGGCTTATGGCACCGACACTATTCATAAGGTGGATAAGATTGTCGGCCCTGGGAATATCTATGTGGCAACAGCTAAGCGTGCAGTCTTTGGCCAAGTTGCCATCGACATGATTGCCGGCCCCTCAGAGATCCTGATTATTTGTGACGGGCTTACCGATCCTGATTGGATCGCAATGGATTTGTTCAGTCAGGCGGAACACGATGAGCAAGCGCAAGCGATTTTATTGTGCTCGGATGAGGATTATTTGAACAAGGTGGAGGCGGCGATTGCCCGTTTATTGCCAACCTTGGAGCGCAGTGAGATTGCAGCTACGTCACTTAAAACTCGTGGCGCGTTGATTAAAGTGGCTGATATTGAGGAGGCTATAGCGGTGAGTAACCGCATTGCTCCAGAGCATTTGGAGTTGTCTGTTGCGAACCCCGAAGCGCTCCTCCCCAAAATTCGTCATGCGGGTGCAATTTTTATGGGGCGCTTTACGCCTGAGGCATTAGGTGATTATTGTGCTGGTCCTAACCATGTGTTGCCAACCTCGGGTACGGCACGCTTCTCATCGCCGCTGGGTGTTTACGACTTTCAAAAACGCAGCTCAGTTATTATGTGTTCCCACTCGGGGGCTTCGGAGCTGTCGAAGGTGGCTTCGATATTGGCGCGCAGTGAATATTTGGAAGCTCACGCACGTTCGGCCGAGTATCGAATTAAAGAATAAGGGGGCTAATTGACCCCCCTTATTTTGATGCTGAAACTGCGGTAATACCGTTTTAGGTTTTGGTTGGTTGTGTTGGGTGGGCACCAGCGATAGCCTTAATTTCGAGCATTTTTCCTGCGCGTAGGATTTGTAGCCTCACCGCTGAGCCGGGTTTTAAATCGCCAACCAATGTTAGCACGGCGTGGAGATTACGTTGAGGTATGGCTCCACCAACAAATGTCACATCATTAATTTTTACAATTACATCATCTTTTAATAAGCCTGCTTTTTCAGCAGGGCTGTCGGTTTCCACGTCAGTAATAATAAGCCCCGTAGTGCCAAGACTTTGGATTTCCTTTTCATTGAGTGGATAAGCAGACATACCTAGCCAGCCGCGTTTTACTTCGCCATATTCGGCAATTTGTTTGAGTGAATTCATTGCTGTATCGACGGGTACCGCAAAGCTTATCCCTACCGAGGTGGTGCCTGCATCGTCTAGTATCAGCGTGTTGATGCCAATTAAGTTGCCTCGCGCATCAATGAGCGCTCCACCTGAGTTGCCTGGGTTAATGGCAGCGTCGGTTTGAATAAAATTTTCGCGGTTGCTAATCCCAAACCCCCAGCGCCCCAGTGCGCTGACAATCCCTTGGCTCACACTTTGGCCCACACCAAGGGGGTTGCCAATAGCGAGAACGACATCGCCTACGCGTAGATTGCTGGATTGCCCGAGGTTGATCGCATACAGATTATCTAATGTAATTTTTAAAACGGCCAAATCATTATCGGTGTCTGCACCTATTAGTTCTGCGGAGGTGTAGCGCCCATCATTTAATAAAACCAAAATTTTATCGGCACCATTGATAACATGATTGTTAGTGAGTATTAAGCCTCGGCTATCAACAATCACGCCTGATCCGAGAGTTTTTTGCTGGCGTTCTTGCAGTGGAATATCTGACTCGTTGTGTAAATGCTGGTAGTAGGCATTATTTGTATAGGCGGGGTCGCGCAGCAGTACTTTTTTTTCTGTATAGATATTCACTACAGCGGGGGCTGCACGACTTACCGCATCAGCATAGGACGTTGGTGCTGTTGTCACGGTGTTAACTGTTGGTGCAGAGGGTTGTTGGCCGCGTATTTGTGGAAAAACCAACATAGATAGCAATGCGATAATAACGCCTATGGCAGTTGGCCAAGCTGCAAATTGCAGTAGACGCTTAAAATTCATGAGGGCTCCACGGCCAAAGGCGGTTGCAGTAAAAACCCCGCAATGCGGGGTTAATGAACATTATTTTTATGGAACTGAGAAAGCTTTTTAGGCTTGCTCAGCACCTGATTACACATACACTTAGTAGCGCTTAGCGGCTCCATCGAAATCGTAATCTTCTGGAGTTTCAGTGGGGCGAACCACTGCGTGGCGGTGATCATCCTCATCGCGCAAACCAAAGTCTTCGCTCAGTGTTCCTTTGCTGCCAACTGCTTTAGGTGCCCAATCTCGTGGTGGTTCAATGTTTTGTGCATTAATGTAGCTGGTTTTGTTATCGCCCAGATTGCTAGCGGATTCCAGAATTTTGCGGCTGATTTCCGGCGTGGCTAATTTCAATGCGCTATTGGCTAAGTGTTCATGCATGTCGCGATAGCTTTGGGTTAACACTTGCACATGTTGCGCGGTCTGGCTAAAAGATTCGGCTACATCGCGTTGATAACCTTGCAAGGTGCTTTCAGCTTCATGTAAGCGTTCTTCTAGTTCGCGACTGTAGATATTGGCGCGAAACACGTGCAGCAAAAATGCACCCAGAGCAGTTCCGCACAAGAGGAAAAAGAATCCGGTAAAAACGAGGGCACTGAGTGAGAACACAAAAGTCTCCTTAACAACGGTCGGTAAGAGTAGAATTGCGCACTTTGGTTCTCGCAGAACTATAGCGGCGCCTTCTTAAAGCTTGCGCTCATAGTATAAGCCTTTTGTTAAAATAGATCGGTAAAAAATGTGTTGTTGGTGGTGATGAGTTCAAATTTCTTATAGGTAAACGATGTTGCAGGCTGAAAAAGAATCAAAGTGGCTAATTCCCGGCCCTGCAGGGCAGTTGGAGGTGGTGTTTAATCGTGCCGAAGTCAATGCTCCCCTCGCAGCACTGCGTGGTTTGGTGGTTATTTGCCATCCTCATCCGCAGCATGGTGGCACTATGGACAATAAGGTCGTGACCACTTTGATGCGCACTTATCGCGATTTGGGTATAGATTGCGTGCGCTTTAATTTTCGTGGTGTGGGGCAGAGTCAAGGCGAATTCGATCACGCGGTGGGTGAGCTGGATGATTTGCTGGCCGTGGTTCGTTGGGCTGCCAACCAATTGCCGTTGCACCGTGTTTTACTGGCGGGCTTTTCATTTGGTTCATCTATTGCGGCGCGCGCCAGTTATCGGGTAGAGAATGTAGTTCATTTAACGTTAGTGGCTCCACCGGTTGAGCGTTACGAATATGATCATCGCGGTGCATTCACAGTGCCTCTCTGTGTGATTCAAGGGGATCAAGATGAGCGTGTTATTGCCTCTGGCGTTTATCGCTGGATGGCGCAGCTCAAGAGTCCTGCGAGCCTGATTCGTTACGCTGATGCAGGGCATTTTTTTCATGGTTTTTTAACGGCGCTCAAGCAAGATCTCAGTGAAAAACTTCTCCATCAAATAGTTATTTAATTGTTTGCTGTCTTATGATTTCAACTTCTTCTGATTCTATGTCTCTCAACTTATCTCCTTTAGCGCGCTATGCCCGCGATTTAGAGCGTAACGATTTCCGTAAAGATCCGTCGCAAGAAAAAGCCGTGCAATTATTGC
>Ga0075014_100000220_pt1 | contig 16254 bp, 24 predicted proteins | sample AleBraG_ABR_2014_FD_71472 | JGI IMG/M metagenome (GOLD analysis project Ga0075014, IMG submission 71472) | Freshwater sediment microbial communities in response to fracking from Pennsylvania, USA - Alex Branch Run_MetaG_ABR_2014 | ecosystem: Environmental > Aquatic > Freshwater > Creek >... | reverse complement strand
GTTCGGGGTCACGAAGCGGGGCCACGGGTTTGCCATGGCGGGGTTTTGGCGGGTTTTTGGTTTTGTGTCAAGTTATGGGGTTTTGGAAGTATAACACAGTGTAAAAAATTGTATGTAGTTTGGGAGCGCGGTATATGTAGGCTCAACTCCTTTCCTATCGAACCCTCCCTCCCCCTCCTAAGCAGTCCCTTTCCTTGAACCATCCTTTTCAGTCCCTCACTGCCTAGTCCCTAGTCCCTAGATAGTCCACAAACCTTACCACTTCGTCCCAAGTATTGCTTAACGCTTTGTTTATTTGCTCATGGTTACTGGGCTATTACGCTTGGAGTGGGGCGTTAACCCTAAGGATCAGTGAACAAAGCCGGTAGAAGGCCGGGCGTTAGGCCCGTGTTAACCTTGATATTGGGTTACTTGGCGCTTGGATTAGTGCGGTTATACGTTAATGATTAGGTAGGCGCGGGTTGGGGGAGTAATTTACACTAAGTGGCGAGGGATTGGGGGAAATAGCTTTGTTACATCGTAATATTAACCATATTCCTACTTTCACCCTTTCGAGGGGAAAGATTAAGGTGAATGTAATATAATAACAATAAGGTTAATGTTTATAAGGAGAGAAGTAGGGAGCGTTCACCTTCCGTTTTGGTTAACACATCACATGTTATCTATCGACTGAGCCTTAACAATCACTTACCTTAATCCACATTCTCACCCTGCCCAATCCATCCAATTCAACAGACCTTCAATGTGGAGGTTAAAATCCAGTTAAATTCCAGTTAAATTTTAACCCGATTTTAACCTCGCTTTAATTGCCCTTCAACCACTCATTAACCATCATGTTATTCATTCAACCCAACGTTAACCAAGCTGCTATATTCCCCCTCCTGTTCAATTACGCCCATGATATAACACGAGGCAGGCGCAATCCGCGCCGTTGAAAGGGCTCCAAATGTCCATACCCGATTACAGCTACCTCGTTCAGACCGAGGCCATGGCCAACGTCTCCGCGCGATTTGACGCGTTGGCAGTCGAGTTGGAATCCTTAGCAGAATCCGCCGGATCGTATGCCGACGATGCCGACACTCCGCGCGCATTCAATATCGCCAACGCTCTAGCCGATTTGGACGGCATGCGCGTTGCGTTCGAGATTCATCACGCCAAGGCGCTAGCCGCCGTGTTGGCCGCCAAGGCTGAGGCCGAGGCTGAGGGTGCGCAGTCATGAGTGCTAGCTAGGGCGAAACGGCGCGCATTGCGCCGTCCGCCGGTCAAGCCGGCGCTGACGAGCCCCCTCGCAGTCAACGGAAGGGTAGACCAATGACCACTCTCATGAAAGCCAACCAACAGTGGGCGAGCCGCCCGGACGATGAGCGTTTCACGTCCCTTGACGCGCTCTATGGCCACGTGAACCACTTGCGCAACGCATCGTCGGGCAAAGTCGTCTCGTCCCGCCAGTTGGAGGCGCGGCCAGACCCGAACGACTCAGTCACGGGCATCGAAGTGTTCGGGCCGAACGGCCATGGCTTCGCCCCCACTCATTACGCCTTCGGCCAGTTGGCCGCGCGCGCTGGCGCTCCCGCCGGCTACCTTCGCACGCTCCCGGCTCCTATCGCCTGCGATGCGATCAACTACGGGCTGCGCTTCGGTAGCGAGGCTGAGGACATGGGCGTCTTGATCTCCCGCGCCAATGACGAGCCTGTGTTGCGCGCCGTCACGGGGCCGAACTACGGGCGCATCTGGAACCGTCAGGTGGTCGATCAACTGCGCGACCGTTTCGGCGATGGCGTGACCGGCGACTGGCGCGTGCCCGGCGAGTTCGGCAAGGCTGTGGAAGTCACCAAGGCGAATACGACGCTCTATGCGGGCGATCGCGACATGTTCGTGTTCCTCGCGGACGAAGCCAACCGGATCGAACTTCCGAACCGACGCGCTGGCCTGCCCGGTTCGCTGGCGCGCGGGTTTTTCGTCTGGAACAGCGAAGTCGGCGCGGCCACGTTGGGCGTCGGAATGTTTCTGTTCGACTACGTTTGTTCGAACCGGATGGTTTGGGGCGCGACACAGTATAAGGAAGTGCGCGTTCGCCATACCTCGGCCGCGCCGGACAGATGGCTTGAAGAAGTCGCGCCGGCTCTCAAAACCTACAGAGAATCGTCGGTCGCGCCAATTGAGGCGATGCTGCTAGGCGCGCAGGCCAAGCGCGTCGACGATCTCGCGGAGTTCCTTAAGACCCGCCGCTTCGCCGCTAACATGGCTGGCAAGTTGCAGGCGATTCACGAGGCGGAAGAAGGCCGTCCGGTTGAAACGCTTTGGGATATTTCCACTGCGCTCACGGCGCTCGCCCGCGACATTCCGCACCAAGACGTGCGCGTCGCGCTTGAGCGTCAAGCGGGCGATATCCTAGACCTAGCGGCCTAGGACGCTCGCAGCGCGGCCTAGGTTGCTCCGCCTAGGCCGTGTCAGCGAGCGCCTTAACGGCCGCTTAACAGTTCCGGGCGCATGGCGCGCCTGCATTTGGAGGTTTGTCATGAGCAAGTATCGTCTGAGAGTCCTATGGTCGGACGGCGCGACTTCGCATTCGCGCGAGACAGGTAGCGTGCGCGAGCTTCGCGCCATGCTCCGCCGCTGGCGCGATGTCGCTCTCGTCACGCGCGTCAGCCTTGAGCGTTGCGCTCGCGAGACCTGGGCCAGCTTCGAACTTCCGCCGAAGGAGTGAGCGCCGTGTTCATAATCCCCGACCGGCTGGCGCAATCGTCTATTACGAAAAACTAGCGAAGGCGTTCGCGCGGCTCGCTGCGAAGGAGTCCTGCCCATGACTTACGAACCCGACTACCTCAAGCGTTGGAGCCTACCGCGTTTCTATTTCGGAGCCGAATGGCCCGACTATTTCAGCGCGGGCGTTGGGCAGTCCCGCGACTCTGACGCGCTTGAGCGGTCAAACTTTCGCCGCATGCTGGAATTGCTCAACGGCGAGACAGAGACGGTCATCGTGGTCCGTGAGTCGCACTGGGCCGTCGGGTGGATTGAGTGGATCGCCATTCACCAGTCGGACTCTAAGGCGCTTGAGATCGCCGACGATATCAAGCGTCAGCTTGAGGATTATCCCGTGGTCGATGAGACCGATTGGAGCGAGCTTGAGCAGCAAGACGCTGACGATCTTTGGCGCGACTGCTACACGCCTGAAAACCGCATCGCCTACATACGCAAGCATCCCGACCAGTTCGATTTTCACGGTTTCGCCGACATGGTCGGCTGCGTCCGAGGCCGCTACTTCGCCGGCCACGCTTCGGAGCTACTGAGATGAGCCGGGCAACGGAGTGAAAGCCATGTTCAACGCCTATCGCCACTATCCTGACACTGTCGCGTTCCTGCGCTCGCCCCTGCGCGTCGCGCCTGAGCGCCATGCCTTCGGCCTCGCCCGATTCTTGTTCGCCATGGGCGTCGCTCTCGCGCTGACGGTGTTGCTATGAAGCGCCGGATCATCATGACCAAGGCGCTCTGCGCGCACCACACCCGCCTTGCGAGAGCGAAAGATGACGCCTATTGGGAGGTCATAGGTCCCATGCCTTGGAGCCACGGCATGATTTGGGACGACTACTACAAAGCCGCGCATGACGATCTCAAGATCGCCTACACCAAGGCGTCAGCGGAGATGTCCGACTTTGAGTCCTGTATGATCTTGGAGGGGCGCGGCTATCGGGACAGGCACGGTATGTTCACTTCGAACACAATGTGAGGTTCATCATGAGCGAGCTAATCACAATCGTAATCGATACGAACTTCTTCGGCGACTTAGACGAAGAACCGGCTACCACAATCGCGCGCTTGCTGCGCCGGCTCGCTGCGAAATTCGAATACGGCTCAGTCGAGGCGTGGGAGCCTATCAGGGTCGACCCGCGGTCCAATGGCCCCTTGCTCGGCGAAATGACTGTGGAGAAGATGCCATGAGCGCCGACATTCTTCCCTTCCGGTTCGGGCTCCGGCCCGCCGCTGCGAGCGTGGCGCGCAGCGAGCCGCCTAAGACGTTCATCTCGCCCAAGCGCGCCGATGCGCTGGAGTTCATCCGCCGGCTCGGCCTGCTAGGTCGCGAAGGCCACATAATCGACGCTTGGGTTCACGATGGCCCGCGCGGGCGCGCATTGGTCATCGCGCGGCGGGACGGGCTCGACATTGCGCGGTTCCCCATAACCGAAGGGCACGTCGACTCCGATCCGGTTCTGCAATTCATTCGGGGATGCAATCTATGAGCGTCGTATTCGTCGACCGTGACGAGTTGATCGCGGCGCTCGAAGCATTGGCTCCCGGCCCCGTTAAGGTAGTTTGTGAAGGGCCGTACATTTGGCTTGAAGATCGCGATAGGGCGATCTATCCTGCGCTAATCGCGAGGGTCGACGATGCTGAATGACGAAGTGCTGCGCTCGGCCGGCATCGAGCCGGCCGACTTGGAGATCGCCGAGTCGGTGATGAACCGCCTAGTCGGCGCGTTGGGGTTCACCGTCCCGCAAGCGGCCAGAGAAGTCATGCGCTCGCGCGCAGGACTCGACAGGCGCACGCGCCAGTGGCGCGTCCGGCTCCGGCTCTATGACACTGACTCCCTCGTGGCCGATAGCGATGAGGCTGCCGACGATGCGCCCGGCGAGACGGTACTGACTGGCCTGCCCGCTGCGATAGAGTGGGCGCGCGATCTCGTGAAATCGTTTCAGCCAATGGCCGACGCTGCCGGGCTCAGCGTCGAATTGGCGCGCCGCGTGCCTTCGTTGCGCGTGCTGCTGGCCCGCCAGAGCGGATGCGCCAAAGTGTCGCTGGCCTACGACTCCAACGGTGTGACTTACACGGCGCGGCTCGACGTGACGCGCGCTTGACGGCGCGCGGCCCCTGAGCTACCTGTCCCGCACGACGAGGCCGATTTATGCTGCTATTCTTGTTGGCGATTTTCGCCGTGATCGTCATTCGCAGGCTCATCAAGGCAGGACTCACTCCCGCTGTTCTGGTGTTCGGGCTCGGGCTCTACGCCTTCTGTTGCCTGACCGGACTGGCGATCCTCGGCCTTAAGCACCTAGCCGCACTGTGAGTTTGGCGGAAGACGCTTCCGCGCAACTGGCGCGTTGGGGCTTGACCGATGCCGACGCAGAGCGCGCCGGCCTGTTCACCGTCCCGTCCGTCAAGGCGCTCTATCCCGACATGCCGGACGCCCCGGCGATCGTCATCCCCTACTTTGGCCCCGACGGGGCACCGAAGACCTACAGGGATGCGTCAGGGCGGTGTTGCCCGTTCGCCCGCGTCCGATGGCTCGTCACGATGCAAACGGCCGCGCAGGCGTTCCTAAAGCCCAAGCCGCAGCGTTACGGCCAGCCGCCCAAGAGCGGCGTGGCCGCCTACTTCCCGCTGACCGTCGATTGGGGCTCAATCGTTGGCAATCCGGCGCGGCCTATCGTGGTTACAGAGGGCGAGGCCAAGGCGCTCTGCGCGGCCAAGCATGGCGTGCCCGCCGTGGCGCTCGGTGGCGTCCACAGCTTCATGGCGCGGTCGCAGGACGGCATCCTGCCGGAGCTTGAGGCCGTTTCTTGGCGCGACCGCGACGTCTACATCGTGTTCGACTCGGACGCGGTGAGCAATCCTCAAGTCATGGCGGCCGAGGGCCGGCTAGCCGATGAGTTGCAGCGCGGCCGAGGGGCCAAGGTGCGCATCGTCCGACTTCCGCCCGGCGAGGGGAAGGTCGGGCTAGACGACTACCTGACGGAGCACGGGTTCGACGCCTTCGCGCGCCTGTGCGGGGCCGCCAACGCAGTCAACGCGCTCGACGTGAAAGTGCTGCGCCTAAACGCTTCTTGCGCATGGATTGAAGGCGAGGGCGCGGTTTACGACATAGACCAGAAGCGCGTAATCCAGAAAACGAATTTCACATGCGGGTCGCACCATAGCAGCCACACGCACACAGTCGCCACGGCGCGGGCCGTGAAGGCGGTGAACGTGGCGCAGATTTGGCTTACGCACCCGCTCGCGCAGCGGTTCAGCGAAATCCTGTTCCGACCCGGCGAGCCGCGCACGGTGCCATGCGAGGGTGGCACGGCGCTCAATATCTGGGACGGGTTCCAAAACCCCGAGGAAGGCGACGTCGGCCCCTTCTTGGAGTTGTCTGAGCACCTGTTTCAGAACATGCCGGTCGACCAACAGGATTTGCCGCTCAAGCTCATCGCCTACAAGGCGCGCAATCCCGAATTAAAAATCCCGCTGTCTCTCGTCATGGTCGGCCCCGGCGGATCGGGCAAGAGCCTTTGGGGCGAGATTCTTGTCGAGGCTTTCGAAGCATATGGGCGTTCGGTCAGCGCGGAGCAGATGGTCGGCAAGTTCAATGGATGGACGGAGCGGTGCCTTCTTGCGGTGGTCGACGAAGCCGACGCCGTGACAATCCAGACGAACAAAGAGAAAATTCGCGCCATGATCTCGCAACTGCGAATCATGATGGAGGAGAAGTTCCGCCCGCAGCGCGAGATCAACTGCTACGCCACTTTCATTTTCAATTCGAACAAGCGCGCCGTCGGCTCCTACGGGTTCGACGACCGGCGCATGATCGTGGCCGATATCCCCGCCAAGCGCGAGCCTGAGTTCTACGCCCGCGTCAAGGCGTGGCGGAAAGCCGGCGGCGCAAGGCATCTCATGGGCTGGCTTCTGGCGTCCGACCTCGGCGACTGGACTCCGCCGTCGAGCGCGCCGTCGAGCGCGGAGAAGGTCATCGCCTATGCAGAGGGGCTCAGCCCTGTTGAAAAGCTAGCAGACGAGATGCGCCATTCCGACCAGAACGCGATTCTTCAATGGATCGCCGCAGCCGCCGCATGGGCCGCGCAGGCGGAGTTGTCGCCGAACGCCGACGTCGCTTCGCGCGCCCGCGTGTTCACTCAGCACCTTCCAAAATTCCATATACGCCCGTTCTACACGGCCGCCGAGATTTGCATGCTGTTCCCGCTCTTGCAGGCTCAGGCCGGCGGTAAAGTTCGCGGTGAGTTGTCTCCGGGCGAAGTGTCGCGCGCGCTGCGCGAGGCTGGTATACCATATTTGAAATCGGCCGACCGACCGGATGGATTTCTGGTAAGAGGACGCCTACAGCAGTTCCTCGTCATCTCCGACTTCGAGCGATGGTCGCAGCCTCTCACTCAGGCGGAGTTCGAGGAAGCCAACGCGAACTGGCCGACGTTCGCGGACGTAAGGAGTCGGGCATGAGCGAAGAAACGCCTTGGGGTTGGATTCCGACTTACACCGGAAGGAAATTCGAGTTTCTTCACCCGACCGCAGAGATGGTCGACATTCTCGACATTGGGCACGCTCTGTCAAACTTGTGCCGGTTCGCCGGGCACACGAGCAAGTTCTACAGCGTCGCCGAGCATTCGGTCTTGATGTCGAGATGCTTCGTGAACAGAGGCCATATGCATTTAGCGAAGTGGGCGCTCATGCATGACGCGAGCGAGGCCTATCTTGTGGACGTGCCGCGCCCGCTCAAAGCCCACTTGAAGAGTTACGCCAAGATTGAAAACCGCGTGGCGCGGGTGATCTTCGACAAATTCGGGCTAGAAGGTCCGCTACCGGAGGAAGTCAAAGGCGTCGACAAAAGAATCGTGTTCGACGAGAGGCGACAGCTTATGGGCGCGCCCTCGGCGGAGTGGGTAGGCGAAACCTGTACGTTAGGCATCGAGGTTCTCTGCTGGACCCCGGAGCAGGCCAAACACTACTTCATGGAGTTACACGTAAGGTTGTTCCGCGATGGATAGAGCCGAGGCGCTTGGCGTGCTCGGCCTCACAGGTCGGCCGCGTGTCGACAAAATTCAGACCGTGTTCCGCCTCGCGATGCGCGACGCGCATCCAGACACGTCTCTCAGCGGCAGCGCCGACAAGGTGCAGCGCCTCAAAGCGGCACGCGACTGTCTACTACACCACGACGCGTTCGGAGATTCTCCTTGCAAACTGTGCCGCGGCGTAGGATACGTGAACGGGATCAAATGTTCTTCTTGCGGAGGTCGTAAGTGAGCTATCTGGAAAAGGGCGGTCCGATGCCGGCGTCGCTAGGGCGCTGCGCCGACTTGCTTTACGATGTCAAGCAGCTTAGGCTCGAAATGCAGCGCCAGACGGACGAGATCAAAGCGCGCGAGACGGAGATCACAAATCACATTATCTCCAACGCCAACGCCGACAATCAAGCGTTCGGCGGCCAGCACCATATCGCCAAGATCGTCAAAGAGGAAGAACCCGTGATCGAAGACTGGGGCGTCTTCTGCTCGTGGGTTCGCAAGAACGATCGCTTCGACCTGATCCAGAAGCGCATCAATTCTAAGGCCGTGTCCGAAGTCAACGCCACTCAAGGTCGCTCGCTGCCGGGCCTTGGCACTTTCACCGCTGTCAAAATCAGCTTGACCAAGCTCTAGGAGATTCGCACATGGGAACGGAGTTAGTGTCTTTTCGCGAGCGGCTTGTCGCCGACGCCACGGCCGCCGCGGCGCGCGAGCAGCGCAGTTCGGCGATGTTGTCGTTGCAAGGCGGTGTGTTCGCCATTGGCGGCCAGACGCTCGGCTCGCGCATCATCGCCGTCGTCCTCGACAGCTACTTCGCGAACGAGTTCTACGACCCGTCGAAGCCCTACGATCCCGAAGACCCGCAGCCGCCTGTCTGCTACGCCTTCGCACGCGACGGCAAGCACGAGATGCGTCCGCACGAGTCGATGCAGGCGGACCTCACGTTCTTCAAGCCGCAGTCGCCGTGGGACATGAACGTCAACGCGCCGGGGCTGTGCTCGGGCTGCGTGCAGAACAAGTGGGGCTCGCAGCCGGGCCGTAAGGGCAAGGCGTGCAAGAACCGGGAAACTCTGACTTTGCTTCCCGCCGGCTTCTTTCAGCCGCCCAAGTCGCGCGGCGGAACGTCGGAGCCGACGCTGTTCGACGACCCGGCGCACTTCGCCAAAGCCGACGCCGTGGGCCTCAAGCTCCCCGTCACGTCGGGGGCCAACTGGGCTGCCTACGTCACTCAGCTTGCGGCGTCTCACCGCCTGCCGCCCTACGGCGTGTACACCGAAATTTATCTCGAAAACGACCCCAAGTCGCAGTACAAGGTCAAGTTCGACATGCTCGGCGAGCTTCCCGAATCGCTATTCGAGATCGTCATGCGCAAGGTCGATGGCGTCATCTCGACTCCGTTCAAGGGCTACGAACCCCCAGAGAAGGCTCCGTTTTGATCACGATCGACTTCGAGACGCATCCTATCGAGGACCGGCCGGGCTACCCGCCGTTCCCGGTAGGCGTGGCGATCAAGCGCGAGGGGAGCCCAGCGCGCTATTTGCATTGGGGCTCCAAGCGCCTCGGCGCGGCCGACCCCCTCGACCCTGAGGCGTTCGCCTACGCGAGAGAGATGCTTGAGGGCATTTGGGAACGCGGCGGGGAGCCTCTGCTGTTCCACAACGCCAAGTTCGACCTCGAAGTCGCAGAGGCTCATTTTGGCCTACGCGTGCCGGTCTGGCGTCGCGTCCACGACACGATGTTCCTCGCCTACCTTAACGATCCTCACGCGCGCTCTCTCGGTCTTAAGGACCTCGCCGCCGAGCATTTGGACTGGCCGCCAGAAGAACTCGATGCGCTCGGCGTTTGGGTCGAGACGTGCAAGAAGCGACTCAATGAGATCGACCCGTCGCAGCCGGCGACGCGCAAGAACGCAAGCGCGTGGATTTGGGCGATGCCCAGCGCGCTCGTCGAACCCTACGCGCTCGGCGACGTTGACCGCGCGGAAGCGCTCTACAACCGCCTTCGTCCGCGCATAGACAGAGACGGCATGACGGCGGCTTACAACCGCGAGCGCGAGTTGATGCCGATCCTGCTGCGTAACGAGCAGTACGGCATGCGTCTCGACCCGCGCATCGCCGAAGACATCGTCGTATACGATAAGGCCGGAGAGCGCGTAGAGGACGCCGTGCGCGGCTACCTCCGACGGCCGGACCTCAATCTCGACGCCGATCAAGACGTGGCGCAGGCGATCATCAGCGCCGGGCTCATCAAAGAGGCCGACTTCCCGCGCACCGACAAGGGCGCTCTAAGCATGTCGAAGGAGGAATTGCGCCCCGAACTTTTCTCCGACCCGTCGTTCGCCAGCGCGCTCGGATACCGCAATCGCCTCAAGACGTGCCTAAACACCTTCCTGATTCCTTGGAACGCGCAGGCGCGCGCCAACGGCGGCTACATCACGACGAATTGGAACCAAGTGCGGGGCCAGAACGGCGGGACACGCACTGGACGCCCTAGCACCAACAACCACAACTTCCTGAATCTGCCGAAGTCGTTCATCGGCAAGGACGACGGCTACATGCATCCCGCCTTCTTGGGCGTGCCCGAGTTGCCGCTGTGCCGGCGCTATATCCTGCCCGACGAAGGCCACGTCTTCCTGCACCGGGACTACAGCGGTCAAGAGCTTCGCGTGTTCGCTCAGGCCGAACAGGGCGCGCTCTACCGCGAGTATCAGCGCGACCCGCGCATCGATCCGCACGCTTGGGTCAAAGCCATGATGGAGCCTATCGCGAAGCGCGAGCTTGCGCGCACTCCCGTCAAGGTGCTAAACTTCCAATCCATCTACGGAGGCGGCGTCCCGGCGCTGCAAGCCAAGCTGCGCTGCACGACGGCCGAAGCGAAGGCTCTAAAGTCTGCGCACGACAAGGCGCTGCCGGGGCGCAAGATGGTCTTCGAAGAAATCACGCGCGTTATTCGCGCAGGCGGAGCGATCCGTACGCTCGGCGGCCGGCTGTTCAACGCGGAGAGGCCGGGGCTCGACGGCCGCGAAAAAATCTACAAGCTCATCAACTACTGGGTCCAAGGCTCCGCCGCGGAGTTGACGAAACAGGCGATCATCGACTGGCATAACGCGCCCGAGCGCGAGGCTCGGTTTATGGTCACGGTCTATGACGAGATCAACGTGAGCGCGCCCGACGACGTGGCGGAGACGCAAATGGCGGTGCTGCGCGAGGTTATGGAAGCTCCTCGGTTCGGCATGGCGGTGCCGATGTTGAGCGACGGCAAGCGCGGCCCGAATTGGGCCGACTTGGAGAAATGCGAATGATCGAGCTTCTATTGGCCCTGCTGCTCATATTTGTCGGCCTAGGCGCGATCATGCTAGCCACCTTTATGTTGCTGGCGATGCTTGAGTGTCTTTTAGAGGACTGGTGGTGACATGACACAGTTCACTGGCGGCGTCTCCTTCACCGCGTGGGAGACGTTCACGAACTGCCCCGCGCGGTTCAAGTACGAAAAGATCGACAAGCTGCCGACGCAAGACAAGGCGTTCTTCGCCAAGGGCCGCGCGGCGCACGAGCATCTTGAAAAGGTCGTCATGGGCGCGCCGCTCGACGCCAAGATAGTGCCAAAGGAGCAAGAGTTCGTTCTTGAGGTCGGTGCTGCGCCGTTCGCCAAGTTCGTCGAAGAAAAGTGGGGCTTCCGAAACGACTGGATCGTCACGGATTGGCGCAACGCCGCCCTGCGCGCGATCATCGACGTGCGCCTCGATTACGGCGACGGCTCGATGGAAGTCATCGATTGGAAGACCGGCAAGAAGCGCGGCGAGAGCGTCGCCCAAATGTCGCTGTTCGCCACGGCGGTCTTTCACCGCTACCCGTTCGTCGAGCAAGTGACGACGCGCCTCGTCTACGTCGAGAAGGGCGGACAGACAATCATGGACCACGCGAGGGCGGACCTTGCGAACATGACGAAGCAATGGGAGGAACGTTTTGCGTCGATCTTCAATGAAAGAGACTGGCTCCCGCGGCCAAACGAGTGGTGCCATTTCTGCGACTTCTCAAAAGCCAAAGGCGGCCCGTGTCGTTACGGAGGTTAACGTCCGCAACCCTGTCGTCAAATGGGCGAAGGCCAATGGCGTCCTGCACCAACGCATGTCGTTCCGCCCCGGCGTGCGAGCGGGGTTCCCCGACGACGTGTTCATGTTCCAGTTCGGCGAGATCGTGTTCGTGGAGTTCAAGAGGCCCGGCAAAGAGCCGACGCCGTTGCAGCACGAAAGATTGGAGAAGCTGCGTGCCTATGGGTTCGATGCAACTTGGTTCGACGACGCCGAGCGCGCGAAGGCGTATCTCGCAAGAGTGGCGGCCTCTGCCTTACATGGAACGGGCATCGTCGTTCCTCGCTACGCACTACGCAGCGGGGCTGCCGCTCAAGCCCGGCGGTCGAAAGACATCTATCACGCTATCCGCTTTCCAAATCCTGCGAGCGCAGGGCAAGGCGCGGACGATGCTGGTGGTCGCGCCGCTGCGCGTGGCTCGCGAGACGTGGCCGGCGGAGGTCGCGAAGTGGAGTGAGTTCGCCGGCCTAAGGGTCGCGCTGCTGCACGGTCCGAAAAAAGACGACATTCTTCGGTCAAGCTCGGCCGATGTCTACCTCATCAATTACGAGGGACTGCCTTGGCTTTGTAACAACTACTTCGGCCGACCGCTGCCGTTCGACGTGATCGTGTTCGACGAGTTGACGCGTCTCAAGAACGCGCAGAGCGGGCGTAGCAAGGCGCTGCGCCCGCACCTTAAGGGCGGACCGCGGTGGCGTTGGGGGCTTACAGGATCACTAGCCGGGGACGGCGATTATCTCGACGTGTTCGGCCAGCAGCTTGTTCTCGACGACGGCGCGGCTCTCGGCAAGTTCGTCACGTGGTATCGCAACGCTCACTTCACTCAGGGGTTCGACGGGTTCACCTATACGCTCAATCGCGGGCACGAGCAGCAGGTTCTCGCCAAGCTCGCTCCCTACTGGTTCCGCATGGAGGAAGCCGACTACGCCGAGCTTCCCGAGATCGTCGACCATCCAATCGAGATCGCGCTGTCGGCGGGCAAGCGGCTCGCCTACACGACAATGCGCGATGCCTACGTGGCCAAGTTCGGCGATCGCACGATCACGGCGGCCAACGCGGGCGCGGCCTACGCCAAGCTGGCGCAGATGGCCAACGGCGCGGTCTACGACGACGCGCGCGAGGTTCACCACATTCACGATGACAAGATCGAGGCTCTCGACGATCTCGTGGAGGAGTTGAACGGCCTGCCTCTGCTGCTCGGCTACGAATTCAACCATGATCTCGTCCGCTTGCAGAAGTGGCATATCGATAGGTTCAAGAAGGAGTTGCCGTATCTCGGCAAGGGCACCAAGCCGGCGCAGGAAGCCGCGTGGATCGCAGCGTGGAGCCGTAACGAACTGCCGGTGCTCGCCGGGCATCCCGCCAGCATGGGGCACGGGTTAAATCTGCAAGAGGGCGGCTGCACGAACATTTGTTGGTTTTCGCTGCCGTGGAGTTACGAACTCTACGACCAATTCGTGCGCCGCGTGCGCCGCGGCGGCAACGTCGCGCCCCGCGTTTTTAACCACATGCTCGTCGTCAAAGGAACGGTCGACGAAGAAAAGCTTGCATCCCGCGACGTAAAGGGGTTCACTACGGAAAACCTCGTCGCGATTCTCAACCGAGAGATTTCACGCGAGGAGCGAGAAACCGGACGCCGCCCCGGATCGGCCGGCAAGGAGAACGAAATGGTCGCCCGACTGACACGACCCGCGGATAACTCCGCGGCTGCATCCACGCAGGTCCCCGGATGGGGCGCTCAGCCTATCCAGAATCAGCCCGTCGCCGCCGCGCCTGCCGTCCAGCAGGCTACGAGCGGCTGGGGAGCCACGCAGACCTCCCCGACGGGGCCGCAGACTGCCCCACAGTCGCCTCCTATGGGCTGGGGCGCTCCGGCCGCCGCTCCCGACACCGCGCAGCGCGAAGCTATCCGGGCGCAGATCGCTCCCGACGCCAAGCCGGCGGTCGGCGCAGGCTTTTCCGGCGCAGCGGCGTCCGCCGCGGCCGCGATCGCCTCAACCAACTATGACGAGGTCCCTGCCGCGCAGCCTGCGGGGACTGCGAAGCGCACGCGACGCACAAAGGCGGAGATGGAAGCCGACGCCAAGTCGGCCGACGAGAATTCTCCCGCTCCGCGCGTGGACAACACCATGGCGGTCGTCGCCGCGCTCAGCGCGCGCATGGAGTGCCTCAAACTGGCGTTCGCCGATGCAACGACCCCTCTCGGCGAAGGTCTGGCGGTCGCCGACGACCTCTGGGCGTGGGTCAACAAAATGTAGGAGGTCCCAGTGGTTTACTGGTTCATCGTCATAGCTCTCGCCGTGGCCTGCTTCGTCGTTTGGGCCACGACGTGAAGTTCCTCGCGATCCTAGTTTTTGTGATCGCCCTACTCTCCGTCGCCATGGAGCGACGGAGAGCTTCAAACTGGCTGTTGACAGCGGCGTTCGTGCTACTGTTCATCTCGGCCTGCAACAGCAATCAACTGGGGTTCAATTGATGCGCAAGTCACTCATAACCGCTGCGTTCCTTCTCTATGCGCCGGCGCAGGCGCTCGCCGAAGACGCCTTCTGCATGCCGCTGGCTAAGCTCGAAGATCGCGCCGCCGCGGACGATCTCAAGGGCTTCCACGGCACCGCGAAGCAACTCGAAGCCGCCAAGGGCATCTACGCCGCGAACACGAACAAGACGGCTCCCGACGGCGATTACGTGGTGCTATTCGTCTCCGCGCACGGCGAGTCCATCGTCGGCTTCGTGAAGAACGAGACGGCGTGCGGCCTCATGATCCTTCCGCCCGGCATGACACAGGCGCTCATGGAGGCCAGCGACGGCGAGGTCATGAAGTCCTTGGAGCCGCCGCTGTGAGCGTCAGCAGAGATCGGGGGTTCGTGACGATGGACGGCAAGGTGGACCCGATCATCAAGAGCCTCGCCAAGATGCGCAAAGCTCGCGGCCTCTCTCAGGACGAAGCTTCGTTCCGCGCCGGCATAAGCCAAGATGCCGTCAAGCGTTGGGAGTTGGGCTACAACTCGCCGACGCTAAGCGTGCTTCGTTGCTACATGAAAGTGCTCGGGGCGGATTTAGACGTGTTACATGCCCCCGCTACGCTTGACTCGTGACCATAAGCGGCGTCTCGACGCCGGGCGCGACGACTACTACACGCGCTACCAGATGCGCGAGGTCTGCAACAACGGGCATCCGTTGACCGACGATGCCGCGATTTACTTCGATCGTGGGGGCGTCCGGTGCGTGCAATGCCGGCGCGACGCCTTTAAGCGTTGGTATCGCCGCCATGGCGGGCGGCGCGCGGCTTCCTGAAAGCTAGATAAAGCTGCAACAGGAATCCGAGCACCGCGACCGTCATAGATACGAGCGCGGCCCAGTCGGGCAAGGACATTTGATGCACCGCCACGGCCGCGCCGGCCCCGCCATAAGTCGCGGTCTGCGCTACGGCGTTGTGAAGCCCGGTAGTGGTGTCTGAGGCCGCGGTAGCCATGGTCATTGCGCCAGTCCCGATTCGTGTGAAGCCAAGCCGCCGGCATAGGCGGTCGCGAAAGCGCGGATGCGCGCAAGATTGGGCTCGGAGACGCCGCGCGCGCGAAGGAACTCAATTGCCTGCTGCGCGCCGTTGGGATCAACGAGCTTGTCTCCGATCGCTTTGACGACCGAAGGCGACAGCCCGCCGCTCACGCTGCTCTTGGCTGCGTCCACAAGCTGATAGAGCATCGCCATGGGGTGATGGAACACCGCCGCGAGCCCGGCGCGCTGCATCCCCTCGGCGAGCGTCTTGCTCTCCTTGTCGCCGACCGGACCGCCCGGCGCGATGTCGCCGAGCGCGCCGATCTTGTCCTGTAGGGTCTTGGCCGCTCCGCGCAGTGCGTCGGCGGCCGGCTGGCCATGCGCCGCGGCGATCGAAGCGTTTAGAGAATCGTCGTTAACGAGCTTGCCGAGCACGGTCTTCGCCGCGGCCGGGCTCGCCGTCGCTTGATCGGCCAGACCCGACACGACGCCAGAGCCGTGCCCGGCCTTAAAGGCGTCGCCAGTCTTGGCGTTGTTGGCGAGCCGAGTCGCGCCGGGAGTGTCGGCGATAGCGTTGCCGCTCTGGCCCTTTTGGAACCCTTCGATGAAGGCGTTATGCTGCGCGTTCTGGTCGAGCGCGGCCTTGTAGCCCTGACTGCGCCCGGCGATGTCCATTACGCCGTTGAACGCCTGCTTGCCGGCGTCCGCGACCTCCGGGTCGGCCGATCCCGCTCGGCGCGCGACGGACTGGCGCAGGCGGTCGAGCGTGTCTATCGACACCGACGCCTGCCGGCCGTTGCCGAGATCGTCGATAGCCCGCCCGATCTCGTCTTGAGCGGCGGGGTTCGGGCGCAGCGACGACACGACGGACGGATGCGATAGCGCCAAGTCGTCGCC
>Ga0075014_100000213_pt1 | contig 16573 bp, 11 predicted proteins | sample AleBraG_ABR_2014_FD_71472 | JGI IMG/M metagenome (GOLD analysis project Ga0075014, IMG submission 71472) | Freshwater sediment microbial communities in response to fracking from Pennsylvania, USA - Alex Branch Run_MetaG_ABR_2014 | ecosystem: Environmental > Aquatic > Freshwater > Creek >... | reverse complement strand
CTTCACCCACTTTAATGATGCCGCGCTCAACACGACCAGTCACTACAGTACCGCGACCAGAAATAGAGAACACGTCTTCTACTGGCATCAAGAATGGCAGATCGATCGCACGCTCCGGCTCTGGAATATAAGAATCCAAGGTTTCTACCAGTTTGCGTACAGCCGATACACCCAAGCCGTTGTCGTCTTGACCATTCAATGCCATCAACGCAGAACCTGGGATAATTGGGGTATCGTCAGCTGGGAAGTCATAAGTACCCAACAGCTCACGCAATTCCATCTCAACCAATTCCAACATTTCGTTGTATTCGTCAGTGCCTACACCGCCGCAGTCTTCAGCCAACAGGTCAGCTTTGTTCAAGAACACTACGATGTAAGGAACACCTACTTGGCGAGACAACAGAATGTGTTCGCGAGTTTGTGGCATTGGGCCGTCAGTAGCACCACACACCAAAATCGCGCCATCCATTTGTGCCGCACCGGTGATCATGTTTTTCACATAGTCGGCGTGACCTGGACAGTCTACGTGCGCATAGTGACGCGCAGGTGAATCATACTCTACGTGTGACGTGTTGATGGTAATACCGCGCTCACGCTCTTCTGGAGCATTGTCGATACCATCAAAGGCAACAGCCTTGCCGCCCCAAGTCTCAGCACACACTTTGGTCAGCGCCGCTGTCAGGGTGGTTTTACCGTGGTCTACGTGACCAATGGTGCCCACATTGACGTGCGGTTTGTTACGTTCAAATTTTTCTTTAGCCACTTTTCTATTCCTCTAACAAGATGAAACATGAAATTAATCAGCGTCGTTACCCGCTCTGTTTTTTGCAATCACTTCTTCAGCAACATTGCGTGGAGCTTCTGAATATTTCAAAAACTCCATTGTGTAGGTTGCGCGACCTTGCGTTGCTGAACGCAGAGAAGTTGCATAACCAAACATTTCAGCCAAAGGGACTTCAGCGTCAATTACTTTACCCATCGGGCTCTCATCCATACCGAGAATTAAACCACGACGACGATTCAAGTCACCTACTACGTCACCCATATTGGTTTCCGGAGTCACAACTTCAACCTTCATGATCGGCTCCAGCAACACAGCACCGCCTTTTTGGGCCAGCCTTCTGGTTGCCATAGAGGCGGCGATCTTAAATGCCATTTCGTTCGAGTCAACATCATGGTAAGAGCCATCAAACACAGTTGCTTTCAAACCCAACAGCGGATAACCAGCAAGAACACCGTTCTGCATTTGCTCTGCGATACCTTTTTGGATAGCCGGTACATACTCTTTAGGCACCACACCACCCACTAACTCATTAACAAACTCCAAGCCTTCCGCGTTTTCATCAACACCCGGCTCAAAGCGAATCCAGCAATGGCCGTATTGTCCACGACCACCCGATTGACGTACAAACTTACCTTCAATTTCACACTTATTGCGGATTGCCTCACGATAGGCCACTTGTGGCTTACCGATATTCGCTTCCACGTTGAATTCGCGACGCATGCGGTCAACGATAATATCCAAGTGCAATTCACCCATACCACCAATGATGGTTTGGCCAGTTTCTTCATCCGTTTTAACGCGAAAAGAAGGATCTTCCTGAGCAAGCTTGCCCAACGCAACACCCATCTTCTCTTGATCAGCTTTGGTTTTTGGTTCAACCGCCACGTGAATTACTGGCTCTGGAAACTCCATACGCTCAAGCACAATCACATGATCCAAAGCACAAAGCGTATCGCCCGTTGTGCAGTCTTTAAAACCGATACCCGCGGCGATATCACCCGCCAAAACCTCTTTAATTTCATCGCGCTGGTTCGCGTGCATTTGCACCATACGTCCAACACGTTCTTTTTTACCCTTTACCGAATTCAATACGGTATCACCCGACTGCAAGGTGCCCGAGTAAACACGGAAAAAGGTCAAGGTGCCCACAAAAGGGTCTGTCGCAATTTTGAACGCCAAAGCGGCGAAAGGCTCATCGTCGCTCGCCTTACGCGTAGCAATCGTTTCACCATCCTCAAGCACGCCTTCAATCGCCTTAACTTCAGTAGGCGCTGGCAGATAATCTACAACTGCGTCAAGCATGGCTTGTACGCCTTTATTTTTAAACGCAGAGCCACCAATGACAGGGATAATTTCACCCGACAAGGTACGCGCGCGAATTCCGGCTTTAATTTCAGCTTCGGTCAACTCTTCGCCGCCGAGGTATTTCTCCATCAGCGCCTCGCTTGACTCAGCCGCCGCCTCAATCATGAATTCGCGCATTTTTTCGCACTGCGCCAACATATCCGCCGGAATTGACTCATAGGTAAATGTCATACCTTGGTCAGCCTCATTCCAAAGAATGGCCTGCATTTTTACTAAATCAACAACACCTTTGAACTCATCTTCAGAGCCAATGGTCATTTGCAGCGGAACAGCATTAGCACCCAAACGGGTACGCAACTGCTCAACGACACGTAAGTAATCCGCACCCGTACGATCCATCTTGTTAACAAACACCAGTCGCGGGACTTCGTATTTATTGGCTTGACGCCATACAGTTTCAGTTTGTGGCTGAACACCCGAGGAACCACACAGAACCACCACGGCACCATCGAGCACACGCAATGAGCGCTCTACTTCAATGGTGAAGTCCACATGCCCCGGGGTATCAATTACGTTTATACGATGCTCTTCAAACTGACCACCCATTCCTTTCCAGAAGGTGGTGATAGCGGCAGAAGTAATGGTAATTCCGCGCTCTTGTTCTTGCACCATCCAATCGGTAGTAGCAGCGCCGTCATGCACCTCGCCAATCTTGTGCGACAAACCTGTGTAAAACAACACGCGCTCGGTAGTGGTAGTCTTACCGGCGTCTACATGGGCACAGATACCAATATTGCGGTAGCGTGCGATAGGAGTTTTACGTGCCATGACTGTACTTCCCGAATGTCAAACTCTTTAAAAAGGCAAAGGCAGCATTGCCGCCTTTGCCCTGATAAAGCCAACTAACAGCGAACAACCGCCAATTAAAAACGGAAATGCGAAAACGCCTTGTTCGCTTCGGCCATGCGGTGAACGTCTTCACGCTTCTTAACCGCAGCGCCCTTACCTTGAGCCGCATCCATTAACTCACCAGCCAAACGTGCTGGCATTGATTTCTCACCGCGCTTGCGGGAGTAATCCACCAACCAACGCATTGCCAATGCAGTACGGCGAGAAGCGCGAACTTCAACAGGCACTTGGTAGGTTGCACCACCCACACGGCGAGATTTAACCTCAACCAGCGGCGCAATGTTTTCCAAAGCCTCACCGAACACATCAAGTGGATCGCGGTTCAATTTGGTTTTAACGATATCCATAGCACCGTAAATGATGCGCTCTGCTACAGATTTCTTACCACTAATCATTACGTGGTTCATAAATTTCGCCAAGGTAACATTACCGAACTTTGGATCCGGCAATGTTTCGCGTTTGGCGACAACTCTTCTTCTTGGCATTTTAATAGCCTCTCTTCAGGAATTTTCTAAGACGACGCATTTGAGACTAATGCTTCAAAGCTCGCTTAGCCTTACTCGGTGTAAACCGAAAACCTATTCGTCACTGCGAATAGCGCTGGCATTAATGCCAAGGCGCTATTACTTAGGACGTTTTGCACCGTATTTGGAGCGACCTTGTTTACGCTTAGCAACACCGGAAGTATCCAGTGAACCGCGTACAGTGTGGTAGCGAACACCTGGCAAGTCTTTAACACGACCACCACGAATCAGTACAACACTATGCTCTTGCAGGTTATGGCCTTCACCGCCGATATACGAAGACACTTCAAAACCGTTAGTTAAACGCACACGACACACTTTACGCAGCGCTGAGTTTGGTTTTTTAGGTGTAGTGGTATATACGCGAGTGCATACACCGCGTTTTTGCGGGTTGCCCTGCAGAGCTGGAACGTCGCTCTTGTCTACGATAAGTTTTCTTGGCTTACGAACCAACTGGTTGATCGTCGGCATGAAAACAAACTCCACATATATGCTTTCAATAAAGAAAGCCGGTTTAAAGAAAGCGGATATTCACGATTGAATAGCCTGCTTACCACTTGGAAAAAGTGGGTGGCGCATTGTAAAGAGGTCACCCACCATCGTCAAGGCAGAGTTGACGTCAAAGCCGGTAAATCCACCGAAAAAATAAGGCTGGCAATAGCCAGCCCTATTTAACCAGTGGATTGTTACTGAACCGTGTATCAACCCACCTTTTTCAGCCTGCTGCCAGGCCGAACCTAAGCCTTCAGCCTTAGTTAGCGCTAGATTTCAAGGCTTCGGTTAATGCCGCTTCAACGTCTTCAGCACTTACACCGCCACCGAAGTCTTGGTTTTGTGCTTCTTCACGTCTGCGCTTGCGGTCTGCGTGATAGGCCAAGCCGGTACCAGCTGGAATCAAACGGCCCACAACCACGTTTTCTTTCAAGCCGCGCAAGCTGTCTTTCTTGCCCGTTACCGCTGCTTCAGTCAAGACGCGCGTAGTCTCTTGGAACGACGCAGCAGAGATGAAGGATTCGGTCGCCAAAGAGGCTTTAGTAATACCCAATAATTGACGCTCATATTGTGCAGGTTGCTTATCTTCAGCGCGGAGTTTTTCGTTCTCCTCCAGCACTGCCGTAAACTCAACCTGCTCACCTTTCACGAAGCTGGAGTCACCCATGGTGGTGATTTCCACTTTGCGCAGCATTTGGCGCACGATAGTTTCAATGTGCTTATCGTTAATTTTCACGCCCTGCAGACGGTAAACGTCTTGGATTTCGTTGGTGATATAGCGGGCCAAGGCCTCAACACCCTGCAAACGCAAAATGTCGTGCGGATTACTTGGACCATCAGATACAACTTCACCCTTAGCAACCATTTCACCTTCGAAGACCGTCAATTGACGGTGCTTAGGAATAAGCACTTCGTAGTGAGTCGAACCGTCATCCAATACTTGACCGTCCGTTGGCGTGATGATCAAACGACGCTTACCTTTGGTTTCTTTACCGAAACTCACAGTACCGGAAATTTCGGCAAGAATAGCCGGCTCTTTCGGGCGACGAGCTTCGAACAAATCGGCAACACGCGGCAGACCACCGGTGATATCACGGGTTTTTGAACCCTCTTGTGGGATACGCGCAATGATGTCGCCCACATTGATAACGTCGCTGTTATTGATGCTTAAAATCGCCTTAGAAGGCAGCATATAATGCGCAGGCACGTTAGTGTTCGCAAGGAACAGCTCCTTACCCTTCGCATCTACCAAAGTTACAGCAGGACGCAAATCTTTACCGGCCGATGGACGCTCAGCAGGATCAAGCACCTCAATAGAACTCAACCCCGTCAATTCGTCAGTTTGACGGCGAATTGAAAGACCATCTTCCATACCAGAGAAAGCCACGGTACCCGCCACTTCTGAAACAATGGGGTGAGTATGCGGATCCCACTTAGCAATAATTTGACCGCCTTTAACTGACTCACCATCTTTAACGGTGATCAATGCACCGTAAGGAATCTTGTAACGTTCACGCTCACGGCCACTACTGTCAGCAATCGCCAACTCACCAGAACGCGATACGGCAACTAGGTTGCCCGCTGGATTGCTCACAACCTTAACGTTGAGCAAACGCACACTACCCTCTTGTTTAACCTGAACGCTATCCGCCGCAGATGCTCGTGACGCAGCACCACCAATGTGGAAAGTACGCATGGTCAACTGCGTGCCTGGCTCACCGATTGATTGCGCAGCGATAACGCCCACAGCTTCACCGGCGTTAACACGATGACCACGCGCCAAATCGCGGCCGTAGCACATAGAGCACATACCGTTGCGCGCATCACAAGTGATAGGAGAACGAACCAGAACCTCATCAATCCCCATGGATTCAACGCGCTCAACCCAAGCCTCATCAATCATGGTGCCCGCAGGAACCAGAATCTCATCGCTACCTGGACGAATTACATCGCGCGCCATAACACGGCCAAGGATACGATCACCCAAGGACTCAATAACGTCACCACCTTCAATGACTGGTGACATGGTCAGACCTTCGTCAGTACCGCAGTCAACCATGGTAACCACTAGATCTTGCGCCACATCGACCAAACGACGAGTCAAATAACCCGAGTTCGCGGTTTTCAATGCAGTATCCGCCAAACCTTTACGAGCACCGTGCGTTGAAATAAAGTACTGAAGTACGTTCAAACCTTCGCGGAAGTTTGCCTTAATCGGTGTTTCGATGATCGAGCCATCTGGACGCGCCATCAAGCCACGCATACCCGCCAACTGACGAATCTGTGCGGGCGAACCACGCGCACCTGAGTCAGCGTACATAAACACTGAGTTAAATGAAGGCTGCTGCTCTTCAACACCATCGCGATTGATCACAGACTCTTTCGAAATACCAGCCATCATCGCTTTCGCAACCAAATCATTGGCACGCGACCAAATATCGATAACCTTGTTGTATTTCTCGCCCTGTGTTACCAAACCTGATGCATATTGAGTTTCAATTTCTTTAACTTCAGCATCGGCCTTGGCGATAATTTCTGCTTTATCGGCAGGAATCGTAAAATCATTCACGCCGATAGACGAACCTGAACGAGTTGAGAATTCGTAGCCGGTGTACATCAAACGGTCAGCAAAAATAACGGTTGCTTTCAAACCCACTACGCGGTAGCAGTAGTTGATGGCAGCAGATATCGCTTTTTTAACCATCGGACGGTTAATCATTTCCAACGGCATGCCGGGTGGGCAAATATCCCACAACAGGGTACGACCAACGGTAGTATCAACAATCTTGGTTTCAGTGGTTCTTTCGCCTTCTGCACCAATCAAGGTTTCAGACAAACGCACTTTAATGCGCGCTTGCAAGTCAACTTGCTTGGAGTAGTAAGCACGAGAAACTTCAGCGATGTCCGCAAATACCATACCTTCGCCGCGCGCATTGACGCGATCACGGGTCATCCAATACAAGCCCAATACCACGTCTTGAGACGGAACAATAACAGGCTCGCCTGACGCTGGAGACAGAATATTGTTGGTAGACATCATCAATGCACGCGCTTCCAACTGAGCTTCAATTGTCAGTGGAACGTGAACCGCCATTTGGTCACCGTCGAAGTCGGCGTTGTACGCAGAACATACGAGTGGGTGCAACTGGATTGCCTTACCTTCAATCAACACAGGCTCAAACGCTTGAATACCCAAACGGTGAAGTGTTGGTGCCCGGTTCAATAATACGGGGTGTTCGCGGATCACTTCATCGAGAATATCCCAAACGACAGCTTCTTCACGCTCTACCATTTTCTTAGCGGCTTTGATCGTTGTAGCCAATCCGCGCAATTCAAGCTTGCTGAAAATGAACGGCTTAAACAATTCCAAGGCCATTTTTTTCGGCAGACCACACTGATGTAGACGCAGAGTTGGGCCCACTACAATCACCGAACGGCCTGAGTAGTCAACACGCTTACCAAGCAAGTTCTGACGGAAACGACCTTGCTTACCTTTGATCATATCTGCCAAAGATTTCAATGGACGCTTGTTAGAACCGGTGATGGCACGACCGCGACGACCGTTGTCGAGCAAGGCATCCACAGACTCTTGCAACATACGCTTTTCGTTGCGCACGATGATGTCTGGAGCGCTCAAATCCAACAGACGCTTCAAGCGGTTGTTACGGTTGATCACACGGCGGTACAAATCATTCAAGTCAGATGTCGCAAAACGACCACCATCAAGTGGAACTAATGGGCGTAAATCTGGCGGCAGAACCGGCAATACTTCCATCACCATCCACTCAGGCTTGTTGCCAGAGAAATGGAAAGCCTCCAAAAGCTTTAAGCGCTTGGAATATTTTTTGATTTTGGTTTCGCTGGTGGTATTGGGAATTTCTTCGCGCAAGCGTTGCACTTCATTTTCCAAATCGATGCTGCGCATCAATGCTTGGATAGCTTCAGCACCCATTTTGGCTTCGAATTCGTCGCCAAACTCTTCCATCGCATCAAAGTACTGCTCGTCAGTCAGCAATTGGCCGCGCTCCAAGCTGGTCATGCCAGGCTCGGTGACAACATAACTTTCAAAGTAGAGAACGCGTTCGATGTCACGCAAGGTCATGTCTAACAACAGACCAATACGGCTCGGCAGTGATTTCAAGAACCAAATGTGCGCAACTGGGCTCGCCAATTCGATATGACCCATGCGCTCACGGCGAACTTTCGCCAAGGTTACTTCTACGCCACACTTCTCGCAGATAATACCGCGGTGCTTCATGCGCTTGTACTTGCCGCACAAGCATTCATAGTCTTTTACTGGGCCAAAGATTTTGGCGCAGAACAAACCTTCACGCTCGGGCTTGAAGGTACGGTAGTTGATGGTTTCTGGCTTTTTTACTTCGCCAAATGACCATGAACGAATCATTTCTGGTGATGCAAGGCTAATGCGGATTGCGTCGAATTCTTCGACTTGTCCCTGGGACTTCAACAGATTCAATAAGTCTTTCAAGGCAATTTCTCCAGTGGGCTCCGATGGGTATCGATGAGCGTCGTTAACGTCTTAAGCTTCTGATCACATATGGGCTCTATCAAAGTGAGGGGCGACTGTTAATAATGACAGGCGCCCTCACGGACGTGCAAACAGGGCGATTACTCGTCCTGCTCAAGCTCCATATTGATACCCAAGGAACGGATTTCTTTAACTAATACGTTGAAGGATTCAGGCATGCCTGGCTCCATCCGGTGGTCGCCGTCCACAATGTTTTTGTACATTTTGGTACGACCCGCAACGTCATCCGACTTAACAGTAAGCATTTCTTGCAAGGTGTAAGCGGCACCGTAAGCTTCCAGTGCCCACACTTCCATCTCCCCGAAACGCTGACCACCAAACTGGGCTTTACCACCCAATGGCTGCTGCGTAACCAAGCTGTATGAACCGGTAGAACGGGCATGCATTTTGTCGTCAACCAAGTGGTTCAACTTCAACATATACATGTAACCAACAGTGACTGGACGAGTGAACTGATCACCGGTACGGCCATCATACAAGGTGGTTTGCCCAGTATCGGACAAACCAGCCAAGCGCAACAAGGCTTTGATTTCGTGCTCTTTGGCACCATCAAAAACCGGTGTCGCCATAGGCACACCATCAATCAAGTTCTTCGCCAAATCGAGAATTTCGCGGTCAGAGAATGACGCCAAATCTTCTTTTGCCGCTACATCACCAGTTTGGTTATAAATTTCTTCCAAGAAAGCGCGAACTTCAGCAATGGCTTTTTGTTCTTGCAACAATTTGTTGATCTTAACGCCCAAACCTTTAGCCGCCATACCCAAGTGCATTTCTAGCACCTGACCCACGTTCATACGTGAAGGTACACCGAGCGGGTTCAATACGATGTCTACAGTTTCGCCGTTTTCATCATAAGGCATATCTTCAACCGGCATGATAACGGAGATAACCCCTTTGTTACCGTGGCGACCAGCCATCTTGTCACCGGGCTGAATGCGACGCTTAATTGCCAAATAAACTTTAACAATTTTGAGTACGCCAGGCGCCAAATCATCGCCAGTAGACAGCTTGCGTTTTTTATCTTCAAAACGTTCATCGAGGATCTTGCGACGCTCAGCTAACTGCTCTTCAGCGCGGTCGATCTGCTCGTTCAATACTTCTTCTGACATTCGGATTTTGAACCATTGATCTTTCTCAACGGTATCCAACATCTCGTTGGTCAACACATCACCCTTTTTCAAGCCTTTGCCTGAAGCAACCACTTGACCGAGCAAGGCCGCACGCAGACGCTCAAGGGTAGCGGCTTCCATAATGCGGAACTCTTCATTGAGGTTCTTGCGAACTTCATCGAGTTGCGATTTTTCAATTTCCAAGCTGCGCTGATCTTTTTCAAGGCCGTCGCGGGTAAAGACTTGAACGTCGATAACCGTACCCTTGGTGCTGGAAGGCACGCGCAAAGAGGTATCTTTAACATCAGAGGCTTTTTCACCGAAAATAGCGCGCAATAACTTCTCTTCTGGTGTCAGTTGGGTTTCGCCTTTTGGCGTTACCTTGCCCACCAGAATGTCGCCGCCAACCACTTCAGCGCCAATATAAACAATGCCTGATTCATCAAGTTTACCCAGTGCGCTTTCGCCAACGTTAGGAATATCAGCGGTGATTTCTTCACTGCCCAACTTGGTATCACGCGCAATACAGGTCAATTCTTGAATGTGAATAGTGGTGAAACGGTCTTCTTGTACAACGCGCTCTGACACCAGAATCGAGTCTTCGAAGTTGTAACCATTCCACGGCATGAATGCGATACGCATATTTTGGCCCAACGCCAACTCACCCATATCAACGGATGGACCATCAGCCAGAATGTCGCCACGCGATACCACATCACCCATATTTACAATAGGACGTTGGTTGATGCAGGTGTTTTGGTTAGAGCGGGTGTATTTGATCAGGTTATAAATATCGACACCTGCATCACCAGCCTCCACTTCACCATCGTGAACTTTAATCACAATGCGACCAGCATCGACTTTATCAACAACACCGCCTCGTTTGGCCACTACGCACACGCCGGAGTCGGCGGCCACGTTGCGCTCCATACCTGTACCTACCAGCGGCTTTTGTGAGCGCAAGGTGGGTACCGCTTGACGTTGCATGTTCGAACCCATCAACGCACGGTTGGCGTCATCGTGCTCAAGGAAAGGGATCAAAGATGCCGCTACCGACACTACCTGACGCGCTGACACGTCCATATATTGAACGTCAGACGCTGGCTTGAGTGCGAATTCGTTCAAGTGACGAACCGAAACCAACTCTTCTGTCAGGTTGTTATTTTCATCCAGAGTGGCCGATGCCTGCGCAATCACATAGTCAGATTCATTGATCGCCGACAGGAAATCAATCTCGTCAGTCGCCTTACCATTGATTACCTTACGATAAGGACTTTCAAGGAAACCGTAGTTGTTGGTGCGCGCATAAGTTGCCAACGAGTTGATCAAACCGATGTTTGGACCTTCTGGTGTTTCAATAGGGCATACCCGACCATAATGCGTCGGATGTACATCGCGCACTTCGAAACCGGCACGTTCGCGAGTCAAACCACCTGGGCCGAGTGCAGAAACACGACGCTTGTGCGTGATTTCTGACAGCGGGTTGTTTTGATCCATAAACTGCGACAACTGTGAAGAACCGAAAAATTCTTTCACTGCAGCTGCCACTGGCTTGGCGTTGATTAAATCTTGCGGCATCAGGCCTTCGCTTTCTGCCATCGACAAGCGCTCTTTAACAGCGCGCTCAACACGAACCAAACCAACACGGAATTGGTTTTCCGCCATCTCGCCCACAGAGCGCACACGACGGTTACCCAAATGGTCGATATCGTCCACTACGCCTTGACCGTTGCGAATGGCAATCAAGGTCTTCATCACATCAACGATATCGTCGTTAGACAAAGTGCCTTCGCCGGTTTCCGCTTCGCGACCCAAACGACGGTTGAACTTCATACGACCCACAGCCGACAAGTCATAACGCTCTTGAGAGAAGAACAGGTTTTGGAACAATGCCTCCGCCGACTCTTTGGTGGGCGGCTCGCCTGGGCGCATCATGCGGTAGATTTCTACCAATGCTTCCAGCGCAGTGCGGGTTGGATCAACGCGCAAGGTTTCTGACATAAACGGACCGCAATCCAGCTCGTTGGTGTAGAGAGTTTCAATTTTCTCTGCACCAGCGCTAGCCAATTTTGCTAATACGTCTACGGTAATTTCAGTGTTACATTCAAACAGCACTTCACCCGTGCGAGTATCGATAACGTCTTTCGCTAAAGAGCGCCCCAAGAGGTATTCTGCTGGCACTTCCATCTGATCGACGCCAGCTTTTTCCAGCAGACGGATATGGCGCGCCGTAATACGACGACCTTCTTCGATGATGATATTGCCTTTGCCATCTTTAATATCAAAGGTTGCAACGTCACCGCGCAAGCGCGCAGGAACCACATCGTGAATAAACTGGCCGTTTTGACCGAGCGAGAAGCTGCTGGTTTCGAAGAACATTTCCAGCATTTGCTGTGAGCTGAAGCCCAATGCACGCAACAGAATGGTCGCAGGCAACTTACGGCGACGATCGATACGCACATACAGCAGATCTTTAGGGTCGAATTCGAAATCCAACCATGAACCACGGTAAGGAATAATACGGGCAGAGTACAGGAGCTTGCCTGATGAATGAGTCTTGCCCTTGTCGTGATCGAAGAACACGCCGGGCGAACGGTGCAACTGCGACACGATTACACGCTCAGTACCATTGATTACAAAGGTACCGTTGTCGGTCATGAGCGGAATTTCGCCCATATACACTTCTTGTTCTTTAATATCTTTAATGGCTTTGTTGGAAGACTCGCGATCATAGATGATCAAGCGAACCTTCACGCGCAAAGGTACGGCATAGGTAACACCGCGCAAAATACATTCGTTAACGTCGAATGCAGCTTTACCAAGGTTATAGCTGACATACTCAAGAGCAGCATTGCCTGAGTAGCTCACAATAGGAAATACAGAGCGGAACGCTGCATGCAAACCCATGTCTTCACGTTTGCTTGGAACGCTGTCTGCTTGAGTAAATTTTCTGTAGGAGTCCAGCTGGATTGCCAGCAGGTAAGGCACATCCATTACGTGCGGCAATTTGCCAAAATCCTTGCGGATACGTTTTTTCTCAGTATATGAGTAAGCCATCTGTATTCCCCAGCTTGTTCGCGGATCGGGCTTGATCGCAGCCATTGAAACGACTCTTTATAAAGGCAATCGTCTCTTCTTAAAACTCATGTTTACACTGTGCCTAAGGGCACGACGGTTATACACCGAACTACATTATTGTCGTTTTCACTAAATTGACACGCAAATTCCGTAAACAGAAAAAGGCTGGCAGGCATAAGCCCACCAGCCTCGTGTCCAATTTCGCAAAAGGACAATTTGGTGCATACGCAGAATTATTTCACTTCTACGATAGCGCCAGCTTCTTCCAATTTTGCTTTAGCAGCGTCAGCATCAGCCTTAGAAACAGCTTCTTTAACTGCTTTTGGTGCTGCTTCAACCAAGTCTTTAGCTTCTTTCAAGCCTAAACCAGTCAATTCGCGAACAGCCTTAATCACGTTAACTTTCTTGTCACCAACAGATGACAGAATAACGTTGAATTCGGTTTGCTCTTCAGCAGCAGCAGCTGGGCCAGCGGCAACAGCAACGGCAGCAGCAGCGCTAACACCGAATTTTTCTTCCATTGCAGATACCAACTCAACAACGTCCTTAACAGACATTTCTGCGATGGCATTGATGATATCTTCTTTAGTCAGAGACATGTCTCAATTCCTATATTGGGAGCCTTTGGCTCAAAAATTAATCTAAATAAAGCTGCAATCAATGTGATTAAGCAGCTTCTTGTTTCTTGTCGCCAACGGCCGCAATACAGCGAACCAGTTTGCCAGCAGCTGCTTCTTTCATTGTACGCATCAGGCGAGCAATAGCTTCGTCGTACGTTGGCAATGTAGCCAATACTGCGATGCTTACTTTTTCACCTTCAAAAGCGGCAGCTTTAAGTTCAAACTTATCGTTTTCACGGGCGAAATCCTGAAGGATACGGGCGCCCGCACCTGGATGTTCAGTTGAGAAAGCAATCAAGCTTGGACCTACGAAAGTGTCTGAAAGACATTCGTAAGCTGTGCCTTGTACAGCGCGACGAGCCAGAGTGTTGCGGACGACTTGAATCCAAACGCCTGCTTCACGGGCCTGCTTGCGCAGAGCGGTCATTTTACCTACGGTAACGCCACGAGAATCGGCCACTACCGCAGACAACGCACTCTTAGCAGCTTCATGGACTTCAGCGACAATCGCTTTTTTACCATCAAGTCCTAGTGCCACGGGATTTCTCCTGTTGTGATAGTTCAAAGACTATCGTTGTCTACTCGCTCACCCACTAATGAGGCAAGCATAATTCGGTGATTTCATTCAGCACACACGTTAAGTGATCGCTGAGTTGGGTCTCACCATCTGCGTAGGCGGTGATTAAGCCTTGCCCGAAAGCTCAGCACCTACGGTCTTTGACGGCCCGCGACACCAATAAAAACGTTTAGCGGACCCCAAAGTTCTTGCGCATCAATGACGAATTAAACAGTCAGAGATGATTGATCGATTACCAAACCTGGGCCCATAGTGGTGCTCAGAGCAACGCGCTGCAGGTAAATACCTTTAGAGGTTGAAGGCTTGGCTTTTTTCAGATCACTGATCAACGCTTCCAAGTTTTCTTTGATTGCAATCACATCAAAAGAAATCTTGCCGATGCCACCATGAATGATGCCGCCTTTCTCAGCGCGGAAACGCACTTGACCAGCTTTGGCATTCTTAACGGCAGTTACCACATCGGGAGTCACTGTACCGGTTTTTGGGTTTGGCATCAGACCGCGTGGACCGAGCACTTGACCCAATTGACCTACAATACGCATAGCATCTGGACTGGCGATAACTACGTCAAAGTCCATGCGACCACCTTTGATTTCGGCAGCCAATTCGTCCATACCAACCAATTCAGCACCAGCCGCTTTAGCAGCCTCAGCATTAGCGCCTTGGGTGAATACTGCTACGCGAACGTCTTTACCATTGCCGTGTGGCAGAGTGGTGGCACCGCGTACAGATTGATCAGATTTACGTGGGTCAATACCCAAATTAATAGATACATCAACCGTTTCAGCGAACTTGACTGTTGACAACTCTTTCAACAGGGCAACAGCTTCTTCGATTGAATATTGTTTACTGCTATCGACTTTTTCGTTGATAGCGCGTTGACGCTTGCTCAATTTAGCCATCTTACAGACCCTCCACTTCAAGACCCATTGAACGAGCTGAGCCCGCAATGGTACGCACAGCCGCATCCATATCAGCAGCAGTCAAGTCAGCTTGCTTGGTGGTAGCGATAGCTTCAAGTTGAGCACGAGTTACCTTGCCCACTTTTTGAGTATTTGGACGGCCGCTGCCACTGGTGATGCCAGCTGCTTTCTTCAACAGGAAGGAAGCCGGTGGTGTTTTCATCACGAACGTAAAGCTACGGTCACTGTATACACTGATAATAACTGGAACTGGCGCACCAACTTCCATACCCTGAGTTTGGGCGTTGAATGCCTTACAGAATTCCATGATATTCACACCGTGCTGACCCAACGCTGGACCAACTGGTGGAGATGGATTTGCTTTGCCCGCTGCAACTTGCAGCTTAACGTAGGCCGTTACCTTCTTTGCCATTGTAGTACTCCCCTATGGGTGTTAGCGCCTCCGAAATATCGGCTAAATATTTCATCTTTGGCTCCCCTCTCTGGCATATGATTTACAACACAAATACCAGAGATGCGAAAACCCCTCTCCGCTATACAGCAAAGAGGGGCGATTAAAAATTTATATTAGGTCTTTTCTACTTGACCAAATTCAAGCTCAACCGGCGTTGAACGACCGAAAATAAGTACTGCCACACGCAGACGGTTTTTATCGTAATTAACCTCTTCAACAACACCATTAAAATCATTGAAGGGGCCATCGGTAACACGAACCATTTCACCTGGCTCGAAAATGGTTTTTGGTTTTGGTTTTTCCAACGAGTCATCAACACGGCGCAGAATAGCTTCAGCTTCTTTCTCCGTGATAGGCGCAGGCTGATCCGCCTTGCCACCAATAAAGCCCATGACTCTAGGCGTATCTTTTACCAAGTGCCATGTATCATCATTCAACTCCATTTGAACCAATACATAACCGGGGAAAAACTTGCGCTCACTTTTACGTTTTTGACCGCCGCGCATTTCAACAACTTCTTCAGTAGGAACTAAAATCTCACCGAAAACATCTTCCATACCATGGAGCGCAACGCGATCTTTTAAAGACGCCGCTACTTTTTTCTCATAGCCTGAATAGGCGTGTACTACATACCAACGTTTAGACATGTTGTTACCCGATAATTTTAGATGCAACAAAACCCAAGAAGGTATCCAGCAACCAGAGAATGATGGACATTACCAGAACCACAGCCACAACAATCAAGGTTGTTTGGTTGGTTTCTTGACGCGAAGGCCATACCACCTTACGCAATTCGACAACTGAACCCTGCACTAGCGACCAAACGCCAGCACCTTTTTCAGTGTTATAGGCGACCAACAGAGCCACTGCAGCCAAAGCAATAAGACCCAATGCACGGTAAATAACAGGCTGGGCAGAGAAATGAGAATTACCATATATACCTACAACAACCAATGCAGCTACCAATAGCCACTTAGCGAAGTCGAGGCGGTACTCTTTTTCTTCAGACTTAATATTCATAAGACGCCGAAACCTATTACACACACTTGCAAAATTTGGCAGGCCAGGACGGGGTCGAACCGCCAACACCCGGTTTTGGAGACCGGTGCTCTACCAATTGAACTACTGGCCTGTATTTGAGGGGCGGCACTATAGCACCGCCCAGCATTACTTACTACTGAATGATTTTGGCAACAACGCCAGCACCTACAGTACGACCACCTTCACGGATAGCGAAGCGCAAGCCTTC
>Ga0075014_100000208_pt1 | contig 16746 bp, 18 predicted proteins | sample AleBraG_ABR_2014_FD_71472 | JGI IMG/M metagenome (GOLD analysis project Ga0075014, IMG submission 71472) | Freshwater sediment microbial communities in response to fracking from Pennsylvania, USA - Alex Branch Run_MetaG_ABR_2014 | ecosystem: Environmental > Aquatic > Freshwater > Creek >... | reverse complement strand
AGGTCGCAAGATTAATCGCATGAAAAGGCACTTGCCGTCAGTTAGCGAAAAAGTGAAATTGTCTCCATTTTGTAACATTAGAAATGAAAATGTCCTGGTTGCAGTCGGAACAAAGCGGCCTGCCAGTGCATCTGGGAGGCGCTCGTGAACATTTGAATGGGATCGGGTTCGGCCACATAGTCCAAACCGATGAATTTGACCACCTGTTTCTAAAATGTTCCTATCATGCGGAAATATTATTCAAGGAAGCAAACTGCGGCATGGCACTGCATGTCGGGTCCGGCGATTTAGCCACCTTTTATTCGTATATCATCGTCACCCAAAAAATTCCCGCACACCGACAATCCGAGGCGCTCGTCATGCTCAACTACATCAACAGAACCCTGAGACTGGGGCTGCTCACCCTGAGGCCTTTGGAAGGATCTGTTTTAAGCATTCAAGGCAAGAGCAAAAGCCCCGCCGCCGATTGCAGCCTCAGTATTTGAAGCCGCCCTGGATGCCGACCTGATTGTCCAGATAGCTTTGATCGTCCTGATTGGAGATGTTGGTCTGGTGCTGGTAATAGGCTCCAACGGTGAAATGCGGATTCAACTCCCATTCCAAAGCCGGGCGCACCGTAATAAAGTCGTATTGGAACCCGGCCGAATCCCCGGATGGCGTGTTGTAATAGAAGGAATGGTAGTAGCCCGATCCCAGGTTGAGAAAGAAATGAGGGACGATTTGCTGCCGCAACGAAACGTTCAGGCCGTAGGTCCGGTAATTTTGATTGGCATCGCTGATGGAAGGCAGGGTTTTACCCTCTCCATCGACTTTGAGGGTGGTCCAGAGACCGGGATGAAACTCCGCTCCCAAGGCAAAAACAGGGCTGATGGAGTTGTCATTGGAATGCTCAAACTGGCGGTACTCACCCCCCACGCGGGCTGTCAGGTTGATTTTGTTGGTGGCTTTGTACTTCATCCGCAGATTGAACTGCTCGTAAAACTGGTCGGGATATTGGTCCAGAACCACGTAGCCAAGAGTACCTCCCACCGCGAGATTGAATTTCGGACAAACGGCATAGTCGAGGTAGCTGGAGGCCGTCCAGGCATTGGTTTCAATGGCACTGGAACTGTCATAGCGGCTGATCAACTGGGTGACCTCGTTTTCCCAGGTCAGGCGCGGACTCAATTCGTAATTGGCAAAAACATGCGTGTCATAATACTGCGCCTTGAGGCGCCCGCCGGTGTCCGGCGTGGGGGTGGAATCGGTGTAGTAGGTCTGGGCCAGTCCGAGGGTCAGATGCCCCAGATTCACCTGATAGTCCAAATGCAAATCCTGGTCGAAGGAGTTGTTTTTTGTCTCATCCCAGAACTGGTAAATTTTGGGCTTATAGCTGAGGCGGAACAATTGGTCCGGCTGGTATTGGGGATCGCCCGACACATAGCTGACCCCGGGATTGATCATCCAATAGAAATCGCCGACCCGGTTCTGGTTGCGGATATAGATGTTGTCATCATACACGGAATCAAAATTCAAGCTGAACGTGACGGGCAGCTGCTGGTCCGATTTCTCCACGACATCAACGCCCGGGTTCGGGGCGGAAACCGATGGAGCCATGGCTGTGCCGGCCCGGGCCTGAGGCAAAGCCAAAAAAACAAATACGGTGCAAACAACAGCTGAAGCCGTACGGCCCACCTGCTTCAATGCCTGGTTTCCAAAAAATGCCTGTCTCATGTGTCTGTCCTTTTTAAATGAAAAAATGAATTCGGGAAGGTATCGATTACCCCTCGGTGGGAGGATAATAAACTCTGACGGGCGGAGGAGTGCTGGGAGGTGGTTGGGTACCGCCGCCGCCGCCCTGGGCCGGCGGAGTGAAGTTGCCGTCATTAAGGTAGCTGTGGTCGCCCGGATTATCGATGGTTTCCCCCGCATCCAAAGCCTGCTGCACCTCCGGCGGCAGTTGGTCGAGGGGAACGATGGTGATCTTTCCATCAGGCCCGCAGACACCGACTCCGCTGTTATTGGTAAGATCCACTGAATTACCGTTGGCTCCGGTGCCGGTGACCGTGCCGTCCTTGACTTTGATGTAGGTTTTGCCGCCGATATTGACCACGACATATTTGGTGCCGCGCGCGGCAGCCACGCAATAGGACGTTTTGATTTTAAAGTCGATGGGAGAGCCCCCGTCCGCCTTGCGGTTCAAGACAGCCCGCAGGGTGCCTTCGCTCAGCTTGATGTCAGCCTGGCGTTTGGCGTTTTTATCGGCATCAAAGGCGCCGCTGATGGCGCTTAAATTGATCTCTGAATTCGGGGCCAGGGTCAAAATGGCGCCGGGAAAGGGGGAAATTCCCGCCACTCCTTCCTTGCCGGTACGGATCGTGCTGCCCTCCGGCAGATCCAGTTTCCCCTTGAATTCAAGCTTCTTAAAGTCTGTGGAATTGGGCAGGGCGTATTCCACTGTGCCGCCATCGGAGGTAATCACAGCCTTGGCCGGTTCGGCCTGGGCGATCGGAAGAAAGGCCAGTATAAAGAAAAGGTGAATAAAGTGTTTCATGGCAGGAGTTTCCGTTGCGTTTTACTGTTTCGTAAGTTTGATTTTTCCCAAAAAGCGAATGTCTATTTTTTTATCTGGCCAGCCAACGTGCATGATTTCTTCCTCTCCGAACAGAAAGAAAAAGCTTGGATCAGGAGTTATCCCCAACCCTGCCGGAAGCAGCTCAAACGAGGTGACTCATCAGGACGTGTGGGATTCGTTCTGAGCCGCCAGCCAGAGACCGTAAGCCAGAATGAACAAACCCAGAATCACCAAACCCCAAAGCACCGGGTTGACCCAGTGAAAGCGGTTGATTTCGGTGATGCCGGTGAGCAAAGCTCCCACCTGGGCCAATCCCGCCCCTTTGACCGCCAGCAAGTATCCGAGCACTTCCTTCCTGTTGAACATAGCGTGCTCCATCATGCCAATGCCAATGGGATAGCAAGTCTTATTTCACGGTCCGGGCGCATTTCCGACAGGCTCCATAAAGCGTGATTTCATGCTCCAATACTTGAAATCCCGCCGGGGCCATTTTTTGCACCGACCCCACGCAGGCCAGCACTTCAAACACCCTGTGGCAACTGCGGCAGACAAAATGGTGGTGGTGGCTCTTGCCGGCTTTTTCATAACGCGCCGGTTCCCCCGGCAGGCTGACCACCCGGGCCAGACCTTCGCGGGCGAAGGCGTTCAGCGTGCGATAAACCGTCGCCAGACCCATGGTCGGAACATTCTTGCGGGCCCGTTGCAATACCTCGACCGGCAGCAGCGGGCTTGCACAGGCCTGCAAAATCCGGCGAATGGATGCGCGTTGTTTGGTTTCGCGTTGCACGATCCCACGATACAAAAGACCCCCCTGCTGGCAACCCCGGCCTGCCTTATGCTTTCAATTGCAATCGAACCGGATTGAAATTAAAGTGCAACCCATGGTCCTGAGAAAAACCAAGCCGCTGCCGCTCAAGCCCGCTCCCCAAATGGTCGGAAAGGGCCTGACCAAGCAGATTTCCGTAATGGCTTGGATTGAGGATCCGTACGGCCAGATTCTGATGGTCCGCCAGGCTTATGCCAAAAAGTTATGGGCCCTGCCTGGCGGCAAAGTGCATCATACCGAACCGGTTCTTACGGCTCTCAAGCGCGAGGTCTTGGAGGAAACCGGCTATCGCGTGGCTCACGCCTATCCCATCGATCTCTTCGACCGGCACCAAAAAAGCCTGCTCACGATTTTGTACAGGGTTCTGCTCAAACCCACCGCCAACGGCAAACCGATCGGGAAACCCAGCCCGCGCGAAATCAGCGGCATGACCTGGCAGAACAAACTCCCCCGCAACTGCACCCCCTCCGCACGCTTTTTCTGGGACCGAGCCCAATCGAGTTTCGAACCCCTGACCTGGATCGGTTAGACGAGCCGCCGACTGCCTTGGGGGATGAATTTCAACCTCCCGCCACCGACTGCCGCACCCAATCCTGATAGGCCCCGAACCCCGCCGTCACCGGTAGGCCAATGATTTCCGGACATTCGTAGGGATGCTGCGACCGTATCAGCAGCTCCAATTCCGCGTATTTTCCATGCACGCTTTTTATGTAAAGCAACACTTCCGCAGTTTCCTCCCGCATCCCCTGCCATACATAATGCGACTGCACCCCGGGCACCATCGAAACACAGGCGGCGGCTTTTTTCTGCAACAGCAAATCCGCGATCCTGCGCCCGCAGGCCTCATCCGGCACGGCACACAACACCAGCATGAGCTCATCCGGATTCATCCGTCCTTGCTCAAAAAAAAGTTCCGCTGTTTGTCGCTGATGTTCATCCCGGCTTTTTCCATCACCTGCATCAAATCCTCCCAGACTTTCCTCTTCTCGGCATTGCTTTGGTTGCGCAACAGATAGGCCGGATGATAGGTCGGCATGAGGGGAATGCCTTCAAATTCCATCCATTGACCCCGGCCGCGCGTGATGCTGATTTTCTCACCGGGAAAAAGTCCTTCCATGGCGGTGGCCCCCAAAGCGACCAGAACACGGGGCTGCAAAATCGCGATTTGCTCGCAGATATAGGGTCGGCTGATCTGGATTTCCTGCAGGGTGGGTTTGCGATTACCCGTGCTGCCGGGCGGCATCTCGGGCCGGTATTTGACAATGTTGCCTATGTAAACATCGCCGCGCTGCAGACCCATGGCCTGGATCATCTTGTTCAAAAGCTGGCCCGCCTTGCCCACAAAAGGTTCCCCCTGCTCGTCCTCCTCCACCCCGGGGGCCTCACCCACAAACATGATGCTGGCCGCTGGATTCCCCACTCCGAAAACCATGTGTCTGGCTTGGGGAAACATCCTGCGATAGTCCCCATTGGCCCGGATCTCCCCGGCCAAATGCTCCAGCGCCCTGGCTTTCTCCTCCGCCGACAGCCCGGTTTGATGCACTTTTTTCGGTGCTTCCTTGACCAGCGGAGCCTTGACGGCCTCTGCCGCTTTGAACTGGCTGAGATCCCGGCACAGCCCTTCCGTCAGGCGCGCTTCCCGCACTCCCAGATCGAGCAAAACCCCCAGATACTCCGCCACGGTATTTTCCAGTTCACCACTCATTTCGATGCCATTCATTTTGCCGGACCCTGCTTCATTGGCCATCCAAATACCGCTTCAATTTCGAGAAATCCGCCGGCAACGGGGCTTTGAAATCCATACGCCTGCCATCGACCGGATGGGCAAACACCAGCCGTGCCGCATGCAGCAACTGCCGCGCGATCCCCGCCTCTTTTTCCAAAGACCCCGGACGCCCATACACTGCATCCCCGAGAACCGGACAACCGGCCGCCGCGCAATGCACCCGGATCTGATGGGTGCGACCCGTGAAAATGCGCAGCTCCAGTAAACTGGCGGTCGGCCAGCGTTGAAGCGTTTTGTAATCGGTGCGCGCCTCACGGCCGCCGGACCGGCGCACGGACATTTTCTGGCGCTGCACCCGGTGCCGGCCTATGGCGTCCGTCCAGGAACCCGCCTCTCCCTTCGGCCCCAGTCTGACAAAAGCCTGATAATATTTTTCAATGGAGCGACCCTTGAATTGTCCGGCCAGACTCTGATGGGCCGCATCCGTTTTCGCCGCCACCAAAACCCCGCTCGTGTCCTTGTCCAGACGATGCACGATGCCGGGTCGTTCCACCCCTCCGATGCCGGACAGGGTTCCCCGGCAATGATGCAGGAGCGCAGAGACCAGGGTGCCCTCCCGGTTTCCTGCTCCCGGGTGCACCACCAGGTCGGCAGGCTTGTTCAGCACAATCACCTGGCTGTCCTCAAATAAAATCTCCAGGGGTATGTTTTCCGCCATGATCTCATCCGGCAGCGGGTCCGGCTCGGCCACCTCCACCCGGTCCCCCGTCCGTAAGTTCCCCCTCAAATCATGAGCCTGTCCGTTGACGGAAACAGCGCCCTGCCGGGTCAATTGCTGCAGCCGACTGCGTGTATAACCCAGACGCACCGCCAGAACCTTGTCGGCCCTTTGTCCCGCATCCTCTGCCAGCCAGATATAAGTCAACCGTTTCATTTGCTACTTTATCAATATAAGATTGCCTGTGAATAGGATCACGGATAATTTCCACCGTAGCCCATGGAGACCGCCAATACCATCAATTGTCCGCAGTGCGGCCAGCTCATCGACATCACTGACCTTCCCATTGGCACCGAAATCGTCTGCCCCGGATGCAGTCACAATTTCAATATCTCCCGCGATTTCGACCATTTCCGTCTCGACCAGCTCATCGGCGAGGGCGGCATGGGCTCGGTCTATCAGGCCCTCGACCTCAACCTGAACCGGGTGGTGGCCATCAAAGTCCTGAAAGAAAAACTTTCCGAGGACAAAAAATTCATCAGCAATTTCCTGCGCGAAGTCGAAATCACGGCCTCCCTCACCCATCCCAACATCGTCCACGTTTTCAGTTTTGGCCAGCATGAGGGGCAATATTATCTGGTCATGGAATACATCGGACACCATACGCTCGACGATGTGATCATGGAAAAGAAAAAATTGTCCGAACCGGAAGTGCTGGACATCGGCATCGGCGTGGCCAACGGCCTCAATTTCGCCCTGCAACACGGCGGGCTGATCCATCGCGACATCAAGCCCGGCAACATCCTTTTCGGGACCAACAACATTGCCAAGGTGGTGGATTTCGGTCTGGCCGTCACCCCCGAGACCGCCGAGGTCAGTGCGGAGATCTGGGGCACCCCCTACTACGTGTCTCCCGAACGCCTCGAATATCTGGCGGAGGATTTCCGCAGCGACATGTATTCCCTGGGCATCTCCCTGTACCATTGTCTGGCCGGTCGACCCCCCTTCGACGCCAACACCGCCGAACTGGTGGCTGCCAAGCATCTGAGCGAGCAACCCATGCCGCTCAAAACTTACGCCCCCTACGTTTCCGAACACACTTCCTACGCCATCATGAAGGCCATGGCACGGCAACCCGACGATCGCTTCCAATCCTACGAGGAAATCATCGAACAATTTGAAGACGCCAAACGGCGTTTGGTCACCCAGCCCGCCCAGACCCAGGCCCCCCAACTGAGCGTGGTGGAAGACAGCGGCAGCGACAAAAAGATGTTCATCATCGCCGCCGTGGCCGTGGGCGTCATCGTCCTGGCCATCATCGGGTACATCGCCTACAAGTATTTCAACTCGCTTTAATGCCCCTCCGCAACCGGGCCTAAGATAAGCGCCATTTCCAGCGACTGCTTCCGCATCTTATCGATGGACCAAGGACACAGTTGTTTTTTAAGGATAGATGCGCTGGTGTGTTCCCATGACCGATCAGGATATTCAGGCACTGGAAAATCAATTCCCTCCAGTTTCCGGTTCGGCCTTTGCTGCTGCCCGGGAACAAGTGCTGAAGTCGGGCCAACGCGTGTTGCAGTCCGGAACGGCGTCATCTACGAGTTCTTTCCCGATGGTCACAGTATTGAAGTCAAAAAGATTGAACCTCCCACTCATTTTGACATCGGACGCATCTTCACCATCAAGTGAGCCTGCCGACCCCACGGCTGCGCATGTTTGCCGGGCCGAACGGTTCTGGAAAAACTCGACTGAAATCCTAAACTTACTACCTGACTTCTACTATCGAGAGGGTGTCACGCTGGACGCTTGCGTTGTAAGGGGCATGCCATCTCCCGCACTCCTGCGTCGTTTCTTTCTCGTGCATAAAAAAACAGCGCCCAGATGATGCCGGGCGCTGTTGATTTAAATGGATCGGCTGTCGCTGTAAAAGACGCTTACTGGAGCAGGGTCGCATTCCCCGATGTAAACGTGACATTGTCGCTGGAGCTATAAAACGGCTGCCGCAGAGCGTTGTTGGTGGCTCTTGTCCACTGCGCCGAATTGCCCACGGTATATGAAGTAACACCGGCTGATCCCCAAACATTTGTCGCAGCGACGGCCGTATTCGTAAAACCGGAAGTATTAGTAAAAGCACCCCGGGAAACAAAAATGGGTATCAAACTGTTGTCGGAAGTTGTCAAACCCTGCAGATAATCAAAGGCAATATTGGCATTGACCAAGCTGGGATTGGAGAACGTAAACGGAGTTACCGGAGTGGCAATGGTGCTCCAGACAATTTTGGGGTCAGGGATTTCCTTGCTGGTTAACATGCTGTTGAAAAAAGTGACATCACTGGAAGCAGCGGTGCGACTGCCTGTTGCCGTTATCCCGCCGATCGGATAGACACCGTTTTCATCATTGGCTATCGAAAATACAATCAACCCAAGCTGACGCACATTTGCCACATCCCCTGTTTGCTTGGCTCTGGCCAAGGCCGAGCTGATGGCCGGCACCGCCAAACCGGCCAGGATTCCAATGATCGTGATGACGACCAGAAGTTCAATTAACGTGAAAGCTTTTTTGTTGTTTTTCATAAATGTGTTCTTCCAGTTAAATCTAGAACCCCCCACGCCCTTGTCAACCCTTCTCAACCCTGATTCTTGCAATCGCACTGTTTGATGCAACAGGAGTGATCCCAAGACTCGTCTCTTGCCAGGTCACCGTATCTTGCGCCAATCTGCTTCCATGCCCCTCACTTTGGATGATTTCCAGTACCCTCTGCCTCCGGAACTCATCGCCAGCCATCCGGTCACCCCACGGGACCACTGCCGACTGCTCCTCGTGAACCGCCAGACCGGCCACATCGCGCATCATCATTTTTACGAGCTCCCCGGCCTGCTGGCCCCGGATGATCTCCTGATCCTGAACAACACCAAGGTTCTGCCCACCCGTCTCCACGCCGATAGCGGCCGGATCGAAATCCTGCTGCTTGAGGAAACGTCCCCCCGACACTGGATCGCCATCGGCAAACCCTCCTCCAAAATGAAGCCGGGCATGCGCCTGATGCTCACCCCCCCGCATCCCGACCTGCCGGGCGTGGAACTGGAAATTCTCAAAACCCTGCCCGACGGCAGTCGCGTGCTGCGTTTTTTCGAAGACTTCAACCTGACCGACTACGGACAACTGCCCCTGCCGCCCTACATTCAAAAGGCCCGGGCCGCGCGATTGGAGCCTGTTTACGGAGCGGAAGACAGCGACGCCTATCAGACGGTTTATGCCGAGCAGGCCGGTTCGGTGGCCGCCCCCACCGCAGGTCTGCATTTTACCCCTGAACTTTTGGCCCAATTCCAGCACGCCTTCGTCACGCTCCATGTCGGCCTGGGCACTTTCCGGCCCGTGAAAGTCCAGGATCTGGCTCAACACGACATGCACACGGAATCCTACTCCATCCCCGCCGGCCTCGCCGCTGCGGCAGAACAAGCCGGTCGCCTGGTGGCCGTGGGTACCACCAGTTGTCGCGTGCTCGAAAGCGCCCCCAAACTCCAACCCTGCACCGGCAGCACCCGGATTTTCATCCATCCCCCCTACACCTTCAAACGCACCGGCGCCTTGCTGACCAATTTCCACCTGCCCGGCTCCACCCTGCTCATGCTGGTGTCGGCCTTCATGGGCCTGGAATTGCAGCGCGAAGCCTACCGGCAGGCCATCGCGGAACGGTACCGATTCTTCAGTTACGGCGATGCCATGCTGATTTTATAAAATTCCGGCAAAAATCAGCCCGGCCACGACCAGCCCACCCCGTGCGCTTGAAAAACGCTGCGCGACTGCGCATTTTCCCGGGTGTAAATCGCGTAATTCAAATCGCGCCTGCGGTAGGCCCCGGCCCGCATCTTGCACACGCGATGCCTCAAGACAGCCCACGGCTTGCGGTACCATGCTCCGGCCACACCGCCACGCCAGGCCTTGATCTCACTCCCGGCTCTCTCGCTGTTGCTCAGATTTTCCGGCAGCCAGGTAAACACCGCCAGGGGTTCGGGCAGCACCGCCGACCGGAACCCCGCCGCCAGCACGCGGTCCATCCATTCGGCGTCGCCGATGGCGCGCCATCGGATATCAAACAAAACCGGGCGCTCCACCACCGACTTCCGGAAAAACGTGGCACAGCTCAGTGTATTAATATGGGACAAACGCAGGTGCGCCCGATCGGGCAGCACCGCCCGCCGGTAGGACAGGGCGTGACCGCTTTGATCCACCAGAATGGCATCGCCGAACAACACATCCACTTCCGGGTGCTTTTCAAAGTAGTCTGAAACTTTTTTCAAGGTGCCGGGCAGATATTGCTCGTCGCAGTTCAACCAGGCACAGAGATCTCCCTCCGCCTGCTGCAACCCCTGGTTGATGGCGTCGTACATCCCGGCATCGGGCCCGATGCGATAGGAAATGCAAGCGGCCTGATCTGCGGCCCATTTTTGGAACGCCTTCATCTCCGCGCTGCCTCCGTCGGAAATAATGTGCTGCACGGCAATAGCATCGTCCCGCTCCTGGTCCGCCACGGAAGATGCTGCCAGTTTCAGCCAGTCGAGCTGGTTGTAACTGGGTGTGACGATGGTAAAACGGGGGCTCGTTGGATTCATGGAAATTCTTCTCAATCCCGATGGTACGGTTCGCCGCGTTGCAGGCTTTGCACACGGTAAAGCTGTTCCAATAAAACCACCAGGGCCAGTTCGTGCTGCAGGGTCAGCGGGCTGAGCGACCAGATCCAGTCGGCCTTTTGGCGCAGCGATTCCTCATGTCCGTCTGCGCCTCCGATCAAAAATGCCACCTGCCGGACGGCGCTCTGTTCCCATTTTTGCCAGCGGAGCTGCAGATCTCGGGTCCCGCACAATTGCCCGCGTTCATCGAGCAAAATCCGGAAGGAACCTTCACTGGCTTCCCACAGCCGGGTGCTTTCCACCCCGCGGCTTCCCTCTTTGATCTGCTTCCACTCCGCTTCCGGACCGCGACGCAGGCGTGCCAAATATTCCGCCACGCCCGCCCTGGCATAGGCCAGCCGGGGTTTGCCCACGGTCAAAAGCAGGATTTTCATGCCAGCAGCTCGCCCAGCTCACGCACCCGGCGGCCCAGCAGGTCGAGGGCACTCTGCACCGGAGCGGGCGACGACATGTCCACCCCCGCATCCATCAATGTCTCCAGCGGATATTTGGAACAACCGGATTTGAGAAAGCCCAGATAGCGCGTGCAAGCGCCGTCGCGGCGCTGCAGCACCCGGTTCGACAGCTCGATCGCGGCTGAAAGGCCGGTGGCGTATTTATAAACATAAAACGCCGAATAAAAATGCGGGATGCGCAGGCATTCCAGTTCGAGCTCCTCATCAATGACAAAGCCCGGCCCGTGATAGCTTTCCAGCAATTTGCGATACACCGACCGGAACGATTCCAGGGTCAACGGCTCACCCGACTCCTCCATTTCGTGGGTTGTTTTTTCGAATTCGGCAAACATGGTCTGGCGGATGATGGTGGCCCGGATGTCATCGATCTGCCGGTTGATGATGTAGGCGCGCATACCCGGGTCCTGCGTCTGCTCCAACAGGTGGTGCGTCAGCAACTCCTCGTTGAAGGTGGAGGCCACTTCCGCGAGAAAAATGGGATATTGGTAGTCCTGGTACGACTGGTGCTTCTGGCTGAACCAACTGTGCATGGAATGGCCCGCCTCATGGGCCAGGGTGTACACATCGGAAAACACATCCGCTTTGTAATTCATCAGGATGTAGGGCGGATTCCCATAGCTGCTGCTGGAAAAAGCCCCGCTGCGCTTGCCCTTGGTTTCATAACGGTCCACCCAACGGTCCGCCAAACCCCGGCGCAACACCTCCACATATTCACTCCCGAGCGGCGCCAGGGCATCCAGTACCATTTCACAGGCCCGGTCAAAAGTTGTCTGCACCTCAATTTTGTCCACCATCGGCACATAGGTGTCGTAGGCATGCAGTCGGGCCAGACCCAGCTTGCGTTGGCGCAGTTCATAGTACTCATGCAACGGCGCCAGATTTTTTCTCACCGTTTCAATCAGATTGTCGTAAACTGTCAGCGGTACCTTGTCGCCGAACAAGGCTGCCGCCCGCGCCGATGCATGGTTGCGTGCCCGGGCCTGAAAAACATCCCCCTTGATGGAATGGGCCAGGGTGGCCGCGAGGGTGAATTTGTGATCGGCATATTCCGCGTAATAGCGGCGGAAGGCCTTTTCCCGCAAACCGGCATCGCGCTTGATCAAAAAGGAGGAAAAGGCGGCGTGGGAAAGCTCCACCTCCCGGCCCTGCTCATCGGTCAGCGTGCCGAAAGCCATGTCCACATTGGTCAACTGGGAAAACGATTCGTGAGAGCCACCCAGCGGCATCGAAACCATGGCCAGCAAACGCTCCTCCTTTTCGGAAAGCACATGAGGCTTGAAACGCCGCAGTCTCTGCAACTTGTTTTTCCACTCGGCCAGTTCCGCATCCTGGAGGAATTTTTCAAAGCTGTCGTCCGGGATGGCCTGGATTTCCGGGGTTAGAAACGAGGCCGTTTCCGCCGCCAAAACCATGACGTGCTGGAAGCGGGCCTCCCGCGACAAATTATCGTTGTTGGAACTGTCCTCGGAACCGCGCAGGGAAGCGTAGTGACCCAGCCGTTCCGCCAGCAAATCCAATTCCCGGTCAAATTCGAGACACTCCTTCAAGCGCCGGGCCGAGACGGCCAGGGTTCCCTTGAAATTCAGATAATCGCGGTAACGGCTTTCGTAGAGAGCCAGACCGGCATCCCAATCGGCTTCCCGGGCGTACAGATGATCCAGATTCCAAGTGTCGGCGACAGCCACTTCACTGCGCAAAAGGACTTTTTTCAAGGCGGTGCCGCTGTCTTTCGAGAAAAATTGCATGCCGCACTTTAGCAACCGTTTGAGCCGGGGCAAATCTGGAATGGAATTTCTTCCCTGCGCTTTCCATTTGGCAAAGCAGCCCGATTCGTGCAACCTCTACGGCTCAGATCACAATACCATGTTGCGCCAACTGCTCAAATCCAAGATCCATCGCGCCGTTGTCACGGATGCCAATGTCCACTACGAAGGCAGCATCACCATACCGGAAGACCTCATGCAGGCCGCCGACCTGTGGGAGGGCGAAAAAGTCCTGGTGGCTTCCATCAGCAGCGGCTCACGACTCGAAACCTATGTCCAAAAAGGACCCTCCGGTTCCGGCGCCATCGTCATCAACGGCGGGGCCGCCCATCTCATCCACAAGGGCGAACTGGTTTCCATCATGGGTTTTGCCCTTTCTGAAACAGCCGTGACCCCCAAGCGCATCCTTTGCGATCCGCTCAACCACATCATCGGCAGCGCCCGATAAAATTGCCTTGTTGTGGCGGTGGTCCGGCAACAGAATCACCTCCCATGACCCCGCGTAAAATTTTTGTCGCCGGCCACCGTGGCATGGTCGGCTCCGCCATCGTACGGCAGTTGCAAAAAGATCCCTCCTGGAACGTGCTGCTTCGCACCCGGCAGGAACTGGATCTGACCGACACCGCCGCCGTGCGTACCTTTCTCGCTGAAGAAAAACCCGAATACGTGGCCATCGCCGCCGCCAAGGTGGGGGGCATCAAGGCCAACAACGATTACCCGGTCGAATTCCTGCTGCAAAACCTCCGCATCCAGAACAATCTCATCGAAGCCTCCCATCTGAACGGTGTGCAAAAACTCCTGTTCCTGGGCAGTTCCTGCATTTATCCCAAACACTGCCCCCAGCCCATGCGCGAGGAACACCTGCTCAGCGGCATCCTGGAACCCACCAACGAAGCCTATGCCATCGCCAAAATCGCCGGCATCAAGCTTTGCCAGGCCTATCAGCGCGAATACCATTGCCGCTTTGTCTCCGCCATGCCCACCAATCTCTACGGGCCGGGCGACAACTACGACCCGGAGACCTCGCATGTCCTGCCGGCCATGATCGGTAAATTTCACCGCGCCAAGACCACCCGCGCCCCCGAAGTTCTGATGTGGGGCACCGGCAGCCCCCGGCGCGAATTCCTGCATTCCGATGATCTGGCCAAAGCCTGCGTCCTGCTTTTGGAAAAATACGAAGACGCGGAAATCATCAATGTCGGCTGTGGCTCGGACGTGTCCATCAGGGAACTGGCGGAATTGACCGGGGAGATTGTCGGTTACACCGGAAAAATACGCTGGGACGACAGCAAACCCGACGGCACCCCGCGCAAGCTGCTGGATATTTCCAAAATTCGCACTTTGGGTTGGAAGCCGGAAATCGAATTGCGCGAGGGCATCACCCGCGTGTATCAGGAATACCAAGCCGCCTCAAAAACGCATTAACCCGCAACTCACCTCAGCGTCTTCAGTGACTCACGGGAGGCGGATCCGGCGGATTCGGAGGAACAATCAGGGATTGACGCGTCGCATCCGTCAAGCCTTCCGGCAGCGGCCAGGCCGGTTCAAAAACCTGCCGTCGCGTGTTGCCGAAGGCATTGATTTCCACGATGCTCAGCGGCCCGGGTCCGTTTTTCGGTGTGAAGCGCATGAGCAGATAGCGTACGGGCGATATGTCGAAATCAAAAGCCACCCGTGACTTCCCTCCGGGCAACTCAAAGGAGCGGAACGGCTTGTTCACTGCATAAAACGAGGGGGGAATATCCAGCACGGGCGGGCCATCCTCACTGCCTTGATTTTGGAAGGCCAGGAGAAAAGGCAGCCAGCCATTTGCCGCAAAAAGGCCGCGTGTCCCTTTGCGGAAGTCCGTCGTGGAGGAATCCTTTGTTTTGGCTCCCGGCAGACCTCCCATGACATAATAATCCATGCGTCCGGGAGGCGTCACCTGCACGGAAGTGATGCGGCGCACCTGCGATTTGCTCCCCAAATCAGCCACCAGGGTCGGCGAGGGATCTTCCGCTGCAAAATCATATTTGGTGTCGGAATTGTTATCGATCATCTTGGTCGAATCCTTCAGTGAATTGCCTTTGTCACAGGAACTCACATAAGGCACGGCCGCCAGCGCGGTATAAAGATCGGCATAGCTGTAATTGATGATTTCATGCAGGGGCAACGGGGCGGGCTCCTCACTGGGACGGCTGCGGTAGCCCATGTTGCGCATGGCACCAAAGAGCCCGAAGGCGGCAATTTCCCCGGTTTGTGTGATTTCGAAATCAATTTTGATGTAACGCATTTCCGTCAGACCGAAGGGCACCACCACCGGGCCCGCCTCGGCAAAGGAGACTTTGCTCCCCACCGGCCGCCACTTGGGGCTGGTATAGTCCAGATCCTCCTGCGAAACCGAGACCGAAACGGTACCCGCCGCCTTGAAATTATAGAAATTGAATAGATTGTTGGCGTACACCTTCGCCATCACCAGGACGATGGACGTATGACCCTCGTCCAGTTTGTAACAGATGCTTTCATCATCCGAGATCAGCGGCTGGGGGGTCTTGGCGATGTTCCCATCCCCGATCTCATAATCCGAGGACAGCTCCTTAAAACGGTCGCACCTCATGGTGGTGCCCAGATTAAAGCGGGCGATGTTCAGGGCATAGGTTTTGCGCACAGGATCGGTCAGCTTGGGGGTTTTTTGCAAAACCTGATCCCCTTCAGCGTGAAGGGAAAGCGTGCCCCAACCCGCCACCAACATAACCGCTGCGATTTTCCCATGATTAAGATTCATTTTCACAAAGGTATCTCCCTAGGAACGCACCATAAACCAATCGCCCGGCAATGACAATCCCATTACACAGGGCCCTGCTGCCCATAAACATAGTTTAGAGGGGTTATAAACCGTCCGATTTTGTTATTTACTTGGCATCGGACTAGCTTCTATTCTCAAAAGTGGGTGCTTGCTGGACCTCTGAGGCCATTTGTTAAACGGCCATCGGGCAGAGGTTCTAAAGAAAGAGGCGGGCACCGGGGAAGTTCTGCTCGGGCATGGTGATGCAGAAGAGTTTATATACAGATTTTATAGCGGGTGATCATGAATTTGTTCGGACTCAACGTCGGAATACAAGGATGGGAGAAGTACTGCCTTAGGCAGTCGCTGACCGCTGCTGCCCTTTTCCTGGGGCTGAATGCCGCCGCTCTGGCCATAGACGATGCCATTGTCGTCCCCGATGCCACCACCCGTCTCACGCCCTATACCAGCACCACCGACAATCTCCCCCACAATGTCAAGCTGGGGCCAATGGACATCTCCTTGATCGCCGGTCTCCGCACCACCTACAGCGACAACATCAACCTCGCGCATGACAACCGCATGGAGGATATTTATTTCTCGCCCTATGTGGAAACTTCCGCCATCTGGGCTGTCACCGAATACAACACCCTTCATCTGGGCTTGGGCCTCTCCTACAACAAATACGTCATGCATCCGGAGGCGGACAGCAGAGCGCCCATCCTGACCCCCGAATCCGACACCGGATTTGATTTCGACTTTCAAATCGATGATTTCCGTTTCACGGTTTACGATCACATCTCCTACGCGCAGGACCCGATCGACAACGCCGCCCTGAGCAATGTCACCAATTACGGACGTTTTGACAATATTGCCGGCCTGCGCGCCGCTTGGAACGTCACGGCCGACTTGGAACTGGCCGCCGGGGTGGCCCAGGAAAACTGGTTTTCCGAAAGCAGCGAATTCAACTACCTCAACCGTTCCACCCAGATCTTCGATGCCAGCGCCACCTATCAGATGGGTCCGGCCACTTTTGTCGGCCTGCAGGGCAGTGCCTACATCGATTCCTATGAGCAGCATATCCAGAACAGCGGCACCCGTTATTCCGTTGGCCCCTTCATCCGCACCAAGCTCACCAAAACCCTGGACATGAAGGCCGGCGCCTCCTTTGAGTTGGGCAATTTCAGCACCGGCGGCAGCAATGGCGACACCTCCAACCTCTCCAGCTACGCCATGTACCTCACCC
>Ga0075014_100000206_pt1 | contig 16938 bp, 14 predicted proteins | sample AleBraG_ABR_2014_FD_71472 | JGI IMG/M metagenome (GOLD analysis project Ga0075014, IMG submission 71472) | Freshwater sediment microbial communities in response to fracking from Pennsylvania, USA - Alex Branch Run_MetaG_ABR_2014 | ecosystem: Environmental > Aquatic > Freshwater > Creek >... | reverse complement strand
CGCAGTGAAACGGCTCACACCAAGGCGTTACGGCAGTATTGCAGCTGTGGTTACTATCCGGCCATTGCCCCACAACCAGGATGATTCCGTGCCATAGGGACGACGGGCTGCGCGTCCTAAAAGACACCAAGCCCGAAGGGCGGCGCTTCATTGGCCCAGCGCGTAGCGCTGGGAAATCGCTGCAACGCGGCGTATGCAACGCGCAATCCAACCTGGCGCGAACCCACACCCTTTTCAATACGCCAGGCTATCCTTCATAAAAAGGGGCCCCAGTCCCTTCCCTTCCGCCACCGCTTTCAGGCGGAACATCAACTCGCCCCATGTCGTGTTGCACGAGATGAAGTATTCCGTGTCCGCCGCCCATCCTGCGTGCGAAAAGTGAACCATCGTATTCGCGCCCAGCGCCTGCAGCCAGAACTCAATCCGGGTTCCCTGCCACTCCTTGCCTGACTGGCAGATCCAGAGCGCTTCCGACGGAGGCGCCAGACGCACGGGCTGCAACACGTACACGGTAGCGCGCTGGAAAAAGCCCAGTTCCACGATGCCACCGGCTTTCTCGGTGACATCGGCCGCCCACCAGCGCGCAAAACCTCGCGCGCTCGAAACGAGTTCGTAGATTTCTTCTGGACTAGCCGTAATCGAAATCGCGTGTCGAATATCAACCATCAGAGCACCATGACCAGCCTGCCACTTTCAGTTTTTCTTCCCGCACCCGCATGCTTCCGCTGCGCAGACAACGATTATGCCACCCCAACGCCTCAGTCATCAGGTGCGCCGTATGCTTGCCGTAAGAGGGCCGCTCCGTCCCATTCAGGTAGTCGAGCAGCATAGGCTTGTAATCGGGATTGCAAGACTTCTCCAGGATCAAGTGCGCCCTCTGTGGCAGCGCAAGCCGGCACCTGTAACCTCAACGTCCCAAATTGCTCTCGCATATGAGCCAAATGACAATGGCGGGATGCGCTTGAACACCAGGAAGCGAGGAGGTTCGATCAAAAAAAGCACCGCACAACCCCGCCTTGAGGCCCGACTACAAAAAGGAGATAGCTGGCAGCTACCAGGTGTTGTACGCCGTCCCGTTCGTTCCATTCCCGGGACAACTGCTATGCACGTCGCTGATTCCGGGTTGCTGCTGGTCCACGCTCATCGTCACGTCTTCCTGCTCAGTCGTCCAGTCCTTTTGGTGGGTACAGGGGTCGGTGGGAATTTCTTTAAGATAGCCGGCCGAAACCAGATCCTCCAACGATTGCGGTGCCCTCTGCTTGTCGAGTGTGTACTTTACAATCTCACGGCGCATCGTATTCAAGTTCTCGTTGAGCACCGTCTCACGCGCCGTAATGATCGCCTTCTGGTAGCTGGGAACGGCAATGGAAAGCAGGATCATGACGATCGCGATCACGATCACCATCTCAATCAGCGTGAAGCCCGCGGCGTGTTGTCTCCGCCTTACCATTCTTTGTATTTCGTGTCGTCCAACGCTGTATCTTCCGACTTGGTGTAGACGTCGAACACGTTCTGTCCGCCCCACGAGTCCGAAGTCGGGTCATCCTGCATGGAACGCAAACCCCATTCCGTCTTGCCGGTCATCGGATCCATGGGAATCCTGCGCAAGAACCGGAGCTTCTTACCGTTGACATCCACGCCGGTGACCAGCGTTTCCAGGTCCGGTGGATACCCTTCCGAGCCCAGCTTAATCTGAAACGCGCCCCGGTCGGCGGCGTCTTTGTAACGGTCAATCGCATCCCGCATGTCCCACAGAGCCTGCCGCAATTCCTTTTCGCGCTGCCGCTTGATCGTCGCTCGCGCGGCCGGGATCGCCAGCGCGGTCAGCGCCAGCAGCACGATACACGCCACGATCAACTCCATCAGCGTGAAACCGCGCTCGCCGCCCAATCCGCATTGGGCTCGGGATTGTCTGCGGAACCGCATGCAGCTACTGCACCGCCACCGCTGCCTGTGCCGGCATCACGACGATCGACTGCATGGCCGGGTTCTTCGCCCCGCCCTGCGTGATCGTCACCATGGAGCGTCCCGCGCCCTTCGCCGCAAACGTTAGCGTGAACACTGGACCTTGCCCGGATATGCCCTGCACACCCGGTGGACGGGTCGCGCTCAACTGCAAACGTCCGGCTTGCGCGTCATCGCGATGAACCACTGCCACCGCCTGCCCATCTTGCGACAGGAACCCGCCGTTCGAGACGTTCACCACTTGCAGGAAGCGCGGATCATACGCCACCTGCACCGGCACGGCATAAATATTCTGCCCGCCGGTCAGATTCACGTTCAGCGTGAACGTGCCACCAGGCGCCGCCGTCACTGTCGGCGGATCAAACTGGAACGCCGTCGTACCTGCGGCAGCCTGCGGCGTCGCCTGGGACGGCGCGGCCTGCTGCTGGGGCATCACTGGAGCAGCCGCCTGCGCCATCGGCGCGTTCCCTTGCACCGTACTGATCGGCCCCGAAACCGGCGCCACCGGCGCTTTCCGGCGCAATCCAATCGAAGTACCCGTGCCGATATCGATGGCCCGATCGTTCATTTCGTTCACGTCCTGTCCGCGAATGATGTGCGGAATCAGCACGAACACGATTTCATTCTCACGATGCTCGGTGTTGGTCGTCGAGAACAAGTACTTGAAGAACGGAATCTGCGCCAGTCCCGGCAGGCCGCTCAGCGATTTGATGTCCGAGTTTTCGAAAATGCCGCCCATCATGTTGGCTTCGCCTTCCTTCAGGCGAATTTCGTTTTCGATCTTGCGCTGGCCGATGGTGGGCTGCGAAATGCCGCCGATATTCGAACTGCCGGTCACAGCCGAAACATCCAGCGAAATCTTCAGCGTCACTTCCCGGTTGGCGTGCACGTGCGGCGTCAGATCAATGTTTACGCCCACGTCGAGGTACTGGAACTGCGTGTTGACCAGCGGGTTGATGCCGACGCCGCCAATGCCCGGCTGAAACGACCCGGTAGCCACCGGCACGCGATCGCCGATCTTCAGCGAAGCCTTCTGCCCATCGAGCGCGCGAATCTGCGGATTCTGAATCACCTTGGTATCGCCATCACTGAACAAAGCCGTCAGCGACGCGCCCGGAATGGTTACCTGGAAGTTGGTGGCGTTCAGGTCGCGCAGTGTATTCAGATTGAACGCGCCGTTGGAAGAAGAGCCGGTCGTGCCAGTACCACTGCTCGTGTTGACGTTTGGTATCAGCGACACCGATGTGCTGGTCGGCGGGTTCACACCATAATTCTTGATCTTGTCCCGGCTCACTTGCATGACCGCCACTTCCACCACCACTTCCGGCCGCGCCTTATCAATGTCGTCAATCATCTTCTGCGCCAGCGCCAATTGGTCCGGCGTGCCGCGAATAATGATGGCGTTCTGCGAAGGCAACTGCTGAATGCGCGGGATTTCCAGCACCGTACGCAGCGCGTTGACCAGGTCCTGCAATTCGGTCGCGGTCGAGATATTCGATAAATAGAAAGTCTTGATGACGTTTTGTTCAATCTCTTTCCGCTTGGCCGGATTGTCCGCTGCTACAAACACCGTATTCGGCGTCACCGGACGCCAGAAGGTCTTCGATTCCAGCGAAATAATCTGCAACGCTTCTTCCAACGTCACGCTGTTCAACTCGATATGCACTTTGCGCGAAGTGTAATCCGGATCAAACAACACGTTGATGCCCGCGAGCTTTCCCACCGTCTCGTAGACCACCTTCGTGTCTTCTGTCATCTTCAACGTGATGGGCACATTCGCGATCGAGTTCAGTTCCACCGGCCCCATCGCCGATTCCAGCCGCTGCCGAATGGCGCTCGGCGGCGCCGTCACTTCGCTCTGTGGCTTTCCGCTCTGCCCTGCATCAATCAGCGCCTTGGTGCGCTTCAGTTCCTGCAGCGCAATGGCCAGCGTCGGATCCGTATCCGCCGCTCTCTGGAAGAGCGCCAGCGCTTCGTTCAGGTTCCCGGCATCGCGCAGAATCTGCGCCTTGTGCACCATGGAGGAAGCGGCCAGAATGCGCATGCGCTCAGCCGACGCGCGATAGCGCAAGTCCTTTGGTTTCTGGTCCCAGGCTCCCTTATAGAACTCGTAAGCGGCCTCATATTTCTGCCGCGCTTCTGCGTCCTGGCCCTTCTTGTACAACGTGCGGGCACTCTCGCCGGCAGCGGACAGGAACATAGCCAGAATGCACAGGCAGGCGGCCGCCGGGCGGAAAAGGCGTCTCATGATTTCCCTCGCAGAATGTAAATCAGGGCGGGGGCGTGCCCTGTAGCGGTGGCTCCCCGGGCTTTCAGATCGCTGGACCCGGGCTTGCTGATTATAGCACCGGCTCCAAGACCCACCGAAATTACTGCTACACTAGCATTTAACCCTATTTTGGCCGTAAGCCAACCCCCATTGGTGCCATGTCCCCTCGTCCGACCACGCAGTCGACACAACCCGGTAAGGAAAAGAACCCAAAACGGGACCCGACCGCCGCTGGGCAGAGAGATGCCGCCGTCAATAGGATCGCTTCCCACAACTACTTCTTGCTGGAAAAATTCGAGGCCGGTGTTGTCTTGTCCGGCACCGAGGTCAAATCTATCCGCTCGGGCAAGGCTAACCTCAAGGATTCCTATGGTTTAGTCAAGGACGGCGAACTCTGGCTCCTGAACTGCCACATCAGTCCCTACGAGCACGGCAGCTACTCCAATCACGCCGCCACCCGCACCCGCAAGCTGCTCGTACATAAAGAGGAAATCCGCAAGCTCATCGGCAAGACTCAGCAAAAGGGCTTAACCCTGATTCCTACGCGGATTTATTTTAAGAACGGCCGTGTGAAGATCGAGCTTGCCCTGGCCAAAGGCAAACAGCTCTGGGACAAGCGCGAAACCGAACGCCGCCGGACGGCAGATCGCGAAGCACGGGAAGCGATTTCGCGGGGAAGAAAGCGGGACTGAGGTGATCTGTGCCGGGCGAGTTGACTCATAGCTATGAGTCAAATATACTCACTGATATGAGCAAGCGGCTCCAGGTGATCCTGAAGGATCCCGAATATCGCGAGATTCAGCGCGTGGCCAAGTCCCGGCACATGTCCATCGCCCAGTGGGTCCGCCAGGCCCTCGACTTGGCGCGCCGAGGCGAGCCTATGGGTAGCTTGGGGAAGAAGCTCGAGACGGTTCGCCGGGCGGCACAATACCAATACCCCGCTGGCGACATTGACCTCATGCTCTCGGAGATCGAAGCGGGCTACAGCGCCGGCTCGCATCCATGATTCTGATCGACTCTAACATTCCCATGTATCTGATTGGCTCGGCTCACCCGCACAAGGCGGACGCCCAGCGCCTGCTCGAAAAGCTGATTACCGACCGGGAGCGTCTGGTGACCGACGCAGAAGTGTTGCAGGAAATCCTTCATCGCTATGTGGCGATTGATCGTCGGGACGCAATCCAGCCCGCTTTCGACGCCCTTCTTGGCGTAGTCGACGAGGTACTGACCGTTGACCGCGAGGCGGCAGAACGTGCCATGCAGATTGTTCTGGGATACCGGCAATTGTCTGCTCGCGATGCCGTACATCTTTCAGTGATGGAACAGAATGGAATCCGGAAGATCCTCAGTTTCGACGCGGGATTTGACGTGTTTCCCGGCGTCGCTCGTCTGTCGTAAATCACACGTGGAAGCCGCGGCTTGCACGCCCCACAGTGCTCCTCGCCGGCTGAGCATTCAACCCGTCAAACAGAAACCAGTGTGATACCCGCACGCCGAGCGGCTCGCCGCAGCTGGTCATCCAGGGTGGCAAAGGGGATCGCTCGTCGCAGGGCCAGCTCTACACTCCACGACCGCCCGGATCTCGACGGTTCCCTTGCGAGCCCCGGGAATCTGTCCCGCAATCTCGATCGCCTCGTCGAGGTTCTTGGCTTCTACCAGGAAGTAGCCGCCGAGTTGCTCCTCCGTTTCGGCAAGCGGGCCGTCCATCACCAGTCGTTTGCCGTCGCGCACTTGAACGCTCGTCGCCGTAGCTACAGACTGCAGCGGATTGGCAGCCAGATACTGCCCTTTGGACTGGAGCCTATGCGCGAGCTGCGTCGACTCCCCGTAGCACTCCTGCCGCTCGGCTTCGGTCCAAACCCCCTCAGCGGCATAAAACAGCAACATGTACTTCACGGCCTCCACCGTCGTTATTACGACCCTGTTTGTAATTGGCCGCGGCCTAGGAATCCACAGTTGAAGCGTCCGGTGTTTTTCTGCAATCATGCCGCGCCGGTTTTTGCTATCAACCGGCTCAGCCCGCCAATCGTCGACTGGCCGGGCGAGCCACGTACGACACCGACAACAGCACAAGCAGGAGGATCGGCATCAATGCTTCGCCGCCGTCATGCGCCAAATAGTGCGCGAAGAATGCCGCGATCCAGGCGAAGGTGAAGCCCGCATAGGCCCATTCCTTCAGCTTCGGCCAACCCGGAATCAGCAGGGTGACGACTCCCAGGAACTTGGCAATTCCCAGAAGGACGCGCAGTTGTTGAGGATATCCCACGTGCGCAAACCCCTGTACTGCCTGCGGACTGCCCGACAAATACGAGAAGACTGCGAACAGTGACAACGCAGCCACTATGCCGGTACTCGCCCAGTAAGCCACTTCACGTGCCATAGATCCAGTTCTCCTCGCCAGACAAGATTTGCGAATCTAGATGCCTGTCGCATCTGCTCCGATTCAGACTTATCCCATGTCTCCGGTCCTCTGGACCAAAACAAGCCCCGATCCTCACGGACCGGGGCTTTGGACTTCCCGAAAGTGAATGCAGCCGCTATGCCGCCGGTTTCATCCCCAGCAGTGTCCGCAGGCTGGCCAGCTTGTCTTTCGCGGCGTTGGCTTTGGCCATGGCGTCCGCCAGGTTGCCGCCCTGGAACGCGCTCGTAGCATCGCCCCAGCCCTGCTTGATGGCGTCAAACTGCGCCCCCGCGTCGGCCGGAAGCTTGTGCGTCTTGGTGAGCGCGGCAATCTTCGTGCCCACTTCCTGCACGCTCTGCGGCAGTGACCCGCTCAGACTGGACCACTGCGCCGTCAGTTCATCCTTCTTCGCCTTGATGGCCGCGCCCAGATCCTTGATCTTGCCCGGCAGATCCTTCGCCGAGTTCAGCGCCGCCTCATAATCACCCTTCTGCAGGCTATCTTTCGCCGCTTGCAGTGAGTCCGATATCGACTTCGCCTGGTCCGGTACGTACTGGCTGGCCTGATCTTTGACGGCCGCGTACGCTGCATCCGCCGCCTTGATCGCGCCCTCAGCCGCCGTCTTCTTCGCGGCATCGCACGCGGCCAGCAACAGAACGCAGGCTACGCTTACTACCAGCAAAATGCGGTACTTCATGAGCCCTCCTGGGAAACATCAGTTCGTGTTGAATTTTGAACGCTTGATTGTGGACTTGAAGATCTCGCTGATGGACAGGAACGAAGATCTGAGAAATTGCGACAGGTCGACACGAGTCCGTATCAGCAGAATTCGAACGCCGAAAGCATATCCTGTGCGACGAGGTTCGCGCAATGATTCGGACGTTCTAATTCGGATCGCGCTGCCAACCCCACCCATCATAGACCTCCGCTTCCGCAACCGGAACGGCGCTCTCTTCATGATTGACTTGCCCGGCCCGGGTGCATATCATCGGCGCCTTGCCGCAGGAGGCACCCTTGCCCGAGGCCCCCGACACTCCGGCTCCCGTCCACCGCGTCGCCGTGGTGGCGGTGCACGGGGTGGGCAAGACGGAGCCCGGTTCCACCGCCCACCACATCGCCGACCTGCTGCTCGGCATCGGCCGGCTCAAGCTCACTTGCTGCTCCGATCCCGGAAAACCCGCTCCGCCACCGGATCCTTGGAACGCAAAAGAGACGGGTCCACGATACTCCGCCACCGACGCCGCGGACGTGCAGATTCCGCTGCGCCCCGCTCCGGTGACCTCCGGACTTGACGCCCGCGCCCGCGTCGTGGCCGAAGAAGCCAGTCTCATCAGTCGAGTCTTCCACTACTGGGCCGAGCATCGCGGCTACCTGGCGGAAGTCTTCTCCGGCCGCCGTTCCCCGCAGGTCATTCAGCGTGACATCAGCGACCGCCATTTTCTGGCGCACGAGTTCATGCGCTCGCAACTGGCGGGCTATGTCGCGCAGGAAGACGGCACGGCTTTCACGACCACCCGACTCGGGACCGAACGCCGCGAGGGTACCGAGAAGCGCCCGGTCCACATCTTCGACATGCGCTGGTCCGATCTTGCCCGGCCGGAAAGTAGCATCGTCAGTTTCTTCGCGGCGTTCTACCAGCTGCTGTTCCACCTCGGTAGTCTTTCGCGCACCGCGGTAGACCATGCCGTGGTCGAGCACACAGCTGATCCGAAGCAGGCCCGCCCGTGGCGTTGGCTGTCCTTCTTCCAGTCCCTCGCTGTCCGCATCCTCGTGATACCGATTCCAGTCCTCAACATGCTGATGCTCGTGGCGGCGAGCACAGTTGTGCCCTTGGCGCTAGGTCCACAGCGGCGCATGGCAGCGGCAGCTTTCGCTGGAGTCGCCATTTTGACCGGGTGGCTTTTCCTGGTCGCGCGCCTGCCAGTTCCGAGTAAACGGCGCCTCTGGCTCCTCCTCGTCTGGGGCCTACCCCTTGTTGTCGCCGCCGGAGCTTTCGTCGGCTTTCGGGCTGCCGGAGCTGAGATCACCGACCTCGCCCTGGCCATCGAGTGGTGGCTACTCGGTGCCGCGCTTCTGGCTTTTGTCCTGGACGCTTACGAAAGCGTGCGTCGCGGTGCTTACTGGTCCGGCATCGCTCTGCTTGTCTTGTCGTTCGCCGGCTTCCTGTATTGCTGGTGTCGCGCCGGAGGCGATCATCGTCTGGAGCAGGCTAGCCTCTGGACGCTGGAGCTGATTGTCGGTGCCTGCATCCTGTGCTGGCTCGCGCTGCTCGTGACCGCGCTGGTCGGCCATCTGCTGGGAACTGTTTGCCGCTGGTGGCCCTACGCCGATGAGCCAACCAAAGCGCGTGCCTGGGCCGCGGTCCGCACCGGACGTCTGACCTTGGCCTTGGCCACGGCAACCTTCCTCCTGACCACCATCTTTCTGTGGACGGGAGCCTTCGCCGGCACCAACCGCCGCCTACACCTGTACGCAACCATCCAAGTCACTCCGCCGCCCATCCCGCAATGGCTCAACCTGGACCGGGCGTTTACCGTTCTTGTTCCGACCTTCGAGGACGTCGTGCGCTGGGCGCATCCGCCCACCTGCCCGACTCCGTGCCCGGCCGTTCATCCCTCGCACGACGTGCGCCTCGCTCAACTCGAGTACAAGCTGATGGGCGCCGGATATAACGGCAACCTCATTCCAGTCGAGAAACGGATTGCCGATCTTGAGACACGCCTGCACTATCCCGCCCGCAGTGCCACATTCTCCGCTCCCTTGGACGAGGAGAGCCGCATCGCCCTGCTCGACATCCGCTCCGGCGCAGCCGGCAAGTCTGAGTTCGAGATCTTCGCTGGCGGATTGCTCCTCATCGGAGTCACGTCCGGTTTCCCTCTCATGCTGGCGCTGCTCGCCGCCGCCTTCGTACTTCCCCTCGCCGCCGTTGTTCCCACGCTGCTGGCGCGCAGCAAGAGCCTGCACTGCTACGCGAGCGCGAGCATGCGCAGCCTGGGCGACTGGTACTCACGCGGCCTTGACTCCTTCCGTACCGTAACCAGCGTGGGCTGGCACGCCATCTTCACGGTAGCGTTCCTGTTCGGTTTTCTCGATCTCATCTACTGCCATGGCTGGCAAGATACCGCGCTCGGCTGGAGTGGACAGATGGGTTGGCTGAACACCGAGATGAGCCGCCTCACTGCTTGTACAATCCACATCCTCGACGGAGCGGCCGCGGTCCTGGTCACTTCCGGCACGGCGATCACCGCTCTCATCTACCGCTACGGCCTCGCGCCGCTCGACATCCTGCTCGACGTTGACACCTACCTGCGCACTTCGCCGCTGGAGAACGCCCCGCGGGCGCGCATCGCCGAGCGCTACGTTTCCCTGCTGCGCTACATCTGCAACCGCAAAGACGAGGACGGCGAGTACTATTACCACTCGGTGGTCATCGCCGCTCACAGCCTAGGCGCGCTCATCTCCGCCGACCTGCTTTCCTACCTGAAGCGCGAGCGTGACCCGGAACTGGAACGCCTGGGCTTCGGCGATAAGGCCAATGGAGCCATGCCGCTGCGTCTGCTGTCCTTCGGCAATCCCCTGCGCCAGCTTCTTAACCGCTTCTTCCCTCACCTGTACTGGTGGGTGCGCGAAGCTCCGGACGGGGCCACCACCGGGGCCCTGCCCGCGAGTCCAGTCCGCCCCGACAACCTTGACGCCGCCACCACGCCCAATGCAACCGACCTCGGCCTGGAACTCTGGGCCAACGCTTATCGCAGTGGCGACTTCGTCGGCCGCTCGCTCTGGCTCGACACCTGGATGCAGCGAACCGCCAACGAACACGCTGCACCGCGCCCCGACGTCATTCGCGACAGTGTGGACCAACGCCGCGAAGCCTGCATCGGTTACGGCGCGCACAACGACTACTGGAACCGCTCCGCACCCGACATCGCTAATCTGCTCGATGATCTGATCAGCGCTTAATCCACAACAGGCTTCTCCCCAATCAAGGCAGCTTGTCGTTCCGAGCGCAGCGGGGAATCCCTATCCCCACTACGATGCATGGAAATAGGGATGCTTCGCTGCGCTGACAAGCAGGCGCAGGACGTCAGACGCGGAACCGGCGCGTTCCCTCTTCGTGACTGCCAATAGCCCCCGACACTACGCTGCCCTTGCGCGATTCCCTTCCCGCCCGCGATACTAGTCGCATCACTAATTATGAAAATCAATCTTTCCGTCTTCGCTCCCTTGGAGTGCGATACCGAATGCCTGGCGGTCGTCGTCCTCGATCGCGGCGAAAAAGACAAGCCACAAGCCACCGTCGAAACCAGCGATGCCGCTGTACGCGACGCTGCCGCTGACGTTATCGCCGCCGGCGACGTGACCGGCAAGAGCTTCGAAGCAACGTTCGTACACCGTCCGCCCCAGTTGAAGGCGAAACGCCTGCTTCTGATCGGCGGCGGCAAGGCCAAGACTTTTTCTGCCTTTGATCTGCGCCGCGTCGCCGGAGCAGCCGCGCGCACCGTCAAAGGCAAAAACATCCGCAGCTTCGCCTTTGCCATTCCCGAGAACTCGATTCCTGCCGAGCAGGCCATGCGCGCCGTCGTGGAAGGCATCTTCGTGGGCGATTTTGATCCCGATGTCTATAAGAGCGATCGCAAGGACCAGAGCTTGAACACCGTCACGGTCGTGGCGAAGGGCGATCCAGCCAAACTGCAGGGCGCGCTCGAAGAGGGTCGCATCGTTGGCGAATCCCAGAATTTCGCGCGTGACCTTGTCAACGAGCCTTCCAACCACATGACGCCGACCATGCTCGGCGAGCGCGCCAAGAAAATGGCAACCGAAACCGGTTTGAAATGCGACGTGTACGGCGCCGACAAAATCAAAGAGCTGAAGATGGGCGCCTTCTGGAGCGTGGCGCAAGGTTCCGACGAGCCGCCCGCGCTCATCGTGCTGCGTTACGAACCTGCCGGAGCGCCGGAAAAACCCATGCTGGGATTGGTCGGCAAGGGCATCACGTTCGACACGGGCGGCATCTCCATCAAACCCGCCGACGGCATGGAAAAAATGAAGTACGACATGGCCGGTGGAGCGGCCATGCTCGGCGCCATGCGCGCTATCGCTCTACTGAAACCAAAAGTGAAAGTCCTCTGCATCGTCTGCGCCACTGAGAACATGCCTTCCGGCAAAGCGCAGAAGCCGGGCGATGTGCAGATCGCCATGTCGGGCAAGTCCATCGAAATCATCAACACCGACGCCGAAGGCCGCCTCGTGCTCGCCGATGGCCTGCATTACGCGAAGCAGCTCGGCGCTACGCATCTCATCGACGCCGCTACCCTCACTGGCGCCGTTGTGGTGGCGCTCGGTATGATCAACGCCGGTGTCTTCGCCAGCGACGATGCCATGTACGACCAGTTCCGCGCCGCGCTCGAGCGCTCGGGCGAAAAAATGTGGCGCATGCCCATCGATGATGAATACAAAGAAGCGATCAAGTCGAACATCGCCGACATCGTCAACTCCGGCGGACGCCAGGGCGGCGCCATCAGCGCTGCCATGTTCCTGAAAGAGTTTTCCGAGGACACGCCGTGGCTGCACCTCGACATCGCCGGCACCGCGTGGATGGAAGAAACGAAACCCTGGATCGCCAAGGGCCCATCAGGAATCGCGGTGCGCGCGCTGGTGGAGTTTGCGCGCGGGTTCGGGAAGTAAGACATTCGCCACTGATTCTCACGGATCATCGCGGACGCAGGACGCCGATAGCTTTCACGAATTGTCATTCCGAGCGAAGCGAGGAATCCCTATACCCACTCGAAACGCATGGGAATAGGGATGCTGCGCTCAGCATGACAAGTTGAAATCCGTTTCAATCCGTGCGCATCCGTGGCACAAAAGCTGTTCCAAAGCAAAGAGCCACGGCTTCCCGCGGTGCCGGATCAGGTTCGATCCAGTGTCTTCCGCGTTGGCCGTGGCCCGTCTCGACCCGCTGCCCGGGCTTACTTCGAGAACTTCGCCATCTCTCCGAGAAATTCCTGCACCAGCGGCGCTTCGTCTTTCTGCAAGCCGCCACGATGCATGGTGCGCCACAGGTAGGTTCCCTGGTTGCTGCGCGCATCGTAGACCGCCAGCACATCTTCGGAGCCGCGGCTCATCACGCGCAGAATCATGTCGGCCTGGTAGGGCTCGTACACGACTACGTATTTGCCGGACTTCTTCATCGCATCCTGCACGGTGATGATCGCATCACGATCTTCCGGCAGCAGGCTGGGATTGAACTCGTTGCCGTCGTAGCTGGTGACGTAAACGTATTTGGCGTTACGCAGGATGCCGAGCACCGCCGGGCTTGGTTGTGCCCAGAGCGTGGCCGTCGCAAGCGAGAGCAGCAGAACTCCAATCAGTTTCCTCATCTCCACACCTCTCCAGGTTCTACAGGCTTGGATGCTGCCTGAATCTGGAGGGATGCATGAGCGGTGGCCCGTAACTTGTTGAAGATTGGTGGATCTCCTTCATTTGAAGGCTTTTACTATTAGTTAAGACCAGCCGTACTGCGCTGCGGGCGCGGAACTTCGCTTCGGCCTGCACGTAAAATGCCCCGCCAATGCGTTAGGACGACCTACAAGCGTCCTGCAGGCCTGCAGTCGGCCCCAAACTCATCCGACGACCAAGCGGCGCTCAGATCGCCTCCAATCGAGTTTTCACAAGTCCTCGCATCCCCGCAGATATACCTCTGCTCAGAACTGCCGCCCGATCGAGAAGTTCATCTTGGTTCGGCCCGTGGCACTCACGCTGAAGCTCAACCCCACCGGTCCCATAAACGTTTCTGCAATCACACCGGCGTTGATCGAGTGAACCAGAGAAACGCTGTCGTAGTCGGGAAAGGCGCTGCCGGTTTCGTACCAGCTTCCGGCGTAGACCTTGTGGCCGATCGGTTCGGGCAAGTGGTAGACCTGCTGCCGGTAGCCGACGCTACCGTACAAGTAGTGGCTCCCCAGCAGTTCGTACGGGTTGTAGGCACCCAGGCGAAATGGGCCACCCAGGGCGAAGTCGCGCAGCACGCCCGGATCATGATTGAACGATGTTCCAAAACCGGTATTCACAAAAAGCGATCCACGCCTGCTGAGCGGCACGAAAGTAGAGGTTTGCGCATCCAGTTGGCGGAAGGAATGGGTGGCGCCCGGACTGTTGAAGACGTGCGAGAGCTCCAGCGTCGCGCGCACGCCGCGACTGGGGATGGCGGGGCTGTCCTGATTGTCGAAGGTCCAGAGCGCGCGAACTTCATCGGTGGTGCCATTCGCTCCCGCTGTGGGCTGGCCTACGAGCACGTTGAAGTCGCTGTCGGTAATCCGGTAACCGACGCGCAGTTCGCTGCTCCGTCCGGAATTGAAACCGACGTCGAGCCCCGTTCCGGCGCGCCGGTCGCGGAAGTCAGCGACACGCGCACCATCCTGAAACACGCCCCGCACCTGTTTGGTGAAGAACCCGTAGGGTGCGACGAACAGGCGTGACGTGCCCAGCGGCTGATACCACTCGGTGGAGAAGAAGTTGCGCGAGCCCAGTTGGACGTCCGTGCGCCACTCGGCGCCGTGCCCGCCCACGTTCATGAACGTGAAGCGCGCTCCGGCAGAAAAGTCGAACTGACCGACGCCGCTGCCGCTCACATCGAGCGCCAGGTCCACGAACGGTGGACCGTACGTCTTCTCGTGGGCGCGTATGCGCAAGCCTTGGAGATCGTGCTCGCGGAAGAACTCGTAGCCCAGTCGGTCATAGCGGCCTTCGCCGATGATGCGAGTGAGATCCGTCTCAAGCTTTTTCGTGTCCAGTGGATGGTCCAGATATCTTTCCAGCCGCTCCTCCAGACGCAATTGCTGGGCCGAGTCCACACCCTGGATTTGCAATGCGTCAATGGTCAGGTCGGGTTGGCGTTCGCGCTGGCGGCGCGCTTCCACATACTGCTGCCACTCGTCCGCGGTGAGGGCGAAGCGCGAGAGAACAATCGCGCGCTTTTCAGCTGCTTTATAGCCAGCGTCCATGATCTGACTGGCAGCAATATAGTCATCACCGGTGAAACCCTTGAGATCAGGAGCCACCACGATATCGGCGTTGTTGCGGCTCTCGCGGTCGTGCTCAATGGTCATGACGTCCACCGCCTGATCGAGCACGCCGCCGAGCGTTTGCAGTTTCTGGCGGTCGCCCAGCGGCGAAGAAACATCCACTGCGATCACGATGTCAGCACCGAAGGCGCGGCCAACGTCGGTAGGTATGTTGTCGACCAATCCGCCGTCGGAAAGAATGGTTCCCTTCAGTTCCACCGGCGTGTACACGCCCGGAATCGACATGCTCGAGCGTAACGCCTCGGCCAGGGACCCGTCTTCGAGCACGACGGCCTTGCCTTGCAGCATGTCGGTGGCAACGCAGCGAAACGGGATGGGCAGGTCGTCGAAGCTCGTCACGGTCGAATACAGTAGCGCGACGCGGTCAAGCAGGAGTCCGACGCCATAGCCAGGATTGAATCCGTTCGGCCCGTTGACGCCGTGCGCGAGGCCGAGCGGAATACCGATCTGAAAGGCGCGCCGGTCTTCCTTGCGGCGGAAAGAAAGCTGGTCGTAACGCGGCTCACTTGCCTGCGAGGCTTCCCAGTTGATGTCGTCGATGAACTTGCGCATATCCGCTGGAGACATGCCGGTGGCGTACATCGCGCCCATAAGTGCGCCCATGCTGGTGCCAGCAACGGAGTCCACCGGGATGTGATGCTCGTCGAGCCAGGCGATGACGCCAACATGCGCGAGGCCGCGCGCTGCGCCGCCCGAGAGGACAAGGGCGATCTTGGGACGCTTGGGGGGAGTTGGATCTTGAGCTACTGCCGTGAGGGAAGCAAGTGTGAGAAGTGCGGCGCTGATGCAGCGCAGGTAAAGACAGCTACGGGTACGCGGGTTCATAGGAAATCCTGACGAAGCCTCGCGGCCCTCTCATTTGTCATTTCGAGCGAAGCGAGGAATCCCTACTCCTAGCGAACAATCCGCGCGAGAGACTTTTGGTCGCTATAGGGATGCTTCGCTGCGCTCAGCATGACAATTCGCGAAAGAGTTGGCTTGGAAGCTTCTAAGTGAAGGTACGACGAATGATGGCAGTGGGCCAAGTGGCGTGGAGGGGGAGCACTCTGTGTGAGTCTGTGTGGGCACGGGCGTCCTCGCCCGTGCGGCGGAGCGCAGCTCCGCAGGTTTCCAGTCCGCAAAGGAGATGCCGCGGGCGATCACGCCAGCAAAAGCAGCTGCCGAGCTTCGCTTGGCCTGGGCGGGCGAGGACGCCCGCGCCCCACACAATCAACCCCACACAATCCCAACCAATCCCACGCGCCGACCTACATCACTCTCGGCACGGTGATCCCCAGCACCGCCAGCACGCGAATCAACTCGCGGCGCACCACTGCCACGGTCGCCAGCAGGAATTCCTTCCTCGTCTCGTCCGCTTCCACCAGGATGGGGTGGTGGTGGTAGAACGAGTTGAACATTTGCGCCAGCTGAAAAGCGTGTTTGGCAGCGTAGGCGGGTTCAGTCGTGGCGATGCACTGGTCGACCACGAGTGATGTCTTCGCGGCAGCCAGCCAGAGTTCCCAGATCTCGTCGCCCATCTCGCCGGAGAGACTCCTCGCGAAGTCCGCGGGCGACAGACGGCTCGCGACATCCCGGCAAAAGGTATCGGGATCGAGCCCGCCTTTGCGGAAGATGTTCGTCGCGCGCACTACAGCGTACTGGACGTAGGGTCCAGTTTCACCTTCGAAACTTAGCGCGTCTTTGAAGTCGAAGGCGATGACTGACGGCTTCGTGAACTTCAGCATGAAGAAGCGCAGTGCGCCGAAGGCAATTTGGCGGGCGATGTCGCCGCGCTCGGCGTCGCCGAGTTCGGGATGGCGCGAATCCACTTCCCTTCTAGCCGACGCGATCAGGCGGTCCATCAGATCGTCAGCCTTCACGCCGAAGCCTTTGCGGCCGGAAACCTCGATATAGGAGCGGCCGCGTTCATCTTCCGAAAGAATGTAGCCGAGTTCTTCGGCGCAGCGCGGCGTGAGCGCGACCATCTCGTAGGAGAAATGCGTGTAGCGGTCGGCCATTTCATTGTGGCCGAGGCCACGCAGCGCTTCGATCACCGTGTTCTGAGCTTCGGACTGGCGCGCGTCAATCACGTTGTAAATCTCGGCGACGTCGCCGAAGTGCGGATGCTTCTGCTCGCCGCTCTCGGCGGAGATCCAACAATCGCGGCCGTTCGGATAGTGGTAGAAGCGGCGGTAGCCGAAATCTTTGCCCAGCAGGCCGAACTTCCACATGTGGTAGGC
>Ga0075014_100000203_pt1 | contig 17043 bp, 16 predicted proteins | sample AleBraG_ABR_2014_FD_71472 | JGI IMG/M metagenome (GOLD analysis project Ga0075014, IMG submission 71472) | Freshwater sediment microbial communities in response to fracking from Pennsylvania, USA - Alex Branch Run_MetaG_ABR_2014 | ecosystem: Environmental > Aquatic > Freshwater > Creek >... | reverse complement strand
AGCCTGAAGCCTGATTCCCGAGTGCTAAAATCAACCTTTCATGTCACTTCGGCTCTTCAATACTCTTTCCGGCAAGATCGAGGACTTCCAACCGACCGAAGGCAACCGCGTCCGCATGTATGCCTGCGGGCCCACCGTCTACGACTACGGCCACATCGGCAACTTCCGCACTTTCGTCGCCATCGACATTCTGCGCCGCTTCCTGAAGCAGAGGGGCTACGAAGTCCGCCACGTCATGAACATCACCGACGTGGACGACAAAATCATCAAGCGGGCCGCCGAACGCAACATCACCGTGAAGGAGTACACGCGCAAGTTCGACCAGGCCTTCATGGAAGACTCCGACTTGCTCAACATCGAGCGCCCGGAGGAATTACCCCACGCCACCGACTACATCGACGGCATGGCCAAGTTCATCGCCGAGCTGGTCGCCAAGGGTTTCGCCTACCGCGCCGACGATGGCTCCTATTATTTCCGCATCGCCAAGTTCCCCGGCTACGGCAAGCTCTCGAAAAAGGACTTCGAGGGCATGAACGACGGCGCCCGCGTCGACGTGGACGAGTACGACAAAGACTCCGCCCGCGACTTCGCCCTCTGGAAAGCGCCCAAGCACGGCGAAGCTTCGTGGGACACCGCCATCGGCACCGGCCGCCCCGGCTGGCACATCGAGTGCTCGGTCATGTCAATGGCGCTGCTCGGCGACAGTTTCGACCTGCACGCCGGCGGCGAAGACCTCATCTTCCCGCACCACGAAAACGAAATCGCGCAGTCCGAAGCCCGCACCGGTAAGCCCTTCGCCCGCCACTGGATGCACGCCCGCTTCCTCCTCGTCGAAGGCGAGAAGATGTCGAAGAGTCTCGGCAACTTTTACACCCTGCGCGATCTCGTCCTCAAAGGACACAAACCGTCGAGCCTGCGCTACCTGCTGAGTTCGGTCCCGTATCGCAACCAACTGAACTTCACCTTCGATGGCCTGCGCCAGGCCGCAACGTCGGTTGAGCGCCTGCGCAACTTCCGCGACCGCCTTGTCACCACCCAGTTCCCCGCCGGCCAAACCGAAGAAATGCAAAAGCTCGCCGCTGAGACTACCGACCGCATGCGCGCCGGCCTCGCCGACGACCTCAACACCGCGCAAGCCCAGGCCGCCATCTTCGACATGGTGCGCAAAGCCAACGCCGCCATCGACAGCGGCCAAATCCGAAAAGACGATGCCGCGCCTCTACTCGCCGCCCTCGAAAAGTTCGATGAAATCTTCGCCGTCCTGAAAGACGAAGACGCCCCCCGCATGCAACGCGTCCTCGATTGGGCGAAAGCCGAAGGCCGCGAGAAAGACATCTCGCCGGAATTACTCGAAGCCCTCCGCTCCGCTGGCATCTCCGACGCCGACATCGAAGCCAAAGTCCGCGCCTTGGCCGACGCCCGCAAATCCCGCAACTTCGCGTTGTCCGACCAAATCCGCGCCGAGTTAACCGCCCAGGGCATTCTGGTCGAAATCACCAAAGACGGCATCCGCTGGCGCCGGAAGTAAACAAGAATGGAGGCACGGGCGTCCCCGCCCGTACGAGGTCCGTGTGGCTCGTGCACTCTTGCCCGCGGCCTTTGATTTGCTTCTGTTTTGGTAGTTGAGAGTGGGCACGGCAGCCCGGCTGGAGAGTTCCCCACAACACAACCGCCGGAATCTCCCTTAGACTCCGGCGCCCCAAAAAGATTTCCTCTGTGTCCTTCGTCCCTCTGTCGTTAAAAGGGTTTAAGCCCGCCCCCGCTCGTACGCATGCGCCAGCCGCAGAATTCCAGCCTCGTCAAAGTGCTTCCCCACTATCTGCACCCCAATCGGTAGCCCGCCCTTCGTCTCCCCGCAGGGCACCGAGATCCCCGGAATCCCCGCCAGACTAGCCGTTACGGTGAAGATGTCGGCCAGGTACATCGCCAGCGGATCATCTACCTTCTCACCCAGCTTGAACGCCGCCGTCGGACTCGTCGGCGTCACAATCGCATCCACTCTCTGAAATGCCGCTTCAAAATCCCGCGTCAGCAAAGTCCGCACCTGCTGCGCCTTCCGGTAGTAAGCATCGTAGTACCCCGCGCTCAGTGCATAAGTCCCCAACATAATGCGTCGTTTCACTTCCGCGCCAAAGCCGCCATCCCGCGTGCGCCGGTACATGTCGCTCAGACTCCGCGCCCCCTGCGCCCGAAACCCGTACCGCACGCCGTCAAACCGTGCCAGGTTCGCCGAAGCCTCTGCCGTCGCAATAATGTAGTAAGTGGGAATCGCATACTCGGTGTGTGGCAGCGAAACAGGCACCACTTCGCACCCGAGCCCCGCCATTTTCTGAATCGCAGCCTCGACTGCCGCTCGTACTTCGCCGTCAAGCCCTTCGCCAAAGTATTCCTTGGGGACGCCGATCCGTATCCCCTTCACGCCCTTGTCGAGTTCGGCCACGTAATCCGGAACTGGAACCTCTGCCGAAGTCGAATCCATCGGATCGCGCCCGGCAATGATCCCCAGCACCTGCGCCACATCCTTCACCGTCTTCCCGAACGGCCCAATGTGATCGAGCGACGACGCAAACGCAATCAACCCGTAGCGCGACACGCGCCCGTACGTCCCCATCATCCCGACGACGCCGCAAAACGCTGCCGGCTGCCGAATCGATCCGCCCGTATCCGACCCGAGCGTGACCACCGCCATGTCCGCCGCCACCGCTGCTGCCGACCCGCCCGAAGACCCACCCGGCACGCGCTCCAGAGCGCGCGGGTTCCGCACCGGACGATAGGCCGAATTCTCGTTCGACGATCCCATGGCAAACTCGTCGCAGTTCAGCTTACCCAGAACGACCGCCCCCGCCGCCTCCAGACGCGCCACGGCCGTCGAGTCATACGGTGCAATAAAGTTTTCCAGGATTTTCGACCCTGCGGTCGTGCGCACGCCCTTCGTCGTGATCACATCCTTGATGCCGACGGGAACTCCACCCAGCGGCGGCAACTCTTCACCCTTCGCCGCCAGCTCATCCATGCGCGCCGCCTGCGCCAGCGCCCGATCCTTCGACAGCGTCAGAAACGCGCCAATCTGCGGATCGTCTTTCCCGATCTTCGCGTAAAACAATTCCGCCAGCGCCGTCGCCGTCGTCTTGCGCTCCTCGACCGCCGAGCGCGCGGCATCAATCGTTAGGTCTCTGATTTCCATTCTCAGGAGGATTTCCCCGTCGTCTCCGCCGTCGGCCGATCCAGTTCCTCGTTGAATATGTTCCGAATCTGATCCAGCGTCTGCTTCTTATCCACGCGCCGGCCTCGCTCAAACGCGTCCGCCACGTGCCGCGCAATGTCGCTCAACAGAATCCCCCACGGCACCGCCGCATCCTTCTCTGGCCACGCATCAATATTGAGGCTGCACTGCAAGCCACCATGCGCCGCCCACGCCCGCACTAGCTCACAAGCGCGATCATCACTCCCCGCTCCCGGCGGCATCGCAAGTTCTTTCGCCATCGCACTCTCCCTTTCGCCGCGCGAGCTAAGAGCTAAAGGCTAAAAGCTAAGAGCTTGTTCCTACTTCTCAATCACCTTCGGCACCTCAAAGAACGTCCCATCGCTCACCGGAGCATTCGCCAGGGCCACGTCGTGCGCCAGCGATTTCCGCAACCCCTCGTGCACATCCTCGCGGCTGGCGTATGCAAACCGCTCGCTCCCCTGCTTTCCCGCGTCGACTCCGTAGCGGTCTGATACCTGTGCCATCGGCGGAACGTCCTTCGTGTCCAGCCGATTCAGCATGTCAATGTGCCCCAGAATTGAATTCAGATCACGCACCATGCGTGTGCGTTCTTCGTCACTCAATTCAAGGTTCGCCAGGTCGGCCACGTACAACACGTCTTTTTCGGTGACTTTCATGCTCTGCCTGTCAGGGGATTTGTGCCACGACGAGACACCTTCAGCGCCGTCGCCCCGCCACTACGAATTCAATCGCCCGCGCCCGTTGGCTGCAATACTGGTTCAGCGTCACCACATACCGCGGACTCAACTCACTCAGCTGCTCTCGCCAGGCGCGGTCCGGCACTTCCACGCGCAGCACGCCATCCGCAAAGCTCAGCGCCTTGGTTCGCTCCGCCACGGCGGCGCCGCACGCCAGCGGCCACACCAGCACCGGTGCCTCGTCGGCAGGAGTCTGCCGCAGCGCCTGCGACAATACCTTGTTCAGACCAACACTCACCGGCTCCATGGTTGGATTGCGATCACGCATGCGGAGGTTTGTATTTTAGCATCGCCAAGAAGTCGCTACGGGATGGCACTCTGGCGACAGCAATTCCGAATCCGGTCGTGTACGCACTACCCAACAAGCGCATCGTGGTGGAAAGCGAGTTGAGCTTCCTATCCCTCTTGCTGATACCGGTAATTCCCCTTCCGCTCCTTCGCCAGCGATTCCGCCACTTTGAGAAATGCATTGGCCGCATGCGAAAGATTGCCTTTCTTGCGATACACCAGCCTAAGCTCGCGATGAAACCTTATCTCCCGCACCTCAATCCGCATTAGCTCCCCGCGCGCAAGCTCGCCCTCCACGCTGATCTCCGGCAGAAACGCCACTCCGCTCCCGCTGGCCACGAACCGCTTGATCGCCTGCAGCGTCGGCAACTCCACATCCATGTGCAGCGACGTGCGGTACTTGCGAAACACCTCGATCACTTTGTCGCGATAAGGCGAAGGCACGTTGTGTGCCACAAAAGTCTCCGCTGCCAGCTCGCTAATGCTGACCTCCTTCGCCCCCGCCAGCGGATGCCCCGGCGGGACCACGAACGCCAGTTCATCGACGTACACAACCACCGAACTCAATTGCGCCTCTTGCGGATCGTACGACAGCACTCCCAGTTCCGCCGCGTGTCGCAACACGTCATCGCCAATCCGGCTGCCCAGCGAGCGCAACACCGTGATCTTGATCATCGGATACAGCCGACGAAACTCCCCCAACGCCGGCAACAGATACAACGACGTAAGCTCGTTCGCTGCAAACACCAGCTTGCCGCGCTCCAGTTCTCGCACCTCGAGCAACGCTTCCCGCGCATCGGCGCGCAAGTTCAGCAAGCGCTCAGCGTATTCCACCAGGACTCGTCCCGCGTCGGTGAGCACACCCTCGCGCGACGACCGGTCAAAAAGCGCCTCCCCCAGTTCGTCTTCCAGCTTGTGAATAGTTTGGCTGACTGCCGATTGCGTGCGATGCAGCTTGACGGCCGCCCGCGAGAAGTGCCTTTCCCGCGCCGCCATCAGGAAAACCTCTAGCTCCCCAATATCCATAATGCGAAATCTCCACCTGCACTTATTAGTCCATTAATCTTGCTAATACTAGCAGCATATCTTAACTTATATGAAATATTATAAGCTTGCGTTATTCCCCTGCCCCGCTAGCATAGAACTCCTATACCCAAGTGAGGGGGCGACCCGTCCATGGAGCAACCGAACGTAACGATCTTCGACACCACTTTGCGTGATGGCGAGCAATCGCCCGGCTGCAGCATGACTGTGGATGAAAAACTCCGCATGGCGCAACAACTCGATCGCCTTGGCGTTGATGTCATCGAGGCCGGTTTCCCGATTTCTTCCGACGGCGACTATGAAGCCGTCCGCATGGTTGCGCAAAAAGTTCGTCGCCCTCGCATCGCTGCTCTTGCGCGCACCTGCCGCCCCGACATCGAACGCGCCGGCTCCGCCCTCGAACCCGCAGAGCGCGCCCGCATCCACGTTTTCCTCGCGACGTCCGACATTCACCTCGCCTACAAGCTGAAGATGAATCGCGAGCAGTGCCTGCAACAGGCCCGCGAAGGCGTAGCCTTGGCCAAGTCTCTCTGCACCGACGTTGAGTTCTCGCCCGAAGACGCTACCCGCACCGACCGCCGCTTCCTGGTCGAAGTCGTACAAGCAGTCGTCGATGCCGGCGCAACCACTGTCAACATTCCCGACACCGTCGGCTACTCCACCCCCGAAGAATTCGGCGAAATCATCCGCATGATCCGCGAGAAAGTCCGGGGCATCGAGAACGTCGTCATCTCCACGCACTGCCACAACGATCTCGGCCTTGCCGTCGCCAATTCGCTGGTCGCCGTCGCCAACGGCGCGCGCCAGGTCGAGTGCACCATCAACGGCATTGGCGAGCGAGCCGGCAACGCTTCGCTCGAAGAACTCATCATGGCCATGCGCGTCCGCCCCGACCGCTATCCCTATGCGACCCAGGTTGTCAGCGAGGAGATCTTTCCCTCCAGCCAGTTGCTGAGCGAAATCACCGGCGTACCCGTGCAGCCGAACAAAGCCATTACCGGACGCAACGCCTTCGCTCACGAAGCCGGCATCCACCAGCACGGCGTGATCGAAAATCCGCTGACCTATGAAATCATGACGCCGCAATCCGTCGGTGTTCCAGATTCGAAACTTGTTCTCGGCAAGCATTCCGGTCGTCACGCCCTGAGCGTGCGCTGCGCCGCGCTCGGCTACAACTTCGACCGCCGCCAGCTCGACGATCTCTATCGCCGTTTTGTCGCTCTGGCCGATATGATCAAGACCGTGGAAGAGCACCACTTGCTCAGGCTGATCCAGGAAACGCAAGGCGCGCGCATCGGTCCCGCTGGCACAAACAGCCGCCCCCGCGGTACATTCGCCCAGGCGTAAGAATCTCGGGCAAGAAAAATTCCGGGCGAGCTGTGAACCCGCAGTCGACGAAGCTCCAGCCCCGGAGGGGCGTCTGAAATTAGCCCGGCGCTTCAGCGCCGGGGAATGACGCCAGATGGTATGAAGTCCCGTAGGGACGACTGGGGTTCCTCACGCACCGCGGGAAAGCCCCCGGCCCACACATTCGCCCTCGCATGGCGTACCATTAGGAACACCCCGGCAACCCCCCGGGAGAGTGGAGACTTACGATGGTTCGAGGAATGACCATCACCGAAAAGATTCTCGCGGCCCACTCCGGCCGCGACAGCGTGCGTCCCGGCGAAATCGTCAACGCCAGGATTGATCTCATCGTCTGTCACGAGGTCACGACGCCGCCCGCCATCAAGATGATGGAGCGGATGGGCGTCACAAAGGTGTTCGATCATACGAAGATCGTCGTCACGCCCGACCACTTCGTCCCCAACAAAGACATCCAGACCGCCGAACTCACCAAAGAACTACGCCGCTGGGTTAAGGAACAAGGTATCCAGCGCTATCACGAACTCGGCGACCACGGCATCTGCCACGCCCTCGTGCCGGATATGGGTTACATCCTGCCCGGAATGACCGCCATCTGCGGCGACTCGCACACCACTACCTTGGGCGCCGTGGGCGCTTTCGCCACCGGCGTCGGTTCCACCGATGTGGCCGCGGCACTCACCACCGGCGAGCTCTGGTTCCGCGTCCCCGAGACGATGCGCTTCAACGTGAGCGGCAGATTGCCGCACGGCGTCTACGCCAAGGATCTGATCCTGCACATCATTTCGAAGATCGGTGTCGACGGCGCCCGCTACTGCGCCATGGAATACCACGGCACGGCTATCACCGCCATGTCCATGGAGTCGCGCCTCACCATCACCAACATGGCCGTCGAAGCCGGCGGCAAGAGCGGCATCATGGAAGCCGACAAGGTCACCGCCAAGTACCTGAAGAAACGCACCGACCTGCCTTACACCGTCTACCACTCCGACAAGAGCGCGGAATACCGCGCCGTCTACGACATTGACGCCTCCGCGCTCGAGCCCATCGTCGCGCTGCCGCATCTGCCGTCGAACGGACGCTTCATCGGCGAAGTGGGCAAGGTCGCGATTGATCAGGCCTACATCGGCTCCTGCACCAATGCCCGCATTGAAGACCTGCGCGAGGCGGCCAAGATCATGAAGGGCCGCCACATCGCTTCCGGCGTGCGCGCTATCGTGGTGCCCGCCACTTCGGCCGTTTGGAAGCAGGCTTTGCACGAGGGTCTGTTCGACATTTTCTCCGACGCCGGTTGCGTCATCTCCACTGCGACTTGCGGCGCATGCCTCGGCGGACACATGGGCGTCCTCGGCAAGAAAGAAGTCTGCATCTCAACCACGAACCGCAACTTCGTTGGCCGCATGGGCCATCCCGAAGCCGAGGTCTACCTCGCGAGCCCCGCCACGGTTGCCGCATCCGCCATCACCGGCGTCATCACCGATCCGCGCGACTTCCTCGAACGCCCGTTGCCTAAGCGCGAGAAAGAAGTTCCAGTCGGCGCCGCCGAAGGCAAGCAGGAGGATTACCTGTGGGGAGTCTGATTCGCGGCCGCGCCCACGTTTACGCGCGCGCCCATATCAATACCGACGAGATTATTCCGGCGCGCTATCTCAACACGCACGACCACGCCGAACTGGCCAAGCACGCCATGGAAGACATTGATCCGGATTTCATCCAGCGCGTGGGCCCGGGCGACATTCTCGTCGCCGGCGAGGACTTCGGCTGCGGCTCTTCGCGCGAACACGCGGTGTGGGCCCTGCGCGGCGCGGGCATCGCCTGCGTCATCGCCTCGAACTATGCCCGCATCTTCTTCCGTAATTCCATGAACAACGGCTTCCTCTCCATCGAATGCCCTGGCTTCGCCGACACCGTGAAGAGCCAGGATGAACTTGAAGTCGATCTCGAGAAGGGCATCGTCCGCAACCTGACGCAGAAAACAGACCACCCGTTCATCGCCCTCACGCCCTTCGTGCAGGAGCTGATTACGGCTGGCGGCCTGCTTCCCTTCATCGCGCGCAAGATGGGCAAGGAATATAAACCGGTGACCGGCGCACCCGCCCCGGATGTGAAAGTCTCGCAGCTCACCCCCGCTCGCGGCTGAGACCTTCCCCGATGCATATACTCGGAACGAGTGTGGGGGCGGCGACTCGCCCGCCCCAGTCTGAGTCCCGTAGGGACGCCTGAACTTAGCCCGGCGCTTCAGCGCCGGGTACAGGACCAAATGACGTGCAAGTCCCGTAGGGACGGCTGGCCTCGGTTCGCCCCTGCGGTGCAGTCCCACAAAAGCAACTGGGAAAAGCACGAACAGAAGTCGGGAGGGCACGACTTCAGCCGCGCCGCGGAGTAGCCAAAGCAAAGCTGCGCTTTAGCGCCTGAGGTGGGCGTCTCGGAAACTGGCTTCGGTTTCCTCGGGCCCTCCATGGTAGATTTTTTGCTGACATTAGCTAACCTATCCAGGAATCAACCCCTGACGGAGACCCCACCCTTGCTCCTGCGCATCGCAGTCGTCCCCGGAGACGGTATCGGCCCCGAAGTCACCGAAGAAGCCCTGCGCGTCCTCGGCGCCGTCGCCCAATCCTTCCACCACGAACTCCAGATCTCGACCCACCCTATAGGCGGCGCCGGCATCACCGCCGCCAACAACCCGCTGCCGCCCGCGACCGAAGCCGCCTGCGTCGCCGCTGACGCCGTTCTGCTCGGCGCCGTCGGCAGCCCCGCGTATGACAACGTCGCTCCCGAGCTCCGCCCCGAGCGCGGCCTTCTCCGCCTGCGCCAGGCGCTCGGCTGCTTCGCCAACCTGCGCCCCGCCGTCTGCTTCCCGTCGCTGGTCGAGTGCTCGCCTCTGAAACGCGAAACCGCCACTGGCACCGACGTGATGATCGTCCGCGAACTGCTCGGCGGCCTCTACTTCGGCGAACCGCGCTCCATCACCGGAGACCCCGGCGCGCGCCTCGGCACCGACACCATGCAATACCGCGAGTCCGACATCGAACGCATCGCCCGCGTCGCTTTCGAACTCGCCCGCAAGCGCCGCCGCCGCCGCGTTGTCTCGGTCGACAAGGCCAACGTCCTCGCCTGCTCCCGCCTCTGGCGCGACGTCGTCAACCGCGTCGCCAAAGACTATCCCGATGTAACGCTCTCCCACACCTACGTGGATTCCTGCGCCATGGCGCTCGCCGCCCGCCCCGCGCAATACGACGTCCTGCTCACCGAAAACATGTTCGGCGACATCCTCTCCGACCTCGCCGGCGCGCTCGTCGGCTCGCTCGGCCTGCTCCCCTCCGCCAGCATCGGCGGCAAAGTCGGCCTCTACGAACCGGTCCACGGCTCCGCCCCGGATATCGCAGGGCAAGGAATCGCAAACCCGCTGGGCGCAATCCTCTCCATCGCCATGATGCTGCGCCACAGTTTCAATCTGGAAAAGGAAGCGGCGTGCGTCGAATCTGCCGTCGTCACCGCGCTTGAGGAAGGCCTGCGCACGCGCGATCTGGTTCGCGGAAGCGAGAAAGCGGTAAGCACGTCAGAGATGGGTCGCCGAGTAGCGGAATTGGTCGGGCAGACGGTTGACGCTAACACAAGTTAGTGGCGGATGATCTAGGATTATGTGGACTTATGACCGCGAAGGGTCACATTCCAGTCGAGCGCCAGCTTTCCAAGGACGAGCGCACGTTGCTCGAATGGCTACTCGCGCACGGAGGTCCCGATGCCTCCAAATTCAGGCCTCAGATTGATGGACTTCATGTTGTTTCCAAGTGCGGATGTGGTTGCCCCACAGTGGACTTTGCATTTGAATCTGGTCCTAAGTTCGGAGCATCCGACGTTGTAGCGGAAGCTGGAGGGAAATCCCCGGAAGGCATACGGGTTGGAGTGATCTTGCACGCTCGTGAAGGTGAACTCTCGGAGCTTGAGGTCTATTCCATCGAAGGATCGGACCTTCCATTCAGCCTGCCGGTCCCGGAGTCCCTAGAGCCCTGCGATTTGTCCAGGACGTGGTTGCGGGTTCCACCCCATCCCGAAACGGATGAATCTTCGTATTCTCCGATGCGCCGAAGGCGACCGCGAGGTTCACTCTGCCGCGATCCGCTCCTTCCCCTTCTCGTCCTGATCGTTCGCGCGCAGGCACTTGAACTGCCCGATTCGCACCGTCCCTTCCGGGAAGTGCGCGGAGATTTCGAGCTGTCCGCCCATGGCACGCACCATGTCGCGCAGCGTGCTCACGTACATGTCGGTGCGACGCTCCATCTTCGAAACTGCGGCCTGCTTGATGCCCAGAAGCCTCGCAAGATGCTCCTGCGTCATCGTGCGCGCCTCGCGCAGTTCGTCGAGAGCCATCTCGGTGCGGTATTTCGCAGCGAGTGCGCGTGCCCGCGCACGGCCTTCCACACTCCGCTTCTCCCGCAGTATCTTGAAATTCTTCTTCATACGGACTCCATTCACTCAGACTTACCGATCCAGAAAATCTACTTCCTCCGCTTGCTCTCGTCGTCCAGGTCTCTCAGATGCGCATCGAAGAGATCGTCGGCTCGGGGGACGCTTCGCTCGTACCAGTTCAGGTCGCCCGTCTTGTCGCCGCCGAGCAGCAGCAAGGCCGTCCTTTTCGGGTCAAATGCATAGAGCACCCGCAACTGCCGCTCCCGCACCTTGCCGCGCAGTTCGCGCATGTTCTTGTGCCGCGAACTCGCGATCGTGTCCGCGTGCGGCCGTGGGAGCGTTGGACCAAATTCCTCGAGCAACCCGACCTTGGCGTCGATCTCATCCTGTTCCTCTTCGCAAAGCGAGTCCCACCAATGCTCGAATTCATCGGTGAACTCGACCTCCCATGCCATAGAAGGAATATAACACCTATGGAATACTTGGTCAAGCTGTGGGAAAGCATTGCAGGAAAGTACGAAGGTCACCAGCGACGGGGCCGAACCACATGTTAATCCGCGTTCATCCGCGCGAATCCGCGGCGAAAGGAAGTACACCCGCCGCTACCCCTTATACCGCCCACTCACCGCATACCACCTTATCCGCAACAACTCCCCAAACATCCGCACCCCATCCCGAAACGGATGAATCTTCGTATTCTCCCGATGCGCCCAATGCACCGCCACTTCCTCGATCTTCAGCCCGAGATGCCGCGCCAGGTACAGAATCTCCGGATCGAACCCCCAGCGCTCGATGATCTGCCGCGGAAACACCGCCTGCGCCGCCGCGCGCGTGAACGCCTTGAACCCGCACTGCGTGTCTTTATAGTTCAAACCTAAAAGCACACGCAGCAGCAGGTTGTAGATGCGCCCCAGCACCCGCCGGTAGAACGGCTGTCGCACCGTTTGCAGCGACGGATCCAGCCACCGCGACCCCACCGCCACCTCCACCCCGCCGCGCATCACCGCAAACAACCGCTCCGCCTCTTCAATCGGCGACGCCAGGTCCGCATCGCTGAACAGCAAAAACTCTCCGCGCGCCTCCAGCATCCCATGCCGCACGCTGTATCCCTTGCCGCGATTCCCGGGATTATCGAGCAGGCGCACACACGCGTGCTTCACCGCATACTCCAGAATGATGTCCCGCGTATTGTCGCGCGACCCGTCATTCACGACGATCACTTCCACATCCCACTTCTTCTCCGCCACACAAGCCACCACGCTGTCGAGCGTTTCGCGCAGCCGCTCTGATTCGTTGTAAGCAGGAATGACGATGCTGTAGAAAGGATCGGCCATGGCAGGCGACCGATCATTGTACCTTCCCTCCTGTGTGCAGCCGGGTTGGCTGGAAATGGGTTGTCTTGTGTGGGGACGGGCGCAGCCCGGCTGTTTCTTCGTCGTTTTTAGCTGGGACAATTTCACGGTAGGGGGCGCTTTGAAGGGGCACGCCTTTAGGCGTGCCGTAGAGGCCTCAAACGAGGCCGGCTTTAGCCGCTGAGGGAATGCAGCCCCAGGGCCTAAAGGCCGCGCTACTTGTAACTCCTATCGGCGCGGCTGAAGCCGCGCCCCTTCAAAGCCAGCTACAATAACTTTGAAATTGCTATGAATATCAAGCCCACCTTCGTAGACACAGTCGCATCACTCGCACCCGTGACCGCACACACTGCCGCGTCCCTACCTACGACTTAGGTTCATCCCATGCGTTCCAGAATTGCACTCTTCCTCTTTCTGACCGTCTCAACGGTGCACGCTGCCGCCAAACCCCACGTCGTCGCCTTCGGCAAAATCCAAACCGTGAAGCTCTACTCCGACACCGACGAAGCCAAAGCCGTCGACCTGAAAATCCGCCCCCTCTACGTCGGCACGCGCCTGAAAGAATTCACCACCGGCCCCGCCCACGAAATCACCGACCGCCTCTTCGTCGTCCGCCGTGCCTACCGCGTGAATGATGCCCTCCCCACCGAAGAAGGCAAATCCCCCCACTGGCTCTGGCAACTCGGCGGATGGCTCCAGATCGACCGCTCGACCGGCCGCGTCACCGCTCTCAACCTGCCCGAGTTCGATCCCGTCTACTCCACCGCTGCGTGGTACCGCGAATACGCCGCCTACTGCGGCATCTCCGACGACGGCAAGAAACTCTCCGCCATCGTCACGCAGCTAGGCCGCCGCAAACCTGTTCTGAAGAAAGCGCTGGGCGAAGCCAGCGCCGAAGCCGCCGCCGACGCCAACTGCGACGCCCCCACCTGGCAGCGCCAACCCGCGCGCGTCACCTTCCGCCCCGCCGACGCAGACGACGTCACCTACACCATCCACGGCCACACCGCCGACCTGTTAGCTGAAGACAATGAGGAGAGTGAAGGCTCGGAATAGCGCAGTTGTCATTCCGAGGAGCGAAGCGACGAGGAATCCCTACCTGTGCCGAATCGTTGACTTTGCAGGGATTCAGCAGCCAGCACTCAGCACTCAGCCGTGAAGGATCTCGGTTAGCAGGAGGTTGGCGATTCGGGTTAACGAGTGGCTCTCCAGGCGAGGCACGACCATGGCCGACTGAATGCTGAGTGCTGATGACTGAGTGCTCCCCTAATCCCCGGCCGATTCCACCGCCGGCAGCTCCACCACCGGCTCCTTCATCGTGACCTTAGAAATCGTCACCATCACCACCGCCGCCACGGTGATCACGCTCCCCCAGACAATGAACGCATCAATCCGCTCACTCAGGACGAGCCATCCCAGGAACACCGCCACCACCGGATTCACATACGCATACGTCGAAACTTTCGAAGTCGGAACATGCTGCAGCAGCCAGATGTACGCCGTATACCCAACCCACGATCCGGCCACGATGAGATAAACCACCGCCGCCACGCCGCGCGCCGTCCACACCGTGCGATACTGCTCCCCCGTCGCGAACGCAATCAACAGATTCGCCCCACCAGCAAATGTCATCTGCCAGGCCGTAGCGCTGAACGGATCGCCAGCGGGCTTCCACTTCTTCGACAGCACCGACCCCAGCGCCCAGCTGAACGACCCGCCCAGCAAACTCGCCGCCGCCCAGAACTGCAAGTGTCCCAATGTCTCAATCGCCCGCAACCGAGGCCACAACAAAACAACCAGCCCCACCGCGCCCAGCGCCAGCCCAATCTTCCCCCGTCCAGAAACGCTGTGATGCCCCAGCAGCCAACTATCCAGTAGCAAGAACCACAACGGAATCGAGGCCACAATCAGCGCCGCCAGCCCCGTCGGCACATACTGCTCCGACCACGACAATGTCAGGTTCCCACCCACCAGCAGCAAACACCCGACCACCGCCTGCTGGCCCAATGCCCGCGCCGAAAGCGCGATCCCTCGTCCCGTCGCCGCGCAATACCCGAGCAGCGCTACCCCAGCGATGAGAAACCGCACCCCGCACAGCATTGCCGGTGCTATATGTTCCACCGCAATCCCGATCCCGAGATACGTCGACCCCCACAAGACGTAGACCAGCGCGAAGGCAACAATGACCTTCCACGGCTGCGGATGTTCGGCGTTGGTCATAGATTCTCGTGGAACTTGATCATAGTAGATGACCATCGTCACCAATAGTTGCGACTTTCGTGCGCCCGACATCACGCTCAGAGCTAAAGGCTAAGAGCTAGTAGCTACCTTCGGGGGTTCCGGCCCGCACCAAATCCCGCTATAATGATTATGGAAATTGCATCATGCAAACGCGGCAGCCCAATTCGCATCTTCCCGAGTGCTGGCTGCGCTCGCTTGTTTGCCCGCGCCGTTACCGGTCTTTTCTGCCCTCGCAGACTCGCCCCTTCCTCTTCGGCTGCGACTAATACATCTCATCTTCTGAGATTTCTTCGCGGCCCACATCCTCCCGCGCAACCAGTCCGCGCATAAAGAAACCGCCGCCCGCAACCGACAACTGAAAGCTGAAAACTGACAGCTGATAGCCGAATCACCGGAGAACTCCAATGACCAAGACCCTGACCATCGGCCCCAACATCAAGACCGCCCTGCCCGGACCCAACGCCAAGCGCGTCGTCGAGGGCGATGCCAAGTACATTTCGCCGTCCTATACCCGTTCCTACCCACTCGTCGCGAAGAAAGGCCGCGGCCTCGTGATCGAAGACGTCGACGGCAACGAGTTCTTCGATTTCGCTGCCGGCATCGCCGTGTGTTCAACCGGCCATTGCCATCCGCACGTGGTTGAAGCCATCCAGAAACAGGCGGCCGAGCTCATCCACATGTCCGGCACTGATTTCTATTACCAGAACATGGTGGAGTTGGCCGAGCGTCTATCGAAAATCGCCCCCATGCCCGGCCCGCACAAGGTCTACTACGGTAACTCCGGCACGGAAGCCATCGAGTGCGCTCTGAAACTCTCCCGCTATCACACCAAGCGCCAGAACATCATCGCCTTCTACGGCGCCTTCCACGGCCGCACCATGGGCGCGCTCTCGCTCACCGCCTCCAAGCCGCAACAGAAGCGCCGCTTCGGCCCGCTCGTCCCCGGCGTCACCCACGTCCGTTACCCCGACGTTTATCGCGGATGCGTCGGCGGCGCACAGGAACACGAAGCCTTCGCCCTCGGCTGCGCCCGCTTCATCGAAGAAAAGCTCTTCAAGACCAGCCTGCCGCCCGAGGAAGTCGCTGCCATCTTCGTCGAGCCCATCCAGGGCGAAGGCGGCTACATCGTTCCACCTTCCACCTTCATGCAGGAACTGCGCCGCATCTGCGATCGCCACGGCATCCTGTTAGTCGTCGACGAGGTACAGAGCGGCATTGGACGCACCGGCAAGTGGTTCGCTGTCGAGCACAACGGCGTACAGCCCGACATCGTCTGCATGGCCAAAGGCATCGCCTCCGGCATGCCGCTCGGCGTGGTTATGTCGCGCGCCCACATCATGGATTGGGTCCCCGGCTCGCACGCTTCCACCTTCGGCGGCAACCCGGTCAGCATCGCCGCCGCGCTCGCCACACTCGACGTGATCGAAAACGAAAACCTGCTCAGGAACTCGCGCGATCAAGGCGACTTCATGCTGAAACGTATGGCCGAGTGGCCTGCAAAGTACAAACACGTCGGCGATGTCCGCGGCCGTGGCCTGATGCTCGGCATCGAAATCGTAAAGGACAAGAAAACCAAGGAATACAATGCCGAGGATCGCGACCGCATCATCGATCTCGCGTTCCAGCGCGGCCTGCTCTTCCTCGGCTGCGGCCCCAGCACTATCCGCCTCTCCCCGCCGCTGATCGTCAACCGCGAGGAGTGCACCGTCGCCCTGGAGGTGCTCGAAGAATGCATCCAGCAAGTTGAAAAAGGGAAGTAGAATTGTCGCTTGGAGGGACGGGCGTCTCGCCCGTTCTGGCAGGCGGGTGAACAATAAACCGGGTGCCCCACCCTTTCGCGTTCTTTGCGAAAGGGTGGGTAACTTTCCAACCCGGCAGTCGTTTCAGGTGCGAGCGGACTACTCGCAGGGCCCCTGCTCCAGCCGCCAAAGGCGGCGGAAGAGATTAGCCCAGCGCGTAAGCGCTGGGTACAGTCAACCAACGATCCCAGCCCCGTTAGGGGCGAAAGAGGCCCCCCATGACCGGACGCGTCGAAGCCATCCACATCACAGAAGCCCGCAAGCAGCCCCTGCGCGCCGTCACCGAAGCCCGCGCCATCCCCAACACCGGCCTCGCCGGCGACCGCTACTCAAAGCGCGACGGCAGCTTCAAGCCCAAGCCCGGACGCGACCTCACGCTCATCGAAGCCGAAGCCCTCGAGGCCCTCTCGCGCGACTACAAAGTCGAGCTCTTAGCCGTGGAATGCCGCCGCAACGTTCTGACTCGCGGCATCGCCCTGAACCATCTCGTCGGCCGCGAGTTCCAGATCGGAAACGTCCGCGTCCGCGGCGCCGGACTCTGCGAACCCTGTACCTATCTCGAAGGCCTCACCGGCAAGACC
>Ga0075014_100000202_pt1 | contig 17056 bp, 14 predicted proteins | sample AleBraG_ABR_2014_FD_71472 | JGI IMG/M metagenome (GOLD analysis project Ga0075014, IMG submission 71472) | Freshwater sediment microbial communities in response to fracking from Pennsylvania, USA - Alex Branch Run_MetaG_ABR_2014 | ecosystem: Environmental > Aquatic > Freshwater > Creek >... | reverse complement strand
GTGCTAACCTTTTTCATTGCCGGTCTCCTTTATCTCTTGTGCCTTGAGCACGTCGATAACTTGGGAGCGTACAGCATCCCGTCCGGAGACCGGCCTTCTCATCCCATCTGATTACAACAGCAATCGGGGAATCACATGGGGCCGGGTGTAAAATTCGTTGCTGATGAAGGAACTCGTCGAGCGGCAGACCTCGCCCGGAGCCTGGCTTCTTAGCACCGCTGCTGTGTTGTTCTCAACTGCATCTGCATTCGCCTTCTTGGTCTACTTCGCGGTGGGAACTTCTATAGGTGATCTTGATTATCTGCTGGATAAACCGCCGAAACATGACATGGAGGTTCGTGTCGCGACTTGCTGCCTAATTGCTTCGCTGGCTTGTCTCATCGGTACAATCGTGACGACTACACTTGCGTTGCCGCGTTGGGGCCTGTCGCGCTCGTCGCGTTTTATCGGGCGTTTCGTTCTCGCGGCACTCCTCTCAACGATTCTGACCGTGCTTATCGGTTTCCTGCTGTTCCTGATCATCAGCGCATTCTCTTCCGGCACAGTCCAGTGACCTGTCTGATCACAGTTGGCGTAACATCGCCATTACATTCATTGACCCCTGGCATCGGTCGACCGCTCGCTTGAGATAGCCGACTCGGGACAGAGAAAACCCGGGGAAAGACGGGGACGTACCCCGTTGTCGCAGAAAAAGCGGAAAACAGTCAGGCTCAGTTAATCCGAGAAGGCCTAGTTTTGCACCGGACAGTTAGCGTCCGGCAGCGGCTTTCTTCGCAATCCCGACGACTGCGATCGTTACCGGTTCGACTTTGTGGCCGTCATCGTCGGAGAGCAGGTCGGCGCCATTCTTGACGGCGGAGGCGCAGCGCTCACAGAGAGTGACATGGCCGTTGCAGTCCGGCTGCTGCACTGCATGGCTGCTGTGCTTGCACATCCAGCCCTGGAACTGTCCTTTCTGATTCTTCACCACCGTGATTCTCGTAGCCATGATGCCCTCCGCCGATCATTCTCGAGGCCTTCGGCGCGCATGCAAAGTTACGCCCGACCAGTCACGGATGGGCTCATCCGCAAACTGATGAGTGAACACGAGTTCCCAGAGGTACAGGGACCAGGAGATTGGAGCGATTGGCCTTCCGCGCAGAACGCAGTGCACTCGCCGCGGGCCGCGGCAGCAAGAGTTCCTAACGCAAGACTTCCCTAGCGCAGTTCTTCCATTACCTCTTCGAGCGCCTTGCGCGAAGGGCGAACCTGCTCTTCCGACAGGGTTGCAAGCGGCTGCTCGACCATGTTCAGCATGTCCAGGAAGCTCGGAGCCTTCGGGTTCACGTAGAACACGCCGGTGAGCATCTCGCCCTTTGCGTGCGCTTCATGCAGGCGCTGCAACGCGACGAGCTTGTCCGTTGGATCGTAATCTTCCTCCAGCTTGCGCAAGCGCAACCGCGAGCCATCGTGCATCGTCACATCCACCGCGGTCCCCGGTTCATACTCCACGTCGATTTCCTGGAAGTGCGGCACGAAGTTGACTTCATGTAGCGGCTCCTCGTGGTCCATCATGTATTTGTAAGACTTGGTCGAGCCTTCGTGATCGTTGAAGGTAACGCAGGGCGAAATAATGTCGAGCATCACAGTGCCATGGTGCGAAATCGCTGCCTTCAGCATGGCGCTGAGCTGCTTCTTATCGCCGGAGAACGACCGGCCCACCAGGGTCGCGCCCAGCTGAATGGCCAGAGCACAGGTGTCAATCGCGGGCAGGTCGTTGATCACACCCGTCTTGAGCTTGGAGCCGACGTCGGCCGTCGCTGAAAACTGCCCTTTGGTCAACCCGTACACGCCGTTGTCTTCGATGATGTAGATCAGCGGCAGGTTGCGCCGCATGAGATGCACGAACTGCCCCATGCCGATGGAAGCGGTATCGCCATCACCGCTCACGCCGAGTCCGAGCAGCGTGCGGTTGGCCAGCATGGCGCCGGTGGCGATCGAAGGCATGCGGCCATGTATGGCATTTATGGCGTGCGAGCGGCTCATGAAGTACGCAGGACTCTTCGACGAGCAGCCGATGCCGCTGAACTTGGCCACGCGCTCGGGCTTCACACCCATTTCGAACATGGCCTCGAGAATGCGTTCCGAAATCGCGTTGTGGCCGCAACCCGCACACAGCGTAGTCTTGCCGCCTTTGTAGTCCAGAACAGTCAGCCCGGCATAGTTCGTCTTCGGTTGTACAGGAGGTGTCGCCATCCTATTTGCCCTCCATAGCGATGAGTTCTTCGGTCACGGAGCGCGCATCGAGCGGCAAGCCGTGGATATGAGCGATGCTGCGCAAGCGCGTTATCAACTCGGGCGCAAGGTCCAGTTTCAGCAGGCTCAGCATTTGCGCGTCCCGATTCTGCTCCACCACGTACACGCGATCGTGTTGCTGCACGAAATCGTGAATCTCCCGGCTGAACGGATAAGCGCGCACGCGCAAATAGTCGGTCTGCACGCTGTACTCATCGCGCAACTGGTCCCGCGATTCGACGATAGCCCAGTGACTTGTGCCAAAGGCCAGAATTCCAATCTTCTCTTTGCCGCTGCCCGCGAGTTCGGGCTTCGGTACGAAGTCGCGAGCGCTGTTGAACTTCTTTTCGATGCGCAGCATGTTGCGCTCGAAATCATCCGGTCGTTCCGTGTACTGCGCCTTCTCGTTGTGGCCGCTGCCGCGCGTAAAGTACGAAGCTGCCGAATGATCCGTGCCCGGCAGCGTACGGTAGCCAACGCCGTCCCCATCCACATCCTGATAACGGGCGAAGCTCCCCAGCCGATCGAGATCTTCCTTCTTCAGGACCTTGCCACGCTGAATGGGCTGCTCGGGATAGTGGAACGGATCGGACATCCAGTTGTTCATGCCCAGGTCAAGATCCGACATGACGAAGACCAAGGTCTGAAAGCGCTCGGCCAGATCGAAGGCTTCTCCGGCCATGGTGAAGCACTCCTCGACAGAGCCCGGAAAGAGCAGGATGTGCTTAGTGTCACCATGTGAAAGAAAAGCAGTCGATAGCAAGTCACCTTGTGCGGTGCGCGTCGGCAACCCTGTCGACGGTCCCACGCGCTGGATGTTGAAAACAACACCGGGAATCTCGGTGTAGTAAGAGAACCCCGCGAACTCGGACATCAGGGAGATTCCCGGCCCAGACGTCGAAGTCATCGCTCGCGCTCCCGCCCAGCCTGCACCCAGCACCATACCGATGGCCGCCAATTCGTCCTCGGCCTGCACGATGGCGAACGTCGCCTTACCATCTGCGCCGATGCGGTACTCCTTCATGTAGTCAATCAGCGTTTCAACCAGCGAGGACGACGGCGTGATCGGATACCACGTCACCACCGTGACTCCGGCAAACATGCAACCGAGCGCCGCGGCAGAGTTGCCGTCCACGAGGATCTTGCCTTGGGTCGCGTTCATGCGCTCAATGCGAAAAGGATCGCGCTTGGTCAGCGAGGCTTTGGCGTAGTCGAAGCCGGCACGTGCCGCCGCCAGGTTCAGCTCCGCCGCTTTCACTTTCTTGGCGAACTGCCGCCGTACGGCTTTCTCCACCTCGCCCATGTCAATTTCGAGTAATTGCGCCACGACACCGACGTAAATCATGTTCTTCACGAGCTTGCGGAGCTTCGCCTCGGGGCAAACGGTGGCGACAATCTTGTCGAACGGTACGGCGTAAAACGTCAGGTCCTGGCGGATGGGTTCGAGCTTGAGCGGCTCGTCGTAGAGCACGCACGCACCGGGCGTCAGCGACTTCACGTCATCCTGCGCGGTCTCGGCGTTCATCGCCACCAGGAAGTCGATTTCCTTCTTGCGCGCGACGTAGCCCTTGCGGTTGGCGCGGATGGTGAACCAGGTCGGCAGTCCGGCGATGTTCGACGGAAAGAGATTCTTGCCGGAGACGGGCACGCCCATCTGGAAGATCGCCCGTAGCAGAACCGAATTGGAACTTTGCGAACCGGAGCCGTTGACCGTCGCCACCTGGATGCTCATGTTGTTGACCACAAGCTCTTTTCCATTGCGGCCGACAGGCTGAACGGCAAAATCAGTAGTAGCCATTACTTTCTGTTTTTTCCCCTAGCGTGCGGAGGCACGCAAAACCCACATCCGATGCTGTAATTATAAGGCAGATACGCAGAAGAGGAATGGCGTTGGAGAGACAGCGGGAACACCAAAGATCATAAGCTGACTAGCCTTCCACGCGGAAGAACTGGCCCATGGTGCGGAACTTCTGGTAGCGCGTATCCACCAGTTCACGCGGGGATAGACGCTTGAGTTCCGCCAGGTGCTTTTGCAGTTCGGTATCAAGTAGGGCGGCAGCGGCTTCGTGGTCGCGATGCGCGCCGCCCTCGGGCTCGGGCACCACGCCCTCGATGCAACCGAGTTCCTGCAGGTCCTTGGCCGTGATGCGCAGCGCCTGTGCGGCGAGGTCGCGTTTGGTGGCGTCTCGCCACATGATGCTGGCACAGCCCTCGGGCGAAATTACGGAGTAGATCGAGTTCTCCATCATGAGCACGCGGTCAGAGACGGCGATAGCCAGCGCACCGCCACTGCCTCCTTCGCCCGTGATCACGGTAATGATGGGGACTTCGAGCTTCGCCATTTCGCGCAGGTTGTGGGCAATCGCTTCCGCCTGCCCACGCTCCTCAGCGCCGATGCCCGGATAGGCGCCGGGCGTATCGACCAGAGTGAAAATCGGGCGACCAAACTTGGCGGCGAACTTCATGGCGCGAATCGACTTGCGGTAGCCTTCGGGATTCGGCATGCCGAAATTGCGGTAGACCTTCTGCTTGGTGTCGCGCGCCTTCTGATGGCCCACGATGAGCACATCGTCGCCGTGGAACCGGGCCATGCCGCAGACAATCGCCGGATCGTCAGCGTAACCGCGATCGCCGTGGATCTCGCTCCAGTCGGTGAAAATGCGCTCGATGTAGTCGAGCGTGTAGGGTCGCTGTGGATTGCGGGCCAGTTCCGTGCGCTGCCAGGCATCGAAGTGCGCGCTGATTTCCTTGCGCAGGGCGGAGACACGATCCTGCAGATCTTCCACCTGGCGGCGGGTCTCCGGATCCTGGGATTCCACCGCCTGCAGCTTGCCGATCTGCTGCTCGATGCGTTCCAGTTCGCCCTGTGCCTTGCTGACAGATTCCATGCTTTTGTCTTGCTGCTTGCGCGCTGCCCAGCGGGTTTCCACCACCGAGAGCAGAAAGTCTGAAGCAGCGATCGCCGTTCCAGGGAGAAACGGAGCTCTACCGCCGCCAAAGGTTGCCGATGCGACCATGTGCCCTGATCAGTCGATGATGCGTACGCTGCCGCGTCCGCACAATTCCTCGACGCGGGTCATGAAATAGCGATCCGGCAAGACATTATAGCCTTCCGCCTCCATCACCACCATGAAATCGCCCTGACGTTCCACGTCAAACAACACCTTGGCAGGGCCCTTCTTTTCGGCAAACAGGGCCTGCAGAGCGTCCACCGTTCCCTCCGTGGCCGTCTCCAGCGGAACGCGAATGCGCAGCGAACGCGGCATTGGCGGTTGCGCGTCTTCGAGCGGCGTGATGTCACTGACGGTGAGTTTAGGATTCGATCCTTCTTCGGCGCGCACACCGGTTTTCAACAGCACGGGGACTTCGAGCTTGACTTTCTCTTGCAAGCGCTTGAAGGCCTCGGGAAACACGATCAGTTCAACCGTTCCCAACATGTCTTCAAGGACGCCCTGTGCGTAGAGATCACCTTTCTTGGACTTGGCGACACGGATGTTGGCCAGCACGCCGCCCACCAGAATATCCCCCTGCTGCGGAGTGGAAGATCTCATCGCGGCCACATCCGCCGTGGTCTTGGCGTTGAACTCGATCAGCTTGCCCTGATACTTCTCCAGCGGATGGCCGGTGATGAAGAAACCAAGAATTTCTTTTTCATTAGCCAGCCGCATGTGCTCGTCCCAGTCGGGGACGTCGGGCAGTTGATCGTTCGTGGCATGTGTCTCTTGCTGCTGGAAGACGCCGAACAGTCCATGCTGCCCGGACTCGGCGTCGCGCTGGGATTTCTGCGCGCGCTCCATCGCTTTATCGAGGACAGCCATCAATTGCGCGCGTCGTCCCAACGAGTCCATGGCGCCACTCTTCACCAACGATTCGAGAACGCGCTTGTTGAGCAGGCGCAGATCCACGTTCTCGCAGAAATCGAAGATCGAGCGGAACCGTCCCAGCTTCTTGCGTCCCGAGATGATCGACTCGATCGCGTTGCCGCCTACGTTCTTCACCGCCGCCAGACCGAAACGAATGGCCTGCCCATGTGGCGTGAAGTTGGCATCGCTCACGTTGATGTCGGGCGGCTCGACCGGAATTCCCATTTCGCGGCACTCGTTGATGTACTTCACCACATCGTCGGTGCTGCCGGTAACCGAAGTCAGTAGCGCCGCCATGAACTCTACCGGGTAGTGCGTCTTCAGGAAGGCGGTGTGGTACGCCAGCAGCGCATACGCCGCCGAGTGCGACTTGTTGAAGCCGTAGCCGGCAAACTGCGCCATCAGGTCAAAAATTTTCTCGGCCTTTTTCGGCGGATAGCCGCGCTCGTGCGCCCCGCGCAGGAAACGCTCTCGCTGCGCCGCCATTTCTTCGGCTTGCTTCTTGCCCATGGCGCGCCGCAGCAAGTCCGCCTCCCCGAGCGAGTAGCCCGCCAGGCGGTTGGCAATCTGCATTACCTGTTCCTGATAGACGATGACGCCGAGCGTCTCCTCCAGAATCTCTTTCAGTTCCGGAAGCTCGTACTCAATCTTGCGCCTTCCGTGCTTGCGTTCAATGAAGTCGTCAATCATGCCGCCTTGAATCGGGCCGGGGCGGTAGAGAGCGTTCAGGGCGGTAAGGTCTTCGATCGAGTCGGGTTTGTAGCGGCGCAGCACGTCGCGCATGCCGCCCGATTCAAACTGGAACACGCCCGAGGTCAGTCCCCGGTGGAAGACCTTTTCGTACGTTTCTTTGTCTTCGAGAGCAATATCGCTGAGCGTGACCTTCGTCCCTGCCGTCTGCGCGATCAACTTCACCGTGTCGTCGAGAATGGTGAGCGTGGTCAGGCCGAGGAAATCCATCTTCAACAGGCCCATCTTCTCTATGGCGCCCATGTCGAAAGCGGTTACGATTTCGTCGTTCTTCGTCTTGTGCAGAGGCACCAGGTCGGTCAGCGGCTGCGGCGATATGACGACACCCGCGGCGTGGACGCCCGAGTTGCGCACCAGGCCTTCCAGCTTCTTGGCCGTGTCAAGCAATTCGCGGACCTGCGCGTCGTTCTCGTAAGCCTGCTGCAGCGGCGGCGAGTCTTTCAGCGCCTGGTCGAGTGTGATATTGAGTTGCGCCGGCACCATCTTCGCGATGCGATCCACGTCGGCATAGGGAATCTCCATGGCACGTCCCACGTCTTTGATTGCCGCCTTCGCCTGCATGGTACCGAAAGTGATGATCTGCGCCACATTCTCGCGGCCGTACTTGCGGGTGACATAGTCAATCACTTCGCCCCGGCGGTTCATGCAGAAATCAACATCCACGTCGGGCAGAGAGACACGTTCGGGATTCAGAAATCGCTCAAATAGCAACTCGTGTTGCAGCGGGTCAATGTCGGTGATGCCCATCGAGTAGGAAACCAGTGATCCCGCCGCCGAACCACGGCCCGGCCCTACAGGAATGCTGTTCTCTTTGGCGTAGCGGATGAAGTCCCAAACGATGAGAAAGTATCCGGCAAACTGCATCTGCTGGATGATTTCTATCTCGCGCGCCAGCCGTTGCTCGTAGTCGGAGAGAGGCCTCTTGAGCCTGCCTTGCCGCTCCTGCCCGCGCAACGCCTCGAGCCGCCGGGCGAATCCCTGCCGCGTCATATGCTCGAAATATGTGTCAATCGTGTACCCATCCGGCACTTCGAACTGCGGAAACGGATTCGCAACCTTCTCCAGGCGCATGCTGCAGCGCTCGGCGACCTCCATCGTCCGCGTCACGACGCCCGGCGCGTCACGAAACACCTGCGCCATTTCGTCGGCGCTCTTCACATAGAAGTTCGTGCCTTCGAACTTCACGCGGTTAACGTCGCGAATGGACTTTCCAGTCTGGATGCAGATCATCACGTCCTGCGCGTGGGCATCGTCCTCGCACAGGTAGTGGCTGTCGTTGGTCGCGAGCATAGGTATGCCCAAGTCTTTCTCCAGACGCAGCAGGCCCGGGTTGATCCGATGCTCCAGTTCAAGGCCCTGGTTCTGCATCTCGAGATAGAAATTGTCTTTGCCGAAAAGATCGCGAAAATAAACCGCCGCCTCGCCAGCGGTTTTGTAATTCCCTTCTGTCAGGCGCTCCGCCACCTCGCCCTTCAGACATCCGGAGAGACCAATCAACCCCTTGCTGTGTTCCGCCAGAAATTTCTTGCTGATGCGCGGCTTGTAATAAAAGCCGCGCAGTGAGGCCTCCGAGGTAATCTTCACCAGATTGCGGTAGCCTTCCTCGTTTTCCGCCAGAACCACCAGGTGGTTGTAAGTATCCCCATCCGGAGGAGTGCGCTCAATGTCGTGGTCGTCTTTCTTGCAAATGTAGAGCTCGCACCCGACGATCGGCTTGACGCCGTGTTTGTTGGCGGCATTCACGAAATGCACCGCGCCAAACACGTTGCCATGGTCGGTCATGGCGACCGCGGGCATGCCCAGTTCATGAACTCGTTGGCAGAGTTTCTCGACGTCGCAGGCGCCGTCGAGCAGCGAGTAATCGGTATGCAGGTGGAGGTGGACGAAATCAGCCATCGCTGGCTTTCATTTTATGCTGGTTAGGCCCAGTGCATCGCTGTGGAAAAGGCGCGATAAATGGCGTGGGCAGCGCGGGATCGAGGCAGTTCCTATTTGTGCTTTTTGCTATTCTTGGCCGGCTTCTTGGGAGGCTTCGGCTTCGGACTGGCGTTAGCGGGCTTTGCCTTGGCCGCGGGCTTCGCCGGACTCTTGACAGGCTCCACCTTTGCCGCTGGCGCAGGCTTTGCTCCCGGCTTCGGAGGCGCTGCCTTCGTGGCTGGCACCGGAGCCGCAGGTGTTGCTGCCGCGGCCTTCCCTTTGCTTTTTGCCGCTGCTGCAGGTGCCTGCGCCGCGGCCGCGGCCGCAGCTTTGGCCGCCCGCCCACGCTTCGGCGGTGGCGGCGGCGGTGGCGGTGGCGGTGGCGCCAGCGGCTTCAGATACTTCATGATTTCTGTGTGCGAGCGCAGCTTGCCGTCCAGCAGCAGTAGGAATACGTCGTGCGCGATCTTCGGATACTGCGGCAGCGCCGGCGTAATCAGCAACTCGGTCATTTCCAGAAGCGGAACACGCTGCTGTACCTGCCGCCACTTCCCGAAGAAATTCTTGATCTTCAGGATGACGCCCTGCTGCCGCGCCGTCACCGCGAGAAACAGGATCATCTCCGGCCGAGCCGATTGCAGCAACGTCCAGGTGCGAGACGGCGTCGCCGCTTCCTTGCCCCCCAGCCGCTTGGCCAGTTCTTTGGCGTGATCTTCCAAATCCTTCCACGCCTCCACCAGGCCTTTACGGGGAATCGCCTTCTGCAGGTCCTTCACTTCTTTTTCCTGCAGGCGCGCCGTCAGAAAGTGCATCACCGCCGGCGAGGGGTCGGGCGCATAGCCAAATTCGTTCATCTGCTGGCGCATCTTGACCAGTGCGGTCAGGCTCGCAGCATCGACCTTGGCTGTCGTCCAGTGCGGGCTCAGGATTTTGAGCCACTCTTCCTTCTCCAGCACTTTGATGATGTGCAGCGGATCATCCTCATACGCCAGTTGCTCGATCTCGTATCCGATCGCCTTGTCGGTGATGTACTCAATGTACTTGCCCTCGCGGGCTGAATCGAACCGGGCCTGGGTGCGCTCTTCCAGTGGCCAGTGGAACCGTGCCGCGAACCGGCTGGCACGGATCAGGCGCGACGGATCCTCGAGGAAGGCATAGTTGTGCAGCACGCGGACGACCTTCGCTTCGATATCCGCCATGCCATTGAAGGGATCCAGCAGCAATCCCTTCGAGCCCTCGTTCAGCGAGAGCGCCATCGCATTCACGGTAAAGTCGCGGCGCCGCAGGTCCTCAGTAATGGTCGCAGGCTTGATGACGGGAGGCTTCCCGGTCTTCTCGTACAACTCGGTCCGCGCCATGCTCAATTCGGCGCGCACGTTTCCCGGCAGCCGCAGATAAAGTGTGTGGGCATCTTCATCCGTGCCCTCCACCACCGCGCCAGCCTTCTCGATGTCTTTTTGCAGCTTAAGCGGATTTCCCTGGATGGTGAAATCGAGGTCGCGAATCGGGAAGCCCGTAAGGATGTCGCGCACCGCGCCACCCGTCAGGTAGAGATTGGCATCCGCCACCCGGGCCACTTCCTGCATCCGCGTGACCCCGCGCGACTGGTCGGGCGTTAGCCTCAATTCCAGTATGTAAATGTAGTCGGCCATTCGTCGCCCATGCCGCCGCAACTCGACCCGCAGACCGGGGCCCACCCCGGCCTTAGGTCAACCCCTGTCGTTTCGGCTGTAAGTTGCTCTATCCAAGGAAGTTAAGGTGTCCAGCCTGCTCGGCCGGAACGCAAGAGATTAACACATGGTTGACGTTTTGGCTACTGGGAAGGCGAAAAACCTTCGAAAATCCGGTGGAAATGGGAGAATCAGGGGTCCCCGGGTTCCCGACAAGCGGGCCCACGGCTCTGGTTGCCATGCCCTCGACCCACAAGAAAGTCATCGTCCGCAAGGTAGACCGCGATACGATCAATGGTCACGTTGCGCCTTCCAATTTTATCGTGGAAGGCAAACTGGAACTGCTGAACACCGCCGGCCAGGTTGTCGGCATTGATCTGCGGGATATTCGGGCAGTCTATTTCGTCCGCGACTTCGCTGACTCGGAGGCTGTGGTGCGCAAGACTTTCACTACCCGCCCGCGTGCCGAGGGCCTCTGGGTTCGTCTCAAGTTCAAGGATAGCGAGATCCTCGAAGGCACGATGCCAAACGATTTGACGCAGTCGCCGGCGGAAGGCTACCTCATCATCCCGCCGGATACGCGTTCGAACACACAGCGCATCTTCGTTCCGCGCAGTGCGTTGGCATCCCTCACCGTGCAGGCCGTGATCGGCGGACAGAAGCGCCGCCGGAAGACGTTTGTGCCTGAGGCGCAGGAGCAGTTGTTCAAGGAGCAGTAGTACCCTGCGGCTGCTCGACGGTGTCAGATACTGATATGAACGCCGGAGGGCGAGCGCACGATGTCGCCAGACTAGCGGGCGAGATTTCCGCTTTGCGCCTCCTCTTGCTTGTAGGGTGCACCGACAGGCCACAACTTCCAGCGCCAAGCTTAGACCGTCCTGCGTCCCGCACAACTCCTGCCCGCAGCACCGCAGGAGAAGCGTTTGGTGCAAACGAGGAATTCGGTATTGTTCACGCGACTCGTGATCTGCCCAGTGCTTGCCGAGGAGCATTTGCCCGACTGGCGAAGGGATTGGAGTTCATTATGGCTGACCCAGGTCAGGAGTTCCAACTGACAGACGTCATACTGAAACCGGGCCTTCCAAGAAGAAGACTGCTATTTGGTGGCGTCAATGATCAAAAGTGCTTCATTCACTACGAGACGGGCGGCATCGGGCATTTCTACAGTCTGGTTGTGTTCAAGATGGGCAGTCCAGCACTCACTTGCACGTGGGCCGTATACACAGACGAAGGCGCCACCGACCTACCCGGTCTGCGAACCCTCGTGGCCCGCCGCAGATTCACCCCGATGTTCCCTGCCTATCGGTAGTCGGCGAAGCAACTGATCCTGCTAACCGCTACCCGAGGTCCGATACAATCTCCACGGATCATTCTTCCGTTGGGGTCCTTATGAAACTTTCTCAGATCGCATCCGCCCTCGGCGCCCGCCTCGAAAACGGTTTGCCGGATACTGACATCACCGGCGTGGCCGGCATCGAGGAAGCGGCGCCCGGCCAGTTGACGTTCGTCGCGAACCCGCGCTACGCAGCCGCTGCCCGCACTACACGCGCTTCGGCGGTCATCGTCACCGAAGAGTTTCCGATCATTCCAGCCGCCATGCTGCGCACCAAGAATCCGTATCTTGCGTGGTCGAAGGCGATTGCGCTCTTTCACCAGATGCCGCGCTATGCCCCGGGCGTTCATCCAACGGCAATGGTGCATCCCACGGCCAAGATCGGCGCCAACGCACACATCGGAGCCTACGTTGTAGTTGATGAAGGCGCTGTGGTCGGCCGCGATGCGGTGCTCCTGGCACATGCCGTTGTGTATCGCGGCGCGCGCATTGGCGACAACTTCTTCGCTCATTCTCATTCGGTCGTAAGGGAGAACTGCACGCTGGGCAACAACGTCGTGCTGCAAAACGGCGCGGTCGTGGGTTCCGACGGGTTCGGCTTCGCGAAAGATGACAAGGGTACTTGGCACAAGATCTTGCAGGCTGCACCCGCCGTTGTTGAAGACGACGTGGAGGTACAAGCCAATGCCTGCATCGACCGCGCAAGCGTTGGCGAAACGCGTATCGGCCGAGGCACAAAGATCGACAATCTCGCGCACATCGGACACGGCTCTCGTGTCGGCGAAAACACGCTGGTCTGCGCTCAGGTGGGACTCGCCGGCTCAACGGAGATCGGTAAGAACGTGATTCTGACCGGACAAGTCGGCGTTGTAGGTCACTGCAAGATCGGTGACGGCGCCATTGTTACGCCACAGAGCGGCGTACCCAACGACGTGCCCGCCGGACAAATCGTCAGCGGCTCTCCCGCAATTGATCATAAGCTCTGGCTGCGCAGTTCCGCCATCATTCCCAAGTTGCCGGAGATCGCCAGAGCCGTGCGGCGCCTGGCAAAGACAGCGGAATAGGAGGAATCTCGCGGAGTTCGTAGAGGACAACTACATCACGAAGCGCTCGCTGACGCCGCCTCTTCCCGTAACTCCGACGGCAACCCGGCGTTGATCTTTTCCCGCACCGCGAGCATGAGCGCATCACGGTCGCTGAACTGTTTGGGATCGACCGGCTCGTGGAAGATGGCCATTACCTTGCCCGGCTTGATGGCAAAGCGCTTCTTGGGCATGACGTAGTGCGATCCAACAATGGTGATCGGCACGATCGGTGCGCCGCATTCCATGGCCAGGTAGAACGGGCCCTTCTTGAAGGGCAGCAGTTTCCCGTCGTAGGAGCGCTTGCCCTCGATGAAGATAGTCATGCTGATTCCCTGCTCCACGACTCTCTTCGCTGCCTGCACAGCCGCAATACCGGCCTCGCGATTTCCGCGATCCACCGGCACGATCGAAACCATGCGCATGGCATACCCGAGAATCGGATAGTCAAACACTTCCTGCTTGGCCATGACCGACGTCCGGCCGGGGATCTTCGGGATCAGGAGCGGGGGATCGAGATTCGAGGTGTGGTTCGCCATGAAAATGTAGGCCGTCTTGCGCACGTCCAACTTCTCCAACCCCACCAACTCCAGGCGCACGCCTGCCAGCCACACTCCTGTATACGCACACCACATACCGACCCGGTACAGAAGCATCACGTTCCCCGTGAGCAGCGCATAGGGAAAGCACAGCAACGCCGTGAACGGCAGACATGCCACCCAGAAGCCCAGCATGACGATGGTGCGAATCAACGTGTTTCTCCCCGAGACGCGGCGCCAGTGTGCGCCGCTAGCTGACGTAAGCGTGCCGGCAGCTTCTCATAAATCCCGCCGAAGCCGCCATTGGAAAGAATTGCCACCACGTCGCCCGGCTTGAGTTCCGCAGCGATGGTCCCCACGATCGCGTCGGCATCGGCAATGATGCGGGCACGCTTCCCCGATTTCCCGATTCCTGCGACGACTTGGTTCAAGTTCAGGCGCTCGCCTTCAGGAATCGCCTCTTGTTTGAAGATCTGCGCCACGACAACTTCGTCAGCTAAGGCAAGACTGCGCGCTAAATCTTCCTGTAGAGTGTTGCGGCGCATGGTGTTCGAGCGCGGCTCCAGCACGACCCACAGACGCGCTCCGGGATAGCGTGTCCGCAGCGCGGTAAGTGTGCCCGAAATCGCCGTTGGGTGATGCGCGAAGTCGTCAATGATGGTGATGCCGTTAACTTGCGCCTTCACTTCCAGCCGCCGCTTCACGCTGCGGAAAGTCTTTAGCGCTGCTGCAATCTCTGCCGGAGCGATCCCATACCCCGCCGCCAGAGCGGCCGCTGCCGTTGCGTTCAGCACGTTGTATTCGCCCGCCAGCGAGAACTCGAGATCGGCCCAGGCTTTTCCGTGTCGCAATACCGTCCACGCAGTACGCTCCGGCGTCATGCTCAAGTTCGTGATCCGCCACGTGGAACCATCTTTCATGCCATAACGCTCGACCGGACAAAAAGCACGGGCGACGGCGTGCTCTAAGCTCTCTCCCGTATCGTGCGCGATGATGCGGCCGCGCCCCGGCACCAGATTCACCAGTCGCTTGAACGCTGTCTCCACCGCATCGAGATCTTTGTAGATGTCGGCGTGGTCGAATTCAACCGAGGTCAGAACAACCGCGTCCGGAAAGTAGTGCAGGAACTTGGGACCCTTATCGAAGAACGCGGTGTCGTACTCGTCGCCCTCGAGAATGAAGTGCGGGCCTTCTGTCAGCGCAAAACTGCTGCCGAAGTTTTCTGCGATCCCGCCAATCAGGAACGACGGCTCCTTTCCTGCGTGATGGAAAATCCACGCCAGCATCGACGTGGTCGTAGTCTTGCCGTGTGTCCCGGCAACCACCAGCACTTCCTTGCCGCGCAAGAACTCTTCGTACAGCAACTGAGGCAGGGAGCAGAACGGTATACGTTCGTCGAGCACACGCTCGAGTTCCACGTTCCCTCGCGAGATGGCATTGCCTACCACTACCAGGTCCGGCTGGGGTTCAAGGTTCGCGGCAGCGAAAGGCTGAGCGACTGCTACGCCGAGCGAAGCGAGAAAATCCGACATTGGCGGATAGGCGGCCGCGTCCGAGCCGGTGACACGAACTCCGCGCTGCAGCAGCAACCCAGCCAGCGACGCCATCGCGGCTCCGCAGATTCCGATCAGGTGAATGTGCTTGCGAGAATTCATGCCTGCGTGGCGGCCTCAAGGAAGCGCAGCCGGACTTGATCCTTTACTTGAAGAGATGCCCGTATACCGATCGGTAGAGTAATATTGCGGTTCTCCACATGACCCGACCGCAGCCCGAATGCGACGGGAATTCGCAGGGGCTCAACGATCCGCAGCACAACTTCTTCGAGCGTGTAGGACTGCTCAGCACTCTGCCGGCAGTCAGCCATGGCTCCAAAAATAATCGCACGCACGCCGTCCAGCCGTCCCGCCAACTTCAGGTGCATCAGCATGCGGTCGATCTGATACGGCTTCGTGCCCACGTCTTCGAGAAAGAGGATCGTGCCTTCCGTCCGAATGTCGTGCAGCGTTCCTATGCTGGCCACCAGGAGCGACAAGCAGCCGCCGTAGAAGATACCCTCCGCCTCGCCTTCCACCAGCGGACGCGCATCGTGATCGGCGAGCTCCCACTCGCTTGCGCCGCCCACGGCCGCGTCCCACGACGGCCAGTCCACCCCATCCGTGACGGCGAAGTCCTTGGTCACCATGGGTCCGTGAAATGTCACCATCGGGAGGTTGTCGCAAAAGCAGGTACCCAGCGTGCCGATGTCGCTATAGCCCACGAAGATCTTGGGATGCGCCAGGATTTTGCTGGGGGACAGCACCGGCGGAAGATAGTTGCTGCCGTACCCACCACGGGCGCACAGAATCGCTCGCACGTCTTCCCGCTCAAACATGTGCTCCAGTTCCCCTCGCCGCCTCTCCACCGAACCGGCAAAGTACAAATCCTGCTCAAGGATGGAGTCGAGATAAACAGGGTTGTAGCCTTTCTGTCGCAGGCAGGCGCAACCTGCATCGAGAAGCTCACGCTTGATGTTGCTGGCCGGCGCAACAATGCCCACTGTGTCTCCGCTGCGGAGCGCTGAAGGCTTGATGCGCGACCTGTTCGTAGCAGTCATCCGCTCTGTCAGAGGAAGAATTCCCCGCGCGCCAGCAAACGAGCTGGACCCTGCAAGGTCACCTCTCCTCCTTCCCACGCCACCGACTGCGCGCCGCCCGGGCTGCGGACAACAACCGGGGAAACAGCACGCCCCGTTGCGATCGCAGCACACGCCGAGGCGCACGATCCCGTCCCCGAAGACATCGTCTCCCGGGCACCGCGCTCAAAGATTCTGATTTCGATTTCTCCTCGCCCGAGCACGCGCACAAACTCAACATTCACGCCCTGAGGAAAATGCCGATCGTGGCCGATTTCTGCAGCCAGGTGTTGCCAGCCAGATGGAAAATCATCTACAAACATCACGAAGTGTGGATTACCGGTTGAAACAGGAATGCCGCGCACCTCCCTGCTGGACAGCGCTAGCTTCAATTCCGTCCCAACCTCCGCCCTACCCATCGCGGCGGCGAACTCAAAATCCGGATCGTGTCGCGCCGTGAGTGAACATTGTTTCACCCCCGCTCCCGTCCGGATAGCAACCTTCTCCTTGCCCGTTTGGGCCACGATGTGCGCCGCCACACAGCGCGTTCCGTTCCCGGAAACCTCCGCCGCCGAGCCATCCGCGTTGATCAGCCGGCACTCGATGTCGGCGTCGCTCGCCGGATACAACCACTCCACTCCGTCCGCCCCGATTCCTTCGTGCCGGTCGCACAGCCGTCGCGAAGGTTGAGCGACATCGCCCGCCGCGTGCACGCCATCCACAATCAGAAAATCATTCCCGCAGGCGCTCGCCTTCAGAAACGGGATCACCCGATGGGTCATTCTGGCTCCGCCGGGCCAACGAAGAACGCGCTCTCCAGCAGCTTGGACTCTTTCAATCGCTGCGTAATGCGCTCCTGCTCCCGGGCCACACCTTCCACGCTGAACTGCATGCGCACGTGCCCATGGGCACGCGCCACCTGGATATTCTCCATCATGCGGTGCTCCGCTTCGAGGATGGTGTTCACCTCGGCCTGCATCTCCTCCGGGTTCTGCCCGGTAACCTCGTAGGCGCAGA